>Ga0102943_1000860_pt1 | contig 19476 bp, 15 predicted proteins | sample SalPonC_black_MG_FD_78174 | JGI IMG/M metagenome (GOLD analysis project Ga0102943, IMG submission 78174) | Salt pond soil microbial communities from South San Francisco under conditions of wetland restoration - Salt Pond MetaG... | ecosystem: Environmental > Aquatic > Marine > Intertidal zone >...
CCTTTTGACGAAAATTTCCCTTTCATTCATTCCGATGGGTCAACCTTGTATTTTGCCTCGAAAGGGCATTACAGTATGGGGGGCTATGATATTTACAAAAGTTCATGGGACTGGGACAGGCAGGTTTGGAGCGAACCGGAAAATCTTGGATTTCCTATAAACTCACCTTTTGATGATGTTTTATTCGTTCCTTCGGCGAATAATAAACTGGCCATGATGAGTTCAAACAGAATGAGTGGCAAAAATGAATATACTGTATATAAGTTCGACCCTGAATATTATTCGCCTTATGTTGAGCTAAATAATCATGAAGGAATTAAGCAGTTAGCCCAATTAAAGGTAAATGCAACCCTCGATTCCAGAGAAGATAATAAATTAAAAAAGAAACAAATTAAAAAAACTGAATCAAGGATCGAACCATCGCTTGAAAAAGATTTTTTATATAAAGAAGAATACGATAGTTTAATGAATTTAGCCCTGGATAATCAACTTAAAGCCGACTCGCTTCGGTGGATTATTGATGATAAAAGAAAACAGTTTGATCAAACACCTGATGGCCAGAGTAGAGCAAAGCTGTCGAACCAGATTATTGAGCTCGAGCAACAGGTTTATCTTGCACAAAAAAGTGCCGATAAATGTTATCAAAGAGTACGGGAGATTGAACAGCAAAATATGGCTTCGAAGAATATTATTTATGGATTTTTAGGGGAGGAAAAAGAAGAGGCAAAGACGAATGAAGACACTCAAAATTTTTCAACGAATGAGGAAAAGAATTTAGGCGTTGTTTATTCAAAAGATTCATTGCATAAAATTCAGTTTAATCCTGATACAATGGATGAACAAAGAGTTCAATCCTATGAATTTGGCATAGAGGTAAAGACTCCTTCACGCTATACCTCAACTAATCCCATTCCTGTTAATGATAAATTGCCCGATGGAGTAGTATATATGATTCAGCTGGGTGCGTTTAGTTCAGCCAAAAATCCGGCTATTTTTAAAGGATTAGAGCCTTTAACCATTATTCAAAAAAACAGTAGTAAGATTAAGAAATATTATGCAGGAAAATTTAGGGAAATCAAAAAAGCAGAACAAAATTTGCCCACAGTCAAATCAAAAGGTTTTTCTGATGCATTTATAGTAGCTTTTAACGATGGGAAACTAATTCCTATAAATCAGGCAGTGAAGCAGGAAGCTCCATTGAATAGAACAAAAACTGTAAATAGAAATGCTCCCTCTGAGGAAGAAGATTTTAAAGATTTGTCGATAATTTATACATTAAATTTTAGCCTTATGCCAGAGGATACAGTTCTTTTTAACAAAATAAAAGAACTGATACCTGAAACAAAAGATATATATATTGAAAATCAAAAGGAAAGTCAAAAAATAATAATAAAATCATTCGATAATTTTAATGAAGCATTTTCATTAAAAGATAAAATTGAATTAATTGTTAATAAGAAGGTTGAGGTATTTGCTTTTTTTGCAGAACATCAAATTCCGCTAGAACAAGCAATAAAAATAACTCAATAACATAAAATTTAATATCTTTATATTGATTTTATTATTGTATATTAGACCTTTTTAATATAAGCAACTATGGATGGCAGAAGAAAAACAGAAAAACAAGAAAAATATGAAATCAATGAGCATTCAGGAAGAGATTTTACGTTAATTCTTCATAATGATGATGTTCATGATTTCGATTTTGTTATTCATTCGTTGATTGATGTTTGTAAGCACGATTCGGTTCAGGCCGAACAGTGTACTTTCCTGGTGCATTACAAAGGAAAATGTGATATTAAAAAAGGGAAGTACCATGAATTAAAAAAAATGTATAATCTGTTGCAAAGCAAAGGTTTAATCGTAACATTGAATTAAAATGTCATTAACAGCTATTATCTTTTTAATTGTACTTGGAATAATATTATTTTTTATTGAGTTTTTAATAGCTCCCGGGGTTACTATTGCTGGAATCGCAGGAGCTATATTAATATTTACGGGCATATATTTTGGATACAAAGAATATGGCACCCCAATAGGACATTATATTCTGCTGTCAACTGCAGGCGTATCTATTTTTTCTGTAATTTTGATGTTGCGTGCGGGAACCTGGGAAAAGCTGATGCTTAGCTCGAAAGTTCAGGGAAAATCAAGTACATCGCTCGAGCTTGAAATTAATATTGGAGATGTTGGAGAAACCGTAACCCGTTTGAATCCTTATGGCAAAGTATTTTTAAACGAAAAATATTACGAAGCAAAATCATTAAGTTCATATATTGATCCTAAAACTAAAGTACAGGTAAAAAAGATTGAAGGATCGCATATTATTGTAAAACCCTTAAATTAAAATATTATGGAATTTTGGCCTATTGTAGCAGTAATTATTGGAATCATTGTATTACTTTATTTATTCTTGTATTTAATACCTATCGGATTATGGTTCCAGGCACTGGTTTCCGGTGTAAGAATATCCTTACTTCAACTTATCTTTATGCGGTGGCGTAAAGTAACACCATCGGTTATTGTACGAGCCATGATTGAAGGTACTAAAGCCGGACTCGAGTTAAACAGAAATGCTTTAGAAGCACATTACCTGGCAGGTGGACGCGTTCCTGATGTTGTTCATGCATTGGTATCGGCAGAAAAAGCAAATATTGATCTTCCTTTTAATATGGCTACAGCCATTGATTTGGCAGGACGTGATGTATTAGAGGCTGTACAGATGTCGGTAAATCCTAAGGTTATTGATACTCCTCCGGTAACTGCCGTAGCAAAAGACGGTATTCAGCTAATCTGTAAAGCCAGAGTTACCGTTCGTGCCAATATTAAGCAATTGGTTGGTGGTGCAGGTGAAGATACTGTTTTAGCGCGTGTAGGCGAAGGATGTGTTTCATCCATCGGATCAGCCGAATCACATAAAGCCGTTTTAGAAAATCCGGATTCTATTTCAAGAGTAGTATTGGAGAAAGGACTTGATTCAGGTACAGCTTTCGAGATTCTTTCCATTGATATTGCCGATATTGATATTGGCAAAAATATTGGTGCGGTATTACAAATGGATCAGGCTAATGCCGATAAAAATATTGCACAGGCAAAAGCTGAGGAACGACGTGCAATGGCTGTTGCATTAGAGCAGGAGATGAAAGCTAAAGCACAAGAAGCACGAGCTAAAGTGATTGAAGCAGAGGTAGAGGTGCCTTTAGCAATGGCAGAAGCATTTAAGCAAGGAAATTTGGGTGTGATGGATTATTATAAGTTTAAAAACATCGATGCTGATACTAAGATGAGAGATTCAATAGCAAAACCAAAAAATAAAAAGAAAGACGATTAATTATTAATTGTAGTGAAAAAGATTGCCTTCAAAGGCAATCTTTTTTCATGATTTTTTTGGGATTATAGATCTATTTTATACTTTTGTGCAACTTATTGGAGAGGTGGGAGAGTGGCTTAATCCACCAGTTTGCTAAACTGGCGTACCCGATTAGGGTACCGGGGGTTCGAATCCCCCTCTCTCCGCAAAAGAATAAGGATCCCGCTGTAAGCGGGATTTTTATTTTATAGCTGTTTAATACAAATTTTATTTGTAATTAGATAGCTATAAAATAAAAAGGAAATGAGCCTGGCGAATGCTCCTTATTCTTTTAAGCTATCCCTCCAGGGATCAACGAAGTTAATCCCGTTTTCCATGATTCCTTTTTCTAATGGGGGATGAGAACGAAGGGTTGGCGGGTTCGAACGGCGGAGCCCTCATGAGTAGTCGCCGGAGGCGATACGAATAATCCCCCTCTCTCCGCAAAAGAATAAGGATCCCGCTGTAAGCGGGGTTTTTATTTTATAGCTGTTCAAGACAAATTTTATTTGTAATTAGATAGCTATAAAATAAAAAGGAAATGAGCCTGGCGAATGATCCTTATTCTTTTAAGCTATCCCTCCGGGGATCAACGAAGTTAATCCCATTTTTTAAGCTTCATTTTTTAAACTGTACAGTTACTTCTGTGAATATTTGTTTATTTTTAATTTACATCCTTTACCTAAATAGAAAGTACAAGTATGCAATCGTTGGTGTTGTTAGTATTATTCATAAGGAGAACGTTATTGTATAAAACACATTGATTATCTTTTCTACATTTTTTTTGCAGCTTTGAAAGAAAAATTGGAATTAAAAATAAAATGATTTATATTTATGCCACAAATGACACTTTAATTGTATTAACCTAATTTTTTCCGATAAATGAATTCTTAAAAACAAATTCAAGAAAAGCTTGTATTTTACAAGAAAGGTTTAAACGATTTTGTAGGACGTATCTTGGTTAACTACATATTGAAAATGATTATTTTTCAATATATCGATAACTAAGAAGTTAAATATATCCTACTGGGTATATTAGTTTTTTTTATGAAAAAGTGAAATTATTACAGATAAATATTCAATATATAAGCAGAGTAACTTAAAACCATTGTGCAGATTTTGATATAATAATGAAAACTAATTTTAAATGTCAAATTGGGAAACAAATTATTATCAAAAGTGAAAAACAAGAAACAAATATTGATATGAGTAATGTTGCATATATTATGGATGAAAATTTTCTAACAATTTTTCATATGTTAGATTTAAAATGTATTCCAGTTTCCAAATCATTTAAAGATTTTGAACATGAATTATCTGAATTTGGTTTTTTAAAAGTCAATCATTCAACTCTTGTCAATATAAATCATGTAAAAGAATTTTTTTTAGGAAATAAAAGAATCATTATGTTGATTAACGGTATTAAGCTAAAGGTTTCAAGAAGAAGGGTATATCTTTTTAGAGATAATTAAAATGAATATAATTATTTATTTGATGTATATTATTTATAAATGCTATGAAGATTTCACTAATGACTAAGTTTTTGAAATAGTTATCTAGTATATCTTGGAAAGTGAAAGGTGACGCCACTATAAATGCAGCCAACCAAAAAAATAATTATTATGAAGCGAAAAAAAATTGAAATTAATGAATCTGTATTAATGTCTAGTGAGGAGCAATCTCAGATAAGAGGAGGGGAAAGGTCTCGCGAAAGAAAGAGGACAGAAGATGGGACTAAAATTAAATTTAAAAACATAACTTAGGAAAAAGATGAATTATGAAACGGAAAAAAATTGAAATTGATGAATCTTTATTAATGTCCAATCAAGAGCAATCTCAAATAAGAGGTGGTGAAAGAAATAGGATTAGAACTAAAAATGCAGATGGTAGTAAAACTAAGGTTGTTTTTATTACTTAAAAAAAGAAAAAAGCTCTGTTAGCAGCAGAGCTTTTTTCCTTTGGTTGAATATTAATGATTGTTCCCTTTAATTTTAAAATGAATATTATTTTCTTGTATGAGATAATATTCTTCACCTTACCTTAAGATTGCTTGTCTTTTTATTGCTGATAGAAACAGCAGGAGGTTAGAGGGAAATTGGAAGAAAGTGGAACTTTCCGTAATTAATACCCTTTATACATCAAGGTAAGATGGGTAGTTAAAATGGATATTCAAAGAATCATTAAAATTTGAAACTAAGAAAAAAAAATTTATAAATCATTAATTAAAATTTATTAAGAATAAATGAGTATTAAAGTAATATTAAACTGCTTTCCTCCAACAAATCTGTATATGCCCGCCATTGGCTGCGAAGTTTTAAAGAGTCATATTTCAAAAAACAAAAGGATAAATACAGAAGTTATATATTGGAATCATATATTTCAAAAAATTTATGAAGGTTCAGGTAAAGATGATAAGTTATTACAGCCTGAAGATGATTTGTTACAGGTTCTTCCTTTTTTGTCCATATTAGCTGAGCAAAAATTTAATCATAAAATAAAAGAAAGGATTATTTTAAAAATGCAGGAAGCTGCTCCAGGTTTTAAAGCAATGGGAGCAAGTTATTATAAAGAGAAATATATTAAACAAATTAATTCAATTTATGAAATATTAAAGAATCAATTAGATAAATTGCTTACAAATAATATACTGTTATTTGGAATTAGTGCAAAATTTGATGCCTGGATTCCGGGAATTATTGTTGCTCAGGAGGTTAAAAGGATTAGGCCTGATATAAAACTTGTAATTGGAGGAATAGAAGAAGTTGAGGCTGCAAAAGAGTTGTTTAAGGCTTTTGATGTTTTTGATTTTGCAATCTGGGGCGAAGGGGAAATTCCAACAAGTTTACTTATAGAAAAACTCTTAAAAGGAAATGAAGAATATCAAAATATACCCCGACTTCTTCATAGAAAAGAGAGTATTGATAAAATAATTAGCAGAGCTCCACAATTAGAAGATAGTGCTAATTATTATGATATAAAAAAGTATGAAGATCTAAGCTTTGACAATTATTACAGTTATGCAAAAACAATCGATCCTAAAAAAATTCAACTTCCAATTGAAATTTCCAGAGGGTGTAGATGGGGTAAATGTAATTTCTGTGCTTTAAATTGGGGTTATACATACAGAACTCAGAATCTTAATAACGTTATTGAACAAATAAAAAAACAATATTTAAAATATAAAACGAAAAGCTTCTTTTTTGTAGATAATGATATCGTAGGTAAGAATATTAAACTATTTGAAAATTTTTTAGATGCTCTTATTGATTTGTCGAATGAATTAGAAGTTGATTTTGACTTTCACGCAGATATTTTGCATTTAAACTTTAATAAAGAATTAATCAAAAAAATATCATTGGCTGGATTTAAAAGTGTCCAAATAGGTTATGAAGGTGTATCAGACTCCATGTTAAAAAAATTAAAAAAATCAACAACTTTTGCTGAAAATATCCTCTTTGTGAAGTTTGCACAAAAGTATGATGTTGAAGTAACAATAACTGGATTAATAATAGGAATCCCTAATGAAACAGAAGAGGACATAATTAAATCTACAGATAATTTGCATTTTTTGAGATTTTTTCTGGGCGATAAGAAAAATAAATTACATCATCCATTTGCTGAACTCATGTTGTTTCATGAAACCGGATTTTGGAAGATGTTATCAGAATTAGAAAGGAAAAAGTTTGATAAACACCCCTTAAATGATTTTCTGCCAGAAGATTTTTTAAACAATACTCATGTAAAATACTCTTTATTGGGCCAATATAAAATACCAATATTAATGGATAAATGGCAGTCATTTAAAGTTGTTAGCAACCATTATGAAAAAAGTGATTATAAATACTATTTAATCGAAAATAAGGATGTTATAAATTATCTTGAATATAAAGATAACCTTAAAATAGATTCATTATCATTTGAGCAGCCTGAGTTTTGGGATGTTCTAAAGATTGCAAATGATGAAATTGTCAGTGAGAAGATGATGTTAGAAAAAATACAAGAGAAATATGAAAATATTACTAAAGATGAATTAAAAGAAATTATTAAAAAATTAAAGGATAACTATTTATTATATAGTTCTGAAGATAATGCAAAAATGGTTTCTATAATAGATACTGATAAAGTATAATTAATTAAAACCTGTGTAAGCTAATTTGCTTTAAAGATGCTTAGTAGTAAATAATTATTATTTGTTATCGATTTCCAATACATAATTTTTTAGTTAATTCTAAATCAGAGCTTTAGCTAACTAAAGGCCTATGAGATACTATTCCAGGAAATATACTATTATCTGTTTTCTATTTTTATCGTTTTTATTTATAAAAGCAGGCATGTCAAGCGAAAATGAATTTATAGTAAGTGGTAAGATTGTGAGTGAAGAAACAGGAGAGCCAATAGAATTTGTTAATATATTTATTGATAACCATCCTTTTGGTGTTATTTCAAATATTAATGGAGAATTTGTTTTTTATATCCCTGTAAAGTACAAAAATAATAATATTATTTTTTCTTGTATGGGCTATGAATCAGATACTATAGCTGTGAAAAAAATAAATTCTGACCACAAATTATTAATTGAATTGACTCCTAAAAAGATAATTCTTGAAGAAATAACTGTAAAACCTGTTAATCCATTAGATATCTTGAGAGAGGTTATAAAAAGAATTCCGGTAAATTATCCTGATAATTCTATCAATATGTATGCTTACTACAGAGAAATGGTTAAAGTAGATACTTCTTTTGTTAAGTATACTGATGCTGCATGTGAAATATATTATTGCAGCTATGATATTTCTTATGATGAGGAGATAGCAAGTAGTTTATTTTTTAAGGCTGATTATAATTCTTTTTTGCAGGGTTCACTCCCTTTTCCTCAGGCAAAACATATAATACCTCACCAAAATGATGCAGTAAAGATAATAGAATTAAGAAAAAGTAATAATCTGGAGCATTTTGAAAATAGATGGGGGTTTGAGGAGAATTTAAAGAAATTTGACATTGGAGGAGGGCCACTTCATATAACTGCTGCAGACATTGTGAAATTTAAAAATGATTTTCTTGATAGTCTTTCATGGAAGCATTATCAATTTATGTACAAAGGTATACTTACATATAACAACAGAGATGTATATAAAATTTCATTTAGGCCTGATAAGACAAACAGATCAGCCCTGTGGGAAGGTTATATGTATATTGATAAGTATAGTTTTGCATTAATATCTTATGAGTATAATATTAGTGAAAAATGTGTAAAATATTTAAAGGATAAAAACCTTGAATATATTGTTGAGCTAACAAGAAGAAAAACCAGAAAGCAAACGGGAAAACAACTTGTTAAAAGAAAAATTGAGCATACAGACCAAAGAGTAAGAGTTAATTACACTTTACATCAAAGCAAATGGTACTTATCGCACATAAAAGTTGAAAATACTTTTAATAACACAGGAGATTTATTTGAAGATATTAATTATGAAACTTATTTAGAGTTGGTTGTAAATAATGTTGAAACCCGGAATGTTATTCCTTTTAAGACAGATGCTGTTTTTCATACAAATAAATATAATTATATGTTTAATTATCCTCAAACCTATAATCCCAAATTTTGGGAAACATTCAATACCCCATTGCCATCCGGTATATATAAAGAAGCAATGAAAGACATTGAAAAGAAAAAAACTCTTGAAGAACAGTTTATGGAATAATAATCAAAAATAATTAAGAATTTTTAAGATAGAACTAAATTTATGAGATATAAACTAAGACAAATAATTGTTATAATTCTTTCTTTTGTAAGTTGCCAGCAAATATTTGCACAAGAAATACCAAGAACAAGACTTACAGGAATGGTATTGGATACCTTATTCAGGCCAATTGAATATGCAGCAGTTCAATTTTTTTCAAAAACTGATACTACTAAGTCGTATGGAACTATTACCCAGGCTGATGGCACATATTCAATAAAAAATGTTGAAATAGGTGAATATTTAATCAAAGTAAGTTCTGTTGGTTATCAATTAGAAACAGAATCCATTAATATTAATACGGCTAAGAGAAATACACCTGTTAAACTTATTCGTTTGAAAGAAGATATTATTGAGATGGAAGAAGTTAAAATTACAGCTACAAGAAAAGGGATCACAGAAAGAGTTGATAAAACTGTGTTTGTACCAGATTCAATTACTTTAAGATCAGCTAAAACAGGAATTGATGTTATTCGAAAATTGCCTGAGGTAAAGGTTGATAAAAAAGACAGGTCAATAAGTATTTTAGGTAATAAGAATATCCTTGTTTTAATAAATGGTATTGACAATAATAGAAGTATAGAATCTATTCATCCAAATGATATTAAGCGAGTTGAGATTATTACTCATCCTTCTGTTAAATATCGTTCTGATATTGCCAGTGTAATAAATATTGTATTAAAAGGGTATAAGGAGAAAGGTTTAACTATCGCCAGTAATATGTATTATTGTATAGATAAAAGAAATCATTCAGGAAATATTCAGTTAGATTATCAGTTGGGAAAATGGAGATTCTTTGTATCTTATGCCGGCAATTTTAGTATGGCAGAAAGTATTGATTCAACACGTAGAATAGATTCTTATGAAAATGAAACTATAGAATATAAAACAACTCCTCTTGCTAACAATAAAGCAGATGTAGGTTTTAATAAGATACAGTATGGTTTTGATTACAATTTTGATGAAAATAATATTTTTAGCTTTACATCAAGGGTAACATCTTTTAAGCTCGAATCATTTAGACATAAAAAGGTTTTATCCTTAATTAATAACAATCCATCCAAATCATCGAATATAAAATCATTATATAATTCTGACAGACTGGAACAAAACTACTCTTTGTATTACCTACATAAGTTTAAAAGAGAGGATGAAAGTTTATCGATAAACACAAATTTTTATTATTTAAATAATACTTCAGATTATAGTATTAAAGACAGTTCACATTATTTCTCTTCTTTGGATACAAATTATTTTATGAGAAATACGAATACATTCTCTAACCAAAATAGTATCAACACCAAAATTGATTATAGTTATCCAATTAATAATAAAACAAAACTTGAATCAGGGTATCAATTTTATTTTAGAGATATTAAAAGTAATATGTGGGCTACTAATAGTGAAGAAAGTGATATTACTTATAACGATTTAAGGAATTCATTATATACAAATATAACATTTGATATGGATAAAATGAGTTTTCAAATTGGCGCCAGGTTAGAAAATTCCGATATCAATGCTAATAAAGAAAAGAATAACCAAACTCACTTATTACCCTATGGTGCAGTTTTATATAAACCAAAGCCTAATCACTCATTTAAAATGAGCTATCGTAAAATATTGAATTATCCAAATTACTCATATTTGAATCCTTTTAAATATTACTCTTCTGATTCATTGAGTTATTTTACCGGAAATCCCTCACTTAAACCAGAGCAAAAACATAATTTAAACTTAAAATATGTATTTAGAAAAAATGATACATACTTGTCTCCAAGTGTTTATTATAATTTTCTTGATGATATAATTAATCAAAAAGTGAGTTTTCAGGAGGATGTTTTGTTTTATAGATTTGAAAATTTAGGTAGAGCAAGGCAGTATGGTCTTAGTTTATCTTTCTCAACTGTTTTGTTTGATTGGGCTGAAATGGAAACTCAATTTAGGGGATATTATACTGATTACCTTAAGCATAATGATTATAATGGATTTTCGTATGCAGCCGAATATGGCTTTGTGCTTCCATTGCCTGCTGGTTTTGACCTGGAGATTTACGGATTAGTAGCAGAAAAAGAGATTGACTATAATGGGTATTCAAAATATGGCGGATATATTGATGAGATATTGCTTACAAAAGATCTTTTTAAGAATCTTTTTATTGGGTTTTCTATATGGCAGCCATTTTTTGAAGTTACAGATACTTATAAACAATGGGGTAATACATTTACTGAAATAAATAAATACACAGAAATAAACAGTACCTCATATATGATAAATATTACTTATTATTTTAGAACAGGAAAGAAAATAGATAAAATAAAGAAAGAATCCCTTATAGAGTCCAATGCTCAGGATAAAAAGAATAGAAGAAGATAGTTATAGCTCAGGATTCACAGTTATGTAATTTTATAAAATGCCCAAATTTCCAATAGTATACCAGTTAGATTCTAAAGATTGTGGTCCATCATGCCTTAAAATGATTGCAACTTATTATGGAAAGAAAATATCATTAGAGAAGTTGCGAACATTAACTTATATGTCAAAAGATGGTGTCTCACTTCTATCAATAAGTGAAGCCGCTGAAAAAATAGGTTTTAAGTCTATAGGAGGTAAGTTATCTTTTAATAAACTAATAAAGGAAGCATTATTACCATGTATTATCCATTGGGAACAAAACCATTTTGTTGTTTTGTATAAAGTAAAAACAAAATCAATACTCCGTAAACAAATGAAGATATTTATTGCAGACCCTGCAATAGGTAAAATTGTTTATAATGAGTTTGAGTTTAAAGATAAATGGATAAGTACAAGAATAAAAAAGGAGGATAAGGGGGTTGTATTGCTTATAGAGCCGTCGTCTATTTTTTTTTCTAAGAAAGAAAATAAGAATGTAAATTCTGGATTTCAGTTTTTGTTTCAATATTTTTTGCGTTATAAGAAATTTTTTGGTCAACTTATATTAGGTCTTCTATTTGGTAGTTTAATTCAGTTAATTTTTCCTTTTCTTACTCAATCAATTGTAGATAAAGGTATTGTAAGTAAAAATATAAGTTTTATCTACCTTATTCTACTTGCGCAAATGATGCTTATAATTAGTCGAGCTTCAGTAGATTTTATTCGAAGATGGATACTTTTACATATTAGCACCCGAATAAATATTTCTTTAATTTCAGATTTCTTTATAAAACTAATGAAATTGCCTATGAGTTACTTTGATACAAAACTCACAGGAGATATTTTACAGCGTATTGATGATCATGAGAGAGTTGAACGGTTAGTGACCACACGAAGCCTTGAAACAATATTCTCCGTTTTTACATTAATAGTGTTTGGGGTTGTATTGTGTATATATAGTGTAAAAATATTTGCAGTCTTTCTTCTTGGTAGCCTTTTATATACTTTGTGGATACTTCTTTTTCTTAAAAAACGTAGAGAGTTAGATTACAGAAAATTTGATGTTCTTGGAAAAGAACAAAACCGAATTTATCAGTTAATACAGGGAATGCCAGAAATCAAACTCCAAAACTATGAAACAAATAAACGTTGGGAATGGGAAGATATAAAAGCTGATATTTTTAAGCTAAATATCTCATCATTAAAGTTAGAGCAAAAACAAGAAGTTGGTAATATTTTAATAAATGAATCTAAAAATATATTAATTACTATAATTGCTGCACTTTCGGTAATTAATAATGAGATGTCTTTAGGTATGATGCTTGCTACTCAATATATCATAGGACAGCTAACAACTCCAATTGAACAAACCATTGATTTAATTCATGATTTGCAGGATACTAAAATCAGTCTTGAAAGAATTAACGAAATACATCAAAAAGAAGATGAAGATCCGGAGAAAGAAGAAATTTTACCCGTATATTTTGATAATAAAACTATAAGAGTAAATAATTTATCATTTCAATATGAAGGTCCTCACTCTCCTAAGGTACTAGATAATATAAATCTTACTATTCCTGAAAATAAAATAACAGCGATTGTAGGCACAAGTGGTAGTGGAAAAACAACATTAATTAAGTTGCTTTTACAATATTACCGGGTAACTGAAGGTGATATAATTGTTGATAATAATAATTTGAATAAATTAAATACTAAGTGGTGGAGAAAACAATGTGGGGCAGTTATGCAGGATAGTTTTATTTTTTCTGAGAGTATTGCAAGCAATATTGCTACTACAAGTGAGAGAATAGATAAAGAAAGATTAATATATGCTGCTAAAATTGCAAATATTCATAATTTTATAATGAACTTACCCTTAAAGTATAATACTATAATAGGTAGTGAAGGCCAGAATGTTAGTCAAGGTCAGCGTCAGAGGATTTTGATAGCAAGAGCAGTGTATAAAAATCCTCCCTTTCTTTTTTTCGATGAAGCTACAAATGCTCTTGATGCAAATAATGAAAAAGCAATTACTGAGAATCTTAATGAATTCTATGATGGAAAAACCGTTGTAGTTGTAGCCCATAGATTAAGCACAGTGAAAAATGCAGACCAAATAATTGTATTAGATCAGGGGCAAATTGTTGAAACTGGTAACCATTTCGAATTATCAAATAAAAAGAAGGCATATTATAATTTGGTGAAGAATCAGTTAGAAATGGGGAATTAAAAGCTTTTGTGCAATGGGAATTGATGAAAATATAGAACTGCGTAGTAAAAAAGTCAGGAATATTATTGGGCAAGTTCCGAAAAAAATTATTCGTATAGGTATCTCTAGTATATTCTTTATTTTTTTAGTTCTTATGATGTTTGCTTATTTTTTTCAATTCGAATATACTGTTGAAGGAGTTTGTACGCTTAATCAGAAAAATGATACAATTTATTATTCTTTGGAAGTAACATCTTATGATGCCAATCGCATTAAACCAAATCAAAAAATACTATTGAGAACCGTAAATATCCCTACAATTGATAATATTGAAACAAATGTTCAACAGATAGATTCAAATCTTTATATTACTGATTCAGCAAGTTATATAAAAATAAAAGGAAGCTTTTTATATTCAAAAGTTATATTAACAGAAAGTATAAAGGTTGAGGCGTCAGTAAAAACGGGTAAAATAAATATATTGGATTTGATTTTAAAATAACTACACTGTAAAAAGGATAGGGGTAATTCATTCATTATATTTTCTCAAAAATATTTTGTAATTTTAGAAAAGTGGAAACCAATAACCACTAAAATCTACGAGGCGGATTCGAAAAGCCTGATGAATAGAATAATTAAGGTATTATATTATTTCTGATCATCTTAAATGAAATTAAAACGTGTAATTTTTTGCACGTTTTTTTTATTTATAAAAATTTATCCCTAAATTTAATCAACCTTTATCTGCTGCTTATGCCAACAAATAATACAAAAAGAGGTATTGCTGCGAAAAACGGAATCTTAAAAATTTTAGTAGTGATAACCTATGTCGGTATGGTGTTTGTCAATTATTTGGCGAACAGCCTGCCCATCAATGACCGCACAACGGGAGAAATTTCTAATGCCTATCCAAATCTATTTTCACCGGCTGGCATCACTTTTTCTATTTGGGGATTGATTTATCTTCTGCTTGCCGGATATGTGGTGTACCAATTTACAAAGCGTGTTCAAAGAAATAAAGTGCTCTTTAAAAGGGTTAATATTTATTTTATAGCTACTTCAGTTGCCAATATATGCTGGATATTTGCCTGGCATTATGATTTTATTGGTCTTTCGCTACTTATTATGACAGCCCTGCTTTATTTTCTTATCAGGATTGCTGATATACTTCGTGATAAGCAACTGACATTACGCGATAAACTATGGTTGCATGCACCATTTAGTGTTTACTTTGGGTGGGTTACCGTGGCAGCCATTGCTAACGCTACGGTTTTTCTGGTGAGTATTGACTGGAATGGTTTTGGTATTGCTGAGCATGTTTGGACAAGCATTATTATAGTTATCGGAGCGACCATCGGAATTTTGCGGATGCTTAAAGATAAAAATGTGGTTTATGGCCTGGTGTTGATTTGGGCATATCTGGGGATACTGATTAAGCATGTCTCAGACACCGGTTTTGGAGGCCAATACATGAGTGTCATTGTTACAGTGCTCATATGTATGTTTCTGTTTGCATTTTTTGTAACGAGAATTTTAATAAAAATGAAATAAAATAGCACTATGTTTTACAAACTTTACGCCATTGCATTGCCCGTGTTTTTTGCCATTGATATGGTTTGGCTCGGGCTGGTAGCTAAAAATTTTTATAAGAAGCAACTAGGCTTTTTGATGAAAAGTGATGTGAACTGGACAGCTGCGATTATTTTTTATTTGTTATTTATTGCCGGGTTGGTGCTGTTTGTCATTATGCCGGCGATGAAAAAAAGTTCATGGATGCACGCACTTCTGTTTGGGGCGCTCTTCGGCCTTATTACTTATGCAACCTATGACTTGACTAATTTAGCGACCCTGAAAAACTGGCCTGTCCTGGTTACGATTGTGGATTTGGTTTGGGGTGCTGTACTTGCCGCTTCGGTTTCTGTCGTAACATATTTTATCGCAACTAAAATAGGCCTATAATTAATATTTCAATCTCTTAACTTCTGTAATATTTTTATTGGCAGTTGCTCTATTTATGATTTCTTCGGCATTAGATTCATTCTTAAAAATAGCAAATGAATCTGGTGAGTTTTTTTATAATCATATAATTACTTGCCAGCTTAAAATTATTATAAATAAGCTACAATAAAAATCACATTTGAACAAATACGAGAGTATTAAGTAGTATATATATGGTATAAGAAAAGAAGGAGGAAAAAATGAGATAAAATGGTTGGGAGTGATTTATCCGTGTTGAAATTTGGTATAGAACGATAGGTTTTATAGTTTTGCCCGCACAAGCGAGAATATGGGGCGTGTTTATTTTTTATACCAATAGGATTTCTTTTTGAATAAAGAAATTTTCCGATCTATCCCAAGTCATTATTCTCATTAGCTGTAAAAACAGTTGTCAATTTTTTTAATCATTAAAAATATAGTTTTATGAAAAAGAGTTACTTATTAGTTATTATTCTAATGTTTTTATCACTTACAAATGTAAAAGCACAGGAAGAAAAAGAAGATGGTTTTACCGTTGGTGGAGCAATACGCTATAATTTGATTAGTGAATCCTACGAAAGTGATCCCACTACATTAAATACCTATGCCACCTGGGATACCTGGCGTATTAATGTAGATGGTAGTTATGGAGGTATTGATTTAAGTTTTGAATACCGCTGGTATCCAACATTTGGTTCGCATTTTATTCACCACGGTTGGTTTGGGTATGGTTTTAACGATAATATCTACATGAAACTGGGTGTTAGTCAGGTTCCTTTTGGAATAACCAAGTTTGCCTCACATTCATGGTGGTTTCAGGGCCCTTATTATGTTGGTCTTGAAGATGACTATGATATGGGAATTAAATTTGATTTGAGTTTTATCGATAATCTTGATTTGTCTGTTGCTTATTATCGCCAGGCCGAACCGGAAGGACCGATTTTTGGAGGCGATGTAACTTTCGGTAATGCTGGTGCAGGACGCTATTCTTATGACTTAACACCAACCGATTCTATTCCTGTACGGGAATTAAATCAGTTTAATATAAGAGCTGCTTATCATATCACCGAAGATATCGAAATTGGCGCTTCGGCACAGTTTGGACAAAACTATAACTCAGTGCTGGATAATATAGAGCTTTCTACCGCTTTTGCCGGACATATCGTAGCAAACTACGGGAATTTTAATTTTAAAGGCGAATATGTAAAATATAACTATAATGCTACAGATTTATACGGAAATGATGTAGAAACTGTACCTATGGGAGCATATGGAGTTAAAAATCCCGTTGCTAAAGAAGCAAGCATGTATGTGGCCGGCCTTGCATATTCTATTGATGTAGACTGGGGGCCAATTTCTAATATTCAGCCCTATGTTGACTTCACATTGATAGATAAAGCCAATAAAAATTTCGAAAATACGTATCACCTGATTCCCGGATTTTTAGTTACATCAGGAAAAATTTACACGTATGTAGATTTTGCCCTCGGTAAAAATCAGCCCTGGTTAACCGAAAATTTTGGTGTAGGCCTTGGACAGGGAAGAACCTATAGCGATGAAGTAAGCCCTGAACTTTATTATTATTCAAATGATCCGCAAAAAATAGGAACTCCTGTACCTGTTGAGGATGTAAAATGGAACCTGCGTTTTAATATTAATATGGGGTATTATTTTTAATAACCTGTATTTGTTGTAAATTCGTATATTATCTTTTTATTGGATAAGCAATTAACAAACAATAATCTTTATGAGTGACATACATGTAAAAAATTTAAATGTCATTTTTGGAAAGCGAAAAAAAGAAGCCCTGAAATTATTAAATAATGGAGTTTCTAAAGCAGATATTTTAGACCAAACAGGCTGCACCGTTGGTGTTTACGATGCAAGCCTGGAGATTAAACAGGGTGAAATATTTGTAGTTATGGGGCTTTCCGGAAGTGGTAAATCAACGCTTCTGCGTTGTTTTAACCGGTTAATTGAACCTACCTCCGGTTCAATCTCTATCGAAGGAAAAGATGTTATTAAAACCTCTACATCTGAGTTACGGGAAATTCGTCGTAAAAAGATGACCATGGTTTTTCAGCATTTTGGCTTGTTACCACATCGAACGGTAAGTTCAAATGTGGCTTTTGGTCTGGAAATACAGGGGGTTGACGAAGAAACCCGTAGAAAAAAAGCCTACAAAACCATTGAAACCGTAGGTTTAAAAGGCTACGAAGAACAAATGACCGGCCAGTTGAGTGGAGGTATGCAGCAACGGGTAGGACTGGCCAGAGCACTGGCTACCGATCCTGAAGTTTTATTAATGGATGAAGCGTTTAGTGCGCTCGACCCATTAATTAGAAATAATATGCAGGACGAATTGCTGTTATTACAGGAGAAAGTACAAAAGACTATTTTGTTTATCACCCACGATTTGGATGAGGCCTTAAAACTTGGAGACCGTATTGCAATTATGAAAGACGGTAGGATTGTTCAAATTGGTACTCCGGAAGAAATTCTTACCAACCCTGCCAATGATTATGTAAAAGCATTTGTTGAAAATGTTGATCGTGGCGGTATAATTACGGCTCGTTCCATTATGTTTGAAAAACCTGCAAGTATCCGTATCGACCATGACGGGCCAAAAGTAGCCCTCCGACGAATGCGGCAGGTAGGTGTTACGTCTCTTCCGGTTGTTGATAAAAGCAATAAATTTCTGGGATTTGTTAAAGATGTAGAGATGGCCCACATGGAAGAAAACGGGTTACATAAAATAAGTGAATACATGCACTCTAAAAAAGAGGTTCGAGCCGTTAGCCCGGAAACTCCGGTAGCAGAAGTTCTTCCTCTTTTCCTGGATAATATTTACAATATTGCTGTTGTAGATGATGACAATAAACTTATTGGAGTGGTTGTTCATTCATCAGTTATAAGTGAAATGATTGGAAAGGAGCGAAAGGAAGTTGTTAAACTTAAAGAAGAAGGAGGAATTGACCTATGAGATTAAATATTGGTAAATATGTAGAAAAAGGGGTTGAATGGCTGTCAGAGAATGCCAGCGGGTTTTTCGATGCTATTACCGTAGGTATTGATGCTGTTGTTACAGCCATGCAGACCGTACTCCTTTCTTCGCCCTTTTGGCTTACGATTATTCTATTGGCATTACTATCTTACTACCTTCCAGCACGCGGTAAACTTTTCACCAAATCAGGATGGAAAGCCGGGGGAGGAATGGGTATTTTCACCCTGTTAGGATTGTTATTGCTCTATTTTATGGGCTACTGGGAAGAAACAATGCAAACTATAGCACTGATTATTGCCTCAGCATTGATTGCTCTGATTATTGGAATTCCTTTAGGAATTTATGCGGCAAGAAACGACCGTGCCGAAAAAATCATTCGTCCTATTCTGGACTTTATGCAAACCATGCCGGCCTTTGTATACCTAATTCCGGCTATTATATTATTTAGCGTGGGAAATGTTCCCGGAGTGGTTGCAACCATTGTTTTTGCACTGCCGCCGGCCGTTCGTCTTACTAATTTGGGTATAAGAAATGTGCCAGGTGATGTGGTTGAAGCATCCCGTGCTTTTGGTTCTACCAAAAAACAATTACTGTTTAAAGTTCAGCTTCCTTTGGCTATGCCTACTATTTTGGCCGGGGTGAACCAGGTTATAATGCTTTCACTTTCCATGGTGGTTATTGCTTCCATGGTAGGAGCTGCCGGTTTAGGACAGGCGGTGTACAAAGGGATTTTGAAAGCCGATATAGGTCTTGGCTTCGAAGCCGGCCTTGGAATTGTCGTTTTGGCCATTATCCTCGACCG
>Ga0102943_1000862_pt1 | contig 19472 bp, 17 predicted proteins | sample SalPonC_black_MG_FD_78174 | JGI IMG/M metagenome (GOLD analysis project Ga0102943, IMG submission 78174) | Salt pond soil microbial communities from South San Francisco under conditions of wetland restoration - Salt Pond MetaG... | ecosystem: Environmental > Aquatic > Marine > Intertidal zone >...
ATCGTCGATAAACCTTTGCGATTGCTCGTGAACGTCGTGCACCAAGCGCTCCTTGTCGATAAAAGACTGTAGGTCGGCTTCTTGCCAAAACTTTTGAGCGGTTCGTTGAGCGGTGCGTGCTCGCCTTTGCATGATCCGATACTGTACGGCTGGCTTTTGTTGGATAAAGGCGGTGGGGTTTCTTAGCGTGTTTTCGATTTCGTTTTGCATTGCGCGCATGTTTATGGCCAAATCGCGCACCTTTTGGCGGATCTCACCCGGACTTGGATCTGCCATATCGGGCAGTTGTGAACAAACGCCATTGATTTGACGTCTCGTATTATGCAACTTTTGTGACACCCTCTAGACCTTTTGGTCAAAACGGTTTCATGTGGGTCCGACAAAAGAGTTTTGTATAAGGGGTATTTGCCGACCGGTTTAGTCACTCCATCAGCTCGAAAAATTTGACCATGAACGACAAATACCGGCAAACAACCAGGAATGGTTGCCCGACTGGCCACCTTCACGCCGTCGAAAAGTGGACTATCGTCTGCCAAGAGATCAAAGTCTCCCCCATGATGTCGCTTTCGGCATCCTTCTGGGGCTCGTTTATTCTTGCCCTGTTTATCTACGGCGGCTCGCTCGCCTTCAACACCATCCTGGGCGATGGTGATTCGGGAGAAGCTGCACGCTCGGCCTTCCTGATTGTTCCTCTGCTGCATGGAATCGGCCTCTTTGTCGTCGTTTCGTCTGTCTTTGGTATTTCTGGGACCGGAAACCCTGGTCTTACGTTCGCCTTTTGGGCCGGCCAAAAGATCACTGGCTTTGATGCTCTGCTTTACGTTTTGGGTTCGACGTTTGGTTGGGTTATTGCCTCGGCCGTCCTGCTCATCTTTACCCCCGTTTCGGTCATGCTTGCCGGCATTCCCGCTTTGCAAGCCGATGTTGGGCTCTTCGAGGGCATCTTTTGGGAGTTTATCGCTTCGTTTGCCTGGGGTATTGCGCTTACCTTTATCGTCAACAAGCCCGTCCAGGACTTTACCGCCGGACTCGGACTTACTGCCGGTATGTGGATCGCCTGGCCTTACACTCGGTCCGCCCTCAACATTCACCGCGTGCTCGGCCCTGCTATCGCTCTTCTCCTCAAGGGCAACACCGAGTACTGGACGACCGACATCTTTGCCTACCTCATCGGTTCGCCTGTCGGCTTCCTTGCCGCTGTGTTTGTGTACTACTTTTCGTTCCAGCTGAACGTCGACCACTGCGCCAAGTCCAAGATGGATACCAAATGCTAAACACACACACCACACTCTTTTTTATCCAACGCGTACAGGTCGGGGACCTCTGCGTGTAAAAAACGGTTCGTTGCCAAAGTCCAAGTCTTCTGGTCGCTTGCACTTGGAAAGCATGTAAAAGTTGCCTGATCCGGCTACAGTCGCCGATATAATAGACGAAACAATCTTTTGCGATCCGATAGCACTCGGTTCAATAAACGGTAACAGACCCGCTTCGTCAGACGGTGGAATGCCTCCAGGAATACAAGACGGCGTATAGTCGCGCTCTTGGTTAAACAAATGAAAGGCATCAATGATGGGAACGTCGTGGTGTCTGCAGACGCGGTAAATCGACCAGTTAAGCAACCACGCTAGCGGTCGCGTAAAGCCCATCAACGGTTTGTGGTACAAGTTGTACACGTTGACGACCACTGTCTGCGGATATCGTTCGCATACGGCCAGTAGCGACCGTTCGTAAAGAGACTGAAAAGTCGTTAAAAAACGCCACAGCACAAAAGGCTTGCGCCACCACCGCGCTTGAAAAAACGCACCCGACAGTACCAACGCATTGTTGCCGCCCATCGAAACAACCGCAAAGTCACCTCCCTTCGGTCCCTTGTCGCGTGCCAACTGATCAATAACGTCTTCTATGACGTTACCGTCAACAGCGTAAAGGTCAACCGCCAACCCACCGGAAACGACAGCCAGTACTTGCGCTACGCATCCCCAAACGCCCGTGTAAGACTCGTTGTCCAAGACCGAATCGCCAAACAACACGAATCGCGACAGTTGCTGGTTAACGTCTGCAAAGGGCCGTTTCGCCTGAAAACGCGTACCCCAGATCAAACGATAGATACCGTAAACAAACCATACACTTGACGCTATTGAAAGCAACACCACGCCAATCAAAACGTAAAGCAGCATTATGAGTCAAGTGATGCCTATTCCATTGATCATTCAGCAGGGTCAGCTAGCGACAGGTAAGAAAACTTTTTGCTGTTTACCAGACTCGTAGAGTGTTTTTTGCAAGCCGACTGACATTCGACTTGTATAGTTGTCCAAGAGTATGTGCATGACGGGCAGAGAGGTGTCGTCGTCACAGACGGTTCGGATATCGAGTTGGACGTACCCAACGTACAGGTCGTTGACGCCAATGCCATGACGGTACGCGGTATCTGGGCGGATGTCTTTTTCCTGTACAACGTCGGTACAGATCAACAGTTTTATCGCGAGGGCATTGCGCCGCTTGTGGCCTTGAACGGCGATACGCGGGTTTACCATGTTTCTACGATATAGGCTTTTGCTTTTTGGACGGACCGGTGCTCGTGTCGTCGCGCTTGCGTTTTGGAGGACGAATAAACGGAAATTCGCGCAGCGTTGGAACAAGATGAGGCGCCATGCGATTGTCTATGTGCATGCGTCTGTCGAGGTCTAGAGCGGGATGCGTCAACAGGCGTCGCAACTGTGCGATCGGGAAATTATTCTTGCAACTCGTAGTTACCTCGTTGATAGCCTGTCGGACCATACGGTCTGTAGCGCCTGGCCATTTCATGACCTTGTAAAGGATTTCAGGCCTCTCGTAAAGAAATACTGCCGACTCCAACAACCTCATTTTGGATTGCTTGGGGTACTTTTGCTCTGCGTATAGAAACAGGTCGTAGGCGGCGTTGTCGAGAAGGCTAGAAAAAATATATCCGATGTTGACCGTCTCGCGGAGTAAACACTCTTTGACGACAAGGTCCAAAAGATTGGGTCGGTTGCGCTTTTGAATCGCGCGTATGATTTCTTCCAAGGAACCGTAACCGGCTGGTATACCCTTGGTACGGACAAACTCTTGGATAAAGTCATCGTCGCACGACAGAAACACACAACCGGCCGATTCCGGTTCCAAGTTCTCGACGCCGACATGCACGCAACAGCGTTTGAGCAGATCTATACGATCGTTTTCGGCCAGTCGTTTCAAGTCGTTGTACGTTGGCCGAAAATCTAAACGTTTCAACAGGTAATCAAAAAGGCAATCCCTTTCGGTTGTCGATCTGCACAACAGGTGTACGACGTCTTGAGTAAGCGGTTCGCCGCGCACAAGCGCAAAACGAACAGCTGTCCACCGTTGGTATTGCGCGCAAATACGCGGGCCGGCAAGCGACTTGAAATGATTTTCGCCATACTCGTCGCCTACAAGCATTTGGCAAATGGCACGCGACGCGCAACATAACGATAAAACATCTTCCTGCGTCAGTAGACCGCTGTAGGCGATTTTGTGCGCCAATTCAGGTGGCCAGTCCTCCATATGTAGAGGAGCGTTTACTGAAACTCGAGCGGCACCAGACCGTTAAATTTTACGGCATGGTCGTACGTGGGCGGTAGCTTTCCGCTATCAGACGCAACGCTCTCGCTCGTCGATGACGACGACGACGAATCGTGCATAACGGCATACACTTTGACTTTGAAAACACGGATGCCGCAGAGTATACACACGGAAAGCGTTATGACTAGAAAGATCGAGCCTGCGATAAAATAAGCCGTGTAGCTGCTTCGAATGTATGCTGCTGGTACGGTCTCGCCGACTACGACTCTGAAAAGAGGGTCTAAGTCGTCTGATTTGAATTTGCACGGAAGCGAAACATTAAGCGGATAGTCAGACTCCCATTCGCTATCGCACACGGCATTAGTCTTGCAACGAAACGTGTCTGTGCGAGCCCATGATTCCGGACCATACGACAAAGTAAAAACGTGACTCATCGTCGAGCAGCTGCCACGATAGACGTTGCAGCGTTGGTTGCCTACATCCAAATCGCAGTGCCCGCCACGCCCTTCGATGCAGCACGTCCAACCGTTGTTGCATAGCCCTTCCGTGCGATTAGCTAGCAAGACATCGCACGTAACGGTAACTGTTTCGTTGACAGAACGACACAAGCACCGTTTGTCGTAGCATACACTAGACGTGATAATTCTGTTGGTGTACATGCACTCTCCGGGTCGCCACGCTCCGCGCTTGATATTAAATACGTTTTCATTGACATCGTCTTGAGCAACTTTGGTGCTGTAGACTATACACAAAATGACAAACGCACTCGCAGAAACTATCGCAAGCAAGAGCCAAAGACATAAAGTGACTATATGCTCGGGAGGTTTGTACGCAGGCGTTAGCCGCATTGCAAGTTGCGTGTTTGTGATCAAAAAAATTTACTGCGACAGAGTGTTTGAAAGTGCTTCGAGTTCGGAAAGCGCAGATGACGACTCGCTAATGAGCTCTTGGCTAGCACGACGCGCCTTTTTCGAGTGGTCCGACAACTGAGCGACCCAGGCCTTGACATCCTCGACACTGGCGCGCAAGGCGCTAAGCTTGGGGAGCTCTGCGTTAGTGATTTGTTCCCAGCGGTTACGAACGCTGTTAGAGGCCTGCTCGAGCTCGTTGAGACGCTGAACAATCTCTTCGTCTTCAGCCTCGTCGCTAGAGCTAGAGAACTTGTCGGCAAACGGATCACCGACAGCTTCGACCTCTTCTTTGCCCTTGGCGTCTGGCGTCACAACGGTAGTCTGCTCATCGTCCGAGTAGTACGAGTAGTCTGAGGTGTCGTCTGCCACAAATGGCGCCGCCTGTGCTTCGTCGTCTTTTTCGAAAGCCGTCAGGTCGGAGATCCACTCTTGGGTCTCGGTAACGACCGTCGTAATGTCGTCAACGGCAGCAGCTTGCACCATGGGTGCATCGAGCTCTTCCTCGTCGGTCTCAAAGCCGTCCAGGATAGGGGCCGGTGCCTTCGGCGTGACGGGCTCTTCCTCGTCAGTCTCAAAACCGTCAACGACAGCAGCTGGCGCCTTAAGCGGCTCGTCCGACTCGTCCGACTCGGAATCTGTCTCAAATCCACCAACCGTTTTAGCGGCAACAGGAACGAAAGGTCCGCGGCTAAGCGCAAACGGATTGGGGTTTTGTGTTGTAGCACTAGGAGGATTTTGCGTTAATGCCTTGCGCAAATACAAGACGTACTCTGAGTCTTGCGGATCAAAGCCAAATTCGTCCACCTTGAGCTCGCGGTAGTTGGCCTGGATCAAGCTCTGCGCATCGTCTAACCGCTGAGGAGCGCGTTTGGCCCAGTCAAACTCTTTGGGAATAGCGCGGAATCCGACCAACTGACCCGCCTGCATGTACCACAACTCTGCCTGACTGTACGGTTCAAGGTCGCGCCTAGGCGCAAACAGCGGATAAGCAAAGCCTGAAGAAACAGACTCGGAAGGTCTGCGCCTGGGACGGTAACGCAATGCAGGCGTAGGCAACGGATTGAGCGAGCAGCGTCCAACCCAGACAGACTTGGGACGCGCTTGCAGCTGGTCGACATACTTTCGGAAAGAGACCTGGTAGCCGGCAGCCTTCCAGTTTTCTTGCAAACGCTGTTCGCGTTCTTGTTCTGGCGTCATTCTGACGACCTCGTTTGCACCAAGCGCCTGCAGACGTCGGTCAATGTCGGCGATCTGTGCTTGCTTGCCTTTGGCGTCGAAAAAGACGGGCGATGGGTCACGTTGTTTGAGAGCCTGCTGCACGTGATACTGTCGCAGGAAACCGACCAGGTTGCGTCGCTCTACGCGCAATTCTTCGATTTGCTTTTGATTGGCCTTTTGCGCTGCGCCAACACGCGGCTCCTTGACGTCTCCAATGGCTTGACGTTGGTAAAACAACGATTTCTCATAAGCCGTCGGCTGCAACGACCAACGAGCATCACCGTACTCGTTCATCAAATGAACAAAGCGCTTCCCTGTACGCGCACACCGCTCCTTCTGATAGACGATAACCTTAAACTGACGTTCAGTCGATTGCACAGGGTCTTGAACCGGTGTAGGGTTGGCGGTTGTTGTTGCAATGTCAACGCGTGTAAAACTGACCGTAAACGTTGCCGTCTGATGCGCGAGAGCACGCGGCAAAACAATCTTATAGTAGCCACCGGGATATGCTTGTTTCAATCTAGTATCAATAAATGACCGTCTAAACGGTACGTCTAAACGAACCAACTCGATACCGTTACGAGCATTAATTTGGTAGCGTCGGACTACAGCCGCATCTGGGTTTTGCTGCTCAAGGATGCGCAATTCGTTTTGATTGATATTACCGTTTGCATCAGCGTAATCCTCTGCCTCGTAAATCAACTGATCGATGACGCGCGAAGATTTGTCATTGACAGGACCGTACGACAAACCAACGTCGTATATATTTTGCGTGTCGAGAACGCGGAACGGGATTTCCAGGCCTTGGCCCTCTTCGACTTCAAAGACTTGGACGTGGCGCTCTTCAGAGTTTTCGATAATCTTTTGGTTGTTGGCGTATTGGCGTTGAAGGCCTACGCTAACCTGGCGCAGCTGTTGCTGCAGTTCGGTACTGTCGATAGGGATGGCAGTTTGAAGTGTACGAATCGTTGCGTTGATGGCCGAAATCTTTTCGTCAATGTCGCGAATCTGGTCGAGCGCGTCTGCGTTTCCGCTGACGCCGCGGCGATCAACCCAGTTGGCCACGTCTCCAACGGACGGAACGTCTGGTGCAGGCAACGCCGTTTCCCAGACAGCGAGCAGCTGCTTGGCACGCTCAAGCGCATTTGCAATACGTGTCCGTGTTTGGTTGATGTCGACAGGCGTAATGGGTAGAGCCAGGGTCGCCGGGGTTGCAGTCTCAAGACGCGCCAGACTCTCGACGGCCTTTCGCACCTGGTCGACACTGGCAATGCCTATGCCGTTCTGAAAGGCTTGCGCAGCGTTGACCAGCTGGTTGCGAAGCATAGAGCGATCAGCCTCCGAGTAGTCTCCGTCAAGCAGACGTTGGTTAACGTCCGACAACAACGGACCCAGTGCGCGCATGCTACGTGCAAACTGTTCGACTTGTGCCGCAAACTGCAGACCGTACTGTCCAACGTCGCTCTCGAGCGAGTTTTCCAGGCGATCGACAAGTTCCAGTGCTTCTTGTGTACCGATAGCGCGAAGCAAATCTACCAACTCTTCATCGCTAGTGGCAGGGTTGACGGTTTGGCCTTGGTTGCCCAAGTAGCGACGAGCTGCGCCTCGTGCTGCGCTGTTGCGTGCGTCAAGGTTGGCGCGCAGTGCACGCACCAATTCGCCCGCACGCTGCTGCTGCTGGTCGCTGTTACCGGCGTCACGCCGTTGCACCTCTAGCAGATCGATGAGGCGTTCAACCGACGTACCGTTAGCAACCTGTTGCCCTCCCAAAAAGTCTCTGGCTTGCTGGATAAAGCCGGCAAACGTAGCGTCACCGGCGCCCTGCAAAGCGGCAATAACGTCGTCAAAGTTGGCTTGCGCGCCAAAGTTGACGCTGGCTACGCTAGAAGCCCAGGTAACCCAATCGACCACGTTTGGAAAGGCGGCAAACTCGGTATTGATCCGCATGCGCTTGTTTTGCAGTTCGATTAAACGTTGTTCTGCTGATGCCAACTCGGCATTGATCCTCGAATCGCGTTGCGCGCGAGCAGCTTCAAGCGATGCAATTTGGTTTTCGATCGCAGCGATACGACGCGAAATCTCATCTTGCACCCTTTTCAGCGACTTGCGCGACACTGTTTCTTCGATTCCCTCGATCCGCATTGTTTCTTTTTGCGACAGGCGAAGGACTCGTTGTGTAATCAAAGCATTCGCCCAGGTCTTTTCATACCCATCGTTTTTAAGCCGTTCGTCTCGCGCTTTTATTTAAAGACCGTTCCGTCAAAGCATTGATACTTGTGAATACCGGTTGGTGTAATCATTTCAAGCGTTTTAAAAACGATAGTGCGCAAAAGTTCGCTCTGCTTGATCATCGAACGGTAGTCTGCGTTCTGATCTTGAAACAACGACACGATATCTTGAGGCGCGTAACAGCCTTGCAACAGGCAATAGTCTTGCATCGCCTTTAGAATCGGACCTAGTTGGTCGTAGTATGCTTTGCAGTCGGCGATCGAGTCTATTGCCGCCAGATCGTCAGTAACGACCGTAATCATGGCGATCTCGTCCAGTTCTTTGTGCATAGGTTTAAACGGCGCATACGACACCCACGAATCGTTGCCAGCCACAGAGTCATGCAAAAGCGTTCGCATCTGAATAGCGTTTAGCATCAACAGCGTTGAAATGACAGCGTTTCCGTTTTCGACTGTAAACTGAAATACGACTTCGCAACGCATGTTGTAGAGTTGTTCGTTCATGCTTTGCTTGCGAATGCGATCCATCGTAAAGACGCCATGGTCTTTGACGAGCGGTCTTTGCGACTTGTGCGGTGACGGGTTTATGTCTTCCTCAGACGCCTTGCGTTTTGCAGACATGTGTAAGCTGCAAACACCAACCGGTTCAAACAAACGTAAACGGTCGACAACAAACCGTTTTACCAGGCAGCTGTAGCCAGATGGGTTCGTCCAATTCGACGATGGACGATTCTGACGCAGTCACCGAGGGCGAGTACGCCTTGATCGAAGCGTCCGAGATTACACGTCAAAAGGATCAAACGGCCGTTTTCGGCATGCAAAAACAACGTCCCAAAGGAGGACTAGCCTTTGGAGCGCCCAAATACGCATCCAAGACGGAAACAAGGGTTCCAGTCCGTATCGTCGGCTGGGGCTATGGGCGCGTTACGCACAGTTTCACAGGCTTGCCTGTCAACCAGGATTGCGCTACGGGTACTTGGGAAACGCCCGACCTACAAGACAATACGACCTATTTTATCGTTTCGCTGGTATGGCCCAAAAAGCGTGAAATTTGGATACAAGCCAGCGCCGCACGTCAATTGGTCGACAAGGCGTTGGTTACAGGAGTTACGCTACCTAGAGAGACTGTCCTGACGCAACAGATGTTTCACGGTCTGTTTACCTTGCCGCCTACTTCGTTGGTTCACCTTTCCAACGGTAAGGACGTTGCCTTGAGCGACATGCCAGCTGCGCAACAGGCGACCATCAATTTTACCTATTCGTCTTGTGTTGTTTCGGGTAAACGCTAACAGTATAAGCCACTTTACGATGCATCTTTGTGCACACGACAACGGAAACAATTGTAATGGCTCAAGGTATTGCTCGGCTGTTTGCGATTCCCGATGGCGACGACAAAGGAACGGTGCAGGCAACGGCCGTGTCCCTTGTAGACGGTCGCATGGGACGCAAGTTGGCTCAAGGCCTTTGGGGCATCAAGATCAACAAAACCGCTTTGGAGCATCTGGCGCTTCCAGACGATGAAAAGGTTGCGTTTCTTTCCGACCTCGACGTTGACCAGGAAAAAGTCGACGGAACGCTTCTGCAAGAGTTTGAGACCTTTGTGCGAAACACTTACCCGGAACTGACCGACAAGACGGCCGGCTTGTTTGTCTACTTGTACATGATGCATCGCAACGATGTCGACAAGACAGTGATTTCTGGTCTGGCGCAGGGCGTCGACGCCAAGGCGCTTCGTACGGATCTGCAAGCCTTTTTCGATGCGCACATCAACCCAGACAGCGGATCCGAGATCATTCGCAAAGCGGGTCAAGCCTTTCAAGCTCTTTGCCGTAAATGCGGGGGTTGCCCCATGATGCCAATGCCCGACTGTGGCAACTGCCGTCGTCCAGACTGCAAGCGTTGCAACCCCCCTGCCGAAGAGCCTGCGGAGCCTGCTCCCGAGGAGCCTGCAGAGCCGTCGCCCGCGCCTGCAGAGCCGGCAGAGCCTGTGTCCGTTGCCACGCCTGTCAAGACGGTGACACCTCGTGCCTGCACACCTGCCTACTACACGAAAGACATTGTCGAAGACTTTCGGAATCGTGTTGGTCTGGCGCGGTCAGTTTCCAAAAAGGCGGTCGCTCAGTTTTTGTTGGCTGTCTACCTGCCTTCCGACGTAACCAACACGACCGCCTTTTCCAGCCTGGCCTACCGTCTGCGTATCCGTCCGCATCACATGAAGTGGGCCAAGTCCTTTGCGTCTCAGCACCCTGAACTCTCCTCGCACTGCTGGCAGTCGCTTTCCGACAGTCTGAACGTCGATGCGCAGAACAACGGGTTTGTGTCCGAAACGAGCCAGGCGCTTGGTCTCCCTTGCTACGCTACAAAGACCGACAAGTTTATTTCGGCCATGGCTGTCACGCAGTTTAACATGCTGTCGCTCATCAAGATGCGCATCCGTGCCACCAACAGCAAACAGGTGCGGCGTTTCCGGTAGGTGCGTGCTCGCTACATGGAGAACGTCCCTGTCGACAACATTTGCCAGTTTTACGAATCGTGCGTCTTGCCTGCACGCGCTTAAAGATTACAAACACAGGTTCCGTCAAGTTGTTCGATTGCGTGAGTTGCGAATGCTGCAGAAGCGCCCTGAACGGCGACCAAGACTAGTTTGCCATCTGCAGTCGTGTATTCGAGGTTAACGCTCGTTGGTCGGTCGACATCTACCATCTCGCCCTTGCAAAAGACAGAGTCTTCTGAAACGCTATGCGTTGCGCTAGAGCGTCCCTTGATCTGCGGATTAATCATAAAGACAGACTCTTGCTTGAGTTGATCCCAGTAACCGGCAAAGCAACGGTTGTAATCTTTTCCTAGGTGAATGCCCGAGAGCGCTCCGTACTGGTGATTGTCCATGATCTCTTTGACGGCCGTTTCCAGGTTGGCTAGATACGGACCGTGATCCATGCGTCTGTTGTCGAGTTCGCTCTTTTTGAACGGGATGCAGCGTCGCGTCGAGTGCAGTTTGGCCTTTTCTGGATAGGACGACCAATCGTAAACATCGGTCGGCGGAAGCAGGTAGGCGTTCTTACCGCCGTAGCGATCCGTACCGGGCGTCAGCCACCACCAGGCCCCTGCAGCCGTCAAGACGATAGCCAACAAAAACAAAAACACCAACGACCAGTTGTCGGTCCACCACTGGTAGAGCTTTTTCTTCCAAAGCATCCGTCCGCCTTCTTCTTCGTCAGACTCGGTAAAAAAGATACGCACGCTTGAAGCGCTCGAAAACCACAGTTCGAGCATGTCCCATACGTGATCAGAGCGACATGTCGGATCAGACCACGCCAGTTTGATTAGCGACAATGTCGTTTGTTTCGTTGTGTGATCGGCAACGTAAAACTCGGTCGGCGACGGGTCGACCGATTCAGACGGACCGCGATAGTGCAACTCGGACTCGCCAGTCAAAGTCGCTTCTTGCGCTGGCTGTTCGACAGTTTGCATGACGAGACGAAAAAAACCGAGAGACGTGATGTGACGTTACACTTGACTTTTGTTTTGCCATGGCAGAACAGCGGCTTTTTTCGCAGCTGGATGGTCGTACTCCCAGAGTTTCAAGGCGACGACGATGAGCGTGGCGTAGCCCTTCACGACCTTTTAGTTGGTACAGGCGTCATTGATCCCGGACGATGTTTGAAGACGAGACCGACGACGCGCAAAAGGCGCTAATGCACAGCGAAACGCATCACACGCTTTAAGCGAGTGGCAGCCGTTTAAGGCGTGTGATGCGAGTCGCATTCTTTTTTCGTTGTTTTCTAAACTAACCACCCCACACACTGTTCGAGGCGTCGGTGCGGACGTATTGATTGTAGATGAGGTTATTGCGATTGACAGACAGTTTCTCGAGGACGTGGTGTTGCCCATTTCGGCCAACATGGCCTACACGGCCACCATCTTTATTTCGACTCTACACGGCGAAGACGACCTATTTGGTATGCTAATGTGTCAGCCGTTACCCAACGGGGAAATGGCAGTTGACGTCATTCGCTATACCAATACGGTTTGTCAGCGTTGCATGAAGCGTGGCCTTGAAGCTTGCAAGCACGCCGCTTCGCAGATGCCGCCCTGGATGTCCAAGGACAAGCAGCAACGCATCGCGGCCTTTGCCTCGGAGCGTACGCGTGCCGAGTTTGAAGGAACGCTTCACAGCAAAAACCAAGCGGCCTTTGTACCCGAGTACATCAAAGACATGTTTGAGACCAAGTTTACGCCACAAAACCCTGCCGAATACGCTGTCATTGGCGCAGATTTCAACGCAGGTGGTAGGTCTAATTCGGCTATTGTGACGCTTTACAAAGACATGGCCAGTCGCAAGACGGTCGTCAAAGGTTTCGAGAACGCCAATACTCGCCGCCTAGACGGACCCGACGGCATTTGCGCCATTCTCGAGCACCAGATTCGCGGATTGCGCGAAGAGTATCCGTTTATTCCGATTCTGATTTGCATGGAGACCAACGTCGGCTTTGTTCCGCTTCACGTGGTAGACTTTGTGCGTAGCCGGGCCGAGTTGTCCGAGTCTACCTTTTTCGTTTACGAAGACCGTCGTCACGACAAAGAGCATCCGGCCGTTGGTGTCGTTCCAGACAAGCAGATGAAAGAATTACTGCTCGAACTCGTCAAAAAGAACCTGCAGGTTGGCATGGTGCTCGATCCCAACCCTATTCTGCCAAGACCCTCTTCAAACACCAAGGTCGACCAGTATTACCGTACGACCGTTTTGAACGACTACAGGCGTCAGTTGTCCGACTATTCTATTCATTCGACGATTACGGTCGAAGGACGCGAGATCAGACGCCTTCACGGTAAGCACGGCGGGCGTAACGACGATCTCGTTTCTGCGACGCAGTTTGCATGCGCTGGCTTGCACTTTGCGGAAATGGTACCGCGTTATCGCAGCCTGGTCCGTTAGAGATCCAAGTCCAATTCGTCAAAGCTATCGACAGGGAATTCTTCGTCTTCGTCTTGTTCGAATTGTTGCCCTGCCGGTACCCATGCCTCTAGGGCAACGCCGATAGCGCCTGTCTTGCCCTGTAAACGAATCATCTGACAGCATTCTAAACGAGAGATAATCAAAAAGATGCGAACAATGAAATCCAAACGTTCATAGCGCGAAAAGGCCTCTAAGACCTTGGCGCGTGATACCTTGCCGCGAATCTTGAATTGCAAGTGCATGCCTTCGCGAAAGGTGTCGATGCGGCGTCTAAACTCTTCGCCAAGCAAGACAGGGCGTTTCTTGCTTTTAGCGATCGTTCCTTGAGTTTGATCGAGCAGTTTTTGCTTTTTGGTCATTTCCTTGGACAGGCGGACGCATTCGGGTTCTGTGGGTGCTTGGCGTTTTTTGGATAACGGGTCTTGGTTTAGAACGATTGTTTGCGTTTCGCATTGCTCTTCAAAGACGTAGACGTTGATGGCGTTGCGCATGTGTTCGAGCAGTTCTACGTCGACCAAATTGCCGTAGCAAAACAAGCCGATCGACTGTTCGACGTTGGCCAAAAACCGTTGACCGCGAGGCGACGAAAGGCTGTTGGGCCAGTTGTTTTCGACGTATTCTTGCATTTTCGGCCAATAGACGAGCATCGAAATCCAAAAAACGACTCGCGCCGGACCGTCGGGGTCTCCATGGTTGAGAAAGTCGATCGATTTCAACACGCGTTCTGGCCCACCGGGTACGCCGTCTGCAAAAAACTCGTGAAAGACGGGCGAACCGGCAATCATATTCTTGGCTGCGTCGACATAGTTGGTCAGTTCTTCCGCACTGTAAAAGCCTGGCGACAAGAATTTTCGATGCGGCGGGAGCGTATTGGCAGCCATTTGCAGACGAGTATTGCCGCGGTTAGCGGACACATAAACAAACGACTATTTGTCGGAAAGGGCAAAGTGTCTATATACCAACTCGAACGCGCAAAAAAGAAAAAAATGGCGCATTTTGAAACATTTCCGTTGTTTCCGGCGCCTCAACCGCACGATCCTGCGACGGGACGCAACTTGAAGAACAGCAACCTGCCGACATTGCCGCAGATGCGCTCTATGGTGCAATACGCTCAACAAACCAGAAACCGTCTGACCATGACGCGCGATCACGAGGACAATGACCAAGTCGGAAAGTTTACAGACATTTGGTTGGACGAAACGGGCAAAACACCGCGCGTCATGGTTACCGTCAAGTTTAACAATGACGAAAAGGGCATGATTGCGCAACAGGCTGTAAAGACGCGCGCTTACGATGCGATTTCAGCCGAATGGAAGCCTATCAAAGACCCTCAAACGGGCGAGATCGGCGAGATTTTGCTTCTCGGAGCAACCATTACCGATTGCCCACTGATGAATGGTGGCGATGGAGGTTGTTTTGTATTGGGATGGCCCGACGAATCGGAAAACAACGCAGCAAAAGAGTCGGCGTATAAGGCACCTTTGGAGCAAGGTTCAGACACCACGATTAATCAAACCCAAACGGATATGTCTGATACCGAAAAGGCTTCTGCCGACGCTACGCCCATGGAGGGTGTGACCTCTACGCCGCCTGCCAAGCTTCAAAACGACGAAGAAGTGGCAGCGCAGTCGCATCCCCAGGACACGAACCGTGGAGGTTCCAGCAAGGAGACCGACATCAAGCTGCGGGCGCAGGATTACCAGGCTATGCAGGCTCACAACGAGGCTCTCGTGGCCAAGATTGCCGAGGCCGAAAGCAACCATCAAAAGTGGGCGCAGTATGCGCAGCAGCAGGAGCAGGCCAAGCGGCAGCAGCAGCAGGCCGAGCGGCAGCAAGAGCTCAAGGCGTCCATGGTGAAGATGAGAGAGTACAAGGACCAGCTTTGGAACAGCAACAACTCGCCTTTGGCCCACAACGCCATGTTCAGGGCCTCTGCCGACGCTGTCGCTTCCGCGCTCGAGTCTGACGACGTTGACGCCTTTTCCAAGATTGACGGCATCGACCACTTTGTGGCGTCTGCCAAGGGCGAGCTCGAGGTTCACGCCGAAAAGGCCAAGAAGGAAGAGGAGAAGCGCAAGGAGCAAGAGATTCGCGCCAAGATCGAGGCCGAGATGCAGCAGAAGCAGCAGGAGATGTACGCCAAGCAGCTCGGTATGTTTGAGCAGCTGCAGGAAAGGGCAAAGAAGCTTTCGCTTCCGCCGCCTGTCTCTTCTTTTTCGTCGTCGTCGTCTTCGACCTCGTCTTCGACCGCACCCATGGAAGTCGTGACTCCTACGCCTCCTGTCGTGCAGCCCATGAAGGCTTCCGCCGATTCCGGTATGTCTGTCCAGCAACAGCAGAGATCTGTCATTGACGACTTTGAGGCTCAGTTTGGCGTGCCTCGTTCGCAGTGCGAGGTCGTGCGCATGCGTGCTTCTGCCGACAACCCTTGGGTCGCAGACATGCTCCAAAGCGGAGAGGGACGCGATACGCGGTCGTCGGCCCGTACGCCTCAGAGGTTTGCAGAGGTTGACCAAGCGTCGCAGATTCTCCGCCAGGCGCAGTTGAACCACTACCGTGGTCGGCTTCCTTACGGCGTGGCCCCTCTTGACCTGGAGGGCGTCCTCAAGGCTTCTATGGACGCCAAGATCACAGGCCGTGCCATCCCTTACCAGGCTCGCGATACGTGGGTTCTTTCGAACGGACAGCGTGTCAGCGGTGTCATGATTGGTTACAACGCGTAAACGCAAAAAGCCCCACTAAACAGTTTTAATGCGAATATTCCATCTTGATGGTACAGTGCAACTCTTGAGGCGGCTCGACCGGTTCGCCGCGCAGTTGAACGATCAGGGCCACTTGGTCGATAGAAACGCGTTCCAATACTTGCGCTGCATCAGACAACGTGTAAACAGCCCGTTCGAGTTCTGAACGACCGATACAAAGGACCACCAAGCCAGACGAAGCGCCCAAACCGCCAGCATGCGGTCTCATGACGCTTGAAGCCAGTCCTTCTTGATGTACGTAGCGTGAGATACTGTGCGTGTTGTCTACGTAATATTTGTTATCGGCGCTATTGTAGTGCGAAAACGCTTCTTTCAGGCGGTCTTCCGTGTCTTCGGGCGTCAGACCAAAACGTTGTGCAGTGTCTAGTCTATCGCGTGTGTCGAGAATACAGATGTCGATTTCGGGTTGGGCCGAATGAGGTTCCATTTGCAGCTCCTTGGTGCTGCATCGCAAGGTCGAACGCAAGTCTACCTCGAACGATGTGTCGTTTGAAAACGATTCGACCGTAAGCAGCGTAGGAATGATGGGACTTGTCGGGCGTTCGCCTATGACGTTGATGGGCGAAACAATAAACGAACCAGGCGTGGAACAATGTATTTTATACGTTAGTTTCAGCTCGCCACGCGGCGCAGGCGTAGGCGGTCTCGTTATTTCTTCCAGTTCAAAGCTGTTTTGCATGCTATCGACGACCAGTGTCAACAAGCCATCGATAAATTCACCGCAGCAAGCCATCATAGACAAGTGTTTTATGCCATTTGTATTTTGCGTGCCGCCTCGGTCAATCCTTGATGCGATCTGCGTATGGCGTCAATCAGTGCCTTGAGCGGTTCGTCTGTTTCGTCGAGAAGATCAATCGCCCTTTCGACGTCTTTGTCGCATTGCTGAACCCATCTGTCGGCTTGCTCGCAAAGAAACAAATCGATCAGGCATACCTTGAAAAAGGCCTTGACAAACTTGTAACATTTGCGCGCAACATAGTAGCGCTTGCTGCTTTGCAAGACGTCGTCCGGGTTTTCGTCGACAAAGTCGATGTAGGCTTCATCTCCTTGCTCGTCCAAGACGGTCTGTGCCTGCTCGTAAGCGCTCGTAAAGCGACGTTTGACAGGTCGCATCTCGGCATGTTGCCAGATGTCAATGGCGACCGCGTTACGTGGCTTGATGCGACGCCCCGTTAGCTTGCAAATCACACGTTCCTTTTGGTCGTCTGAAACGTTTTGGAACCGATAGGTAAAGACACTGGAACGGACCAACTTCATAAACTCGAGCTGTCGTGTGTAGTCGTCGTTCGAGTCGTCCATCGCTTGCGCCAGATCAAGGATCAATTCGTCGCAAGTCGCTTTTAGTAGGTTGAAATCCTCTTGGTGTTGTTTCAAAACGTATGCCTGGTCGCCAAGTGCCGTTTCATTGCAAAACATTTTAAAGGTGTTGGGGCGGTACGTTTTGTAGATTGCGCCTCTCAAAAGGCGTCTGGCAGTAGCCAAAACGGCCGGTTCTTCGCATGACGTGATAATGCAAACCGACTTCATATTCGAGAAAAGTGTTGTTAAAGTAAAAAAAACTCGTCTAACAATTTCGTAATGCTTGTCAAGGCGATTGTTGTCTGTTTTCTCTACGCTGTGTGTGCCTTGACGTTGTTTTTCGTGTCGAGTTTTGCGCCGTTTGGGCCGACGGGCGTCGCAAGGACGGCAATCTTGCATGGGACGATTGCGTTGTTTTTAAACCTGTCTGAAGTGGCCGGTAGGTTGATCTCGGCGGCGCACACGCTATGGTTTGTATGGCTTACCGCGTCGTCTGCTTTTATCGCTCCCGCGTCGCACGAGCCCATACGCTGGTGGATGGTCGATTTAATCGTTTTGTCTAGTATCGGCGTTATGTTTGCCTTTGTCAAGTACGCAGCCAAGCGCAAGCCTACGGACGACCAGCTCTACGAAAACGTATTTGCGATTGTGCCTGCGGTTATCGTGTGCGCTTTGATCGGTCTGCTTTGCAACAGCAGCATTGGCGACGAGATGGGGTCGAGCGTTTGGAGGCCGCAGGCTAGAACGGTCGTTTATTGGACATTCGTTATCGTTTTGTCGCTGTCTATAGAGGCCGCCAAGCTCGACAAAATCAATATGCCGACGCAACTGGCTTTTGCCGCAACATTGATTTACTGCATTATTTACATGCGCGTAGAGTTGGCTATGCTGTTTGAGATCGCTATCATCGTTTACGCTATTATGGCTTATCGCAAATCGGGCCTCGAGGCCGTCATTGGTAAAGTCGATTACTAGCGAGCGTACGTCTTTAGGACCGTTTAGAGCGTCCGCGCTTGAGCTTGATCGTTTTGCTGTCTTTGGGAAAGATCGTTTGGTTGTGTTGCGTATGCGTACACCAACAGTTGGCTGATGCATGCGGGTCGGTTGTGTAGGAAGGAGCGAGCTGTGTAGGCACGCCATTGGCGCCACCAGAAACCTGATGTTGCGCTGTTTCAAGCTCTCGTTGGACCAGACGGACCGAGTCGAGCGCCTTGGAGAAGCTTTGACAGATGCGTCCGTGCTTTTGGTAAAGACGGTTTTGCGTAGCGTGTTCGTTGTGGATGTTGGTGTGCGTTTCGTCGACAATGCTTTCGGTGACTGCGATTGTGTCTAGTAACTGGTTTAAAAGCTCCCAAGAAGGAACCTTGCCGGACTTTTTAAGCTTTTGGATGTTTTTACGCAACGCATTGTTGCGTCGTTTTTGCTTGGACCATTTTTTCACGGTTGAATCGGAAACGAGGCGGTGTTGTTTGGTCTGTTCGTCGTAGTATTCTGTGTACGCTGTTTGTCGTTTTTGAGCGTCTGTTGCGTACGAATTGACGTTCTTGACGTGTCTTAGTGCGGCATTTATTGTCTTTTTGGCGGATGGTTTCGACTTGGCCTTTCCCATGCTAAAAAACGCAGACAGGTTTGTACAATTAGGCCAGTTAAAATGAGCGTCTACAAGGCGCCGGTTTGTTTCCTTTTAGGCACCCCCAAAACTAGGAAACGAAAAAAAATGAATCTTGCACAGCTTCACCATCAAGGACGTATTTACGATCCTTCGACCTCTGCGGTCGCAACCAACTTTGGCCCGAACTTGTACCCGGGTCTTAACAACCCCGGAGCCCATTCCAACTGGCAAAACAACCCAGCGATCCGCGTGCCCATGTCTGGATCGGACAACACGGCCCTTCGTCGTGCTCTGGTGAGTGTTATTGCTACCGGTGCTCGGGAAACGGTTACCATCGCACCCGACAACCCGTGGCTTGGCCGGCTGGCTCCTGCTGTCCGGACCGACGAGTTGGTCATCAAGAAGGACTTTCTCGACATTGTTCGCGGTATTGCGCCCTATGCGCCTCACTACGGAGCGACTCGCAAGCAGCGTGTCCGTCAGATGACGCGGAAAAAGTCGCAGACTCGCAAGACTTGGGGAATGACCATCGAAAAGACGATGCTTTTCTCTGAGCAGGGTAACAACATCCTGCAGGCCCTGATTCGGGGTGTGCGCGAGAACGTGGCCGGGACGCTCATTTACGAAGCGCAGCAAGAGTTTTTGCAGGCTGGCGAAGAGTACCGGCAGGAAAACTACCGGTTTGGCAACAACCCTTACCAGAACATCTACGGGATGCAGGGCGTGGCGCAGGACAACGCCATGCTCAACTTTTACCAGATTCGGCGCGACATGTACGGTGCGCTGTCCAAGCGGGGAGATCAGTTCCGGGCGGTTCTTGATCGTGTGATCGAGATGCTCAAGCGGCGTAACGCTCGGCCCGATGCGCTGATTGTTGGGCCTGGCATCAAGGCTCGGCTTACTTTGGGCGACACCGAAAACACG
>Ga0102943_1000865_pt1 | contig 19452 bp, 16 predicted proteins | sample SalPonC_black_MG_FD_78174 | JGI IMG/M metagenome (GOLD analysis project Ga0102943, IMG submission 78174) | Salt pond soil microbial communities from South San Francisco under conditions of wetland restoration - Salt Pond MetaG... | ecosystem: Environmental > Aquatic > Marine > Intertidal zone >...
CCGATGAACAGATAACCGCAGCTGCGACATCTGCCTATGCCCATGACTTTATCACCGGATTTCCCAAGGGGTATGACACCCTGATCGGGGAGTTGGGCTCCCGGCTGTCCGGCGGAGAAAAACAGCGCATATGCATTGCCAGGGCCCTGATCAAGGATGCGCCTGTGCTGATCCTTGATGAGGCAACCTCTGCCCTGGACTCCCAGGCGGAACAGGTGGTGCAAAAAGCCCTGGAAAACCTCATGAAGGGCAGAACATCCTTTGTCATTGCCCACCGGCTCTCCACCATAGACTATGCTTCCCGCATCGTTTTGTTGAAAAACGGCACCATTGCCGAGCAGGGAACCCGGGCCCAGCTCATGGCCCGCAAAGGGATGTTTTATACTTTGGCCACTCTGCAGGCTGCACCATCAGGTGCCAGCAGCACATGAATCATGGAATGAACAACCTATCAGGATAAAAGGAGAAAAAAATGGGTATTTCCAAAGACCTGCTGGAAATTCTGGTCTGCCCCAAATGCAAGGGACCCCTCAGGATGACAAAAACACAGGACGGGCTGGTGTGCGACCCCTGTCTGCTTTTGTATGAGATTAAAGATGATATCCCCATCATGCTTGTGGAAGAGGCAAAACCGGTTACCCCATGAGCGTGCCGAAACCACCAGATCCAGCCAAGCTTGTGATGTCGGTTTTCATGAAAGAAAAGCCGTTGTTCGCACAGGTGTTCGCTTTTCTGGAAAATATTGGCGGGCCTGTGGATCTGATCTCCAGATGGATGGATTTCAATTATACCGGCTATTACCACAAAGAAATGGGTTCCCCTCTTTTCCGGCGGGTACTGGCTTTTAAATCCCTTATGGACCAGGCAGAACTGGCATCTGTCAAACAGGCAACCAATGCAGTGGAGGCGCGGTTCAGCTGTGAAAAGCTGCGCCGGATCAATATCGATCCCGGGTATCTGCTGCCTTCCCGGTTTGTTCTGGCCACGGGAAAGGACTATTCCCACAGAATATATATCGGTGAAAACATATATGCAGACCTGACCCTGATGTACACACGCCAGGGGTTTGTACCTCTGGACTGGACCTATCCCGATTATGCCGGCCCTGATATCATCCGGTTTCTGGAACAGGTGAGAGACAAATACATGCAGGATCTTACAGCTTTTAAAAGGAAACATTCATGATAAAAAGCATGACCGCGTTTGCAAAAGCCGGCCATACACAGGAAACCATCACAGCAGAAGTGATCGTGCGCTCCTTCAACTCCAGGCATCTGGATTTTAATGTGTACCTGCCCGAGGTCTGCCAGGCGTTTGAAGAAGATATTAAAAAGATCATCACCCAATACCATGAGCGCGGCCGCATGGAAATCCGCATCACTGTCCAGGATGATTCTCCGGAACCAGACCAGTTTGCAGTGGATGAGGCAAAAGCGGCAGCCTATTTTCAGGCCCTGCAGCAGATAAGCACATGCCTGCATCTTTCAGACAAACCCGGACTGGACCATGTGCTTGGTGCAAAAAATATTATTGTGCCGGCACCACAACAACTGGACCCGCAGCTGTTGTGGCGGGTGGTGGCGGCAGCTGTGGAAAATGCTGCCCGGCAACTGGACCAGATGCGGCAAAAAGAAGGCGCCAACCTGTATCAGGACCTGGCAGCCAGGCTGGATGCCATTGAAAACCAGATGCGTCTGGTAGAAGACCAGGCAAAAGAGATCCCCATTATTTATAAAAAACGGCTGGAGGAACGGCTGGAACGGCTGGCACCGGACAAAGAAGGTATTGATCCGGTGCGGCTGGCCCAGGAAGTTGCCATTCTGGCGGATAAAAGTGATGTGTCCGAGGAAATTGTCCGCATATCAAGCCATATTCAGCAGTTCCGGGATGTGATGAAATCAGACCGTTCCCAGGGCCAGAAGCTGCATTTTCTGATCCAGGAATTCAACCGGGAATTTAACACCATCGGTTCCAAAGCCGGCAATGCACAACTGTCTCATATAATGGTGGATTTGAAATCCGGTCTGGAAAAGATCCGGGAACAGGTACAGAATATTGAGTAACACAATTTTCAGTGTTGATTTGCCAGAGGGTCTGATTTGCACAACAAAACAGGCCCGGCCCCGGATCAGGTAAAAAATACATGGGTAAAAATCAGATGATTATCTCAGGGTGGGGAAAATGCTATGGAACAGGTGCTGTTAAATATTGGTTTTGGTAATACAGTTGTGGCTGAACGGGTGGTGGCCATATTGTCACCCAATTCAAGTCCCATGAAACGTATCAAGGATGAGGCAAGAGATGAGCGCTGCCTCATTGATGCCACCCATGGCAGAAAAACCCGGGCCATTATAATAACGGACAGCAACCATGTGATTTTATCAGCCATCCAGGCAGAGACAGTGGCTTCCCGGTTTGCGTCCCTGGTAAGGGACGGGGAAGCACCAGAAGAGGAATAGTATGGCAAAAAAAGGACGGTTGTTTGTGATATCCGCCCCGTCAGGAGCGGGTAAAACAACACTCATAAAAAAGCTTTTGAAAAAATTTGCAGGGGTTTCCTATTCCGTGTCCCATACCACCCGGCCCCCCCGGCCGGAGGAGACCCATGGCAAAGATTATTTTTTCATCAATGCATCTGAATTTGAGGATATGATTGATGCAGACCTCTGGCTGGAATGGGCCAGGGTCCATGGCCATTATTACGGTACATCCCGCACCTTTGTGGCGGAACAGCTTAAAAAGGGCCGCACCCTGCTGCTGGACATTGATGTTCAGGGAGCAGCTCAGATCATGGCCTCCGGCCTGGATCCGGTATCTGTATTCATCATGCCGCCTTCTTTGGAAGAGCTGGGCCGCCGTCTGAAAAATCGTGGCACAGATGATCCCCGGGCCATTGCCCGGCGCCTGGAAAATGCCAAAGAAGAGATCAGACAGAAACATATGTTTCAATATGTACTGGTGAATGATGATTTGGAAACCGCATCTGCGCAATTGTGTCACATTTTTGAAAAAGAAATGGAAACCAGTTGACCAAACAGACAGGCAGACAAAATACAGGTAAAAAACACACAGAAATTCTTTTTGGATTTCACAGCGTGTATGAGGCCCTCAAGGCACAGAAACGTCGGTTTGATACTGTTTTTATATCCCAAAACCGCTCCGGCAAAAGAGGGGATAAAATTATGTCTCTGGCTGCTGCTGCAGACATAAAGGTGGTTGTTACAGATGCCGGGCATCTGGCGGAACTGACCCGGTCAGACATCCACCAGGGTATTGCCGCCAGAACATCTGTATTTCCGGTGCACAAGGGCTCTGATATCGTGTCCTGGATCAGGAGCCGGCAGGGTTCTTTTCTGGCCCTGGTGCTGGACCAGATCGCAGATCCCCAGAACCTGGGCGCTTTGATCCGTACTGCCCTGTGCACGGGTGTGGACTGCATCATGATCCCCAAAGACCGGTCAGCGCTGCCCACCCCCGCGGTTTCCAGGGCCTCTGCCGGGGCCATGGAACATGCACAGATTTTTATTGTAACCAATACAGGTGCTGCCCTGCGCACCTTAAAGGAAAACCAGGCCTGGACAGCAGGTCTGGAAGCCGGGGGTGATACTCCCCTGTTTGGGGCTGATCTGACAGGCTGCCTGGCACTGGTGGTGGGGGGAGAACACAAGGGTATCCGGCCCGGGGTCCGCAAGGAATGTGATTTTCTGGTGTCCATTCCCATTACAGGCCCTGTGAATTCCCTTAATGCCTCGGTTGCCGGGGGCATGGCCATGTATGAAGCGCTGCGCCAGCGCAGCATGAATCCCGGCAGATAATGCTGCCCTTTTGGTACAGACAGGCATGCCCCGGCGGAGGTGCAGTTTGGCAATTCCGGGCAGATACCTGATAACGGCCATGCCCTGACAGACCCAATAAATGATGTAATAATCCGGCAGATTGCCCGGCAATTTCATATACATGTAAAAGGAAAGAAAATATACAATATGTCAGTACAGATTACAATTGATCCTGACGGCACATGGGTTGTGCCGGATAATCCAAAAATCGCCTTTATCCAGGGAGACGGCATTGGCGCTGATATCTGGCCCGGTACCAGAATGGTTCTGGATACAGCTGTGGCAGCCGTTTTCCGCCATCAGAAAAAAATTGACTGGGTACCGGTCCTTGCGGGTGCAGCCGGTTTTAAACATAACGGCCAGTGGCTGCCCAAAGAAACACTGGAAACAATGCAGTTGTTGAAAGTGGCCATGAAAGGGCCCCTGGCAACCCCGGTGGGAGACGGCATCAGAAGTCTGAATGTGCAGATCCGCCGGCATCTGGACCTGTATGCCTGTATCCGGCCGGTACAGTATTATCCGCCCGTACCCAGCCCCATGATCCATCCGGGCAAGGTGGACATGGTGGTATTCAGGGAAAACACCGAGGATGTATATGCCGGTATTGAATGGGAATCCTGTTCCAAAGGGTCCAGGCAGCTGATACAACTGCTGAAAACCCATCTGGATTGTGACCTGCCTGATTCCTGTGCCCTGGGGATCAAGCCCATGTCCCCTGAAAAAACCAGACGCCTGGTAAAAAAAGCCTGTGAATATGCATTTGAGAACAACAGAAAAAGTGTGACCCTTATGCACAAGGGCAATATCATGAAATTTACCGAAGGCGGGTTTCGCAAATGGGGATATGAGGCAGCATGTGAAAGTTTTGGTGACCGGGTGATCACTGAAGATATATTGTATCAAAAATATGAAGGGATCCTTCCTGAAGGCCATATAATGATCCGGGACAGGATCGCGGACATGGTGTTTGCAGATGTTTTGCTCAAACCGGAACAATATGATATCATTGCCTGTCCCAATCTTAACGGAGATTATATTTCCGATGCCCTGGCTGCTCAGGTGGGCGGGCTGGGCATTGCTCCGGGGGCCAATATAGGACACACCTGTGCTGTATTTGAAGCCACCCACGGCACAGCACCGGATATTGCAGGAAAAGACCTTGCCAACCCCTGTTCCATGATTTTATCCGGTGCCATGATGCTGGATCATCTGGGGTGGCAGACCGCCGGGGATGCGGTAAGGCAGGCAGTGCGCAAGGCCCTGGCCGGGGGATACCTCACCCCGGATCTGGCCGGCAGCCTCTCCGGGATTAAGGATATCTCATGCTCCGGATTTTCACAAATAATAAAGGAAAAACTGTTGGCCGGTACCTGACAAAGACCGCCCGATGCTTTCAGGCACTTGTGTTTCCCCACCTGTGCCTGCACTGCAAGATTCTGCTGAATCCGGGCATGACTGGACCGCATACCGGCCAGGCCTGTTTCTGCAGGCCCTGCCTGGCCAGGGGACTGCCTTTGTTTGAACCGCCGTTCTGCACCCGGTGCGGACATCTGTTTGGTGTGGGGGAAAATCATCTTTGTGAAACCTGTTTGAAAAGGCTGCCCCGGATAGGCCGGGTGCGGGCCGCCCTTGCATACCAGGGGCTTGTGCGGGATATTCTGCCCCTTTTTAAATACCAGGCCCGGCTTTCTTTGACCCGGTTTTTTGAGCCGGTGATGTATGATGCCTTTTCCCGGTTTTTTGAAAATAACGAGATTCACTGTATACTGCCCATCCCGCTGCATGCCAGAAAGCTGCGCCAGCGGGGGTTTAATCAGTCTTATCTGCTGGTGCGGGGTTTTGCCGGCACATATGGCAAAATTCATGGAACAAAGCCATTGTGGGAGGTGAACACAACTGCATTGAAGCGGGTCAGATATACCAGTCCCCAGACCGGATTTGATATTGCCGTGCGTCGGAAAAATTTGAAAAATGCATTTCAGGTGACAGACCCGACTGCCATCAAAGACCGTAATATCCTGCTGGTGGATGATGTATACACCACCGGCGCCACCTGTGCTGAGGCTGCCCGGGCCCTGGTGGCTGCCGGTGCCAACCGGGTGGATGTGCTGGTTCTGGCCCGGGCATGACCCGGGGGCCAATATGTCTGGCGCTGCACCTGCATGCGGTCTTTCCGGTCCTTGACTTTGCACCTGGTTGGTGCCTATAAACGGACAGTATCAGGAAGGTTTGCATGCCATTGTATAAATGCATATTAATCAGGTATCCTTGAAATGCCGGATAACCGCCCCATCAGCCCGGACAAAAAATCTGCAGGAAAAATTGCCGGGATTTACCTTACGGTTTCCATCGTGTATATCCTGTTTTCCGACAGGCTCCTCATCTGGCTGGTGCCTGAAGCGGATCTTCTGACCCGCCTTCAGACCCTTAAAGGGTGGGGATTTGTTCTGGTCACAGCATTTCTGATGTATTATTTGCTGCAAAAAGAAATCCGTCTGTATCTGCTGGCCAGAAAAGAACTGGAAAACAGCGAAGAAAAATACCGGGGTGTCATCAATGCGACACCGGACCTTCTCTACAGAACCGATCTGAAAGGACAGGTCCTGTTTGTTTCGCCCTCTGTGCGGCAATTGACCGGATATTCCGTGTCTGAAGCCCTGGGCATGGATATGCCGGAAAAGGTGTATGCCTATCCGGAAGAATGGAGCCAGTTTCTCAAAGAACTGCATGCCCATGGGATGGTGCAGAATTTTGAAGCCCGGCTCAAACGCAAGAACAACTCCATCTGGTGGGCATCCACCAATGCCCATTTTTACAAGGATGTGGACGGCACCATCCAGGGGGTGGAAGCCATTACGCGGGATGTCACCCGCAAAAAAATTTCTGAAAAGGCCCTTCTGGACAGTGAGCAGCGTATGCGGGCCATTCTGGAAGCCAACCCGGATCCCATGGTCATGTATGATCTTGCGGGTCACCCCCAGTACCTGAACCCGGCATTTACCCGGGTTTTCGGGTGGACCCTCCCCGAACTCAAAGGAAAAAAGATTCCCTTTGTTCCCGAAGACCAGGCAGCGGTGACCGCCTGGAAAATTGCCAGGATCATGGAGCAGGTCAGGCCCCTGCATTTTGAAACCCAGCGGTTTACCAGAGACGGCAGATGTCTGGACATTCATCTGAGTGCTGCCGTGATAAAAGATGCCAATGGATCGCCCTACGGCATGGTGGTCAATCTGCGGGATATAAGCGCAAAAAAACTGCTGGAAGCCCAGTATGAACAGGCCCAGAAGATGGAATCCCTGGGCACCCTGGCAGGCGGAATTGCCCATGATTTCAACAATTATCTAACCGGTATTTTCGGATACCTTGACCTGGCTGTTACAAATACCACAGATGAAAAAGTGACGCAGTATCTGTCCAGGATACTGGCCTCTTCAGACCGGGCCAAATCCCTGACCAGGCAGCTGCTCACCTTTTCCAAGGGCGGGGTCCCGGTGATGGCAGACGGTCACCTGGCGCCATTTTTACAGGAAACAGTGCAGTTTGCCTTAAGCGGTGCCAGTGTTTCCTGTGAATTTGATCTGGCGCAGGATCTGTGGGCATGCTGTTTTGACAAAAACCAGATCAGCCAGGTGGTGGATAATATTGTGATCAATGCCCTGCACGCCATGCCTGGCGGCGGCAGTATCCATATAAGCGCCGAAAATGTATGTGTAAAAGAACAGGATCTGCTTGCCCTGGATCCGGGCAGATATGTAAAAATAGGTATCTCAGACACAGGGGTAGGGATTGCTCCCAAATACGTGAACCGGATTTTTGATCCTTTTTTTTCCACCAAAAAGGCCGGTACCGGCCTGGGGCTGGCCACGTCCTATTCCATTATCAAACGCCACGGGGGAATGATAGATGTTGTGTCCCAGATAGAAAAGGGAACAACCTTCCATATTTTTCTGCCGGCCATTGACCGGCAGCCCGGAAAAGTATTTTTCAGGGAACAAAAAGATTTTACCGGCAGCGGTGCGGTGCTGATCATGGATGATGAAAAACTGATCCGGGACATGCTGGCACAAATGCTGCACCAGATGGGATTTGTGGTCACTGCCACTGCAAACGGGCAGGATGCGGTAAAACAATTTGCTGCAGCCAGGAACACGGCAGCCCCTTTTCTGGCGGTAATTCTGGATCTGACCATTCCCGGCGGCATGGGCGGAAAGCAGGCAGCGGCCCACATCCGAAAACTGGACCACCAGGTGCCCGTTATTGTAGCCAGCGGTTATTCCGAGGATGCAGCCATTGCCGCTCCGGAAGCCTTCGGATTCACTGCGGCCATTGAAAAACCCTTTCTCAGGGCAGACCTGGCCACAGCCCTTTCCAATTGTCTAAACAGATAATATCCTTTGTCCTGGTGCTGCAAAAATGGACTGCAGGGCACCATGTGTGTGGAAAAAATTTATTTTATTTTCTGAATAATGGTTTCCACCACCTGTTCGGCAGTGTCTCCAAACAGGTTTTCCACCGGTACCAGATTGAGGAATTTGTCATCCCATACAATGTTTTCGCTTTCCAGAACCCAGTCCTTCAATCGGGTGTATTTGCCGCCCAGAGCCTTGATCTTCTTGAGCAGGGATACAGATTCCGAGGGTTTGAAATCCACATTCAAAGACAAAATGAATTCAATGATATTGGGGGTGGCCGGGGATGCAGATAATACCGGAATCACCAGAATGCTTTTTTTGTCTTTACGGCCTTTGCCGATATACACATTGCCTTCCCGGACAATAATGTGTTTGGTGCCTTTGAGCTGGGGATCGGTTTCCACCCGGGAGGTTTCATCTTTCAGTGCCCCGGTTTTTTCCTTCACCTGTATCCTGGTGTCAGGGGTGACTTCTCCTAAAAGGTCAAGTCCTGTTATCTGATAAAGCAGGCCGCCGTTGATTCTGGCAATGACCTCCTGGAGATTTTTGATAACCAGCACATTTTTATTGGTGATCTGGGAAATCTGGATACCATGAAGCGCCAGTTCATCAAACACAAGTCCCTGGAAAGTTTCTTTTATCCTGCTGGTGCCCACTGTCACGGTTTTGGCCTGGTGCTTGATGGCATCCACAGGCCTGGCCATATTGTTGATGGCGAGTCCCAGATTTTCAAAAAAAACATTGAGCATATTGGAAGGGGTGCCTTTGGTCATAAAATCAATTTCAAAATCAGATACCGGCAGTCTGCCGGACAGATATTTGAGCAGCAGGGTGATATTGGCCACATTGTCAAGTCCCATGGCAGCCGGGAATGCATTTTCTCTGCGTTTTTTCGAAAACTGGTTGTAAAAGGCTGCAATGTGCTCTCTGAATTTTTTTTCCAGGAGCACCTCATATGCATCATGCCCCATGGCGGTGAATTCATCCAGCATCTTCTGGACATCAGCACGGCACTGGTACATGAACCTGGAACCTTCGTTGATGGCAAGGGCGGCATAATATCCCCAGATATGGCCAACCAGGGTATTGAGTATGGGGGCGAACTGCTCTTTTATCTGCGGCACTTTGAAAACGTCTTTTGCATATAGATCAAACCGGTCTTCTCCTTCAGTGGCAATGACTACAGGGGTGGCTTTGTGGGCATGGAAAATAGCGGTGTCTTTGATAATATCGCCAAGAACGCTTTCCCGGGTGCCGGCGGCACAAACGATGATCAAGGGTTCCGATGACAGGTCAATATGTTTTTTGTCCTCTACAAAATCCGAGGAAATGGTTTTATAACAAAGTTCTGACAATTTAATGCGGATTTCATCAGCCGAGGTTTTGTTGGCACCTGATCCCACTGTGGCCCAGTAGTTTTTTGTGACTGCCAGACGGAAGGCTGATTCCCGGATCTGGTCCCGCAGGTTTAAGACAACCCGCATTTTGTCCGGGATGGACAACATTTCCTGGATTTCTTCAGTGATGAATTCCGGGGACCTGGTTCCTGTAATGGCGGCAATGTGCAGGCCCAGAATGGCACCTGCAGTAATCTGAGAATAAAACGCCTTGGTGGATGCCACCGACATTTCAATGTCTCTGCCGGAACTGGTGTACAGCACCCCGTCCACCTTGAAGGTGAGATCGGAATCTCTGCGGTTGACAATGGCCAGGGTTCTGGCGCCGCAGGAACGGATCATGTCCACGGTCCTGTTGGTATCTGTGGTGGTACCGGACTGGCTGATGGCTATCACCAGGGTGTTGGCCATGGCAGTGGCAGGATCATCTCCTTCCACCATGCAGAATCCGGAGAGCTCTGAGGATTTCAGTGCCCGGATATCAATGTGCCGGTCCCCCATATACCAGGTGAGCAGGTCCGCACACCCCTGGGCTGCGACCCCGGCAGTACCCTGGCCGATGAAATAAATTTTCTGCAGTTTTCCTGCAGCAAGTTCATCCTGGATAGCAGGGGGCATGACCTGCTCTCCCAGCCGGAATTCAAACAAATGCGTGTCCGGATTTTGTGCAAACTTGTTTTCCAACGTTTTTTCCACGGATTCCGGGGCTTCACAGATCTCTTTGAGAAAATAATGGGAAAATTCCTGGCGGTCGATGTCCCTGGAGGTGATCTGGCTGGTCTGCAGGTCCTGTTCCTGGAGGGCGATACCGTCTCCATTGTAATAAAAGGAGCGGATACCCTGGACACCGCCTGAAGAATCCTGGTCCAGAATGGCAATCTGTCCTTTTTCTGTACCGTTGAGCTTAATGAAATTCGGGGTTTCTTCCACAATACCATATAGTTCTGAAGCAGCCATGTAGTGGTCAGGGGCAATGCCCACAAAAATGGCCTGACCGCTGCCTTTCTGGGCAAGAAATATTTTGCCTGGTGCCAGGTCTGTGTGCATGGAAATGGCATGGGAGCCTTCAAAGTCGCTGACCGCCATCCTGAAAGCTTCTTCAATGTCCGCCCCCTGCTGGAGATGGTGCTGGATCTGCAGGGGAATCAGTTTGGTGTCTGTATTGATGTCCGGATGAATTTTGTCGTACCGGGCTTCATATTCTGTCTTAAGCTCCAGATAATTGTCGATATCTCCGTTAAGGCAGACATGGATGGTCCCGCATGTTTCAATTTCCCGGTCCGTGGGGGTATTGTCCACAGGATGGCAGTTGGCTTCGGTGATATCCCCTACAGAGGCCCATCTGGTGTGGGCACTGATCGAGTTGGAGGCAATGGGAAATTCCTTCAGAAGCTGAAAAATAAGATCATTTCTGATCTGGCTTCTGATAAAGGCGGCATTATCCCCCAGCGCACCCACCTCTGCTGCAAATTTGTATACAAATGAAATAGATACCCGGTTTTTTTCCCGGCAGGCTGTATGGTGGATATTGATGCTGTTATTGGAAAGGATGGTGTGATTGGTCCGCAGCTTTAAAATATCTGATAGCCCTTCTGTGGTAACACGGTGGCGAAATTTTTCAAATTCGGGTGTGTCAAGGGTGCACATTACTGAGATGCCGGCGGAATCCCGACCCCTTACCTCCAGGCGGTCAATGCTGTTGAGCACAGCATTGATGCGTTTGAAAAGCATCATTCCCTCAGGGGTGCGGGGTAAATCCAGGGCCAGGGATTTTATGGCTGCAATATTGTCCAGAACCTCTTTTTTGAGGCACCAGTAAATATCTTTGAGTTTTTCGATCCGCAGCGCACTTATCTCCATTGCCCGGGGGGAGAGTTCTGATTTTGCCTGTTTGAACCGGGCCTGCTGGCTGCTGATGATCTGAAAGATTGCTTTTATGGTATCAGACAGGGCGGTTACATGATCGGCATTAAAAAACACCTCCTGGAATATTGATTCCTGTTTAAAAGACTGGGCTGATTCCCACATCAGGGTTAAAAGCGCATCTCCTCCCAGAAACTGTTCATGGTCGGCCGGGGTATCAAGCGTATCAGCATAAAGCCCGAGTGATGCAATGTGCTCGACCTGTTCTTTCAGATCCAGCAGCTGTGGTTTATGATCCGCGCCTTTGAAGGCCACCAGGGCACAGATACCGCATGACAGGTGATTGGGCAGAAAAGGAAATAAAATCAGACTGTTTTCTGCGGCCTGGTCCAGGGATTTCCCCACATGGATGTGCTGAAAAATACAGGTGGTCAGGTGTTTTAACCGGTGGATGGTCTTGGATATCATGAGTTCTCTCCTGCTGCTGGTTTCAACTGGATGACGATGCCTGTTTTGTGGCAAAATAGTGTTTTAAAATGGATCTGGCATGGGTGGGGGCCCGGGTGCCGATGTATTTGCCATGGCCCACCACAATGGATACCACAATGGCCCGGGTACCGGTTTTTTCTTTTCCGAACCCGGTGAACCAGTCATATTTTATGGTATGTTCCCGATTGGAAAGAGATCCTGTTTTTCCGCCGATGACCAGGCTGGAAAGGGTTTTGTCCCTGGAAAATCTGCCAAAGGCTTTTCTGGCGGTTCCCTGGGAAACGGTTTTTTCCATGAGCCGGATAATGGCTGCGGCTGATGCAGGATCTATGGCTGATGCAAGGTGTTCTTTGGTGTGTTTATATACGGTTTCTCCTTTTGCATTGGTCACCCGGGTGACAACGGCAGGCAAAAGGATTTGTCCCTGGTTGAACAGGGGGGTGAGCATCATGGCACCGAATACGGGTGAAATAAGGGTATCCCGGTTGAATCCGCACCCCAGTTCTGCCAGATGAAAATCGTCCTCATTCATGGAAAATCGTCCTCCGTCAAAAACAAGGTCTGTTAGCGGCGTCTGGTTGAACCCGAAGGCTTGGGCATAGGCAGACAAAGTTTTCCTTCCCAGATAGGTCTGGCCGAGTTTGCCAAAAACCGGGTTGATGGAGTCGGCAAAGGCACTGGCAAGGGAAACTTTTATGGTGTACTTGTTTTTTACATCCTTTAACTGGCGTTTGTACAGGGTGTATTTGTTGCCGTTAAAATACAAAGGGGTCTGGGGGGTATATCCCAGGGCATCCACTGCTGCTGCTGCTGTCACGATTTTAAAAATACTGGCCGCCGGATATATGGCTGCAGTGCAGGGATTGATCTCCGGGTTTTCCAGGTCAAATCCTGCCATGGCAAGGATCTGTCCCAGATTGGCATCCATGACCACCATGGCTATCTGCCTGGGCTTTCCCCGTGTCAGGGTTTTAAGATGGTCCAGTCGTGAGGTGAGAAAGGCGTTCAGGTCCGGATCCAGAGAGGTGACAATGCGGAAGCTTTCTTCGGGGGTATCTGCAAAAAAGATGTTTTTATGGGCATTTAAAAGGGGTTTGTCCTGCATTATTTCCCGGACCCGGGTCCGGGACAGGTGCAATGGTTCGATCACCGGCTGGGTCACCCGTGAGCTGCCGGCCGGGGGGTTGTGGTACAATGGCTGCATGTGCTGGTGCACGCTGAAATACTGCCATGTTCCCACAAGGACAAGACATACCACCAAAAGTGCCATGGTTTTTCTGGCAGCACTCTGGAAAAACCGTTTTTTTCTTTTGCGGTAAATAAATTCTGCCTGGTGCTCCCGCCAGGAATCTTCTTTTTTATAGGTATACACGGTTTTGTTTTTTTTTCCTGGTTAATCCCGGGCAAAAGGCCCTGTTTTGTCAGTTTTATGTGGGCATTATTTTACTGGACTGCCCGCCTGGACCTGGGTATCAAATCCTGCCAGGGTCAGTTCTTTTTTTGTGCCGGCAGCCAGGACCATGCCTTGTGATTTTTCCCCCATCAGGGTGGCCGGCTTGAGGTTGGCCACCACCACCACCTGTTTTCCCACAAGGTCTTTGGGGGCGTAATGTTTTCCAATGCCGGCGATTATCTGCAGGGTATGGGTACCTGTGTCCACCTGCAGCTTTAACAGTTTGTCTGAGCCGGTAATTTTTTCTGCTGCCAGGATGGTGCCTGTGCGCAGATCTATCTTTGCAAAATCATCAATGGAGATCTGGGGTTTATGTTCAGGTGCAGCAACTGAGGGTTTTTTCTTTTTTGCCAGGAGGGGGGCTTGTTCAGGAGCCTCTTTTTGGGGTACATCAATTCTGGGGAACAGAATTTGCGGTTTGGCAAGACAGGTGCCTGGCTGTATCTGTCCCCAAACACAAATCCGGTCCAGGGAAAAAAATCCGTTTTCCGGGATCTTTATGCCCAGGGCGGACAGCATTTTTTTGCTGGTGCCGGGCATGACGGGATAAATGAGGCAGGCCACGGTGCGAAGCCCTTCCAGCAGATTGCAGATAACAGCAGACAGCAAAGGCTTTTTGTCTGCCTCTTTGGCCAGCTGCCAGGGTTCATGGGTATCTATATACTTGTTCATACAGGAGATAAACTGCCACACAGCAGTGGTGGCCTTGTGGAATTCATACCCGGCCATGGCCTTTTGAAAACTGTGAATAGCTTTACTGGCATCAGTTTCCAGGGAAAGATCAGCTGCCGGTAACATGGCCGGCACTACCCCTTTGAAATACCGAAAGTTCATGGACAGGACCCGGGAAAACAAATTTCCCAGGTCATTGGCCAGGTCTGCGTTGATCCGTGATACCAGCACATCTTCCGTGAAATTGGCATCCAGACCAAAGACCATTTCCCGCATCAGAAAATACCGGAATGCATCCACCCCGTACTGGTCAGTGACTGCCACAGGGTCTGTGACATTGCCGATGGTTTTGGACATTTTGCTGCCTGAGACATTCCAGAAGCCGTGGACATTCAGGCCTGCATAAATATCTATGCCCGCTGCCTTGAGCATGATGGGCCAGTATATGCCGTGGGGTTTGATGATGTCTTTGGCCACAAAATGCCGGGCAGAAGGCCAGAACTTTTTGAATAACGCCCCGGTTGGATATCCCAGAGCGGAAATGTAGTTCACCAGCGCGTCAAACCAGACATAGGTGACATAATCGTGGTCAAAGGGAAGGGTGATGCCCCAGGTGAGGCGGGATTTGGGCCGTGAGATGCACAGATCTTCCAGAGGCTCCTTTAAAAATGACAGCAGTTCGGTTTCATACTGTCTGGGATGGATGAACCCCGGATGGCTGTTGATGTGGTCAATGAGCCAGTCCTGGTACTGGCCCATTTTAAAAAAATAGTTGGATTCTTTGATGGTGGAGGGTGCAACCCCATGGTCCGGGCATTTGCCGTCCACAAGTTCTCTGTCCTGGTAAAAGCGTTCACACCCGAAGCAGTACTGGCCTTCATAGCTGGAAAAATAGATATCCCCTTTTTCATGGATCCTGGTGAGCAGGTCAGTTACCACTTTTATATGGGCCGGATCAGTGGTTCGGATGAACTGGTCATTTTGGACAGACAGCCTGGGCCACAGGTCCTGGAACAGGCGGCTGATTTTATCGGCATATTCTTTTGGGGTCTGGTTTTGTTTTTGGGCTGCCTGGACAATCTTATCTCCGTGTTCATCCGTGCCGGTGAGAAAATAGGTCTCATGGGCATCCATCTGCTTGAACCGGGTGGCCACATCGGCTGCAATAGTGGTGTAGGCATGGCCAAGATGGGGTTTGGCATTTACATAATATATGGGGGTGGTGAAAAACTGTTTTCTGGTTTTCATGTCATATCCTCATCAGTGCGTATTGTGCACAGCAGATTTTGTTTGATATCTGTAACACATCAGGGTTTAAGTTCACAGACCTTTGTTTCTATTTCTGTTCTGTCCTCCATGCGCACAGTGATGCTTTGTTTGAGGATATTCTGGCGGACCACTTTTCCTGTGCCCTGTTCCAGGACAATGGTTTTGCCCAGCCTGGGCATCTTTTTTTTCAGATGCTGGTATGTCTGGTTTTCAAAGGTGAGACAGCACATGAGCCGGCCGCACACGCCTGATATCTTGGTGGGGTTCAGCGACAGTCCCTGTTCTTTGGCCATTTTTATGGAAATGGGTTCAAATGTATGCATAAATGAGGAACAGCAGAATTCCCTTCCGCATTTGCCGATACCACCGCAGTGTTTGGAAAGGTTTCTGATGCCCACCTGGCGCATTTCAATGCGGATATTGTATTCTTTGACCAGCAGTTTGATCAATTGTCTGAAATCAATTCTGCCGTCTGCTGTATAAAAAAAAGTCAGTTTTTTCCGGTCAAAGGTACTTTCCACACAAAAAAGATTCATGAGCAGCCCCAGATCACTGATACAGGCATTGCAGAATGCATGGGCCTCTTGTTCCAAAGCCATGAGTTCCTGGCGTTTGATAAAGTCGTCCGGGGTCGCAATGCGGATAATCTGCTTTAAATTTTTGCTGTTTTCCTGCTTTTGCCTGGGGGGTCTTGCTACAATGCCGAATCCCTGTCCCTGTTCTGTTTCAACAATCACCCGGTCACCCTCTGCAAGGACAAAGGCCTGGCTGTCAAAATCATAAATTTTGCCGGCTGTTTTGAATTTAACGCCTGCCACGTTTATCATGTACTTGTAATCCTCATATCTGTGTTATACGCAAAAAAAATTGATCCATGGCCATGCGTACAGAGCTGTTGGAATCCATGCGCTGTTCAGTTTCATGCAGGGCGGTCATCCAGGTGAGACATTGGCTGTCTTCAATATGGGGAACAATATCTTCAAAAACAGCCGAAAAATCAAGGTTAACTATTTTTTCCGGCGCATGTCTGAAAACACATAGGTCTCTGAAAAAGGTTCTCATGACAGCCAGTCCCGGTATGATGCGCTCTGTATCCCATCCCAACTGCCAGGAAAAATACAATGCATTTTGTATCCTGGCAGCAGGTGTTCCGGATATCAAACCAAAAAGCTGCTGGATTATCCAGGTGCGGCCTGTCTGCCAGTCTGTTTGTGGTGCAGACGCAGCCTGGCTTGTTTCTGCATCTGTCTGGTCCGGCCTGTTTTGTATGTTCAAAAGCGTTAAGGCCAGGTTTAGATCTGACCCGGCTGTGGACCCAGCAATGCGGGCGGAACGTGGGTCTGCTGAAAATGATGTGCACAGATGGTCTGCCAGAGCAGTACCGGTAATGGGTCGGAACTGCAGCAGGCGGACCCGGGATTTGATGGTAGGTAACAGTGTTGCCGCATCCCGGGCCATGAGTATAAAAAAAGTGCCTCTGGCAGGTTCTTCCAAAGCCTTGAGCAGCGCATTCTGTGCCTGGATGTTCATATGATCGGCATGGGATATCAGCACCATGCGGTATCTGGCCTCATTGGGTCTTGCAGCAATCAATGATTCCATTTCTCTGATCTGGGAAATGGTGATAATTTTTTTTTTGTCCGGCAGCTCCACAAGCACCATGTCCGGATGCATCCGGCTGTCTATTTTTTTGCAGGACCGGCATTGGTTACAAGGGCGGTGCCGGTCTGATGCACAATTGAGGGCCTTTGCAAATCTGAAGGCCGCCTGCTTTCTGCCGGCGCCTGGATTGCCGGTGAACAGCAGGGCATTGGGAATTTTTTTAGTGTCAATAATCTGGTTCAGTTCAGATGCTGCCGGTGAAAAATCGGTGTTTTTGGGGGGCATAAAACTAGTAATCGACCCGTTCTTTAAGTTCTTTTCCGCATTTAAAAAAAGGCAGCCGTTTGGGAGGAATCTTCACTTTTTCTCCTGTTTTGGGATTTCTGCCCACATAGCTTTTGTATTCCTTGATGTGAAAACTGCAAAATCCTCTGATTTCAACCCGTTCTCCTTCTATAAAGGCCCGGGAAAGAGAATCAAAAAATATTTTTATCACCTCTGCAGCTTCTGCCTTGGTCAGCTCGGTGCGGTCTTTTAGTGTAGAAATCAATTCAAGTTTGTTCATACATCCTCTATAATTTTTTATAAGAAACAGCATGTCTTGTTGAAAGGGTTTATTTAAAAATTAATAAAAAGTCAAGGGGTTATGATAATAATGCCGGTATTTTTTCAACATTGTCACTATCTATCTCAACCCCGGCATACTGGCCAAGCAGCGTGACTTTAATAATTACCCGTCCCCGCCCCTTATGCTGGAAAAATTCACCTTTCAGGCCTGCCATAGGGCCTTCCACCACCATGACCGGATCTCCTTTCTGCAACTGGATGCAGGATCCGGTAATCAGGTCCGTACCTGCTGAGGTCATTATTTTAAGGGACTGAATCTGGGTGTCTGGTATGGATGTCGGACCCTGGGTATTTCCCAGTATCCGGACAGCCCCCAAAGTTTTTAAAATGCTGAGCTGGTGGGCAGAGTCAAAGCAGGATCTCACAAATAAATACCCCGGAAACAGGGGTACCTCAAGGATACGTTTGCGGTCCTTTCGGCGGCTGGGTTTTCTGGTTTTGGGCAAAAAGGCAGTAATGTTTTTTCTGGTAACCTGGTCAAAAACCATCTGCTCAAAATTGCTCCGGGTCAAAAGAGCAAACCAGTGAAAGGATTGTGTCATTGGATGCTGAATTCTCCAATTCCCTTCAGGGTAATCATAAAGGCGATCCGTCGGTCTGTATCTGACTCCTTGAATTCCAAACCCATGGCCCAGCAGGCTTCATCCAGGATGATACCGGTGCGGGTTTCAACGGTATTTTCACGGGCAAGGTCCAGTTCAAAGGAATAATAGGCAGACAAAACCGGGGTGATCTGTGCCTTGAATCTGGTATACCAGAATTCTGTCTTGTCTTTGGTATATCTGTAGGCGGTGGTGATGGCATCTCCTCTTTTGTCTGTCACAGTGGTATCAATATTCAGGATGGTGAAATCATAGGTGTAAGGGGACCATGCCACATCTGTATGCAATGCCAAAAATGAAAAAGGAAAGATTCTTGCTTCCATGTGGACATCAGACCAGGGCCTGTCTTCAGCATCAGCGCCATCCCGCTCATTTTTGATATCATAGTCCTGAAATAATTTTATCCATCCCAGTTCCCGGTATCGATTTTCAAAGGTCTGATCCGGCCCGGCAACGGTTTTTCTTGCGGTAAACCGGTTTGTCAAAGACCAGGTGAGTCTGTTTTCTTCCTCAATGTCATCCAGGGAATCAAAAAAAGGCAGATCCTTCTGGTCCACCCGGGGCAGAAACCGGTACCCCAGTGCAGGGGTCACCTGGTGCTGAATCTTGTCGGCAAATCCGGAATTAACGGTGAAAACACGGTTCAACCGGGTGGAAATATCTGTGCCCAGCTCATATATACCCCGGAATCTGAGACTGTCATCTTCCTTGTTGATATCCACAAAACTGTCGGTATGGTAGGTGGTTGCATGGAGGCCGATAAACGGCTGGAAAGCCACTGATTGTCCCAGTTTCATGGGATAAAAAAACCTGGGGTTCACAATCAGACGCTGTCCATTGACTTTGGCAGCTGTGCGATGGGGAGAAGCCGTGTTGAGCGTATCCTGGCGGAAAAAAGAGGTGAACTGCGAATCCAGGGAATAGTAAACATCAGTGGAGCCAATCTGCTGGCGGGCGGCATCAAATTCCACACCCGGAAGGGTCTGCAGGGTGGTATCCAGGGTGTTACCGCGTCTGGCGATGACATCATCATACCACAGGGCCTTGGCCACAAGGGCATGCTGTGACCAGGTGCGGTCAACGATCACACTGTTTTTTCTGATGGTGTCATCATATTCATCCAGCCCCCTTCCGAACTGGTCCTGGAACATCTGGTTGGTATTGTCATATCCGGTAAGCCCGTCTTTGAACTCCAGCAGATAATCAGCGTCAGACACAACATCCACATCC
>Ga0102943_1000867_pt1 | contig 19427 bp, 18 predicted proteins | sample SalPonC_black_MG_FD_78174 | JGI IMG/M metagenome (GOLD analysis project Ga0102943, IMG submission 78174) | Salt pond soil microbial communities from South San Francisco under conditions of wetland restoration - Salt Pond MetaG... | ecosystem: Environmental > Aquatic > Marine > Intertidal zone >...
CAGCATAATTTAAATGCTCCATGTTTTCCAGGTCATCTTCCGAATAAACATTTTTTACATCAATTTTTTCCGGCGTTGTCCATTCGGGTTTAATATTATTTTGTTTCTCCCAGTCTTTAACCGAATCATGTTCCGGTTGGGGAAGATTTAAATTTATATTGTCAAAATTTGGTTTCATTTTTTATAGATTTGAGATTTGAGATTTGAGTATCAAGAATCAAGATTTTCCCTGAATTCTTGTTTTTAAACTGAATAGCATTTTTTGAATTTCTTCGATATATTCTATTATTCTTAAATAAATAGAATCATCTATGAATTCCAAATTTAAAGAAAGAATTATTAAGGTTTCAAGCTCAAAACTTGATCCGGTTGCGATATCAAGGAATCTACTAAAATCTTTATCAGTATTACGTCCGGCACCTTCAGCAATGTTAGCAGGAATAGAAATTGAAGCTCTTTTAATTTGAGAAATAATTCCATACTTTTCTTCTTCAGGAAAAGAGTTTACTATTAAGTATATTTCCTTAACTAACATTCTTGCCTTCTGCCAAACGATTAACTCTTTAAAATTATGCATGATTTTCTATTTTTATCTTGATACTAATATCTTGATACTAATATCTTGATACTTGTGTTTATTTATTAAATCCCCAGTTCTTTCTTGAAACCTTTTAATGTTTCAAGCAGATTTGATTTTATATGAATAAAATGTTTAATCCCCTTAGCTTTTAAATCATCCACACATGCAGGATAACCGGCAACTACCGTAATGGCTTTGTCACCCATTTTTTCATACACTGCAGGCGCTACTTCGGGATATTCATCATCAGAGCTACAAACCACAACAATATCCGAGTTTTGGTCTTTTGCAGCTTTTACTCCCTCTTCAACTGAATCAAAACCAAGATTGTCAACAATGTCGAACCCTGCGCAAGCAAAAAATCCTGAAGCAAAACCAGCTCTGGCTTTTCTCATTGCGGGATTCCCGATAGTTAATAAAAATACTTTGGGTGTTTTAGCTGACTGGTCGGTTTTTAAACGGAGTAACTCCATTTCTTCGGCTCCGCGATAAGGTTTTATAGGTTCTGCAATGGCATCATCCCTTTTATTAACCTGAGTAATAATCGTACCTGCATCATATTTAGCATCCATTTTTTCTGACGCATTGGGATATTGATTAACACCCAGGATAGTTTCTTTACGTTGTGCAATGTTATGATTTCGCTTATTAGCCGTTTCATTAATTTTTTCCTGAATGATTCCGGCTTTAAACGCTTCAATATACCCTCCCTTATCTTCAATTTCTTTAAACAGGCTCCATGCATGTTCAGCTATAGAGGCGGTTAGATTTTCGATATAATACGATCCCCCTGCAGGGTCAACCACCTTATCAAAATATGATTCTTCTTTTAAGATAATTTGTGTATTTCGGGCTATTCTTTCAGCAAAATCAGTTGGTTTTTCGAACGGTACATCATAAGGTGTTACCGTAAGCGAGTCAATTCCTGAAAGTACTGCCGACATCGATTCAGTCGTTCCACGAAGCATATTAACATAGGGATCGTAAATAGTTTGGTTCCACTTAGAAGTAACAGCATGAATATTCATTTTAGCTGCTTCTTTGTTTTTGGGTTCATAGGCTTCAATAATCTTAGCCCAAAGCATTCGTGCAGCTCTGAACTTAGCTATTTCCATAAAATAGTTAGTGCTTACACCAAAATTAAAGGTGATATTTTGAGCAATCGTATCAATATCCAGTCCTTTTTCGGTTAAAATACTCAGGTATTGATTCCCCATAGATAAAGCAAATCCTAATTCCTGAACAATAGATGCTCCCGAATTACTGAACATTTCTCCGTTAATACCAATTGTACGGAAACGGGGAAGATCTTTCGCTTTTTCAACCAGCTCTTTTGCTGTTTCAAACACTTCATCCTGTGCTTTGCAGAAATTTCCACGTAACGAAAGATGAGCTAAAGGATCGAAGCAAACAGACCCTTTTACCTGACTGGCATTAATATTCTCAGTCTTAATTTTATTTTTTAAGAAATCAACAAACGGATGAGCAGCATGTGCACCCATAATATTAAGTTCAATACTTTCTAAACAGATATCTTTTAAAAGACTCTCAAAATCGTAGGCTGAGAACTCTTCTATTGGGATTAAATCGAAACCTAACGAATCAACACCACGCATTAATACATTTAATGCTTTTTTATTGGCTTCGCCGGCATCCGTAGCATCAATATTTTGGCGGATATACCACTCATTTGACTTCACTTTATTTCCTCTGACGTAAGGAAATTCGCCGGGAACATATTTCAGGTGCTTTAGGTTCTCCAGGTGCTCAGAACGATAATAAGGGCGGACACTAAAACCTTCGATGGTTCTCCAAACCAGCTTTTTTTCATAATCAGCACCTTTTAAATCGGCTTTAATTTTATCTTCCCACGCCTGTGTAGAGACAGGGGGAAACTCTTCAAACAATTTAGGTTGTTTCATTTTATCTCCCATAACAAATTGTTAATAGTTAAAATTTTGTACAAAATTAGTGCATTCCGTATTAAAAATCATGACTTTTAGCATAATTATAGTATGCTTTACAATAGGTTTAGCATTTAAAATCCAAAGGCAAGATGTAATCCTAACGATACATGAAAATCTTCCGGGTTAAAGCTAATACCGAAAATAGGGCCTAAGTGGAAACGTCCTGTTTCGAATTCATATAATCCTTCAATATGCAGTGCCGGTTTGGCTGATTTTTTTTTGGAAGATAACCATACAATCCCTGGAGCCAAATTTACAGCCCAATGATCCCCCGGACGATAATGGAAAATCACATTTAATGCATTATGCTGGTGTTCGTCGAAAATACGTTCATAGCCCACTCCCAATCCAAATAGATGGTTTTTGCCAACAAGCTTTATAAAATGGGCATGTGCAACATAAGCAAATTCTTTCTCCGTAGCATTATAAACAACCCCATTAGACACACCTACTTCATAAGGATTAAGATCATGCACATGGTGGTCATCATCATCATGTTCATGATCATGTTCCTGGGCTGCAGAAACTACTGATATAAAGAGAGAAACAAATAAACAAAAAAATCTAATGGTCATGAGTTCGTTTTTAAAGACAACATTTAATCATTATCTTTCTCTAAGCGTTCCACCACCTGTTGGATAACCAATTGGCATGATATATAAAGGTTCTTCATTATTGGGAATCATCATCACGTTTCGTACCATTCTGTCGTCGAAAGCACCCACAGGACACGTTCCTAAATTCATGGCCACAACCTGTAAACAAACATTTTGAGCTGAATGCCCCAGGTCCATGCAAACATATCGTTCTTCGCCTCTTTTGCCATATTTACCTGTTGTTCTCGAATAAACTGCAGTGTAAAATAAACTTGCCGGAGCTTGTGCAATAAAATCCTGGTTTATGGCAGCCTCTGCCAAATCATTTCGAACATCTTTATCGTATGTTTTCATTAACTGATGTCCTTCGGGCAGGTATTTATAAATCCCTCGATCAAGCCCATTAATAGTACCAGCTACAACATAAATTTCGAGAGGATAAAGTGCACCTGCTGAAGGTGCTGTTTTAAATCCTCCGCGCAAGAATGAAGGAGAATTCATTTCCTGTGTAATTCCATAGGCAGCCCATAAAATCTGAGATATCTGCTGAATACTTAATGCTTTTGATTCAAATTCGCGCACCGATCTGCGATTGAGTAATGCTTCTTCGACAGATATACTCCCTTTAAATTCGGGGTTTGGCAGCTTTATAATCTGTCCTGAAGAATTTTTCATCCCAGTTAATGTAAGAATCAATAAAAAAATACTAAATGACCATAATCCTTTTTTCATCTTTTTTTACCCAATATAAAGAATTTTTACGGGTAAAAAAACTAATACTGAAAAAAGGAATAATCATCATTCTGTTGTGATTCGTCGATATGCCCGTATTTTTCTGCCACAAAATCGAGTGTTTTATATAACTCATCAACTTCTAACAATGTTACCAGTTTCATTCTTGTTTCCTTAAAATGGGGCAATCCTTTAAAGTAATTAGACAGGTGGCGCCGGATTTCAAATATTCCTCTGGGCTCTCCTTTCCATTCAATTGATTTTTTTAGATGAAGCTTTGCAATTTCTACTTTTTCCTGAATGGTCAAGGGCTTCATTACCTTTCCATTTTCCAGGTATTCCTTTATTTCTTTAAAAATCCATGGTCGTCCTACGGTAGCTCTTCCAATCATTATTGCATCTACCCCGTATTTATCAAATGCTGTTTTTGCCGATTCGGCATCTTTGATATCACCATTTCCTATAATTGGTATTTTTATTCTTGGATTATTTTTGGTTTCTCCAATCAGAGACCAGTCTGCTTCGCCTTTATACATCTGCATACGGGTACGCCCGTGGATAGCCAGTGCTGCAATTCCTTTATCTTGCAATTGTTCAGCAAGTTGTACAATTATTTTACTGTCATCATCCCAACCCAGACGAGTCTTTACGGTAACAGGAATATTTACTGCTTTTACTATTGCTTCGGTCATTTCAAGCATCAGGGGAATATTTCTCAACATTCCGGCTCCTGCACCCCGGGTAGCTATTTTTTTTACAGGACATCCAAAGTTTAAATCAATAAAATCAGGTTCTGCTTCTTCGGCCATTTTTGCAGCTTCTACCATCGAATCCACCTGATGGCCATACAACTGAATTGCAGCAGGCCTTTCAAAATCAAATAATTGTAATTTTTTGTAGCTTTTTTTACAATCACGAATCAACCCCTCAGAGGCTACAAATTCGGTATAAACCATATCGGCCCCAAAATATTTACATAAATATCGAAAGGAAGGATCGGTTATATCTTCCATTGGGGCTAAAAAAAGTGGCTTTTCCGTTAAAGCTATATTTCCTATTTTTACCAATTTATAATTTATTATAATTAATTTAGCGCAAAAATATTAAATTTTAAATAAAAGCAAATGGTATGAAATATTCGTTAGAAAATATACATCCTTTTTCCAAATTATTATTTTCATTGTTCATAATCCTTGCCTCTTTTCTCGTTGTAATGATTATTGGCATGGCTATTGGCTTACCGTTATTTAATATTAGTCTGGCTGAACTTCCGGCTGTTTTATCAAACTATTCAGACCCTTATAATCTGAAATTTTTAAAATACTTACAAACCATACAGGCCATTGGATTATTTATTGTGCCCGCTTTTATCATAGGGTATATTTTTCATCAACAGAGTCTTCGATATTTAAGATTTAATCCAATAAATCTTTACTCAATTATACTTATCCTTTTTATTATGATAAGCGCACTCCCTGCAATTAATTTTTTTGCTATGCTCAATGCTAAAATGCAGCTTCCTGCTTTTTTAAGTGATCTTGAAAACTGGATGAGACAGAAAGAAATAAATGCACAAGCCCTAACAGAAGCTTTTTTAAAAATGGATAATGCAGGTAGTTTGTGGTTTAACATTTTTATGATTGGTGTTTTACCAGCTATAGGAGAAGAACTAATATTCCGGGGTATTTTTCAACGTTTATTTGCAGAGTGGACCAAAAATATTCATTGGGGTATCTTAATTGCCGCGTTTCTATTTAGTTTTATGCATATCCAGTTTTATGGATTTATCCCCCGCATGATATTAGGCATTCTATTGGGTTACCTGTTTTATTTCAGCAGAACTATTTGGGCTCCGATTTTAGGGCATTTTATTAACAATACGATGGCTGTTCTTTTTTACTATTTTTATGCAGACCAGATAAACGAAGAGATTGATTCAATAGGCGCTACAGAAGGTTCTTATGGATATTTACTGGTAAGTATTATCCTGATTTCTTCATTCCTGTTTGTATTTTATAAATATCAGCAAAAAAATATTAGCGATTAAATTATTTTTAACTCATCATTTTTAAAAAGACTAATTCTACCAATCTCATTTTTACGGTAAACATAAACGACCCCATATTCTTGTGCCTTTTGCCGTTTTAGGTCGTCTGGTAAACTGATGAATGTGTCTTCTACTTCATTCCATACATTCAAAATTATATCATCTGCTTCATCGCGTAATTCGGCAAGATGATTCAATGCCCTCGAATGATTTTTCTGTAATGTTTTTTGAAAATTATAAGCTTCAAGAAAGTTATCATAATGTACTCTAACAACAGCTATTGTTGGATTAGTAATTGGTGTATGCCCTTTCATTTTTCGCTCTGTAGAACCCGATATTAATTTTTTGCCCCATTCAATAACATTGGTTTCGGTATTTAAGGAGGGTACTTTTGATTCAAAGGATTCTAATCCAAAAGACGCCCTTACAGAAGGTTGTAATTCACCACGTATAATGGCCATATTTAAAACCTGAATGAAATGAGAAATATACAGTTTTACTTTTTTAAGCTTTTTAAGATACTCTTTATTGTTTTTTATTTGAATATCATACGTGTTTTTATATTCTGTCATTGCCTTTTCCCATTTAGGCAGAAAAGAATGAACCCGCTGAAATGTACCTTGTTTAAATGCCAGGTCCATAGGTGGTAGCTCTTTGCCCTTTTTTAAGGCTCTATTTAAGGCTTTTAGTCTTGAATTATCGGTATTAGGTAGTCTTCTGTATGGCATATTTTTAAAATTATGGCGATTTGTTAACAACATGTTGATAAAGTGCGAATATAATAAATAATTCAAAATATGCAAGGCTATTCGCATATTATTTTATCAATAGGACCGATTGATTACGAGAATATTACTGTTCATAACCCATAAACGTTCCATTAAATCAGTCATATCAATACCATTCAGTTTTTTATTACGAATCAAACTTTTTGAAAAGTTATTGGTCTTATTTTAACATTGAATAAAGAATTTAGTCCTTTTTTTTCTAAAAAATCTGGCGTAAATTCGTTTAAATTTTTTAACGCATTAATAATCAAATAAATTTATATATTATGTTTAAAAAAGATGTATATACTGACAGACGCAACCGTCTAAAAAACAAGCTAAAAGGGGGTTTAGTTCTTTTTATGGGAAATAAAGAGGCAGCCATGAATTATCCTAGTAATGCATATCATTTCAGACAAGATAGTTCGTTCCTCTATTTTTTCGGGTTAGATATGCCCAACCTGGCAGGATTAATCGATTTGGATTCAGGAAAAGAATATTTATTTGGGGATGATTTCACCATTGATGACATTATATGGATGGGGCCTCAACCTACTATCAAAGAATTAGCCTCTGATATTGGTGTTGAAAATACTGAGCCTTTTAACCAGCTGGCAAACTATTTGCGTAATGCGATGAATCAAAACAGGAATATCCATGTACTTCCATTTTACAGAGGAGATTCGGTTATCCAGTTCAGCAATTTACTGGAAATTAATCATAGTGAAGCTGAGAATTTTGTTTCCAAAGAATTAATAAAAGCAGTTGTTGACTTACGTTCTATTAAAGACCCATATGAAATTGAAGAATTAACAAAGGCTGCTGCTATTGGCTACAAAATGCACACCACCGCCATGAGAATGTCGAAACCCGGCATTTACGAGCAAGAGATTGCCGGTACGGTTGAAGGAATTGCTTTAGCACACGGAGGGATGCTTTCTTTCCCCATCATTTTATCACAAAATGGAGAAACATTACACAACCACGATCACAGTAATTTATTACAAGAGGGCAGATTAATGCTTACTGATACAGGAGCTGAAACAACCATGCATTATGCCAGTGATCATACACGAACAGTTCCTGTAGGAGGAAAATTCTCTTCTAAACAAAAAGATATTTACAATATTGTACTGAATGCGGTTAATCATGCAACCTCTTTAATAAAACCAGGGATCCCTTATCGTGACATTCATTTAGAAGCAGCCAGAATTATTGCTGAAGGATTAACCAACCTGGGAATTATGAAAGGGAATCCAAAGGATGCTGTTCGCGAAGGAGCCCATGCTATGTTTATGCCTCATGGATTGGGACATATGATGGGGCTTGATGTTCATGATATGGAAGGACTGGGAGAAGACAATGTTGGATATGACAATGAAATCAAACGTTCTACCCAGTTTGGATTAAGCGGGTTACGCCTTGGACGTAAACTTCAGGAAGGATTTGTGCTTACCAATGAGCCTGGAATTTATTTTATCCCTGACCTTATCAAAAAATGGGAAGCGGAAAAAATCAATACAGATTTCATTAACTTTGATAAGATTAAAAAAGAATATATCAATTTTGGTGGCATCCGACTGGAAGATGACTTACTGGTAACAGAAAACGGCTCTCAACTGATTGGAAAACGTATCCCGATTACTGTTGAGGAAGTAGAAGAAACCATGAAATCATAAAACAAACTACAGACTTAAAATAAAAAAACCCTGACAAGTATTGCTTCGTCAGGGTTTTTTAAAATGCTTTTTTATAATTATTCTGACTCAGAAAACGAAGCGGATAAATATTCTCTATTCAAGCGGGCAATATTTTCAATAGAAATTCCTTTTGGACATTCTGCTTCGCAAGCGCCTGTATTGGTACAACTACCAAATCCCAGCTCATCCATTTTAGCAACCATATTTAATGCTCTGCGCTTAGCTTCTACTTTACCCTGGGGTAATAATGCCAATTGCGATACTTTTGCAGCCACAAATAACATGGCTGATGTATTTTTACAAGCAGCAACACATGCCCCGCAACCAATACAAGCTGCTGCATCAAATGCCTTATCAGCATCATTTTTTGATACTAAAACAGAATTTGCGTCAGGTGCCTGACCGGCATCGATGGAAACAAATCCACCGGCTGCCATAATTTTATCAAAGGCATTTCGGTCAATAATCAAGTCTTTAACTACCGGAAACCCTTTTGCTCTCCATGGTTCAATGGTAATCGTTTCACCATCTTTAAACGCACGCATATGAATCTGGCAGGTAGCCACTTCCTCGGCGGGGCCATGGGGCCGTCCATTAATATACAAACTGCAACTTCCACAAATACCCTCATGGCAATCGTGATCAAAAGCAACAGTTTCTTTACCTTCTTTAATTAATTTTTCGTTCAATGCGTCTAACATTTCAAGGAACGACATTTCAGGATCAACACCATCTAATTCGTATTTCTCGAATCTACCTTTGGCTTTAGCATTCGCCTGTTTCCATATTTTTAAATTTATTTTCATTTTTCCCAGATTTTAGATTTTTGAATCAAGCCTGCTTGTCGGCAGACTGGTATCAATATTTTGAGTCAATAAGTTTAATGTCTTGACACTACTTGTAACTTCTAACTTTCACTTCCACATTTTCGAACTTCAGTTCTTCTTTATGAAGCGTTGGTTCTTTATCATCTCCCTGATACTCCCAGGCAGCAACATAAGAATATTTATCGTCGATACGCACGGCTTCTCCTCCTTCACTCTGACTTTCTTCGCGAAAGTGCGCACCACACGATTCTTTACGATTCAATGCATCCCTGACAATTAAGCCTGCCAGGTCAATAAAGTCAGCAACACGAGTAGCTTTCTCTAATTCTTGATTTAATTCATCGGTTTTACCGGGAATTTTTAAATCACTCCAGAATTCTTTCTTTAATTCGGCAATTTCTTCTAACGCTTTCTTTAATCCTTCTTCGTTCCTTTTCATTCCTGCATGTTCCCACATGATATGGCCTAAACGCTTATGGAATGAAGTAGCCGTTTTGGTTCCGTTTATTTTTAAAATTTTATCCAGGTGTGCTTTTACTTTTTCTTCTGCCTCAACAAATTCAGTAGCATCTGTTGAAGGAAGCTTAGTAGTAATTTCATCGGCCAGGTAATTACTTACCGTGTAAGGTGCAATGAAATAACCATCGGCAGCACCTTGCAACAATGAATTAGCACCTAAGCGGTTGGCTCCATGATCAGAAAAGTTCGCCTCGCCAATGGCAAACAAACCGGGAATAGTAGTTTGTAGATTATAATCCACCCATAAACCACCCATGGTATAATGCCCGGCAGGATATATCATCATGGGTGTTTCATAAGGAACTTCGCCGGTAATTTTTTCATACATATCAAAAAGGTTACCATATTTTCCTTTGATTACTTTTTCTCCTTGTTTTGCAACGGCATCCCTAAAATCAAGATATACAGCTAATCCTGTTTTACCCACGCCATAACCGGCATCGCAACGCTCTTTAGCTGCACGCGATGCCACATCACGAGGCACTAAGTTCCCAAATGCCGGATAACGGCGTTCTAAGAAATAATCGCGTTCTTCGTCAGGAATATCGTTCGGTTTACGCTTATCTCCTTTGGCTTTAGGAACCCATATTCGTCCATCGTTACGTAATGACTCCGACATAAGCGTTAATTTGGATTGATATTCGTTTAAAACCGGTATACAAGTTGGATGAATTTGAATAAAGCTGGGGTTTCCGAAAAAAGCACCTTTTCGGTATGCCTGCATCGCTGCCGATCCGTTTGATTGAACAGCCAATGTTGAAAGATAATATATGGTTCCGTATCCACCGGTGGCCAAAACAACAGCATGGGCCGAATGGCGTTCAATTTCACCTGTTACCAGGTTGCGTGTAATAATTCCTCTTGCTTTTCCATCAACTAAAACAATGTCAAGCATTTGCCGGCGGCTAAACATTTTAACCTTACCTAAACCTACTTGGCGTTTAAGTGCCGAATAACCTCCAAGAAGCACTTGTTGCCCTGTTTGTCCCTGAGCATAATTAGTACGTGAAACCTGCACACCACCAAATGTTCTGTTGGTTAATGTTCCACCATACTCCCGTGCAAAAGGAACTCCTTGTGCAGTAAGCTGGTCAATAACCTCGCTACTTACTTCGGCTACACGATAAACATTGGCTTCTCGTGCACGATAATCTCCACCTTTGATTGTATCATAAAATAAACGATAAACACTATCTCCATCGTTTTTATTATTTCTTGCCGCATTAATTCCACCCTGAGCCGCAACGGAGTGTGCTCTGCGAGGAGAATCCTGGAAACAGAAAACTTTTACATTATATCCCATTTCACCCAAAGAAGCAGCGGCAGGAGCTCCGGCAATACCTGTTCCGACAACAATAATGTCTAATTTTTTTCTATTGTTTGGACTAACCAGTTTTTGTGTAGCTTTATATTTGTTCCATTTTTCGGCCAATGGGCCTTCTGGTATTTTTGAATCTAATTTATTCATAGTGTATATATTACTATTTTACATTCGATTAATTACTTACACAACATATTTTACAAGAAAATAAATAGGGATTAAAGCAAACCCCCCGGCAATAATAATGGCATAGATATATGAAATGACTTTTAGTCGGTTTATCCATTTATCATTATCCCAACCTATTGTTTGGAAAGCAGACCAAAATCCGTGGGTAAGATGGAGAAACAGAAAAATTGCTCCTAAAATATAAATGGCATCATACCACCACCATCCTTTAAAAAGTCCTGCTACAAGGCCATATACATCGTGCAACTCTTCTCCTCCATAAGAAATAGTGGCAACCGTTCCGAATTTAATTTTCCAAAAAAAGTTAGCCAGATGGATCACTAAAAAGATAAAAACTAAACCACCAAGAATAAACATATTCTTTGATGCCCAACTAGCCTTTGAATTATTTGCTACTTTATATTTATGCGGTCTGGCCATTTGATTTTTTAATGTGATATAAGCTGCATAGATAATATGCAAAATAAACCCGATGGCCAGTATTGGCTCAATGATTTTCATTACAAAATTACTGCTCATGTAGTTAGCAGCAATATTGAAAAGTTTACCATCGCCAACAAGCAACAAAGAATTAATTGATAAGTGGACAACTAAAAATAACATGAGAAAAATACCCGTTATACTCATGAAAAATTTTTGCCCAATGGATGAAGTGAAAAATTTGCTCATAGAATTTATTTTTAATAGAACATTAGTTATCTTGCAAAAAACTACAAATACCAGTATATAAACAAATATAGTTTTTTAAATATGTAATCTCAATGTTTAATTATACATTCATAATAATTTAAAATTATTCTAAGTTATGAAATATATGCCGTTGGACAGCACATTGTTCGTGAAGAACAGAAAAAAATTAATCAAACTCTTACAGCCCAATTCCATAGCGTTAATCCACTCCAATGATGAGATGCCCCGTAATGGAGATCAATATTTTCCTTTTCGGCAAAATTCCGATCTGTTTTATCTGACAGGTATCGATCAGGAAAAAACTATCCTTACCTTATGCCCCAATCACCCTGATAAAAGTCTTCGGGATATCCTGTTTATTATTGAAAGTAATGAAAAAATTGCCACTTGGGAAGGAGATAAATATACCATCGAAGAAGCTCAGAAAGCCTCTGGCATTGAAACGGTTAAATTTATTTCATCTTTTGATTCTGTTTTTCGCGAATTAGCCTTAAAAGCGGACAATATCTATATTAATTTACTCGAAAATCCCAAGTTTAAACCCGAGATTAAATCTGCTGATGAACGATTTATTCCTACTCTTGAGAATGAATTTCCTGCACATGATTTTCTTCGATTAGCTCCTCTATTAAAAAAAACCAGGCTGATAAAAGAGCCTGAAGAGATCAAGTTAATGCAAAACGCTTGTGATATTACAGAAAAAGCATTTCACAGAATTATGCATTTCATAAAACCAGGAGTCACCGAATACCAGGTTGAAGCCGAGCTTACTCATGAATTTTTGTGGAACAGGGCGAACGGACATGCCTATCCTCCTATTGTAGCATCGGGTAAAAATGCCTGTATTTTACATTATACAGAAAACACCAGCGAATGTAAAGACGGTGATTTGTTATTGATGGATTTTGGTGCTGAATATGCCAATTATGCGGCTGATTGTTCAAGAACAATTCCGGTCAACGGGAAATTTACACCCCGTCAGAAAGATTGCTACGAAGCCGTTTTGCGGGTAATGAAAAAAGCTATTGGATGGCTAACTCCCGGCACCACCATTAACCGGGTAAATGAAAGAGTTGAAAATCTTTTACAGGAAGAACATATCCGATTAGGATTATATAGTAAAAAGGATATCGAAAATCAAGATCCTAACAATCCGCTGGTAAAAAAATATTATCCACACGGAACCTGCCACTTTATCGGGTTAGACGTTCACGACGTTGGTGATAGAACTGCTACCTTAGAGGAGGGCATGGTATTAACATGCGAGCCGGGGATTTATATCCCTGAAGAAAATATTGGTATTCGGATTGAAGATAATATAATTGTTGCTCATAAACCAGTAAACCTTATGGAACAAATTCCCAAAGAAACAGAAGAAATTGAAAAAATAATGGATAGAAAATAGTGGTTCAATCTATAGAAACACAAAATTATTCATCTCTCTTAATAAAAAAATATGACATTTACGATACAGTGGAAAAAAAACGGGGTGTTCATTACCTTTAAAGGAATTGTACAATCACAAACTCTTATTGATGCTAACAATTATTTGCTAAGCAATGCTGATTTTGACTCATTAGACTTTCAAATTTTTGATTTTTCCGATGTAGAAGATTTTAAAGCCACAACCTACGATATGAGTATTATTGGAACAATGAATAACGCTCAAACAATTTTTAATAAAAAAATAAAAGTTGCTTTTATCACATCCGATCATTATATCCTTGAACAAATTAATGAATATAAAAGCTATATGCACAAAACAGATTGGGAGATTCGATCTTTCACAAATCTCAAAGAAGCAAAAAAATGGGTTGATAGTTAATGAACAACTATTTAACCATACATCATAAAAAAATCCATTATACAGATATCGGACAGGGATATCCTGTAATTCTCCTTCACGGATACCTCGAATCATTATCTGTTTGGGAAAATTTTGCACAACAGCTCTCGGAAAAATACCGTGTTATTGCTATGGATATTCCTGGACACGGAAAAAGTGAAGCCCTTGCAGAAAAACACAGTATGGAAATGTTGGCAGAATGTGTCTATGATGCTTTAAGAATGATAAAAATACACCAGTGTTTGATGATAGGTCACTCTATGGGAGGATATGTCATACTAATGCTCCATCATCTTCATCCCGAGTTACTTTCCGGTTTTTCTCTTTTCCACTCCCATCCTTTTGCCGATACTGAAGAAACGAGAAAGAACAGAATTCGGGAAATCGACCTGGTTAAGAATGGAAAAAAAGATATACTGGCTAAAGTAAATATTCCCAATGCCTTTGCTCAAAAAAATCTTGTAGATTTGAGAGATGAAGTGGATAAATCAAAGGCAATTGCTATACAAACTTCGGACAAAGGAATAATTGCCAACTTATATGCCATGATGAATCGTCCTGATTTTTCAGATGAGTTGGCCAAAACATCTAAACCATTTCTCCTGATTGCCGGAAAACATGATAACTATATTCCTTTTGATACAATCGTTCCCAGTATAAAACTTCCTGAAAACTCAACTTTTTGTGTGTTGGAAAATTCTGGTCATATGGGATTTGTGGAAGAAAAAGAAAAAGCGCTGGAATGTATTGAAGGATTTATTACCACTATTGAAAAATTCAAATAATATTACTTTCTGCATTTAATAATTAAAGATATTTTTTATCTAAACCAACACAAGGTCTATTGATAATAATAAAAAATCCGATGCAGGTATAAAGCATCGGATTTTCATTCAAACAACCATCTATAAAAGCTGATTTTACCCAGCTTTACTCTTCATCTAATTGATTATTAAAATATTGATAGCCATAGCCGGCACCATAACCCTGGCCCAATCCACGGGCATTTCTATAACCAGCACCCCTACGTCCGGCACCTCGGTTATATCCTTGTCCACGGGCAGGTCTGGAATCAAAATAAACCTTTTGCTCATCGGTTAATTCTCTACGTACATCCTGTCTGTGTTTTGCTGATTTTTTCATCATTTTGTTATGCACATCAGTCATCTGGTCAATTACCCCATTTAACTCGCTCATGTCAGCCTGAGCTGTTGTGTTTAATGTTCTTTTCCTGGCTCTTAACTCATTCATCTGGTTCCGATAATTGTTCATTTCCTTCCAGTGTTCAACGCGTAACGATTCTATTTTTGTTTGCTGCGCATCAGTTAAATCAGGTATTCTCCAACAGGTTTGCCTGTTTTGATAAGGCCTGTCTACATCGTTTCTTTGATTACGTCCTCGTTGGGCGAATAGTTGTGTTCCGGCAAGCATTAAAAATGCAAGCATTAATACGGTGGTTCTTTTTACATTTTTTGTTTTCATCACTATTAATTTTTTTATGTTTAACATCATTTTCTTTCTCATTTCTATTTCTTGGACACCGATATTTTTAATTTATTACAGCTATCAATATTTTTTTTACCCTTTATGGTTTTTGATCTTAGCCTGACTTTGTTTAGAAAATTTTATCTTTGTAAATATTTATGAGCTCCTTCACAAATGAAAGGAGTAACCTTAACAACAAAATAAATTCATGGTATCCTGTGATCATTAAAAAATTTCTTTATTTTTATTCGTTGAGTAGAGAGAATCATCCTTATAAAAAGCATCTAAACAATTATGGAACCACTTATTATTGGAGCATCTGAAGAACGACCCGGAATTAATTTTGATCCCCGGAGTAATAAATTTATGATCTTTGGAAAATCATTTCCTGAAGAGGCCAAAAAGTTTTATGAGCCTGCAATTTTGTGGTTAGAAGATTATGCTAAAAATCCAAATAAAGAAACAACCTTTGAAATACGCCTCGATTATTATAATTCCTCAACATCTACTATTCTCCTTGAAATAATCCAGATTCTAAATCGTATATATAAAAAAGGAAATAAAGTAGAAATCTTATGGCACTATCTTGAAATAGACGACGATATGCTGGATGCCGGAACAGAATACAGCGAAATGACCGAGGTGCCTTTTTCGTTTATTCCTATTGAGGATATTTAAACAAAAAAGTACAAGCAATAACGCTTGCACTTTTTAAACGATAAATAAAAAACTACCACAAATTGGTCGGTAATTAAATTTACCTGCCGCTTTTATGAATAATTTTACCAGTGTCAATGCCTTTCGGAAAATTGCTTTTTGCCCGTGTAACAACAATAGCATAATCCCACCATTTATTGGTGGCCTCATTTAAATCATGCCCTCTGTAATACCGGTCAACGCCCTTTGCCTGCCCGTCAGAATATGTTTTGTCAAAGTTGTATGGGTCATAAACCTCATAAAAAATTTTGTTGTCAACCAATTTATATCCTTTTACTACAATAAAATGACCCCATTCTTTCGTATTCGCACTATAAAACTTATCTACATGCCAGTGTTTTTTTTCCTGTGGACTGACATAATACATATCCAAACACAGTATAGCAATATTGCCTTTATCTATTTCCTCTTTAACAACATCAATATCAGACAAAAGAATGGTATAATTTGACACATTATATTGATTAAGATAAGCTGTTATATCATCGGTATACCACCAACCTCCATTCGGTCTGAATGTACTGCGTGCATCCTCGGGGGTTCCTGTAAACGATTCATCAGTCCATTTTATGGCCATAGTTACAGATGAGGGGCCACAATTTACATAGGAATAAGTTCCGCTATTTCCCTGGTCAAAATACCAGTCATAATCAACATTATTACTTTTACCTCCGGAAAGTTCAGCTCCTAAACCAATTCGACGGGTCTCATTGAGTTTAGGAAGGCTAATGATTTTTGTAACGGAATCCATTAACAGTGCATCGCGAACCGTTAAAGTAACCTCTACATCCAGGCTGAAATCGGTAAGAAATATTGAAGAAGAACTTAGATTTTCTTCGGAAAGGAACACTAAATCCGACTCAACAGACCATTGGAAGATCAGCGGATCATTCTCCGGATCAGTTGATGTATTAACAAACTTCATTTCATCAATCCCGTCAATAATTTCAAAATCAGCCTGAGGAGGTTTGTTCTCAGTAACCTCATCAACATCATCGGAGCATGCAACTATTGCCAAAAAGGCAAAAAGTAAAAAAACATTTTTTTTCATTCTTTAAATCTTTTTATTCATCAATAATCATCTTGTAAAAAAATAGATTAAAAAAAATGTTAATCAAAAATCAAACCATTTTTTACTGCTGAAAAAGCTGGTCTTTAATTACCTAAACTAAAAAAATCAGGCTGTAGCTGATGAAATTTGGTAGCCTCCTGGTAATGTTTGGCAAAATTAAGCAATGCAGCTTCATCATATAAATTTCCTATAAAGCTGATACTTGTAGGATGCATCTCATCATCAAACCCATTAGGAATCACCACACAAGGATTGCCTGTAAGGTTGGTCATCAACAGCTGGTCGCCACCATAACTGGGGGTTATAATTATATCGTACTCTTTAATAACCTGATTGAACTTTTCAATTAACCGGTCTCTTAATCGGCTGGCCTGAATATATTCAACGGCAGGAATAAAGCGTGCAGATCTAAAAGTATTAGGCCAGGCATATTGATGTTGTGCGGTTAATTCATCATCTTTGTTACTACGTGTAAGGTCATCAAAAGCTGCCGCTGCTTCTGCTTCTAAAATTATGGCTAATGAATTAACCGGTAAATCACTTGGAAGCTCAACTTCGTGGAGGGTCACACCCAGCTCTTTTAAAACATCAAGGGTAATACTATCATTCCCATGTCCCCGGTATTCTTCTTTAAAATATGATTTTAAATAGCCCACCTTATAATCTGTAATTTTATTATCCTGATAATTAAACGGAAAATTGGTTGTTGACGGGTCTTTTTCATCTGCTCCCCGAATAACATCAAAAACCAGAGCACAATCGTATGCATTCCGAGCAATGGGCCCTACTTTATCCATGGTCCAACTTAAGGCCATTGCGCCAGAACGGCTTACACGTCCGAAAGTTGGTCGTAAACCGGTAACTCCGCAACGGGTGGATGGAGAAACGATAGAGCCCCAGGTTTCGGTACCAAGGGCAAATCCAACCAATCCGGCAGCAGTTGCTGATGCTGAGCCGGCAGAAGAGCCGCTCGAACCCTGATCCAAGTCCCATGGATTTCTAGTTACTCCACCAAACCAAACATCGCCCATGGCTAAGGCACCCAGTGTTAATTTGGCGACCAAAACTGCTCCGGCCTCTTCCAATTTATTTACTACAGTGGCTGTATTCTCTATTTGTTGATTTTTATAAGGTGCTGCACCCCATGTTGTTTTGTAATCCTCTACAGCAAATAAATCTTTTACCCCGTAAGGAATACCATGTAAAGGGCCCCGGTATATTCCCTTTGCAATTTCCTGGTCGGCTTTAGCTGCCTGTTTTAGTGCCGACTCTTCTGTCAGGGTTACTACACACTGTAGCGTATCTCCATATTTTTTCAATCGCTTAAGATACATCTCGGTTAACTCAACAGAAGTGATTTTTCGATTTTTAATTAGTAATGCTAAATGGGATACCGGATAAAAAGCCAATTCTTCGATATCTTCAGGCAATTCTTCTCCCGCCCGGGGCAGTTCCCATTCAATATCTTCCTGTTGACTATTGCACTGAAATCCCTGAGGTCGTGGATCAAAATACAACCTCGGTGCAACCTCGTTTCCAATGTCTATCATCCGAATATCCTGATAACTTGAACGATAATTATTCAATGACTCGAGCATAGAATCAATTTCTGATTCGGAAAACTCAAGGTCAATAATCTTCTGAGCCAGTTGAACGGTTTTTGAATCAATATCCTTATGATTCGTTTTGCAGGAAAAAAGTACAAAAAATAAAAATAGAATGGGAAGTAAGTAAATTTTTGTTTTCATCAGTTAAATGGTTTAATGAATAAAATGAAAAGAAAGATATAAAAATAGAATGGGATAATCAATAATCCTTTAAGGGTATTGAAAAATGAAAACAAATTCATCCATTTTTTTGTTTATAATATGTAATTCTCTAAATAAATTGAAAACCGGCCTGAATTTTTTTTATATTTGGCCCCGTTAAAAATCTTTCTGCTTCTCGGAAAAACTATGAATAAAGTTCCTCAAGATAACAAAAATACAACCAATTTAAAATGGAATGATGAGACGTTCAAACACCTCATTAAAAACTCTTTCGACATCATTGTTCTTTTAGATGAAACTGGAGATCAGCATTATGTTAGTGAATCTTGTGAAAAAATTTTAGGATACAAGCCGGAAGAATTAATGAATATTCCGGTTATTGAAAAGATGATTCATCCGGAAGATCAGGAAAAAACTGCAGCAGAACTACAAAAAATGATTGTTGGTACCAGTACCGGAGGAGCTCAATATCGCCACCAGCACAAAAACGGTGGTTGGGTATACCTTGAAGCATATGGTTCTAATCAATTACAAAACCCGAATATCCGGTCCATTATATTAAATGTAAGAGATATTACCGAACGAAAAAAAGCTGAACAAGCG
>Ga0102943_1000868_pt1 | contig 19414 bp, 17 predicted proteins | sample SalPonC_black_MG_FD_78174 | JGI IMG/M metagenome (GOLD analysis project Ga0102943, IMG submission 78174) | Salt pond soil microbial communities from South San Francisco under conditions of wetland restoration - Salt Pond MetaG... | ecosystem: Environmental > Aquatic > Marine > Intertidal zone >...
TTCCCGTCCCTGATGTATTTTTTCTCGGTGTTTGTTATGGTTCACTACGAGGCCAAAAAGGACAATATCGTCGGTGAAAAATCCGAACACTCTGCCTGGTATATCTTTAAAACAGAGTGGTTTTACACCATTCCCCTGATCGGCATCACCATTCTCATGCTCACCGGATACTCTCCTGGATATTCGGCAATCATCGGCCTGGTCACCTGTATTTTTATCAGCTGGGTCAACAGAGACGCGCCCATGGATCTAAGCATGGCCCTCATCGTGACCGGGGTTTTTGTCATTTCTATTATCAATATTGCAGTGGGAAGCAACGACGGGGGGATTCCCCTTTGGATCGGGGGGGTGGCTGGCCTTGCTGCCACGGTTCTTGTGTATGTTAAAAATCCCGGGCGCGTGAAACCCGGACTGGGGCATTTTCTGGATGCCGCCCGGTCAGGCACGGAAAACAGCCTGAAGATCGGGGCCACCGTCGGGGTGATCGGGATTATTATCGGAGTGCTGACCTTCTCCGGCCTGGTGCTGACCTTTGCAGACATCATGATCGAACTTGCCGGCGGCTCTCTGCTGTTGACCATTCTTCTGGTTGCCCTGGCCTCCCTGGTCCTGGGCATGGGGGTTCCGGTGACCGCCGCGTACCTGATTACAGCCGTTGTGGCCGTCCCCGCCCTGACCCATCTCGGGGTCAACCAGATTGCGGCCCATATGATCGTCTACTGGCTGTCCCAGGATTCCAATATTACGCCTCCGGTGTGCATCGCAGCCTTTGCCGGGGCCACCATTGCCAAGGCAAACATGTGGAAAACCGCCTTCTCAGCCTTTAAATTCGCCAAATTCCTCTATCTTGGGCCGATTCTTTTCGGGTATGTGCCTGGATTTTCCCTGGACGGCAGTTCCATGGACATTGTCAAAGCCTTTGTCGCCATTATCTTGGGCACCTGGGCCTATGCCTGGTTTCTCTCTGGTATCTGGCTCAATTGGTTTAAAAAAGATCAGAAAGTCGCATCCTAGACCCTGCATTCATACCATTAACCCCATCGCCTTTGGCCGTCAAGGCCTGCGGCGATGGGTGTTTTCTCTATACAGAAAAATCTTAAGTTGCACAATTTGTGGGTTTACGGCATAGTAAGCCCACTAAAATCATGGCGTGTTGCTGGATTCCAAAGAAAAAGGGTGAGTGTACAAGGTATGGATGATTTTGATCGGATAGTTGATTCTTCCATCGGCTATTTAGTCGGGCGAACTTCCAGGGCCATCATGAAACGCCTGTCCAAAAAATTCCAGGATGCCGGACTGGATGTCAGTTACGAGCAATGGAGTATTCTGGTTCATTTATACCGGGAGGACGGGCAGACCCAGCAGGCACTGGCCAGAACCGCGGTAAAGGATAAGGCTGCCATCACCCGGCTGCTCAACGTCCTTGAAAAGAAAAACATTGTCCTCCGGGTGCCGGACAGAAATGATAGGCGCAGCAAATTGATCTACCTGACCCATAAAGCCAAGGCATTTAAACAGGATCTTGTCGGCTTTGTTCAAGAGATGCTTGACGAGGCAGAGGCCGGGATCCCGGAACAAGAGATGGCCAGCTGCCGGCAAACCCTGAATAAGATTTTCGCCAATTTTGATCGCCTGAACCATCCAGAGTCCACGCGGCAAAAGGGTTAAACCTCTACCAGGTTATTCTGAATGGCATACCTGGACAGGTCGGCGTTGTTTCTCAGATTCAGTTTTTTTAATATCCTTGCCCTGTAAGTGTCCACGGTCTTGACACTTAAATTATAGGCCGTTGCAATTTCCCTGTTGTTGCTTCCCGTGGCCAGTTTCCTGAGGACCTGAAGTTCTCTCATGGACAGGGATTCTGTCATGCTCTTGTTTTTATTTCCCCGAAGAACACTGAGTGCCAGGGCTTCGCTGGCCTTTTCCGTGAGGTAGCGCCCTCCTGAATGAATTTTTTTCACCGCAGCCACCAATTGTTCCGGTGCCGACTGTTTGGTCACGTATCCCATGGCACCGGATTCAATGGCCCGTATGACGTATTGTTCCTCTTCATGCATGGTCAGGATCAGAACCGGGATGTCCGGACAATAGGCTGACATCCTTGACACCACCTCAAGCCCGTCCATCCCCGGCATGGAAATATCAATAACGGCCACGTCCGGATGAACTGATATGGCCTTGTCAAATGCGGTTTCTCCGTCCGGGGCCTCTGCAATTACTTTGATGTCGCTGCTGTCTTCAAGCACCCTGCGCAACCCGTCCCTTACGATGCTGTGATCATCTGCCAGCAATACGTTTATCATTTAGCCACCTTGACCCGGCAGGAGACAACCGTGCCCTGTCCGGGTTTTGAAAATATGGAAAAATTACCCCCGACCAGGTTGGCACGTTCCCGCATGCTTTCAAGGCCAAACCCCGTTGATCTGACCTCTTGAGAGTAGCTGAACCCGCATCCGTCATCCTCTATGCTGAGGATAAATTCCCGGTTTTCCCACAAAAGTTCCACCAGAATGGATCCAGCCTCTGAGTGGCGTACGGAATTGGTTACCGCCTCCTGACCGATTCGGTACAGGGCCGTGGCCAGGGTTTTGTCAATCTCAGGCATGGGACCATGGCGGAATGCGCAGGAAACATTGGTCCGTTTTTCAAAGTCCGAGACCAGGGATTCCAGGGCATCACTCAGGCCCAGATCGTCTAGCACCCTTGGCCTGAGGCGGTAAGCCATATCCCTGACATCCTGAATGGTATCCTCGATCAGGGCCGTCATTTTTTCTGCCCGTTCTTCTGCCTTTTCGTCTCTTTTGCGGAGAAATTTTTCTATCCAGACCGCATCAATGCGCAGGGCAGTCAACACCTGGCCCAGGTGGTCGTGAAGCTCTCTTGCCACGGCCTCTTTTTCCCTTTCCTGGGAGGCGATGATGTTTTTGGACAAGGACTTGAGGCTTGTCTGGGCCTTTTCCAGCTGGGCGGTTCTGCGTTTTACCTGCTGCTCAAGATCAAGAGAGTACGAGGATAATTTTTCTTTGGCCTTTTGAAGGTCATTTTGCACGATATTTTTTTCAGTGACATCCACACTGACCGCCAGTGACCTTGTGATGTCACCCTTTTCATTACGTTCCCCGTAACAGCTTAACAAGGTTTCCATCTGCTCCCCGTTTTTTTTGACATAGGTATAGGGAATATCCTTGCAAAAGCCTGTGGAAAAGAACCGTGGAAAGATCTGGGTGAGGGCGTACTTTTTAGATTCCAAGGTAAAAAACCGGGTCAGATCCTGTCCAATCACCTCTTCCCGGTTGAACCCCATGACCTCCACCCAATGGTCTGAGACATGGATGATGCGCCCCTTTGTGTCAATGGAGTGCAGCATGACCGGGGTTTTGTGATAGATTCGCCTATACCTTTTTTCACTGATCTTCAGCTGTTTTTCCGCCTTTCTTCTGCGGCTCAGCTCCTGGGAAGCCATTTGATAGAGGATAAAAACCAGCAAGCCGGCAAGAACCGAGACAAAGACCACCACAGGACCGATCACCTGGATGAACGGGCCGGTAACCTGGGCCTGGATTTTTTTCTTGTCCCTCAGGGAGACGATCTGCCATCCTGGATAGTTGAGAACCTCAAGGGCTGATATGAGGTATTGCTTGCCTTGAGGGCCAAGGACACGGCCGTCCGCCATCTTTTTGAATCCAGTCCATTCCCAGGGCCCATTGCCGAATTGCCTTGAATCGGCAATGGTGCTGATGGCTGCCTCATCCAACGGCCACAAAAGGTTGAATCTCAGATCAGGCCTGTTGGACATGAAGATCAGTCCATTGGGGTCTGTCAAGAACAAAAGGTCTTCGGACCTGGATAAAAGAGCGGTTTCAAGAAACTCCACAGAGGCTTTAAACACTGCCACGCCTATGACTTTGTTGCCGGCTGTGTCAAACACAGGATAACTATAGTAAACCCCGCGTTTGCCGGACGTGGTTCCCAGGGCCAGATAGGTTGCCGATTGCCCCAATATCGCTTTTTGAAAATAGGGCCTAAAGGAAAAATCCTTATCCACAAAACTGTCCGCCTCATTCCGGTTGCTGGAACAAAGGGTTATCGCATCCTTGTCCATCAGATAACTGACATCCAGATCCATGGTGTCAGTATAGTGATCCAGCAAGCGATTTGCCTGGTAAATGGTTTCCAGGTTGGTGTCTTCAAGGGCCTGGCGAAAGGGCTTAAGTCCGGCAAGGGCCTTTACGGATTTTTTGTGTTCCGACAGTCTGGAAAACAGCTGCCCTGTCAGCAGGGTCAACTGATAATGGGCATCGACTTCAGCCTTGTCATAGGCAGCCTCTCTGTAGGAAAAATAATAGAGCCAGCCCCCGGTGGACGAAGACAAAAAGGCAAAAACAGCCAGGATCAGGATGATAATTCTCAGCTTCATGGCACAGAGTATAGATCATTAATACGTTCAATATCAACTGGTATAACCCATGATATCGTTTTCATAATGCCTTGTCTCTGATAGACTTGTATAAAACCAAATACGGATCGGAGAAAATGAATGCCGGAAATAACGTTTAATGCCTTTTCCTTTTTGCAAAAAAAATTAAAAGCAAGACATATCCCTTTTTCCAATGCAAAAATGACCATTGCACACGGGCATACAGCACGGGATCTGATCAAGGATGTCTGTTTGTCTGACAAGGATGTAGAAGTGGTCTTCATCAACGGAAGGGTGGCTCCCCTTGATACAAGGCTTCACCACAACGACCGAGTGGCCCTTGTTCCCCATGGAACGCCTGGGCCGTATCGGGTGTTATTGGGCTTTAAGGCCAATGGCTAAGGGCAGAGAATTTTGCAACCCCGGGGTTCGGGCTTATTCCATCGTCATTTGACACTGCTGCGGCGGGGTGCCTGTTTCCCGGATAATGAAATTTTCCAGGTCCGATTCCAGGGTTGTCGTTGCCCAGACCCCCCTGAAGACCGTGCCATGAAAGGCCTTGCCCCGGATCTCAATCCTTGAGTTTCCCGGTTGAGACCTCGCCCATTCAAGATAGGCATACAGGGTTTGCTCCAAGCCCATTATCTGTTTTTCAATTTTGGGGGTTAACCTGGTAATTTCCTCTGTTAATTTGACGGCAAATTTTTCTTGTTTCTTTTTTGTGTGATTCAGGTCTTTTAAGGTTGCCACCGCTTTTTTCATGCGGTTTTCAAATTTGTCCAGAAGGTGAAGGATGTTTTTTTTCTTGTCCAGCTTATACTGCTGCCCTTTATTCTTTAAATCCATGGAGAGGTTTTGCTTGGCCTGCTTGGCCCGGTCATGGAAAATTTTTAACTCAATCATTTTTTCAAAGGTTCGTTTGACATCCTGGTGTTTATTTTCTCTGTTTTCGATCAAGCGGTTAAATGCCTGTTGCACCGATTCTATCTCATCTGTCAGTCGGCGTATCTGGGCAAAAAGGTGATGCTCTGAACCCGAGGCAACCAGACATGGCAGGGTTTTTTCAGAACCCGTTCCTGCAAGAATAACCCCTTGCTTTGCAAATAGGCGCGACGACACCACCCTGCATGTCGGGCTGTCTATCTTGCCAGAGCACACGATATGGGAGTCAAAGATTTCATTTTCAACATAAAGATTGCCAAACAATTCCAGTCTGCAATTGTGCAAATACCGGGCTTTAATATCCCCCTGTGCCCGGATTACGGCATCTGTTATCCCAACGTTTGTACTGACATTGCCAATGGCCTCTATCCGTGCCCCTCTGATTTCCCTTGCCTTTACATGGCCCCCTGTAACGGGGTAGGCCCCTGTAATGGTGCCTGAAACACTTAGGTTGGCATAGGGTTCAAGCGGGCCATACCGCTGATCAGCATCTTCCAGCACATGAATTGCAGGGTGGACATATAGCAGCCGTTCCACTGAAAGGGCAGGTTGCCCTGTTTTGGCTGCAATAATTTTTCTGCCATTCATTGATTTTCTGACACCGGTGCCACATCGAATGGTAAACTCACTGGTGGAGACCTTGTCTGACAGTTGCCCCAGAAGATCTGTTACCTGGCCTGTGGGATTGTCTGCAGTCTCTTCTGCTAGCAGGTCGCCTTTGTTTTTTTCTCTGGTTTCTGTCAATCCCTGTTCCAGGTGTGAGACCAAGCCTTTGGCATCCCTTACACGCCGAGCGTAATCCTTTTTGGCTACAGGAAATTTTGTGATTCTTGTATCCGGTTCCAGGCCGCACTGGATAAGGGCATCCGGATAAATTCCCTCAACAACGCCTGCCGCTTTTAACGCCGTTTTGACATCAGATAAGGACAGGTCGCCTTTGTCTGGCATTAGATGAATCCAGGCAGCCATCTGATCCGGGGATATGTCCAGGCGGAACCCATCAGCATCCTGGGATTCAGCCAGTCGACCCTGAGCTTTGAATATGATCTGCATTTGCTGTCTTGAGATCATATTCCAATCAACCATAATGTCTCCCAGAACCTTTATGGTGCTGTCCTGGGCAAAGGCCTTTTCCTGAGCCTGTCTGGCCTTGTCTATATCCCCTTGCCCTGCAATGCCTTTTTCAATCAAAGCTGCTGAGAAATCTTCATCCAGGGCTTTTACCCTTAAAAATTTTTTTTCGTAGGCGCTGAGGCCAAGATCATCAGCTCTATCCGCGTTGTTTTTTCTGGACTGTGATGGGGCGGGGTTGAATTTTTGCTCAACAAGGGTCTGCTGTCTTAGAACCAATCGTTTTTGATCTTCAGTGATAATTTTTTTTTCAACAAGAATATCCCCAACCAGCTTTTTTTTCCTGGCTTCGCGAAAGGCCTTGCTCTGGATGGCCCTGGCCTTTTTTATATCCGCATCTGTGGCATACCCTTTTTCTATGGCGATTTGTCCGAAGATTTCGCCTTTTCTTTTGATAATTTGATACTCACGGATTAAGGTCAGCAGCCCCACCTGGTAAGCTGTGGCAAGCCCTTGCCCCAAGAGGAGTTCAGCCTCTTTTTTTTCTGAGATTTTACGGCCTGAAACAAAGGCGGAAAATTGTCGAAACTGATCTTTGGTAATCGTACCGTATTCAAGGGCAATACGGGCTAAAGACGGTGTGTAGTCAGGTTTTGGCACGAATCCTTTTCCGATTATCAACAGGTTAAATGTATATGAAAGAACGTTGCAAATGGCTTGAGTTCTTTCATGATTTGTTGCGGGCCGGCCCCGGTGAAAGACCAGATCGGCCCATGGCCTTTATTGGGAAGCGTTTCAATAAGAATAGTTAAGTTCCCGTGGAATGTAAACGAATAGATTTATTTCTCCCACAGACGGGTTATATCAACGTGGGCTTCAAAATGCTTTTTCAACAGAGTGTATGCCTTTTCTTTTTTTTCATTCACCGTCGGCAGATCCTGTATTTTATCGGTATTTAGGCCAATGCACTCCAGCCATTTTTTACAGGGTCCTGGCGCATCAAAAAATCCATGGATATAGGTGCCCATGACCTTTTTATCTTCCCGGATGCACCCATCCGTTGTTGTACAGGGCCTTCTGTTTCGGGATAGGATGTCAATAAAGGAAGATCCGCCTGTCACCTGGGTGATGCCCATATGGATTTCATATCCGATTCCTTTGACATCCTGCCATTTGAACTCACTGATGGTTGTTGTCTTGGGGGCCTTTAAAGTGGTTTTCACCGGCAGAAACCCCAGGCCTGGGGATGATCCGGGAAGACCCTCCAGGCCGCCAGGATCTTCAACTGTCTCACCAAGCATCTGGTACCCGCCGCAGATCCCTAAAACATGGCCGCCGTCATTCAAATAATCAGACAAAGGGGCCTTAAAGGTTTTTAACAGCCAGGCCAGATCTGCTCTTGTATTTTTGGAGCCTGGAATGATCAAGGCCTTATACCGGTTCAACCCCGTGGGATGATCAATATACCTGACCTGGAGTTCGGAAATATCAGCCAGGGCATGGATGTCAGTGAAGTTTGCGATATGGGGCAGGCGTATGACACCGATGGCTGGTTTGTCAGGGATCAAGCACTGTTGATTGTCACAGGATTCAATTTCAACGGAATCTTCAGCATCTATTTTAAAATGGGAGTACCAGGGCAATACCCCAAGGACTGGTATGCCGGTTTTATCTTCAATCCAGGCAGACCCTTGTTTAAACAGGTTGATATCCCCTCTGAACCGGTTGATGATGATTCCTTTGATAAGGGATTTATACTTGTCTGGCAGGCAGGCCAGGGTCCCGATAATCTGGGCGAAGACACCGCCCCTATGAATATCTGCGGTCAAGATGACATCTGCTTTGGCATACTCAGCCATGGCGCAATTAACAATATCCCCGTCAAGCAGGTTCACTTCAGCACAGGAACCCGCCCCTTCAAGGATGATTCTGTCATGGTTTTGCTTCAAGCGGTCAAATGCTTGGCAGGCCTTTTCAAAATAAAAGGATTTGTTTGTATGATAATCCATGGCTGTATGATTTCCATGCACCACACCGTTAAGGATGACCTGGGACTGCTTTTCACCGGTAGGCTTCAAAAGGATGGGATTCATATCCACATGGGGAGAAAGCCGGGCAGCCTCTGCCTGGACAATCTGTGCCCTGCCCATCTCAAGCCCCTCTGGTGTGATGCCTGAGTTATTGGACATGTTCTGGGATTTAAATGGGGCCACTGTTTCTCCAGCATCTGAAAAGTATCTGCAAATTGCCGCTGCTACAATGCTTTTCCCCACATCTGAACCGGTTCCCAGTACACAGATGGATGGTTTCATTTTTCTATCCCCACCCGGGCTGCAACGCCCTGTTTATAATAATGCCTGATCTCTGTCATTTCAGTGACCAGATCCGCCTGATCCAGCAGCCCTTTTGGGGCGCCTCTTCCTGTTACAACCAGTTCCACGTGTGAGGGCCGGATGGATACAAGATAGATCAGATCTGCTTCAGAAATCAATCCGCACATGCAGGCCACATTTGCCTCTTCAGCCACAACCACATCATAGGCGCCGGATTCCAAAACCTGACAGAGGCGCCGGTATCCTTTGGCACAGGCCTTCTTTTCTGCTTCAGAGGGGCGGCCTTTTACAAAGTTTCCTGCGCCATACTGCTCAATACAGACATTGTCGAATCCGGCCAATGCTTTTATTTCCGAATAATTGCCCTGTTTCATGAATTGAATAATACACACCTTGAGCCCGGCACCGAGGGCCCTGAGTGCCAATCCCAGGCTCGCGGTGGTTTTTCCCTTGCCATTTCCTGTGTATACTTGAACATACCCTTTCATGACCTGCTCCTTTTGGCTGTCAAAGCCCCGCTTTATTCATACCTGTCCATCATGCCCCGTATTTCTGGGTATAGCCCCTTGGGGTAAACAAAAAATCCATATACTTTGTTGACGCGGTTGATCCCACAAATAGTACGGTCTGCATACCAACTTCTGCCGAACCCATCTGCCCAAGATCGGTGAAAGATACCTGTTGATTTTCCCTCATGGCACCGGTAACCACGGCCACAGGTGTGGTCGCTGGACGGTGTTGCAAAATAATATCCCGGGCTGACGTTAACTGCCAGTTTCTCTTTTTGCTTTTCGGGTTGTAAATAACAATGACAAAATCTGCCAATGCAGCATGGGTTATCCGTTTTTCTATGACCGCCCATGGTGTCATCAGGTCGCTCAGGGAAATGCAGGCAAAATCATGGGTTAACGGTGCGCCGGCCAGGGCGGCACCTGCAGCCAGGGCAGGTATGCCCGGAACCACTTCAATTTCAAGGCCTTTGGCCTTTTGTTCCACCAAAGCATTGGGTCGAAATATTTTTATCCCCCGTTTTTCGCACAGCTCAAACACCAGGCCGGCCATGGCATACACCCCAGGGTCTCCTCCGGATATCAGCGCGCAGGGCACGCCGGACAAGGCAGTCTCTATGGCCTGTTCCACCCGGTCGATCTCTTTCATCATGCCAGTTGATATGATGTTTTTGTCCCTGACCATGGGCTCTATTAATTTGATATATGTGGTATACCCTGCAATACAGCGGGCCTGTTTTATCACGGAGATGGCCCGGTCAGACATATGCGCGGCATTGCCAGGGCCGGTTCCCACTACAAATAACTTCATTGAATTACCGCCACTGCCAGGGTGGCATTTTTTGTTTTCTGCTTGGGGACCAGCAGCTTGCCTTTTCTGGCTCCCAGAATTGCCGCAGCTTCGCATACGCTCTTCACTCCTATGTGTTTTTCTGCCATTTTCGATGGGTTCTCTACGGTATTGACCCGGTTTAATTCATCCTTTGAATAAAACACGATGGGCAGGGTTTGTCTATTGGCCGCCTCGATCAACCCGGCCTCATCCTTTTTAACCTCTGCAGAGGCAATTGATTTTATGGAGAACGGGCTTAAATGGTTTTGTTTAAACACGGCGGCAAGCAACCCCAGGATCTCTTCTGCAGATGTGTTCCGGTTGCAGCCGATGCCCACGCTCAACACCCTGGGACGAAGGATCAAAGTTTCACGTGAAACTTTTTTCGTCTCCATGGTGCAGATCAGGTCCCATGGCGAATGATCTGCGCCAACTTTTTTAATCAGGTTTTCCGGAAGGTCTGGCGCAATCAGGCCCATTGGGTCAAATGCAGAGATTTTGCGCCCTTTGATGAACGCCATGTTTACATGCTTGATGTTTTCAGGGGTCTCAATGGTCAGTCCCCTGTTTAAGGCCATCAAATCAATGGCAGGCAGGTCATTCAGGTCGGTGGCTGTCGTAATCACAGGAACAGCGCCAATGGCCGCTGCTATCTTACGGGTCATTTCATTGGCCCCGCCCAGGTGACCAGATACAAGGCTGATGGCAAATTGCGCCTTTTCATCCAGTACAATAACAGCTGGATCTTTTGTTTTACACTGGAGAAAGGGGGCGATGAGTCTGACGGCAATGCCGGTTGCAAAAATAAATATATGGGTCCTATGGTGGTGAAACTCTTTTTGAATCCTGTCTGGCAGTGAGTCGTAGAGTTGTACATCCTTGGCAGTAGAGGCTGTGTGCTTGCTTGGAAGGTACAGCAGGGCATTGGGCAGCTTGGCACACAGTCTGGCGCCCAGTTCCTCTCCACCTGGCGTGACGGCCCAAACTGCCGTATCACCATAATCAGGTATTTTTCTTTGTTCGGTATCCATGTGAAAATCCCGGGTCATACAATTTAGACTTTATCAGTTCCGGATCTCCTTTGACCGCTTCAACCGCCTTTCCCACAATAATCAGGGCGTGTCGGGATAGGTTTTCTTTTCTGCATGTGGCGGCCAGGTTTCCTATCCTGGTGTATATCAGGCGTTCTTCAGGGTGGGTGACCTTGTATGCGATGGCACACAGGCTTTGCTCTCCGTAGTGGGGCGTTAAGGTGGCCTGAACCTTGTCGACCAACCCCATGCTGAGGTAAATGGCCATGGATGACTGGTGGGCAGCCAGGCGATCCAAATTTTCTGATTCCGGCACCGGTGTTCTCCCGGCCATTCTTGTCAATATCAGGGTTTGGGTGACTTCAGGCAGGGTATACTCCATGTGTATGGCAGCAGCCGCTGCAAAAGCGGCAGTAACCCCTGGGATGATGTCATAGGATAGATTCAAGGCATCAAGGGCCTTGATCTGTTCTAAAATGGCCCCATAAAGCCCAGGGTCTCCTGTGTGAAGCCGAACCACCCTTTTTCCTGCCAGGGCCGCCTGTGACATGGTGTCTATAATCTGATCCAAATCCATACCTGCACTGGAAACGGCAGTTGCCGTATCTGTTTTCCAGCACAGCAGGGCCTCAGGGACCAGAGACCCGGCATAAACAATCAGATCGGCTTTTTGCAGGGCTTTCATTCCTTTGACGGTTATCAGTTCAGGGTCGCCTGGTCCTGCACCTGTAAACATGATGGGGTGAATTTTCTGGGTCATTTGTCTACCTTTTCATTGGTTTCACGCCGGAAATAATCCAGACCGGATTTAAGGGGGAGAGTCGACTCCCGCCGGCAATCCTGCTGGACCGGCTGATCTGCACATGGGTTAACTCTGGAGACAGGCCCAGGCAGGAAAGGGTTTCCATGGCGCAGGCCATGCTGTCGATCACCACGGTGTTCACTACGATTACACCTTTGGGTAAAAGAATGTCTGCAGCGGATTGGATGATTTGTTTCAAGGTTTTTCCCCCTCCGCCGATAAAGATTCGATCCGGCGGCTCAAGGTCTTTGATGCCATCAGGGAAAGTCATTTGGTGGACAAAGATATTGGTTCGCTTGAAACAGGCTATGTTCTGTTTAATGTCTTTGATGCGGGTGGCCTGTTTTTCAATGGCAAGTACCCTGCCCTTTGGTGCCATGGCGGATGCCTCGATGCTCATGGATCCTGATCCCGAACCGATGTCCCAGATGATGTGGTCCTGCCGGGTCAATTGTAATTTTGACAGGCTTAATACGCGAATCTCGGATTTGGTGATCAGGCCTTTGGTGTGGTAAAATTTATTCTCAGGCAAGCCAAGGTGTGTTTCATGTGAAACAATGGTCTTGGGGTGGGACGCTTTGGGCTGCGTTCGAATCAAAATCACAACATTGGGATTTGAAAACGTTTCCTGGATAATGGCGCCATGGTCTGAAAACCAGGTCTTTTTTTCCAGGGTGTCATGGCCAAGGTTTTCAAGGACGCAAAATCTGAAGCCTGTTTTTCCTGATCGTTTTAATTGCTCGGCGATAAAGGCCGGCCCTCTTGAGGGAGAAGTTAAAAAGAAAAGTTTGTCGTTGTTGAAAATATCTTGAAGCAGATCTGGGTCAGCCTGGCCGCTGTGCAAGGAGACGACTTTTGTGTCCTGCCAGGGGTGTCCGATTTTAGCGAACCCCGCACAAAGGGATGAAACATTGGGGTGGATTCGAACCTGGTCCGGCAACAGGTGTCTGGACAAGGTTGTTCCAATGCCGAAAAACAAGGGGTCACCAGAGGCAAGAACCGCAATTTTGCAGGTTGGCAGTTCATCTTGTATTTTTTTGACCAGTCCAGGGATGTCTTTTGTGATTTTATAAGTCTGTCCGGCATATTCAGGAAACAGTGCCAGCTGTCTTGACCCGCCGATGAGAAGGTCGGCATCATTGACAAGTTTCATGTGAAACAAGGAGATGTCCCGGAATCCCATGCCAATGCCGATTATATCAATATATCTCATGCTATCCCACCCAATAGTAAATGATGCCGATAAATACAAGGCTGGTTATTCTGAAAAATTGACCGGACAACAAAATCTGCAGCCCTAATTTTGGTGAAAATATGCCCAGGTACCTTGGCAATTGATGCCTCAGGGCCCTGACGGGAAAGGCAATAATATTTCCCAGCAACAGGGCCTCAACGGTTTGTTTTACCGTGAGAACCCCGGCGTTGAGCAAGGCACCGGCCGCGGCAAACCCAGAGGTGAATTCTGCTGCAAAACTCAAAATAACAACAGACAGAGATTCCACAGGCATAAATTCAAGGGCAATATGGCTGGACACACCCGCATTTATGGTCTTAAACAGTCCGGTTTCGGTCAACGCGAACACAAGGGAATATATGGGCAAAACCCAGACAAGAATATTGAGAATCCGCCGGGGCAAAGACCGGCGGATCTTTTTTAGCAAGTGAGAGCACTTCAAAGAAAATGGTTGACAGGATGTGTCGACGGATTCAGGCAGAGTGTCAGGTGAAGCCGCCGAAGGCGGTCCTAGAAAAAGCTTTCCTATGCACAGGCAGACAAGGACCCTGAATAGCGTGGCTAAAAATGTTAAAAGAAAATATATGGCACCGGCCTTTCCCGTCAGGGGAAGAACAATAAACATGGTTGTGGGAAGATGAAGAAAAAATGCCGGGAAATGGTTCATATAGTTTGACAGAAACAGCCGGGCTTTTGAGATTTTTCCAGTCTCGTAAAACTCATACAGCATGGCATTGGCTGCAGCACCTGAAAAAAAAGCCGTTGTAAAGGCGGCGCTGCAATGATCTCCAAGCCTTGAAAATCCAAACAGCGGCCTTGCAACAATGGCGAACTGCCGGGTCCAGCCAAGAAATTCAACGGTCTGGCCGGCTAAAAGCCCAAGGGTGATAAAGGCCATGAGCCTCAGCAGTGGAAAAAAGAGGCGAAAAACCACGGCCTGGGGCGAAACCGTTTCAACAGCCAATCCAGTGACAACAATAATCAGCGCTGACACCAATATGGAAATGGCCAGGAAACGATATTTAACAGCTGGTTTTTTCATTTGGAAGCCAAAATAAGGGTCCAATAATCGGGATCGCGGGTTTCCAAATCATCCAGGTTGTTTATGATGGCTTCATGGGAGCGGCCACATTTCGAGACCGCAACCCCTTTGTTGAAAAGCCCGGTATCTTTAAGGGATTGATTGATATCTTTGATATTTTTATAGGCTTTGACAATGGCTATGTTCTCAACGCTGCCCGCACTTCTGATCCGGTCTCCGCCATAGGCTCCGGAGGTTATGAGCAGGGACTCTTCTCCTTCCACGAGGATTCGGTTTAATCTGGCGGCAGCGGCATGAAAAGAGGTAATGCCGGGGACGGTCTCAATGTCTGCCTCTGGCATGACAATGGCCATTTTTTTTAAGATATAGCCAAACGTGGAATAGGTTGTTGGGTCTCCCAGGGTAAGAAATACAACTGTTTTACCGGCCGTCAACTCATGGGAGATTTCCTTTGCATTGGAAATCCAGGCGGATTCGACCATATCACAATGTTTTGTCATGGGAAATTTCAACTGTCGTGTCTCTGCTGTCTTTTTAATGTATGGAGAGGCAATTTCCACAGCCAGGCTGTAGGAATTCTTACTGGAGGCTGCCGTAAAGATAATGTCCGCAGACTCAATGACTTTGACTGCCTTGACCGTTATCAGTTCAGGGTCTCCCGGGCCAACACCCACCCCGTATAGTTTGCCTGTAGATGTCATAATGATTCCTCTGTCGGGTTGGTTAAACTGTTAAAAATATCTGGATATAAATAGTTTCCAATGGCCAAAATTCCCTGTACCAGCCTGGGAACCGGTCTTGAAACAATGGCCTCATCAACCAGCAGGACCTGATTGTTTTTTATTGCTTTAATGGTGTCAAACCCGGGCTCATTAAGGATGTCTGCGCGGCGAATCGGGTTCATTAACCCCTTTTGGGCAATGAAGACATCAATGAAATGGCCTTTGGAGAGAATCTTTTCTTTGCTGTAGTTTGCCACATTTGTTCCCCTGGAGGCTCTGGCGTCAGTTGCCACGTTGAGGCCTCCGGCAATTTTCAGGGCAAAAAGGGGCATGGCATTGGGGGTAAAGGTTTTCATCCGTTTGTGAATGGCCTCAAAATAGACCCGTCTTTTGGGGGTAATTGCCTGGGTGGCCATGGCAATGGCCCGGACACGGCCCTTGAATTTAAGGGTCATTTCAGAGGCCGCCTGGGTCTTTCCGCAGAGCCTGCCCAAGGCCAGCCAATAGTCGTACATTTCATCTATGGTTGCCGGTTGAAGTGAGACCACAACAATGCCATAGGACTCCAATTGCCTGACAAATTCAGGGTATCCATTGTCTATCATCGGCCGGATCAGGACCAGGTCGGGCTTTGCTGCAAGATATTTTTCCAGGCCGTCATGGTAGGAAAACCGATTTTTTTCATCCACACGGGGGGGGTATTTATCGTTAATGGAAACGCCAATAATCTGGCTGTCCGCACCGAGCTGAAACAGGTTTTCAGTATGGGCACTGTAGAGTGATATGATGCGTTTATATGGCCTGGCCAAAGAAATGACCCGTCCGGCTTTATCCGTTAAGCAGGTATTGCTTGTGGCGCTGCATCTGCCGCTGTAAAACACAACACCTATCACTACAAGGATGACCTGTATCCATATCTGCGGTTTCATGGGGATCATGCCTTGAAAAATGCCTGAAACGAATTTGAAAACTCATTGAATGCCACCCTGGGGGTAACGTTAAATACCTGTTTTATATTTTCTTCGGTAAAAACAGACTCAGGCGGGCCCTGGTCAATCACCCTGCCGGACTTGATGAGTAATAAGGTGTCAGCCCAAGTGGCAGCAAGGTTGATATCGTGAAGCACAGCTATAACGGTTTTATCCTGATGGGTTGCCGATTGTTTCAGGATACGCAGTAAATGCATGGTATGATGGATATCCATGCTGGAAAAGGCTTCATCCAGGAGGATATAAGGGGTGTCCTGACAAAGGGCCCGTGCAAAAACGCACCGCTGTTTTTCTCCTCCTGACAATTCGGTTACTTTTTTATGCTTTATGTGAAAAATCCCGGTGCTGGCCATGGCATCTTCGGCCATGGCACGATCCCTGGCCGAGGGGCTGGAAAATCGATCAATATAGGGGTGCCGACCCATGAGGACAACATCTTTCACTGAAAAGGGAAACCGGATGTTATAGTTTTGCGAAACAAGGGCTATTTTCCGGGCCAGGTGTGTCCGTGACAGGGTGGACAAGGGGGTGTGATTCAGTCGAACCTGTCCTTGTCCGGGCGATGACAATCCAGCCATCAGGTCAATAAGCGTGGTTTTTCCAGACCCGTTTGGCCCTAATATGACGTGGATTTGTCCGGTGTTAAATCCACAGGAAACCTGGTGGAGAACCGGTTGCCCGGGGTATGAAAAATTAATATTGTCCATTTTCAGAGCCATCAGGTCATCCGGCTCCGTTTAAAAATCCAGCAAAAGATCGGTCCGCCGATGAGGGCCGTCAGGATACCAATGGGGATTTCATGGGGAAGGTATGCCCGGGTCACCGTGTCTGCCCATAAAAGCAAGATGGCACCGGTCAGCATTGACATGGGCAGCAAGGCGCGATTGTCCGGGCCGGTCAGCATGCGAACCATGTGGGGGACCAGAAGGCCGACAAATCCAATCACGCCTGAAATGGATACACAGATGGCAGCCAATAAAGATCCAGTTATCAGCAGGATCACAGTGACATGTTTTAGATTGACTCCAAGGCTGGCCGCGGATTTTTCTCCCAGGGTGATTAGGTTCAGGTCTCTGGCAAAAAAAATGGAAATCAGGTACCCAACCATCAGAAAGATGGCCACCAACCATACATTGGCCCAGGTTTTTGATGAAAAGCTGCCCATTAGCCAGAAAATAATCACCGAGACCTGTTCGTTGGCAATGAATTTTAAAAAGCTTATGCCGGCTGAAAGTATGGCGGCAACGATGATTCCCGACAGGATCAAGTTGTTGGAGGACAGTCCCCGGGCCGGCAGTTTTGCGGAATAGGAAAGAAAAATAACAAAAAACAGGGTGGCGCAGGCGCCGGCAAAGGCAAAGGCCGGTATGGAAACCGGGTTACTGGAAAGATTCAGGAGGATGGCGATGCTGGCGCCAAAAGCGGCCCCTGCTGAGACGCCCAAGGTATAAGGATCAGCAAGGGGATTCAGCAAAATTCCCTGGAAAAGGACCCCGGAGACGGAAAGGGCTGCTCCCACGAAGGCGCAGGTCAGTATCCTGGGCAGGCGGACATCAAAAATGATGGTCTTGAAGAGTTCAGACTCGGGATGACTGACCTGATGCCCCTGGGTGAGAATGGCAAGGATCTCTTTAAGGGGAATATCCACATACCCTTTGGACAGAGAAAAGAGGATTGACACCCCGAGAAAAACAGAAAAAACCAGGACTAAGGTCTTTGCATGACGAAGAACTTTCAGGGGGTTGATCTGCACTGTTTTGCTCCTTTAGTTTCACATGAAACAGCAGGTGTCGCTCATTGAACATAAAAAAACCGGTACAAAAAGTATTTTGTACCGGAACCGTATTTTTCCTATGTGTGTCCATTCATTCACCCGTGCCAGAGTTTTGAATGGGTTTCAGTCAGGCAGGTTTTCTGACTTCCGGATCATCTTACCTTTCACCCCTTCCCAATGGTCACCCATCAGTGGTATGGTGAACTTCATCCCCGGATACAGCGGCGGGTCCGTTCCTGTTTTTAACAGGATTCCCTTTTAACTGCTGGGCAGCACCTGATATCAGGCCAGACTAACCCGTTATGCCAAATGAGTCAAGTGAAACATGGAAAGGCCTAAAACAGGCCTGGCAGGGGAGATCCTGTCCTTGTAAGGTCTGGGAACAGCCCGGGATGTTTTTATCTGTCATCTATATGGTGACGCTAACCCAATTATTGAAAGAACCCCATGAAATTTGAATCTTACCCCATAGCAGACCCATTAAAAAAAAATTTGACCCGGCTGGGCTTGAAACGGCCGACAGATATACAATACAAGGTTATTCCCTGTGTTCTCAGGGGAGAGGATGTTCTGGCCGTGGCCCAGACCGGGACGGGGAAGACCGCTGCCTTTGCTGTGCCGGTCATCCAGAGAATACTTGAAAAGGGGCCTGGAAAACCCCGGGGCCTTCAATGTATTGTCATGGTTCCCACCCGGGAGCTGGCCATCCAGATTCACAAGGTGTTTGCAGCCCTTTGCACGCATATGCCCTTAACCCCTTTTGCAGTGATCGGGGGTGTGGAACAGGACGATCAGATCCAGGCCCTGGACCGGGGCATTCATATACTCATTGCCACCCCCGGCAGAATGTTCGATTTGATCAGCCAGGGGGCGATTCACCTGAACAAGGTGGGTATTTTGATCCTTGACGAGGCAGATCAGATGCTGGACAAGCGGTTTATAGCAGATATACAGGCCATTAAAAACAAGTTAAGACACCGCCATCAGACCTTGTTTTTTTCGGCCACCATCAACAAGGACATCAAAAAGCTGGCATTTTCACAGGTGAAATCCAATGCGATAAGAATTCAGGTGTCTCCAGATGACCCGGTATCCAAGAATGTATCCCATTATGTTTTATACACAGGAATGGATGACAAGCGGTTTTTCTTAAGGCGGCTTATTCAGGATCACCAAGAGGCCAAGATCATGGTGTTTGTCAGAACCATGGTCCGGGCAGAACGGGTGTGCAAGGCCCTTTCAAGGGCCAGTATCGCCTCTTTAACCATTCACCGGGAAAAATCCCAGCAAGAGCGCTTGGCTGCATTGGCTGACTTTACCGAGGGCAAAACCCGGGTTCTGATTTCAACGGATGTGGCTTCCCGGGGGATTGACATTCCAAGCGTAGACTATGTGGTGAATTATGATCTGCCCGAAGACAAAGAGGTCTATGTCCACAGGGTGGGGCGAACCGGCCGGGGCCGGGCAAAGGGCCAGGCCATATCCTTTTGCAGCCAGAGGGAAAAAGACCTGCTTTTGGATATTGAAACCTTTTTGAATCAGACAATTGAACCGGTTGCACTGGGCAAAGATGAGTACGCCTTTACCGTGGGCGTGTCTGACGGGTCGGAGTCGGTTCGGGAGATGATCCTGGCCAATGACGCATGGGAAAAATCCATTCGGAAAAAAAAGAAAAACCGTCGAAGATAAGGACGAGTTATACCCATAAGTACAGAA
>Ga0102943_1000869_pt1 | contig 19410 bp, 19 predicted proteins | sample SalPonC_black_MG_FD_78174 | JGI IMG/M metagenome (GOLD analysis project Ga0102943, IMG submission 78174) | Salt pond soil microbial communities from South San Francisco under conditions of wetland restoration - Salt Pond MetaG... | ecosystem: Environmental > Aquatic > Marine > Intertidal zone >...
AAGCCCTGTCCGATCCGGCAAGGGTCAGGATCATGAAAATGCTTCAGCACAAAACCATGTGCGTGTGTGAAATCCAGACCGCCCTGGACAAAGCCCAGTCCACCACCAGCAAACACCTCAAGATTTTGGAGGATGCCGGCCTGATCACCTATCAGAAAAACGGGCTGTGGGTCAACTACCAACTCGCGGACGGCACCCAGAGCCCATATGCCGCCAACCTGCTGGGCAACCTGCGGCACTGGCTGGAAGATGATCCGGAGATAAGGGAGATGGTCACCCAGCTGCCTTTCATTGACCGCAACGTCATCTTGAACCGGAACTGATCTGTTTCAACGCAATGTATTTTTCTAATGATACGATATAAAGGTGTCTATCAATGAAAGAAAAAACCAAACTGCTCATTCTTGTGGGTTTGTTTCTCATGGCCTATTTCATCCCCTGGGCACATCCGGTGATCCGGCAGTCCGGGCTGGAGGCATTCATGATGCTCCAGGAATATGCCAGAGAGCATGTATTGACCTGCCTGATCCCGGCGTTTTTCATTGCCGGTGCCATTGCCGTATTTGTATCCCAGGCATCGGTGCTCAAATATTTCGGCAACCAGGCAAAGAAAATTTTGTCCTATTCCGTGGCATCGGTGTCCGGCACCATCCTGGCGGTCTGCTCCTGCACGGTACTGCCGCTGTTTGCCGGCATCTACTCCCGGGGGGCGGGCATCGGCCCGGCCACCGCTTTTCTGTATTCCGGTCCGGCCATTAACGTGCTGGCCATTACCATGACCGCCAAAATCTTAGGCTGGCAGCTGGGCCTGGCCCGGGCCATTGGCGCGGTTATTTTCGCCGTAATCACCGGATTGCTGATGGCATTCATCTTCAGAAAAGATGACCTGGCCAGAACCGGGGGCCAGATCCATGTGCCGGATGAAGATGACACGGGCCGGACCCTTTTCCAGGACAGCATCTATATTCTGACCATGGTGCTGATCCTTATTTTTGCCGCCTTTGCCAAACCGGCCCCGGATGCCGCAGGTCTCTGGCCGGCCATCTTTGCCGCCAAATGGTATATCACCATATTTTTGCTGATCGCTTTGGGCTGGATGCTCAAGGCCTGGTTCACCAAGGAGGAATGCGTGTCCTGGATAGACGCCACCTGGGGATTCATGAAGCAGATCTTTCCGCTGCTGTTGGGCGGTGTGATCGTGGCAGGATTTCTGCTGGGCCGGCCGGGACATTCGGCATTGATACCCGAGCAGTATATCCAGACCCTGCTGGGGGGTAATTCCCTGTGGGCGAACCTTTTCGCTTCAGTGGCGGGCGCATTCATGTACTTTGCCACCCTGACCGAGGTGCCCATCCTCCAGGGTCTTTTGGGCGCCGGCATGGGCAAAGGTCCTGCTTTGGCCCTGCTGCTGGCCGGACCTGCCTTGTCCCTGCCCAACATGCTGGTAATCGGCGGGGTCATGGGGGTTAAGAAAACAGCGGTTTTCTGTGCCATCATCGTTGTAATGTCCACCATCGCGGGCATGCTCTATGGTACTTTTGTCGTATAATGTAAAACCAGAACATATTATCAATAAGGAGTAACATCATGGAAATCAAAATACTGGGCCCTGGATGCCCCAAATGTGAACAAACCAGTAAAATTGTCACCGAAGCCCTGTCTGACACCGGGGTGGAAGCCACCGTGGAAAAAGTCACCGGTGTCATGGAAATCGCCGGATACGGGGTTTTCGGCACCCCGGCTGTGGTTATTGACGGGGATGTCAAATGCGTGGGCAAAATTCCCAAAAAAGAGGATGTCTCATCCTGGCTGACCAAATAGGCAGAATGGTCATGGGCCGGTCGTCTGATATTTCACCGCAGCCGGCCCGAGGAGGTATAACGTTTTGTTGAAAACCTATTCCCTGGAAATTTTCAAATCCAAATGCCAGGCAGATGCCCTGATGACTGTCCACCCCTTGATGCGAATCAGCACCGGCGCCTTGCCGACTATATGGGCCGGTTCAACCTGGAACTGTAAACCAAGGAGCCATACCCCATGACAGTATCTTCACGTCCTGGACAACATTTCACCAACACGGCCCGCCAGGCGGTTTTCATCCTCATGATATCCCTATTTGTTGGCGCTGCCGTCAACCTTATCCGGCCGGACAGCATCCCTTTTGTCGACTCCTGGTCCATGGCGGAAAAACTGGCCACAGAAAATGGTGGCACAATGGCCATTTCTTTGTCCGAAGCAGCCACACTGTTTGAAAAAGACGCGGCTGTCTTCCTGGATGCCCGATCACCGGCCGAATATGACCAGGGACATATCCAGGGCGCTGTCAACCTGCCCTGGCACGAAGTGGACAACTATTTTGAAACCGTCATCATGGCCCTGGACCCGGAAGCCATGACCATCACCTACTGCGACGGGGAAGCCTGCACGTTAAGCCATGACCTTGCCGCGCTCCTCAAAGACCTGGGGTTCACCCGTGTCAAGGTGCTGGTCAACGGCTGGACCCTGTGGCAGGAACGCCAGCTGCCCACCAATGCCCCATCATCCTGATCTTTCGGAGGTCCCATGCCGCAAAAAAAAATATCTCATGATGTCATCCTCACCATATTGTATCATTTCACCCGGCTGGTCATGGCCGGTGTGTTCATCTATGCCAGCATCGACAAAATCATCCACCCGGACCTGTTTGCCGAGGCAGTCTACAACTACCAGGTACTGCCCGGGTATCTCGTGAACCTGACCGCCCTGATACTGCCCTGGCTGGAACTGACCCTGGGTACCTGTCTGCTGATCAACCGGTGGATGGCCGGGGCATCGGCCCTGGCAGCCATGTTGATGGCTTTGTTTGTGGGACTGATCATATTCAACCTGGCCCGGGGCCTGGATATCAGCTGCGGGTGTTTTTCCACGGCCCCGGATGAAGATCCTGTCACCTTCCTGACCCTGGCACGGGATCTGGTGCTTTTATGCCTGGCTTGGTGCCTGGCCGGTTTGACGCTCTACCAAAACATCCGCAGGTACCAACCGGAATGAAACCATCTGGATGGATAACGGCAATGGGTGAACCGTTTACATCCCTGGTGCTAAAAATTTTCAAAAAATGTGCCGGCCGTTCCGGATGCGAGGTGTGCCGGGAACACATGGAAGAGGACTGCCTGTTTTTTCCTGAAATGTACCGCCTGCACGACCTGGCGCAAGAGACCGGCAATCCGCCAAATGAAAAGGATCTGGCATCCCTGGTGGATCTGTGCACCCTGTGCGGACGGTGCCCGTGCCAGGATATCCGGATACTGGTGCTCAAAGCCAAGGCTGCACGGGCACAGGGCAAAAAAAAAGGGATTGACCGCGCCTGTGAAACGTACCGGACAGGATGCTTCCAGGGTCGCCTACTTTACCGGATGCAGTGCCGGATATCTGTTTCCTGCAGCGGCCAAAGCAGCTGTGGGCCTGCTGGAACAACACGGAATTCAGGTGTTTGTCCCTTCCCAGCACTGCTGCGGCATGGGTGGCCATCTGGGTTTCAAGACCGATTTTCATGACCATTCCCTTGCCATCGGCGGCCCCCTGTTTGACCGGATGGCCGCCGCATCGGGCCGGACCATTATCACCGACTGCCTGTCCTGCCGCATGCAGCTGCAGCACCAGTTTTCCCGGCAGGTGTTTCATCCGCTCGAACTGCTGATTTCCGTCTGATCATCAGTTATCAGGGGTCGATCTGCAGAATTTCGATGAGGCGGATTTCATGACAACTATTTCGCAAATCAAAAGTGATACCGGCATTTCACTGATGCCAGGCTGCTCAGCCGCGTTACGCTGATGCGCGACCGCTGCTGCCAATCTTTCATTTATTTTATTTCTATTATTCTAGAAATATAGTTGACAATTCATATCCATTCTTTATAATTGCTGTAACTTCAAATAACGACCATGCCCTGACGGGCAGAACAAATTATGAAAGTTATGAGTGGTGAGTTATGAGAGAAGCTAATTTGATATTTTTTTCTCACTACTCAAACCTCATATCTCACTACTTTCATATAAAACACAGGAGACACGTACATGGAAATCGACAGGGCAGCAAAACGGTGTGCGGAGCTGGGCAATACCACCAGGCTTTCCATTTTCAGACTGTTGGTCAGGGCCGGGACGGGCGGTCTTCCTGTGGGGGAGATCGGCAGGGCCCTGGATATTCCCGGATCCACCCTTTCACACCATATCAACCGGCTGGTACAGGTGGGGTTGGTCACCCAGCGAAGGGAAAGCCGGACCCTGTATTGCGAACCGCAGATGGCCGCAATACGGGAGCTGACCGATTATCTGATATCGGAATGCTGCACCCTGCAGCCAGGAGAAAGATGATGGAGATTTCAGCGGAACTGGTCAAAGAAACACTTACCTTCTTCGCTTTTACCATGGCGGAGCTGGCAATACTTTTTATCGGCATCAGTTTTTTGGTCGGGGTGATCAATGAATTTTTGCCCCAGGAAAAGACAAAACGCCTGCTTTCCGGCAGAGGCGGCAGAGGGTATATCATCGGATCGCTGCTTGGTGGGCTGACGCCTTTCTGCAGCTGTTCGACCATCCCGGTAACCGTGGGACTGCTGCGGGCCCGGGCAGGATTCGGACCCACCATGGCATTTTTGTTCACCTCCCCGCTGGTCAACCCGATCATCATTCCGCTCTTTTTCACCCTTCTCGGTGCTCAAATAACCGCCGTATACGCTTTGGTCGCCATCGCACTTGCCATTACCATCAGCTATTTTCTGGAAAAAGCGGGTTTTTCAGCATACATCAAAGAGGAGGCAATTGCCGACTTCCCTTCTACTGTTACAGCCGCCCGGGCCGCAACAGAGACAAAAGGCTGCTGTTCAAAAGCCCCGCAGCCGCTGCAGACAATAACCCGCATGCAGCAGACCCTGCAATGCTGTACAACCGGTAACGAGTCACAGATACCTGCCAGTGCTTTCGACGGTGGCAATGAGAATCTCGTTCTGCCAACAGCTGAAAGCAATGGGATCGAACAACCAAACCGATGGAAACGCATTCTCGATGACGCGGTCCGTCAATTCCGCAGGTTGATGCCCTTTATCATCCTGGGTGTCGCCATCGGATCGTTTATCCACGGATTTCTTCCCGCAGACATGGTTGTACAGCTTGCCGGTGCGGACAATCCTCTTGCAGTTCCTGTTTCCGCACTCGTTGGTATACCGCTGTACCTTCGTGCCAGCACCATGGTCCCGATCGCGGCCAGTCTCATGGCCAAGGGCATGAGCACCGGCGCGGTCATCGCTCTGATCATAGGCGGTGCCGGCGCCAGCCTGCCGGAGGTGGCAATGCTCAAAGGTATTTTCAAGACCCCGCTGCTGGCAGCCTTTCTCGCATCCGTAATGGTTATGGCTGTCTCGGCCGGATTTCTGGTGAATCTGATCATCGGCTGAGTGATTCGACCGCTGTGAGCTGCGTCAAGGCATTATGCAAATCCGGTGCGCAGCAGGGGAAGAAAAGACAGCATTGCGTGCCAGATTCCAGACGTTTACCGCTGCGAATCCCGGCATTGCCGCCGTCTATCTGTTCGGATCAGCAGCTACCGGAAAAATGACCCCTGCCAGTGACCTGGATATCGCGCTCATGTGCACCGGCCAGATGGACGGGTTTGAAAAAATTTCCATGGAAACGGCATCACCAACCTATTGTATTACATTTCCGGACTTGAGGCTGCCGCCCACCATGACCAACAACAGTTTTTCCATTTTTGTATAACCCCTTTCACTTTTTTGGAGGGCGGCTATCATTTATTCAGGCGTTCTTTGTTCAAGCTGTCATTATTTTCACATCATACTTACCTATCCACTCATCCCGTGTTACCAAGGTTAAATTCTCATAAACCGCTTGAGCAACAAGCATTCTATCAAAAGGGTCTTTGTGGATGAGGGGGAGCTTTCCTGCAAGCTCGGCATGATCCATGGTCATGGGAAGTGGTGTGAAACGATGGCGGTTAATCTCCTCAACAAGATTGTTCGGCGCTATAAGTTTACCAATACTCCTTTTAATTTCTATTTCCCATACAGAAGCCGCACTTACAAAAACCATGTTTTCTGCATTAATAATTTTTCCTGCCGCTTTATCAGAAAGCGCCGGATTGTTCTCCAAAGCCCAGATCAAAACATGGGTATCAAGAATAATATTCATATCTTGTCCGGAAACAGGCTGGTATTATAGAAACTGTCAGATATCTCTTTATCAACCGCATCAAAATCATCAGAAATTTTCACCTTGCCTTCCCAGCTGCCACCCAGAGAGCGAGGCATTTTTTTCTCTTTATATGCCGAAAGAACAGCTACAGGTTTTCCAGCCCTGCCTATGATCACCGGCTGATCTGTCTCTTGAATTATTTTTATCAAAGCAGACAAATTCGCCTTTGCTTCTGATATGTTGGTTATTTGCATGTATCTCTCCTTGTAAAAACAGTTTTATATATTTTTATCTTAGTCTGGTCTGGTCTGATTGTCAATATGTGCCCATCTTCTGCTTGTACCGGTTGTAACCGGATGGCAGGATCAGGATGGTCCTTGTTCAACGATTTTTTGCAAAACCGGACCGATTCGCTATGCTGGCAGCAAATCCTTTGCCCAGTCCGGTAAGGGATCTGTTATTGCTTCATAATTTCCAGACCGCATCACAATGATTTGTTTGAATGGATCGCCTGTAGAAGAATTATCCAGGATTCTGGCTTCATCCACTATAGAAAGAGCTGTTTTTATGTGTTGCATACTTCTGGGTATCCGGGAATGAATCTTTTCTATCGGGACGCTGTGCCCTCCCTCTGAGGTGCGCTGTTTCACCCTGGCTTCATTCAAGCTTGCATCAAACAGATGAATATATACAAGGATGATCCTATAACCATTGGCTTTTGCCCGGGCAAGAAAATCAATTTTTGATTCATGAGAAAAAACCGTCTCAAAACAGAAAGATATTCCCTGTGAGATCAAGTTTTCTCTGATTTCAGCAGCCAGGGTTGCCGCATCTTAGCTTGCATTTTCAGGATTCACGGAATTCAGGTCTTTGGCGATCAAATCTGCGTTCACAAACGAGATGCCGTATTTAGCAAGGTACAGATTGTAAAATGTAGTTTTGCCTGCACCATTCCCGCCGGCCAACACCCAAAGTTGTCTCTGATTTGCCATTAGAGCGCCATAAACTCACCGTGTTCAAATGAACCCGCCTGTCTTTCTCCAGTGACGGAATCCACTCGATCAAGGTACCCGGGATGTGCAGCGCTTGCCTCATAATATATTCTGGCGGATGTTACCTCTTTGGCAGGAATCCCTTTGGCCCTGTCCTTTTCGAGTGTATTGAAAACAACATCTGAATCAATGGAAATCGATTGAACCGATGGGGTTGCTTCTACTGTAATCGTTTTTATGCCCTGGGATACGGCAAACGCATCTGCCATGTTTAATTTGGAAGAAACCGCTTTGCCCAATTTTGCCCAGTACTCAAGTTGTTTGGTCTTTGATCTGTTCTGGATTCTGGCCTCACGCTCCGCCTGTAACACAAGGTCCTGATCAATTCTCAAAGAGACAGTGCTCATCATAACCTCCTGTTGTCGATGCTGTCAGCATCATAATGATGCATATTGCCACACTTATAATGCTGATTTCAGGTTATGTCAATAATCATAAAACCATATTGACATTTGTCTTTCATGTGCGACAATGTACCCATGACATACAGCATTGAGACAACGCCTGTTTTTGACAAATGGTTTGCGGCCAGGGTCAAAGATCTCAAACACAGGGCGCGCATTATTTCCCGCTTTGACCGCATCCAGATGGGCAACCTTGGAGACTACCGGTCCCTGGAAGAAGGGGACACAGACTTGTTGATGGTGGCCATCGGCAATGTGGCAAAAGCCAAAGGAATGACCGAAATAGCACAAAAAGCAGATCTGAACCGGCAAAACCTGTATAAAGCCCTGTCGGGAAATGGTGCTCCCAAATTTGACACTGTCGTAAAAGTACTTCAGGCGTTTGGTTTGAAACTGACCCTGGCACCGGCGGATGAAAACCCTGCCGGCGGCTTAGGGGCCGTTACATCTGACAAGTCAGACAAACCAACGAATGGATAGCAAAAAAAGCACAAAAACATCCAACCCCGTGCATGAAGACAGTGTAATACGAAGAACTGTTATATCCGCCTGCGCCCCATCCACAACAGGATCTGGGATACCACGGCCAAAGAATATAGACCGGCAGTGACCAGGATGCCCAGGTGCCGCGAAGCGGTTGCCCCTGTTACCTGCAACAGTTCCGTGATAGTGAAGGCTGTGTGATGCGTTGTTGTAATTTTTCTTGACAAAGCGGAAATTCCTATATCTAATAACAGCCATGGCTTGACGGGCACAACAAAGCATGAAAGCTTTTAGCCGTTAGCTGTTAGCTGAGTACTGATGGCTTTCATATAAACAGCCATGGCTTGACGGGCACAACAAAACATAAAAAACCGTTCAACAGAATTTTCTATCATATGAAACAGAACCATGCGTGATGCTACAAGAGGAGATGAACACCAGAGAAGGTCTCCTTTTTACAAAATAATTGTGCTGACGTTGACGGCCATCCTTGTCGGTGCCCTAAGTTCTTTGGCTGCCATCGGATTTGTCGAGCTGGTGGGCTGGCTGAACAATGTTTTGCTGGTGTCGCCTCGTTCCCGCGTGCAGTTTGAAGCACACACCTGGCTGGTGCCGGTGGCAACGGTGATTATTCCGGCGACCGGCGGATTGATGGTGGGTGTTTTGATCCATAAACTGGCACCGGCAAATCGCGCACTGGGGCCACCCGGCGTCATTCAAGCCGTACAGCTCCGCTCCGGCCTGCCTGATACGCGGTCGGGCTGGATCACCATTTGCGCTTCAGCGGTTTCACTCGGCTTTGGCGCATCGGTGGGCCAATATGGTCCTATGGTGTATCTGGGTGCCATGTTCGGCAACATCATGGCAAAGTTACGTCTTGGCATATCCCATCTGCGTTCCATTGCCGTTGCCTGCGGTGTTGCTGCGGCGATTTCCACCGCTTTCAACGCCCCTATCGCCGGGCTGGTTTTTGCCCACGAGGTGGTGCTGCGCCATTATTCCACACAGGCATTTGCTCCGACAACGGTGGCGGCTTCGGTGGGATATATCATTGCCAATGTGGTGTTTGATCGGCCCCCGCTTTTTCTCGTCTCTTTTAGCGGGGTGCAGTACGGCTATGAATTTTTCCTTTTTGGCCTGCTTGGCCTTTTCTGTGCCGTTGTGGCGATTTTTTTTATGCGGCTGTTGCTGTTTACTGCGGAAATGGCTGCCAAAAATAAAATTCCCGCCATCATGCGCCCTGCAGCTGCGGGACTTTGCCTTGGCCTTGTCGGCCTCTGGCTGCCCGATATTCTCGGCATGGGCAAGGAAACACTGCGTTTTGCCACTATCGCGGGTGCCTTCACCCTTGCAGAACTTCCCCTGCTCATAATTGCCAAGATTTTTTTAACCGCGCTCTGTATAGGTTTTGGTTTTGCCGGCGGGGTTTTCAGTCCCTCCCTGCTCATTGGCGTTTTGACCGGGGCGCTGTTCTGGATGCTTGCAGACAGTGTCTTTGGTCTTCCCAATTCCGGTGTTGTTGTCTACGCACTCTGCGGTATGATGGCGCTGGCAAGCCCGGTTATCGGTGCACCCTTGACAGCAATATTAATTGTCTTTGAGCTGACCAGGAATTACGACATTACCATTGCCTCCATGGTCGGGGTTGTTTTTTCAAATCTCATCGCCCACCACGTCTTTGGCCGTTCCCTGTTTGATGTCCAGCTGCTGCGCAGCGGTGTTGACCTCTCCACCGGCCGGGATCAGGCCCAGCTCCAGGCTGCCAAGGTCCTTGACTATCAGGCTGAAAATCTTGTTACTGCCCATTTTTGGGATGCTTCAGAAGCGGTGATACAGCGCATTGCCGATTCTGGATGGACAACAGCCTTTGTCCTGGATGAGGATGGCAGCCTGATAGGCATTTTTACCAAGCAAATTCGACCGGGGACGGTTGGTTCCCAAATGACACAACCAACCGCTGTTTTTGATGAAACCACCGGCATTCTCGATGCCTTGCACGGCCTGGGCAGCTTTGTTGGTGATGCCGTTCCCATAGTGGAACGAAACAGCAACAGATTTTTGGGTGCGGTGACCGAGGCGGCGGTGGTGGCTGCCTACATTGAAATTTCACAAAGTCTGCGACAGGAGGAAAATGCGGCCCTGTAAAAAAACCTATATACAGACATTTTTTGTCATCGCCATCTTTCTGATGCCATACCTCATTGTGCTGCAGCCTGTTACCGGTGCCGACGCCAAAGAGGCCCTGAAGATCGCTTCATGGGGTGGGGCATATGAGGCGGCGCAGCAACGGGCATTGTTCACACCCTACCGGAAAAAATCAGACAAACCCGTGGAAATCATGGCCTACAAAGGATCACTTGCTGAAATGGAAAAGCGTGCCGAAATGGAGGGCTGGGACGTCGTCGACATGATAGAAGACCATGCCATAGCGGCCTGCAAGAAGGGGCTGCTGCAAATCCTCGATCACCACAGCATTGTGGCATCTCAGCCGGGCAGCGACATTACGGATGATTTTGCACCGCTGCGCTTTACCCCATGCGCCATTCCCCAAAATGTCTATGCCAAGGTCCTGGCCTATGATGACAAAGCTTTTCCCGGCATAAAGCCGGGCAAAGTGGGTGATTTTTTTGACCTTGAGCGCTTTCCCGGCAAACGTGCGGTGGAGAAAAGCCCGGATGGACTGCTGGAGTGGGCGCTTTTGGCTGAAGGCGTACCACAGCGCCAGATATATGACCTGTTGAGCACGAACAGGGGGCTCTGGCTCGCCTTTCGTAAATTAGACAAGATACGCGATGAGATTATCTGGTGGGAGGATCCCGCCGAACCTGCCGTTTTACTGGAGAACGGTGACGTATCCATGGCAAGCGGCTATAATGGCCGCTTCTTTTCCGCGGTGCAGGCGCGCAAAGCACCGGTTGTTATCCTGTGGGATGGGCAGTTGATTGGAATAGATGTCTGGGCTGTACCCAAGGGAGCTGATACCGAATCAGCCCATGATTTTCTGCGGTTTGCCACCCAGGCCAAGCGCATGGCAGACCTGGCCGAACTGATTCCCTATGGCCCGGCACGTTCTTCAGCCCTGGAACAGATCGGCCTGCATCCCGACAGTGCCATTCCCATGCGGGAGTATCTTCCAAATGCCCGCATGTCTTCAGGCCGTTACCTTATCCGTGATTCCGAATGGTATGCAAATACCCATTCACTGCGCACACGCCGCTTTCGTGAATGGCTGGCACAAAAAAAGGAATAACGGCTGACAGAAACAGACACCACTTTTCCCGCCCGGCTCTCATCTCCGACTTTTCGATAGTTCAAAATTGCCTTTTTTTTACAAGGTTGTGGTAAAAGGACGGGCCTTTTTCATCCAAGGAGCTCCGGCTATTGAAAACAACACGGAAATAGCCTATTATTTTGTAATGATTTTTCAGATCCTAACAGATGCGGCTGTCCCTTCAGGCTCCGGAAACATATTGTGAAACTGATCCTTCCCTATTTCAGGCAGTTCAAGGTCCAGATCCTGCTGGGCATGGTATGTATGATCATTGTGGACGGAGCGCAGCTCATTGTTCCCCAGATTGTCAAATCCGCCGTGGATGTCCTGGCATCAGACAGCCTGGACCGGGCCATGCTGGTGCAGCAGTGCATTTTCATTGCGGGCCTGGGGGTGGTCATGACGGTGCTGCGCTATGTCTGGCGCATTTTACTCATGGGCAGTGCCAGAAACCTGGAAAAAGGGATCCGGAACCAGCTGTTCGCCCATGCCATGACCCTGGACCCTGCTTTTTATGACCGGGTGAAAACCGGGGATATCATGGCCCACGCCACCTCCGACATCAACCATGTGCGCATGGCCTTCGGGTTCGGCATCATCGTGCTGGTGGACACCCTGCTGCTGGGGGGCGCCATTTTGGCCATCATGATCTGGACCCACCCGAAACTCACGGCCATGGCCTTGATCCCCATGCCGGCCCTGATTTTCTTCACCCGGTACCTGGGCAAAAAAATGCACGACTTTCACACCACAGCCCAGGAGTCTTTTTCACAGCTGACCGAAATGATCCGGGAAAGCTTTTTCGGCATCCGGATCATCAAGGTGTTTAATTTTGAAAGCCTGGTATCAGAACGGGTGGACCATGCTGCGACAGATTACTATAAAAAAAACCTGAAACGGGCTGTGGTGACGGCCCTGCTCCGGCCCCTGCTGGGTTTTTTTTTCAACATCTCTTCTCTGGTGATCCTGGTTTACGGCGGAATCCTGGTGATCCGCAATGCTTTGACCCCGGGAGAGCTGGTGGCCTTTCTCCAGTACCTGGGCCTGCTGGCCTGGCCGGTCATTGCCATCGGCTGGATGACCAACCTGTTCCAGCGGGGCCTCTCATCCCTGCGCCGGATCAACACCCTGCTGGAATCTCAACCCCGGATTTCCTGTCCCGACAACCCTGCGCCAATGCCGCTGCTGAACCGGCATATCCAGTTTTCCCACACCGGTTTTTCCTATGATGACAGCGCGCCGGTGCTGTCGGATATCAGCCTGAACGTTCCCGCAGGCTCCCGGGTGGGCATCACCGGCCCCCCGGGCACCGGCAAAACCACCCTGATGTACCTGCTCCTGCGGCTGTATGATCCCACCAGCGGTGAGATCCGTCTGGACAACATACCCACCACCGGCCTGGATCCGGATGCGCTGCGGTCCAGCATTGCCCTGATGCCCCAGGAACCGTTTTTGTTTTCCACCACCATCAAAGACAATATCCTCATGGGACGGCACCTGGATGCCCGCAACCTGGACCGGGTGATCCAGACCTGTGATCTGACCGACACCCTTGCCGGCATGCCTGAAGGCCTGGATACCCGGGTGGGGGAACGGGGGGTCACCCTCTCCGGTGGCCAGAAGCAGCGGCTGGCCCTGGCCCGGGCTTTGGTGGAAAAAAAACCGGTGCTGATCCTGGACGACCCGGTAAGCCAGCTGGACACCCGGACCGCCCGCAGGGTTATTGCCGGTATCTACAATCTTACACAAGGCACCACCTGCTTTATCATCTCCCACAGGCTGTCTGCTTTGGCTGCCTGTGACAAGATTTATATTTTGGAAAACGGCCGGATCCAGGCACAAGGCTCCCATTCTGACCTGCTGTTAACGAGCCGGTATTACCGGGATGCATTTGCGGTCCAGCAGTTTGAGGCAACCAATGAAACGTGAAGAAAAAGAGATCCGCCTGGCAGACCTGGTGCTGGCAAAAGCATTGTGGCCTTATATCCGGCCCTATGTATGGATGCTTGTCTGCTCCACCCTGCTGGTATTTGCCGGGATTTTCTTTGAGCTGTCCATTCCGTTGCTGATCCAAAAGGGACTGGACGGGTTTATCCTTGGATCAAAAGAGGGGGGCGGCGCCACTTTTCTGGGGTTTCACATGGCAAAATTCAAGGGATTCGCCGTGTTTTTCAGCCTCGTGATCCTGGCAGCCTTTGTGATCGATTTTGGCCAGACCCTGTTCATGGAATACAGCGGCCAGAAAATCATTCTGCATCTGCGGTGTGCGCTGTTTTCCCACATGACCGGGCTGCCGGTGGCTTATTATGACGAAAATGCCTCCGGCCGCCTGGTGGCACGGGTGGCCGGGGATATTGAGAACATGAATGAAATGTTCACCAGCGTACTGGTGTTCATATTCAAGGACCTGGTGCTCATGGCAGCCATTTTTGTGATGCTGGCCATGCTCAATCCCGGGCTTGCATTTTACCTGTTCCTGCTGGTGCCGATTATCCTGGTGAGCGTGACCGGTTTTTCCCGGCGGGTGCGCAATGTGTTTCGCACCATCCGCCAGAAAATCGGGGAGATCAACCACAGCTTTTCCGAAGGGATCTCGGGCATCCGGATCATCCAGACCACCGGCAGCAAAGATACCTTTGTCAACCGGTTCAGTGAGCTCAACGACGACCACTTTACCGCAGCCATGTTTCAGATCAAAATCTTTGCCGTGTTCATGCCGTTTATCGGATTTTTGGGCACCATCAGCACGGCCATCATCCTGTGGGCCGGCAGTTTCAAGGTGATGTCCCATCAAATGACCATCGGCGAACTGGTGGCGTTTCTCACCTATATGAAACTGTTCTTCCGGCCGTTGCGGGAGCTGTCGGAAAAGTTCAACCTGCTCCAGAATGCCCTGGCCTCAGCCGAACGTATCATCACGGTGCTGGAAAAACCCCGGAACCGTCAGCGCATCACCCAAAAAAGAACCCGGCTGGATACCGTTAACCGCCTGGCCTTTGACCATGTTGATTTTTCCTACGACGGAAAGACTCCTGTGCTCACGGATATCTGCTTTGGCCTTAAAAAAGGGGAATCCATCGGCATCGTGGGCCAGACCGGTTCCGGCAAAACCTCCATCATCAACCTGATCACCGGGTTCTACCGGCCGGATGCCGGCCGTATCCTGTTCAACCACCAGGCCATGGATGCCATTAACATCATGGATATCCGAAAAAAAACCGCCCTGGTGATGCAGGACCCCATCCTCTTCTCCGGCACTGTCAGGCACAATATCTGCCCGCCGGAAAAACCTTTGGAGAGCACTGCCCTGAAAACGGTACTGGAACAGGCCAACTGCCATTTTCTGTATGACAGGTTCAAGGGACCAGATACCCTGCTGAAAGAGGGCGGACGGCCCCTGTCTGCCGGGGAAAAACAACTGGTGTGTATTGCCAGGGCATTTGCCTGCGACCCGGACCTGATTATCTTTGATGAAGCCACCTCCTACATGGATTCCGGTTCGGAACAGGCCGTGCACGAGGCCATGAACCGGCTCATGCACGGCCGGCTGTCCATTATCATCGCCCACCGCCTGTCCACCATCAGGCATTGCGGCCATATCCTTTTGCTCAGAAACGGCCGGATACGGGAACAAGGCAGCCATCAGGAACTGGTGAAAACACAGGGGGAGTATTTTCATCTGCTGGAAAAAGAAGCCTTGTAAAAAGGGGACGTTTCAGGACGGGCCCGCGGTCTGGAGGGTGATGGTAAAACAGGTGCCCTGGCCTTCGGTGGAATCCACATACATCTTTCCACCGTGTTCTTCTATGATGCCGTACACCACGGACAGCCCAAGGCCCACGCCCTTGCCTTTTTTCTTGGTGGTGAAAAACGGTTCAAATATTTTGGAAATATATGCCTTGGGTATACCGGCACCGGTATCCATGATCTGCATTTTCACGGCATTCTTGTCCCGGATGCTGGCGGTTTTCAGGGTCAGCCGTTTTCCGGGGGCCTGGGCCATGCTCTCCACGGCATTGGAGATCAGGTTCATGACCACCTGCTGGATCTGATCCTCTGATCCCTCGATCAAGGGCAGGTTTCTTTCCAGATCCTCGATGATACGGATTTTGTTGAGGCGCAGCAGGTTGGCGTTGAGCATCAGGGTCTGTTCAATGATTTCATTGACGTCAAACCGGGTGACCGCTATTTTGGACTGCCGGGCAAAGGCCAGCAGGTTGCCGATGATGCGGGTGACCCGGCGGGTTTCGGTCTCCATGAGATCCAGGTACTGGGAAAACACCTCCAGATCCGGTCCTTTGCCGCTGTCTTCTTCTAATATCCGCTTGCTGAGCAGCACCAGATTGAGTATGCCGGCCACAGGATTATTGATTTCATGGACCACGGAAGAGGACAATTTTCCCAGAGATGCCATCTTGTCCTGGTGCAGAAGCTGCTCATGGGATTCTTTCAACTGCCGGGTACGTTCCTCCACCATTTTTTGCAGGTGGTCTCTGGTCTTCTTTTCATCGGACTTGCGTTTGGTGATATCCCGGCTGATCTCTATGAATTTTGATATTTTACCCTTTTTCTCCCAAATGGGGAAAATGGTCAGTTCCGTGTACCAGGTTTTGCCTTTCTGGTCCATCCGGGAAAGCTCCACCTGGCAGTGGCGCCTTTTCTGGATCACCTGATCCAGGGGGCAGCGCTCATGGCAGTTGGAGCTTTTCCGGGTGATGCGCTGGAACACCTCATAGCATTTTTTACCAATCACATCTTCCCGGCGGTACTGCATGTGCTTTAAAAACGCTTCATTCACTTCCAGAATTTTCTGGTCCGGAGAGATAATGAGAATAAAGTCCCTGATCCCGTTGAGGATGGTTTCAAATTCATTCTGGGGGACACCGGCCATGAAAAACCCCTTGCACATTTTTCAACAAATTGAAAATATACTTTTTTTCTATCACAGACCCGGCAAAAAACACAAGCGCAAGTTCTTCAACCCCCCGGGGGCATCATATGTAACCTTATCCTGTTCAACTGCTTGATGCCCGCCCCCTGAGGGTGGCGTGTGACCGGCCCGAGATTGTCATCTGACGGCCCTGTCACACGCCACCCTCAGGGGGCTATCTCACTATATGTAACGCTGCATCTACATGCGATTACCCTGCCGCAATACCCGGCATCCCCCCTGACAGGCTCAGTCCGTATGCAGGAAAACAACAGGAAACGCCAAATTGTTACGGCAGGCAAGCCCGTGCGGGTATCCTGTAAACGGACCGCCAGAGCTGGATGGCCAGGCCCGAAACCTGCACAGCAGTGAAAATACATATTGCCTGCATTCTGCATGCCATGCCCTTCGGCAAAGGGCCATCCGGATTTCGGGACGGGCACAGAATACCCGCAGGGGCGGTCTTCAGGAAGCAGTGACACAAACCCGGATGTATTCCAGGATAAATTGCTGCAAATTCCCACAACGGTGTCGTAAAAATCCACAACTCATCAAACACCCTGATATCAAGTGGATACCCCGGTTTTTATCCAGTTCCAGACAAACCAATGTTGAAAAATCCGCCATTTCCCGCCTCCCCGTATGTTTGTATGGATCTGAAAATAATATCGGAAAACATGCCTGAAATCGCGGGTGTTCAGATTTTTTTTATCCCCGGTCCAGGCCCTGGTATTTTTTTTGCTCTTATATCCGGTAACGGTTTGCAAAGAAAAAAAGATTAACCAACACAAAGGAGGCACACAATGACGACCACAACCACACGTCCTGTTTTGAAAAAAGATGTTTCAAAAACCCGCCCTGCCTGGGGTATCGGCAAAGACAGCACCCTGCGTCCCTGCATCTGGATGCAGGCCGGGGTGACGGCCAGAAAAAACTGTAACCAGTATTATGACTGCACCCGGTGTAAATATGATGCGGCCATGGAAAAGGCTGCAGCCGCCGGCAAACACCTCACCTGGCAGGAAGCCATGCGCCGGCAGCCGGGAAACCGGCGCATCTGCCGCCATGCCATGACCGGACGGGTTGACATGCGCACCTGTCCCATGAACTACAATTGCGACCATTGTGAATTTGACCAGGTATTTGAGGATGCATTGACCCCTGCCCGGGGCCATGAACCAGCCCAAACTACCCGGGTCAAGGGATTTGACCTGGCCAACGGCTATTATTTCCATTCAGGCCATACCTGGGCCGCCATTGACAGTGGCGGTGTCATCCGGGTGGGCATGGATGATTTTTCCTTCAAGGTGCTGGGGGGACCGGACGGATTCGACCTGCCCCTGGTGGGACAGGAATTGAACCAGGCCAGGGCAGGCTGGGGTATCCGCCGCAAACACAACCAGGCAGATGTCCGATCCCCGGTGAACGGGGTGATCACCCGGGTCAATGAAACCGTGAGAAACCGGCCTGGTCTGTCCCAGGATCACCCCTACGGTGATGGCTGGCTGTTCACGCTTCACAATGCCGATATCAAGGGTGCGGTAAAGGAGCTGATGGATGATGAAACCAGCATTGCCTGGCTGGACAATGACGTCACCACCCTAGAAAAAATGATTGAAGATATCACAGGCCCCCTGGCCACTGACGGCGGTGTCCTGCAAAGAGATGTGTTGGGCGGCCTGCCGGCCCTGGGATGGGACCGGCTGACCCGGACCTTTCTGTAATTATCTTGCTTGAGGAGAAATCCCATGGAACAGTTTCAAACCACCCAGCGAACCACCCCCCAGTGCCTGTGGATGCAGGCGGGGGTGGTTCCCAAAAAATACTGCCTTACGGATTTTTCCTGCACCACCTGTCGCTTTGACCGGGCCTTGAACCGGGTGTGCAGAAAAAACCAGCGCCTTATGGAACAGGGACAAACCCCTTCGGGGAAAAAAAGCACCCTTATGTTTTGGCAGGACCGGCTCAAAAAAATGCCGCCGGCCAAACGCCCCTGTATCCACCACATGAAAGGAAAAATTTCCTTCAAGGCCTGCCCCAAAGCGTATCACTGCATTGACTGTGAATTTGACCAGTACTTTTATGACCATTTCAAGGTGCATGCCATGGTGCAGCCCATGGATTTTGAAACCGTCAGCGGGGTGGTTCTGCCGGCAGGGTATTATCTGTCTGCCGGACACACCTGGGTGAAGATCGAAGACCAGGGCTTTGTGCGCATGGGGATCGATGATTTCGGTGCCCGGCTTGCGGGAAGGATTGACCGTATCACAACCCCGTTGATGGGCAAACAAGTGGCACAGGGACAGACCGGGTTCACCCTGTTTCGCGGCAAATATCCCATACCATTTACCACTGCGGTTTCCGGCATCATCATTCAGATCAACCCGGCGGTGAAAAAAGATCCGGGCCTGGTGACGCGCGCCCCGTATACCGACGGGTGGATATGCCTGGTGCACTGCCCGGATATCAAGCAGAATCTCAAACAGCTTTTGTTCATGGATGACAGCCGAAGGTTCATGGCCGGCGAGGTGGAAAAACTGTATGCGTTTCTGGAGGATGCCACCCCAATGAAGGCGGCTGACGGCGGCTCTCTGGTCAGAGATATTCTGGGCAATGTCCCGAAAGCACACAGGGGCCGGCTGATAAAAACCTTTATTTCGCCAAAGCCTTGATGTTGTCGGACAAAAAAATGCTGCAGTACCGGCAAAATTGGTTCAGTTTGTGGTCCACATCTGCAATTTTGCGGCAGTAATGCATGATGCACAGCGGATCTTCACAATGGCGCAGATCAAAGGTATGGCCCAGTTCATGGATGGCTTCTTTGGCAACCCGCTCCATGAAACCCGCCATATCAATGGTATCCAGGCCGGTGTTCAACCGGTACGTGGAAACAACAGCCGCCTTACCCCCCAGCTGGGCCTCGCCATATACATGGGTTAAAATGGGAATGAACAGATCCTTTTTAGTGATGGCCACCACCTTCAGACAGTGATCAGGGACGGATTTTTCCAGTTCTTTCAGCACCCTGGTGGACCAGTACTGGTTCCGGTCCACATCATAGGCAAAATCAATGTCCGGCAA
>Ga0102943_1000875_pt1 | contig 19356 bp, 13 predicted proteins | sample SalPonC_black_MG_FD_78174 | JGI IMG/M metagenome (GOLD analysis project Ga0102943, IMG submission 78174) | Salt pond soil microbial communities from South San Francisco under conditions of wetland restoration - Salt Pond MetaG... | ecosystem: Environmental > Aquatic > Marine > Intertidal zone >...
GTATCCAATGTGCAAAGCATGAGAGACATGTTCCGTTTCGCCTCTTCATTCGATGGAGATATAAGTAACTGGAATGTCAGTTCTGTTACGGATATGCATTCCATGTTTTCGAGTGCCAGGGACTTTAATCAAGATCTCTCGACCAAAGTCGTGAATGCCGGAACCGCGGAGCAGTACACTGCCTGGGATATATCAGCAGTAACGGTCATCAATAGCATGTTTCAAAGTGCAGATTCGTTCAACCAGGATTTGTCATCCTGGGATGTGAGCGGGCTCAATAATTTCGGAAATATGTTTTCGGGTGCCGACGCTTTCAACCAGGATCTTTCGGTATGGGATATCAGCGGTGCAGAATTCATGCAGAACATGTTGAATAGTACGGGTCTCTCAACCGAGAACTACGATAATACACTGATTGGTTGGGCGGCTCAGTCTGTAGAATCCGGAGTGAATCTTGGAGCAAGTGGTTTGACTTATTGCGATGCCGCGGATGAACGTCAGTCGTTGATAGACTCTCCAAACAATTGGACGATATCTGATGCCGGGATCGCTACCGATTGTACGGCGCCATCTTCTCCGGACGTATTTGTTACTACGTGGGAAACAAACATTTCCGGCAGTCCCACGATTACAATTCCAATTGAAGGTACAGGGTATAATTTTACGATTGATTGGGGTGATGGAAATTCAATCAATTGGCAGGATGGCGATCCCATTGGCGATTTGACTCATACATATGCCAGCGCCGGGATCTACAAAGTTGAAATTGATGGCAATTTTCCGAGAATCTATTTCAATAATTCCGGAGACCGAAGAAAGATTCTCACCATTGAACAGTGGGGTACAATTGAGTGGACCTCAATGGAGTACGCTTTTTACGGGGCTGAAAATATTGAAATCCTGGCTGAGGATACACCTGACCTCAGTAATGTGACATCCATGAAGGGAATGTTTCGTGATGCCGATTCAATGAACAATGACATCAACGAATGGGAAACAGGCAATGTGGAGGATATGTCAGAACTGTTCATGAGGGCATTTGCTTTTAATCAGCCACTGAATGACTGGAATACCGAGATGGTAACATCGATGGTTTCTATGTTCGAAGATGCTGAAGCTTTCAACCAAGACCTGGATAATTGGGATGTGAGTAATGTGGAGAATATGTCCTCTATGTTTAAAGAGGCAGAAAATTTTAATGGTGCTCTGAATACATGGACTCCCGAAAGCGTAACAAACATGCAAAGTATGTTTGAGGATGCAGAAGCTTTTAATCAGCCCATTGATGGGTGGGATACGGGCAGCGTAGAGATTATGGCCGAGATGTTTCGGGAGGCAGAGAACTTTAACCAGGATTTGGATAGTTGGGATGTATCAATGGTAGAAGACATGAATGACATGTTCCGGGGTGCCACAATGTTTAATGGAGATATTACCGATTGGAATACTGTAAGTGTGATGGACATATCAGGGATGTTTTTCAATGCAGAAAACTTCAATCAGAGTCTTTCCGAGAAGACCGTCAATTTTGGCGCGCCAGATGAATACAGGGCATGGGTTTTGAGCAGTGTAACGGATATGAATTCAGTCTTTTTTAACGCTCAAAACTTCGATCATGACATTAGTGATTGGAGTACTGAGAATGTAGAATCGATGATTAACATGTTCCGTGGGGCCAGCAGTTTTAACCAGGATATAGGACCTTGGGATACCGGGGAGGTAACGAGTATGACAACGATGTTTCTCGGTGCTGAAGCGTTCGATCAGGATCTTGGTGAATGGGATATAACCGATGTTGCAAGTTTTTCGGGCGAGTCTGGCGGGATGTTTGGCAATACTGCACTTTCCACTGCAAACTATGATTCTTTGTTGATAGGCTGGGCAGAGCAGGCGGTGCAAAGCGGTATCAATTTTGATGCGACGGGATTAACTTACTGTGAAGGTGCAAATGCTCGCCAGGAATTGATCGAATCGCCCAATAATTGGACAATTACCGGTGATTCAATTGCCGGAGACTGTGTATTACCGCAAGTCGTTAGCGCATCCATTTCTGAGGTCGCAGCAACGACACCTCATACAGCCGATGGCGTGGATGAGTCCACAGTAACCGTTGTTTTACGAGATGAAGAAGACGATCCGATTACCGGATTTACAGATGGAGATTTTCTGATTGAGGTAACCGGGAGTGCTTCTGCATCAGCAGTCAGTGAAACGGGTACGGCCGGAACGTATAGTTTCATTGTAACCGATGATGTTGAAGAAATTGTAACGGTCACCGTCACGGCCGGCGGCGTGGAGCTGGATGACCAGCCAACCATCGATTTTGAATCCCCACCACAAGTTGTAAGTGCCTCGAACTCGGAAGTGACCGCAACAACTCCGCATACCGCTGATGGTATTGATCAGTCCACGGTCACTGTTGTACTTCGTGATGAAGAAGATGACCCAATCAGCGGTTTAACTTCTGCCGAGTTTCTGATAGATGTGACCGGTAGTGCAACAGCAGCTGAAATCGCTGAAACCGGAACTGCCGGGACCTACAGTTTTACAGTAACCAATTCAGTGACAGAGATAGTAACCATCACTGTCACAGCAGATGGTACGGAGTTGGATGATCAGCCCGGCATTGATTTCGAATCGCCCCCACAGGTGGTGGACGCCACGCTCTCGGAAGTTACTGCCACAACACCTCACGCAGCTGACGGAGCAGATGAGTCTACTGTAACAGTCGTGCTTCGCGATGAAGAGGATGACCCGATTACCGGGTTTGCATCGGCAAATTTTTTAATTGAGGCAACCGGAAGTGCAGCTGTCACTGAGATTATGGAAACGGATGTGCTCGGCACCTATGAGTTCACGATCACAAACACAGTTACAGAGATTGTAACGGTTACGGTAACCGCCGCAAGTGTAGAATTGGATGAAAAGCCGGATATCACGTTTGAAGCACCCCCGGCACAGGTTGTGGATGCAGTTCTATCTGAAGTGACAGCCACAACGCCTCATACAGCCGATGGAATAGATCAATCAACAGTTACCATAGTTTTACGAGATGAAGAAGATGATCCCATCAGTGGATTTTCGGATGGAAATTTTATAATTGAAGTAACGGGCAGTGCATCCGCATCCGAAATTACTGAGACAGGCACAGCCGGTACTTATAGTTTTACAGTCACGGATGCGGTAGAAGAAATCATTACTGTCAGAGTCACTGCCAATGGCACAGTACTTGATGATGAACCCACCATCGACTTTGAAGATCCACCCCAAGTTGTGAGTGCCTCCAACTCTGAAGTCACAGCAACGACTCCACATACAGCTGATGGCGTGGATGAATCAACGGTAACAGTCGTGCTTCGGGATGAAGAGGATGACCCAATCAGTGGATTTACCTCGGCTAACTTCTCAATTGAGGTGACCGGGAGTGCTTCAGCCACAGAAATTACTGAAACCGGAACGGTCGGGTCTTATTCGTTCAGTTTGACCAATACAGTTGATGAGACCGTATCAATTTTGGTTACGGCAGGCGGAGTAGAACTGGATGATGAACCCGATATTGAATTCCAGACTCCTATCCAGGTTGTGGATGCCGAAAATTCTAAAGTATCGGCAACCACACCTCATACAGCAGATGGTGTTGACCAATCAACCGTAACTGTTCTACTTCGTGATGAAGAGAACAATCCGATAACTGGATTTTCAGCGGACGATTTTTCGATTGAATTAACGGGTAGTTCATCGGCTTCTGAAATAACTGAAACCGAAACGTCAGGCACGTATAGTTTCACGGTAACGGATACCAAGGAAGAAGTTGTAACTGTTTCAATAACAGCTGACGGAATTGAACTCGATGATCAACCTGAGATCGATTTTTTGGCTCCGGTTCAAGTAGTTGATTCCGAAGGGTCTGAAGTATCAGCAACATCCCCTCATATTGCAGATGGTGTGGATGCTTCTGAAGTGTCCATCACTCTTTTGGATGTGGATGGTAAAGTTATAACAGGACTGACAAATGACGATTTCAAAATCTCATTGAAAGGAACGGCAACGCCTGGTAAAGTAATAGAATCCCAAAAACCGGGTGTTTATATCTTTTCGCTTAGAAGCAAGGAAGCAGGAACCGTTACCGTCGGTATTATAGCCAAGGAAGTTGAGTTGGAGGATCAGCCCGAGATTCTGTTCGAGGATCCTGAAGTTATCATATCCCCGAGCTTATCAGAAGTGTCGGCAACATCGCCTCATATAGCTGATGGAGAAGATGAATCTAAAGTTATAATTACTCTTCGGGATAAAGATACAGAGCTCATAACAGGTTTTTTATCAACGGATTTTTCAATAGATCTGAACGGGAATGCTGAAGCTTCGGATGTAGAGGAGTCGGATCAGCCCGGGGTTTACTCTTTTACGGTGATAAGTAAAGTGGAAGGTATTGTTACCGTAAGTTTGAGTGTAAGGGGATTGGAATTAGACGACCAGGTAAAAATCCAATTCGAAGCTCCCGAGCAGATCGTGGATGCGTTCAATTCGGAAGTATCGTCAACTTCACCACATCTTGCAGATGGTGAGGATGCTTCGACAGTTTCAATCACTCTCAGAGATGATGCTGACGAATTGATTTCCGGGCGAAATTCAGAAGACTTTGAAGTGGATGTGACCGGAAGTGCAAGTGTTGGGGGAATCACGGAGACTGAACCCGGAATTTACCAATTAAGTGTAACAAATGAAGTTGTTGAAATTGTAACGGTTATGGTAACTGTCTCAGGCGTTGAGTTAAATGACCAGGTAAAAATTGTCTTTGAAAAAGTACCCGATCCGATTCCGGAACCACCTGAAATCATTGCAGTTGAGGGAGATGAAAACGGAGTTCAGATCAGGTGGCAGATGGAAGACACTAATTTTATCGATCGTTTTTTGATATACAAAGGATCGATTGTTAATGATCTAAATCAATTTGCAGACGTACCTGTCGGAACATCTCAGTTCATAGATTCTAACCCAAATCATTCAACGGTGTTTTACGCAGTTTCAGCTGTGAACACTGATGGTGTTGAGGGAAGTCTGTCTGATGTTTTAGCTTTTTTCAACAGTTCAATTGTGGCAGACTATTCACAATGGAAACTCGTGAGTAATTCTCTTGAAGAACCTATCCCTAATAATGAAAATACGACTCTATTTTCTTTCAGTAATCAGTATCAACAAGCTTTAGAACTGGAGCCAACTCGTGGCTATTGGATCAAATCGAAAACATTCGATTCAGAAGAATTAACTTTGACCGGGTCAGGATTAACAAGTACTACGATCCAGCTTCAGCAGGGGTGGAATCTGATTGGTAGCCTTTCAGCTCCTATTAATGTTGAGAATATTGTTGATGACTCAGGTATACTCACAACAGCTCCTATATTTAGATTTAATGAGGTTGGCTATGAGGCGGTTGAGGTTTTGAATCCAAATGATGGGTATTGGATATTTGCAGAACGTGACGGTTCGATCGGTTTGAATGTTGAGGTGACGGCAGAGACCCCATCTAATCAATCTGTTGCCAAAAAAAGGGAACCTGAGTTGGAAGATTTTAAAGTTTGGGTTGAATTTGAAGGTGGAAACCAGGTTCAAAAATTGGCGATCTCAAACGAGCCGTTAAGTCATGATAAGGAGATGCAATATTTGAAGCCACCCACCGCTCCGTCAGGAATTTTGGATGTTCGAACGGATCGAAATTTGAGTATTATCACCGAAGACAGGGAGCAAATTGAAATTCAATCGGATCATTTTCCTATAACTGTGCGAATCCAGGGAGAGGGGGGCAGCACTGATTTTGCATGGCGATTTATTCTTCATTCAGGCAATGAAGAAAAAACTGTTGATCTACTTCCCGGCCGACCGTTCCAGATCTCCAAAGAGTATGATCAAATTGAAATGACTAAAGTAGGTATAGACGAGGTAATAACCGAACATATATTGCTGCCAAATTATCCCAATCCGTTTAATCCTGCCACTACCATACAGTACCAATTACGTGAACAGACTCATGTAAAAATTGATGTATTTGATGTGAGCGGCAGACGTGTCCAGATGCTGGCAAATGAAATGCAAAAATCGGGCTTTTATCAGTTAAAATTTGATGCGAGACATTTTTCCTCCGGAATGTATTTCGTACGATTTATGGCCGGCAATCAATTCCAAACTCAAAAAATTACACTGATTAAATAATTTCATGAAAACCAATTCATATATAGTGATCATTTTTCTCTCGTTGCTTATTGCCGGGTGCAATGTTTTGCAGGAGGGAGATGAATTACCGGTTATTTCTGCAAATGTACTGCCTGCCACTGCCGGTAGTGTGCTGGTTTCAGGTCAGGGGGCGGAGGATCAGCAAGTGGAAATTCTTGCTGTAGCGAATGAAAACTGGCAGTTCTCCAACTGGTCGGGTGATATAGAATCAGATGAAAATCCACTGAATTTTACACTATCAGAAAACACAGAATTGTTCGCCAATTTTGTGCTTGCCGGTAATGAATACAGGATTGATATGGAACTGAGTGATGGGGAGAACTTCTCCGTAATTTCCTTCGGGCAGATCCCGGGTGCAACCGATGCATTTGATACAAACCTCGATCTGGAAAGTCCGCCTCCACCACCGGATGGCGTATTTTACGCATGGTTTGAAGTATCAGATAGACAACTTCTTCATGATTTCAGAAATCCATACACCACTTCCAGTGAATGGACATTGAACATAGAACCCGGAAATGCAGGACTGATAAGCCTGAATTGGGAGGTTCAAGCCGAAAATTTTTCAGGCTCAGTGCTATTAACAGATTTGGGGGCATCTTTAGAAGTGGATTTACTAGAAAATAATAGCACCGAATTGAATGTAGATGAAGCCACTCAGTTGCTAATCACATACTTGCCGAGTGAATAATCTCATCCCGCCAGGAATTGTTTGATTACATTTCGCATATGATTGATAGCAATAGAACGAGGGCGTTTTACGCGGTAAATTGAAACTTCGTTACAGATTATACTAACTTGTTTTAGATATGCAGTTTCCGCCTCCGGCATGGCAAAAAGGTACTCCCTTCTGTAAATTTCCTGGTGCAGGTAGGAGAAAGCTTCCACTTTTTGAACCTTCTCAAAAGAAACCTCATCATCTTCGGTAACCTGCAGAATAAGAATTGTATGAAGAGGAAATGCTTCTTCCCTGTTTGACTCGATCTCGAGGTAATATTTTTCATCTTCGGGCCGGATTTTTGTCAGTTGCCTTTTCTCTTTTTTGAACTGCTGAAGACTGTCATCCCACAATTTAATTTTTCCTGACTTCGGCCAAATGTGCGGTTTCTCTTCTTTGAACAGAATTGGGGTAACGTCATCCGTTAAAAAACCGGCGCCGTTTAAACAAAAAGAGGTGGTCAGAGATGATTTTCCCGCCCCGGAATCTCCACAAAACATCACTCCGGAGTGATTAAAAATAAAGGAACTGCCATGCAGTGGTAGAATCTGCCGCTGATGAAGTATTGCCCCGTAGATTGATCCATTCATATAAAGCTCAAGAGAGGCTTCATCAGCTTTTTTGTCTGGAGAATATTCAATTCGATTGCCACCACCGGCATAAAAACTCCCGACATTTTCCACCGTCATCGAAAATTCAATGGGACTGATGCTCATCCAGTTGTTGGAATAGAGAGGATCTTCAATTTCCGGGATCTGATCAACCTGGTTTATTTTTACATCATTGAGCGGAAAGGGGATGATATTTTCAGATTGGTTCAAAGTCATCGGATGATTGTAATAGCTATAAAAATGAATATCAAGTGAGATCAATCATCCGATCACTCTATCCAAGAAACTTACCTGGACTGTTCGCTCGTAATTTCAATAAACTCTTCGTTATCCACCTGGGGACGGCCCTCGAAATTGGCAATGTTTACAGCTGAGTTGTAGATCAAGCGAACCACCCTTGGGTATTTTTCGAAATCAACATCGTGAATTTCATCGCCGGGCTGATGATAATCTTCATGGATACCCGTAAAGAAAAAGACGAATGGGACTCTTAACCGGCCAAAATTCCAGTGATCACTTCGCCGGTAAATTTGAGTCGGATCATTCAGGTCGTTATATCCCCGGTCTAATGTCATGTTCACACTATTGCTGTTTGCATCCACCACCAGGCTATCCAGTTGAGATGAAATCAGATCACCTCCAATCAGGTATACGTAATCTGTATTTCCATCTTCAATATGTTCTGGATCACTTCGGCTGATCATATCGGTATTGAGTGCGGCAACCGTCTGCTCAATCGGAATTGTCGGATGATCGGAATAGTATCGCGACCCCAGCAAACCGGATTCCTCAGCCGAAACATGCAAAAAGAGGATACTCCGCTTCGGCTTGAATCCATCTTCCGCAGCGTTTTGAAATGCATTAGCAATCGCCATCAATCCTGCGGTTCCGCTGCCGTTGTCGTCGGCTCCGTTATAAATATAATCACCTGTTTCGTCGGGTGAGCCCATTCCTACGTGATCGTAATGTCCCATAATCACAACCACCTCATCCTTCAGAATTGGATCAGCTCCCTCGAAATAAGCCAGGACATTGTTGGTTTCTATTATTTTTTGGCCTTCATAGGGATTGTACTCCAAATAATAAGAGGTTTTTTGAGATCGAAAATCCTGCAAATTTTCAATGTTATTTTGGCGTAGTTCTTCCAACCCCTGCTCTCCGTCGACATCTAATATTTCGGCCGCAAAATCAGGGCTGATATATGTATAGGCATAAGGTGGAGTGTAAGGGGACCGGCCATTGCCTCGATATGCGAGAGACAGATTATCCGGTACGCTGATGGTTTGGGAATTCATCTCTGCCCTATCCCGAAATTTGGTTTGGGATTGACCTGGAATCAACAAAATACCGCTGGCACCATAATTCCGAATCAGGGTGATCAGACGATCTCTGGAACCGTAATTAGGGTTCACAAGAGTATCATCATCAACAACATGAGGAATCTCTTCAAAGATTAACACCCATTTCCCTGCAATCGAATCTCCTTCCAAATTTCTGACACTATTTAATGAATCATCCACTCCGAATCCTCCAAATACAATATCACCTTCAATGGGGCCTGCTCCGCCGATTCCCCGTACAAATTCAGTATTGCCGCCTGTCGATTCGATACTGTGGTTTACCAATAAAGTGTCGGCTCCTTCGGTTCGATAGGTTTTGTAGACGAGGCTGTCTGTAACAGAGGCGTTCAATCCGAATGGCTGAAAGTAAGTACCGTTCACCCCTTTCGGCTGCAGGCCTATGGATGTGTAAAATTCTACGAGATAGTCGGCGGCTTTTTCAAGTCCCGGTGTGCCGGTATCGCGTCCACCAAGACTGTCGCTTGCCAAAAAGCTCAGGTGTTTTTTCAAAAAATCAACTGTGATCGATTCAGAATACCGATAAAGCGCATCTGAATCTGTTGAGTAGCTTTGAGCGTTAATAAATGCTGGGAATGCTATGAGAATGGATGCTGATAGGAATAGATACTTCATGATGATTTTTCAACGTTACTGCTCGTTCCAATAATTTCGTCAACCGGTTTAAGGTCGATAAAAAACTGGGTAGGATCGTCGTTTTCAATAAATAAGTTTATTTGTTGTTCTTTTAACATCTCGAGAACAGCCAGGAATGTTACCACAACAACAGATTTGTTCTTTAGTTCTGCACAAATACCAATAAAAGAACGCCGTCCCTTTTCCTGTAGTGTTTGTAAAATATATTCGGTTTGTTCTTCTACGGTATAACTGACTCTCTCAACTTTGTGATAAGTGTTCTGCCGCTTAATGTCTGCAAGTACTTTCCGGAAGGCCCCCATCAGGTCAAACAATGTGACGTCTTTCAGCGCTTCGCCTGTGGCCTGTTTATCAACCTCATCCGCTTCAGGATAGCCGCGATAATACTTCTTTTGGGTCTCTTCATCGATGATGGTCATCTTCTCCGCCATCTCTTTGTAGCGCTTATACTCCAGGAGTTTTTGAACCAGCTCATAACGAGGATCATCTTCATCCAGTTCCTCTTCTTCATCGCCTTCAAACGGAAGCATCATTCGCGCTTTGATCGACATCAACATACTTGCCATGTAAATGAATTCACTGGCAACATCGAGGTCAAGCTCTTCCATCAGCCGAACATACTCGAGAAATTCATGCGTGATATGAGAGATGGGGATATCGTAAATATTCAGCTCATCCCTTTTGATAAAAAAGAGGAGCAGATCTAGAGGGCCTTCGAAATTTTTTAACTGAACTCTGTACATGATAATAAATGATTAGACTGAAGATCGTAATTCACACACTTAAAACGAAATGACAAGGAATTCAACCAAATAGAGTTGAATGAATTTGATGATTGAACCTTTAGAGTAATTTTTTTGTAACAAATCTCGATCCGGGCCATCCTAATCATGCATAGTAGTATTAAAATAATCTAATATTAAATTCAGATAGACACTTTAATGGCAGATTTTCTGAGTGCATTAAATTATTGAATGAGAGTTTAACGAGGCAGAGATCGAATTAAGAGGGAACTGGCCGATGAGGTCAGTTCCCTTTTTTTGTTTTGATCAGAAAGAATATTTGTGCAAATTAATTTGTATATACAATCAAAAGAAAGCAAATGCACTCAGCAGCCAATTTATTCAGCCGGGAGATTACCCGCCACTTCGATTCCTATTTTGAAGAATTAAATTTAAGTACATCCTATGTTGAACTCCTGTTAATTCTATTTGAGCGCGAAGAAGTTTCACAGAATGATCTCGCAGAGGAGATGAAACTCGCTCCATCAACAATCACAAGATTTGTCAATAAACTGGTAAAAAAAGGATTGGTTGAGAAAAAAAAAGTGGGGCGAACTGCTGTGATTACTCTCAGCCCGGAAGGCGAAGAGTTGACACCCACTCTAAAGCAAAGTTTTGAGAATGCAGTCAACGATCTTAAAAGTATTTTGGGTAATAAATTTGTATATACAACAAAAGAACTCTTACTGCATGGCTCTAATCTTTTAAAGGAGAAGGAATAGGATCACTATTTATAATGTTTGATGGCGCTATTCCCATATGGAGGGGCTAACCAATTCAAGGCTATTGCCGGCAGGATCACGAAAATAAATTGAAACTGAACCATTCGGCCAGGTAACTTCCGATTCGATTGGAATCTGATTGTCATTCAGGAACTGTTTCCATTTTTCCAGGTTACTTTCATCAATAGAAAATGCGATATGCCCATCCCCGTGACTGCCATGAGGAGGAATGGGGTGATCTTCAACCTCTGTTTGTTCTTTTGATGTGTGATTTGGATTGAATATCAAAAGCATACTTCCGGCACAACGGAAGAAAATATGTCGGCCCGGCTCTTCCGATAGAAATTCAATACCCGGCAGTGCAGAGTAAAACGATTTAGCTTTCTCTAAATCTTCAGCATATAAACAGGTTTCAAGAATTCCTGAGATCTTCATAAGATTAAAATTAGATATTGATGTCTTACTATTAAGACGGGGTTCTGGCTTCTACGATCTTATCATACTCCTCATCAAACGGTTCCCAAAGTTCAATTTTGGTGCCTTAGGGATCGATGATATGGGCAAACAAACCATATTCATACTCATCAATTTCACCCATAATTTCAACATCCTGATCTTTCAGCTGATGAAGCATCTCACGTAGATTATCAACCCGAAGATTAATCATGTACTCTTTTTCAGACGGCTTAAAATATTGAGTGGTATCTGAAAAAGGCCCCCAAACTGTAAATCCTTTTTGATCGGGTTTTTTTGATTTTCTCCACTCAAAGTTAGTACCGTACTTACCGGTATTTAAACCGAGTTTTTCAGAATACCATTTCCTTACAAATTCAGGATCTTTACATTTAAAAAAGATACCGCCAATACCGGTTACTTTAGCCATAATTGAAAATTCTTTTAAGTGAGGTCGATTACGATATTGTGTTTTTTAAAGGCTAAAACAGAATATAGATGAATGATCCTGTTTTTACACTCAGATTTAGTCAATTATTTACTATGGCTATCAGCGTTTAAGCCCAAGGACACCAAACAATCCTCTTACAAGCTCTCTTCCAACAGTTCTACCAACCTGGCGAACCATCGTATTTTTGCTGAGTTCTTCAATTAAAGAGTTCACCTCCGCACCGCCGGTACTTCTCTTTTTGGTACCGGTTTTGAGATTCAGGTCCTCAGGAACTGAAGGCTCCTGTTCTTTAGCCATTTTGATTTTTTTATTAAGAATCTCATGAGCACTCTCCCGGTTTAACTCTTGATTGTACTTATGACTGATTACAGAGCTCCCAAGTAGAGATTGAATCTCTTCCCGGTTTAAGATTCCCATTCTTGATTGAGGTGAGCGCAGTAAGGTGGCAACAAGGGGTGTGGGAATCCCCTTTTCGTTGATAGCTGTAATAAATGCCTCTCCAATTCCAAGTGAAGTTAATACTTGGTCGATTTGATAAAATTCACTGATTGGAAAGTTTTGAGAAATCCGTTTGATGTCTTGGCGATCTTTCGCTGTAAATGCTCGCAATGCATGTTGGACTTTTAATCCCAACTGGCCCAAAACCTCATTTGGAACATCACTGGGTGTTTGAGTACAGAAGAAAATACCGACACCTTTAGACCGAATAAGTTTAACAATCGATTCTATTTGATCCATGAGCTCCTTTGATGCCTCTTCAAAAATAAGGTGAGCTTCATCAATAAATATACAGATTTTTGGTTTGTCCCTGTCGCCAACTTCAGGAAACGTTGAATAAATTTCAGCTAAAAGGCTCAGCATGAAAGTTGAGAAAAGTTTTGGCTTATCTTTAATATCGGTGAGGCGAATGACAGAGATCATTCCGTTTCCTTCACTGTCATGACGAACAAGGTCATTCACGTCAAAAGAACGTTCGGCAAAAAATCTGTTTGCACCCTGCTGTTCAAGCTCTAAAATTTTTCGGAGTATCGTGGATACTGAGGAACTGTGAATTCGTCCATACTCACTTTCAAACTCCTCTTTGCCTTCTTCAGTGGCATATTGAAGAAGTTTTTTCAAATCTTGCAGATCAATAAGCGGAATTTCTTGATCGTCGCAATATTTAAAGAGAACAGCCAGAATTCCTCTTTGAGTATCGTTTAAGTCCAGTATTTTGGCCATCAGAACCGGACCGAACTCAGTAACAGTTGCTTTTAATTTAGTGCCCTCTCCTTCAGCAAGAGATAAAAGTTCCAGAGGAAAGCTCTTTGGTGACCACTCTTCGTTGAGGTAGGAAAATCGTTTTACGATATGCTTGTTGGAACTCCCGCTGGCTGCCAATCCGCTCAGATCGCCTTTCAAGTCCATGAGCACTGTTGGAATTCCGTTCTTTGAAAACTGTTCTGCAAGCACTTGAAGTGTTACGGTCTTACCGGTTCCCGTAGCACCGGAAATTAATCCATGACGATTTAAGGTTCTGAGGGGAATCCGTATTTCGGCATTTTCTCGGGGTGTACCGTCATACACACCGGTACCGATAGTTATGGAATTCCCCTCAAAATTGTGATACCCTTCCTGAACTATGGAAAGAAATTGATTTGGCATTTTCTAATTGAACAAGAAGATCTAAATTATTTAGTAGCTGCCCATTTTCTGATTTCTGTTCGAAACCATTCATCAGCTGCATCGGTCCAAGTGTATTCTTCCCGAATGTAAGCTACAGTGGCTTTTTCAATATCAGAATAAGTAGCTCCATCTTTTACAGCTTCCAGTAATTCTGCTGCGTCTGCTTTTGAAATGGGATTATTGCCGGCTTTATTGTTAGTAAGTTTATCAGCAAGGTCAATAATCTCTCCATCATATTTATTTCCATCAATAGTTTTGTAATAGGCCATAATATTCCAAGGTTAGTTTATGTTTTTTGATTTATTAAAAACAGATATATATAAGAATTTGTAAATAGCTTGTGAGGGTGTGCGGTACAGGCTAATATTACAGTTTAAATTTTCCAAGCAGTCCTGATATCTTACCTCCTGCATTTTTGCTTACCGATTCCATGATAAGTGGTAAGACCATGTCTTTAATCTGAACTGCCAAACTTTCCGAAAGATTATCTTTTGATTTTAGATCAGATACGATCTGTGATCCCATATTGGTTTTATCGCCACTTACTGCACTGGCGATAGTATCAATAATTGCGTCTACTTTTTCACTCGGCAGGTTAAACTTTGATGCAATTTTATCTGCAGCAGCGTCCTTAAGTATTTTCTTAATATCCATCTACACCTCATGATTTTTAATATTTAAACCAAGTTATTTCTAATACATAAATAACGAATTTTAGTTCAAAAAAACCCGGAAAGTTGTTGGATTTGGATCTAAATATTGAATTTAATTTGTCGAAGCCCAGTAAATCGTACGTCCGAAGAAAATGGCGTTAGCAAACAACTTATTCTGCCCGAACCAGAATGCCCTGAAGTTTGGGTTATCTACAAAACTGATGATGCGTCCGCCGCCGTGCCTGTCAACCACAATTGACGGTGTATTTCTGATCAGTTCAAGGTTGTAATCAGAAATATATCCGCTTGCGAGTGGGTCATCGGTCAGGGAAACGGGAACAGAAAAATGGTTCTCAGGCTGGTCATAGAATTGTGTTCCCCTTCGGAAAACATAGATCTCCTCATCATTATATCCATATCCTAATGGATGAGTTGTGTCCAGTGTGGCATTAAATATGGTTCCTCCAATGTACTGTGCACCCCTGGCATTGGACAGATCTACGTAATCTAAATCATCACTGAAATCAAACCGGCCGCTATCCTCTTTTGCAGTAAGGCTGACCAAATCCTGGCTGATTCCCCATTCGACTGCTCCTTCCTGGAGGATCAGCACACCATCGTTACGAATCCACTCCTTCAATTCGGAAATTGAGTTTTCAGAGAGGTCTCCATAACCGCCGTCTGACATAATGATGGTATTGTACCGGTCAAGGTCAACTGAACCGAATTCATCTTTCTCAATCATGGTGATTGGTATTTTGTAGCGCTGATCAAATTGATGCCAGGCTTCACCGACATCATAACTGCTTATTCCACTTCCAACGAGAATCGCAATTTCAGGTTTTTCAAGTGTTTCAATACTGGGACTTCCGAGATCTACGCCGCTTACACTCAAGCCGCTGGTAACGTTATAGATGTTTACACCATCTTCCTCGGCTGCGGTTTGCAGTGTGCTGTAAATCTCATCGGCATCTACATCTTGTGTTCCAAGTGCAACGACGATCGATCCGTAATCAAACTCCACTGATCCGTCCGGTGTTTCAACTGTGGTCGGTTTTTGAATCACTTTTGTTCGAACTCCCTTGTCTTGAAGCCGATACAATGTTCGGGGAGCGTAGTATTCATCCCAGGAGAATATATAAGCATAGTGACTCTCCCCGCCGATTATCTCACCGGAGGGCAGCTCAGGATTTTCAACACGATTTCCTAACAGGTCATTATCAAAATCACCGCCATCCAACTCGGCGTACGGCAGGTTGAAAGCGAAAGGAAGTGTCCAGGAGGATACATCATAAAAAAGGCTGTCTGTAAATTCTGTACGGGTTTCAAACATCGCTTCAATGAACTTGTATTCCGCCTGATCGGTTGGAATTACCCAGGCACTACCCCTTTTAAATTCTTGCCCATTGACTTCAAGATCCTCAGACAGTTCATACATATCCACATTATGCTTCGAGAGCAGGTCGGCAAAGTGATAGTTTCGCCCCCGGTCGTAGGGATCACCAATTACAAACGCTTTGGTATCGGCATCGGATGCTTCTTCACGAACGTCACGGTAATAATCTATTCGATACTCATGAAGATCGGTTCGGAGAGCGACAGCTGCATCCACGGTAGAAAGTGCCGTGGTGAATTGATTGCGGATGGTGAACGGAAATTCCAAAACTCCGTGGTCCGTTTCCTGTGCATGACCGCGGGAACTGGCTTGCTCAAATAAAATCCCGATGGTCCCAAACAGGTCGGGGTAGGTGGATCCTTTTCCATAGTAAAAATCATCAAACGACTCCTCGGAATAGTAGAGACTTTGAATTTCGTCGAGTGCTTCGGCATGAAATTCAGCAATTTGTCCTGTCAGATCCTGGTTGAGTTGCGGCGTAAGAGGATGAGTTCGGGATGGAATACCGGGCTGGAAAAAGAACGTGGAGTTCGATCCCATTTCGTGGTGATCCGTTAAAATATTAGGTCGCCATTCATGGAATTTGGCAATACGTCCGCGGCTTTCCGGGTGCTGAACAGGCATCCAGTCACGGTTCAAATCAAACCAGTAATGGTTCGTCCGTCCGCTTGGCCATCGTTCATTGTATTCGCGATCGGTGGGATCAGTTGTAGTAGTAATGCTCTTGTGCATATTTACCCAGCTTGAAAATCGGTTGAGCCCGTCTGGATTAAATGAGGGGTCGAGTAGAATAACGGCATCGTCCAAAATCTCTTCAATTCGTTCTCCCTGTGCAGCTGCAAAATAATAAGCAGAAAGCATCGAGGAGTTGGAGCCACTGGGTTCGTTACCGTGGATGCTGTTCCCTAAATTTACAACCACAGGCTGGTTTTCAATGTCCACATCGCCGGATTGATTCGGTTCGGTCAATGCGAGTTGATTATCCTTAATCTCGTCAATTTGTGCATGATTTTCGGGCGAAGTGATTGTCAATATCAAAAGAGGCCGGTCTTCATACGACTTTGCATACTCTTCAATTGTCACACGATCTGACGCCTCAGCTATGGCATACATATAACTTACAAGTTTATCGTGGGTCACGTGCCATTCGCCCACCTGGTGACCGATCACTTCCTCCGGGGTCGGGATCGCCGGGTCAAATTCTACATCATCAGGTAGATAGTAATCCAGGTCTGCCTGTGAATAGCCGGTTATTGGAATAATGAGTAAAAGAAGCAGGAGTAAGAATCTGTTTTTCATGTTAAAGAATGCTATATAGTCATTAATTATTCGCAGTTATAGTAACCAATTCGGTTCAAACCATTCAAACTGAATATGGAATTGATTTGAATATTTTGAGCTAAACATACTTTAAAAGATAAAACATTTCATTTTGAAGCAAGCTCAGGCGACCTTATATTCTACTAAATAATTAGTACTAGAAATTTAGTATGTTTAGAAAATTTTGTTTGACCTTATTGATCATCACTATGGGGAGTTGTACCCTCTTTCGAACCACCCTCCGGGAACAACTTAAACCGATGGAGATGACCAAAGTAGAGGGCGGTACTTTTTTGATGGGGGATGTGGTTGAACGCGAAAATGATGACTCAAAACCACTTCATGAAGTAACACTGGATGATTTTTACATCGGTACGTACGAAGTGACCTATGAACAGTATGATGCATTTGCCAAAGCTACTAAACGTCCACTGCCCGAAGATGATGACCGTGGCCGTGGAAACAGGGCTGTGATGAATGTCAATTGGTATGATGCACAAGCTTTCTGTAACGCTTATGGATATCGACTGCCAACTGAACAGGAGTGGGAATATGCAGCACGTTCAGGCGGACTAAATCAGCTTTACGCCGGTACGTCCAATCCCGACAGTCTCGACCGATATGCACGGCACCTGGACAACAGCGGACCATACGCCTATTTCGTTGGAACGAAAAAGCCAAATGACCTGGGATTATATGATATGAGCGGAAACGTATCAGAATATATTGGGGATTATTACCCGTTTTACAAAACGAATCCCGATTCAATCGAATACTATCCGTTGGATGAGCGCGCCATGCGCCTAATTCGCGGCGGCAGTTTCAACAGCGAAGATGCTACTCTTCGAACATATTGGCGTGTAGGTGTATTAGCTGAACTGGAAAACCACACGATCGGTTTTCGTTGTGCGGTTTCAGATAGCAAGTAGAAATTATTTTTCGAGAGAGTATGACAAAATTTTAAAGTATGAAGTACAGACATCAAATTTAACCGCTGGGATCGCTGAGAGCGCAAAGATAGATCGAAGTTTATAAAATCATTAGGCTCCGCGTTTCACCGCGCCGTCAGCAGTTAGATATATAGATACCAATTTCTTATTCCTTCGCCCCAACACTTCGAATCGCATACGGCATCGCTTCCAGGCGATCTTTCTGAATGGGCTGACCTGTTTCTATACAGATTCCGTAATTGCCCGTCCCGATACGATCGAGCGCTACAGTGATCTTGTCCAGTTTTTCCTGGTTCTTGTCGATCGCCGTGAGGTAAGTCAATTTTGTGTCTTCTTGAGTGGCTAAATCCCCATGGTGGTGGTCCTGGGCAGACTTTTCATCATTAAAGTCGCTGTTAATATCTTCTAAACTCTCTTTTGCATCCTTGATATTTTTTTCTGCTTCTTCCTTCTCCTCTAAAAGTTTTTTCTTGAAGTGCTCCAACTCTTCATCGCTAAAAGGTGAATTTTCAACGGGTGCTTCGTTTTTAACCATAAGTACATCATTTTATTCACATTCATTAATTATAATGGATTTGAGTTAAATGACGTTTCAAAACGAATTTCTAAGGAAACAGATCAACCCGAAGTCAGATAATCATAAATCATTTTAGACACATTTGCTCCGATCTCTCGTCCTTCAACATTCTCAGGTAAATTTTTTGATAGAAAAATCAGAACATAAGAAGAGCCGTCCGGAAGATATACGATGGCCGAATCGTGTTCGACACCTGAAATAGACCCGGTTTTATTGGCAACAACCACTTCATCGGGCAACGTAGCAGGGACGATATCCCGGTAATATTGATCTTTTAAAACCTCGATCATCTGCTGATCCATCTCCGGGTTGACAGCCGTTCCTGTTGCAAGATGCTCCAGGATGATTCCAAGGTCTTTTGCTGTTGTTCGATTGCTAAGCCCCTTTTCAAACGCCTTCAGGTCTTCAACACCGCGCAATACTTTGATACGATCAGCTCCCAATTCACGCATGGTTTGAGTTGTTTCTTCAGCCCCGACGAGTTTAATGAGAATATTGGTAGCCAGGTTACTGCTGTATGTAATCATCGCATGATTGAGATCCCAAATGGTTGCCATCTCTCCAACCATCTTTTCAATGGGATCGTTACTGTCGGGACTTAGTGTCATCTGAAATTCGGATCCATCCACAATACTATAAAACTTGTTCTCCACTTCAACGGAATCATCCAGGCTGAGTTCTCCTTGTTCAACCCGGTTGAAAATCTCGATCATCACCGGTGTTTTCATCGTACTGGCCGCATGAAAAAGCGTGTCCTCATTGATAGTCAAATGCTGATCTTCATCCTGCAGATGCTGAAACCAAACAGAGAATGTGCCTTCCTGTTCAGAGAGGTA
>Ga0102943_1000876_pt1 | contig 19349 bp, 16 predicted proteins | sample SalPonC_black_MG_FD_78174 | JGI IMG/M metagenome (GOLD analysis project Ga0102943, IMG submission 78174) | Salt pond soil microbial communities from South San Francisco under conditions of wetland restoration - Salt Pond MetaG... | ecosystem: Environmental > Aquatic > Marine > Intertidal zone >...
CGACCGTAGCCCTTCACCTCCGAGACCATGAGGCCCTGCACGCCCGCGGAGGTCAGCGCCTCGCGCACCTCCTCGAGCTTGAAGGGTTTGATGACCGCGATGATCAGTTTCATGGACCGTCCTCGTTTCCCGGTTTCCGCCGGCGTGTCGGGCGCGCCGGCGCTGGCGACAGACATGCACGGGGCGTGCCAACCCGGCGGGGCGGGTGCGGGAAGCGTCCCGCGAACGTGCGGAAGACGTGCCGCGAACGTGCGGCATGTGTCGGACTTTCGTCGGACGTTCGTGCAGACGCGGTCGGACATCGGTCGGCCCTCCGTCGGCCTTCGGCATGCCGCGCGTCGGCCTTTCATATGCACGGCGTCGGTCCCGCGTCGGCCCCGCGTGCGCACGAGCGACCGGAGGCGCCGGCTGGCGAGACGGCACGGCGCCTATGCAATGGGCGCCTAATGAATGGGCGCCGTGACGCTGCGGAGCGGCGCCCGCGATGCGGCGCGCGCTCCGGGGCGCCCGGTCGCCCGGCGCTCTCCACATTTCGGCCGGGTTGCTCTATTGCTGTCTCCGCCGACGCCCGATCGAGCAGGCCGGTCCGATCGACCCAACGAACCCCGGAAAGGGAGGGCGGAGCGTGAGCGGACGGAACAGGAAGGGCGGGCGGCGCGAGCCGCCGCTGACCTCCGGCGCGGCCGGACGCCGCAAGGCCGCCGGCGCCGCGACGCGCCGGCCGGCGACGCGCGCCCGCGCCTCGAGCCGGACGCGGCGCGGCGGATGGCTGGACCGGGCGGTGCGCGGGCTGGTGATGTTCGTGCTGCGCTGGAGCTGGCGGGTCGGGAGCCGGGTGGCGCTGGGTCTCGCCCTCGCGCTCGGCGCGGCGACGGCGCTGTTCTACGCGCAGTTGCCGGAGGCGTCGGCCCTGCTCGACGGGCGCGAGCGCGGCTCGGTCACCATGCTGGACCGGCACGGCGAAGTCTTCGCCTGGCGGGGCGAGCAGTACGGCGGGGCGCTGCGGGCGACGGAGATCTCGCCGCATCTGATCGACGCGGTCGTGGCGACCGAGGACCGGCGCTTCTTCGACCATCGGGGGGTCGACCCGATCGGCCTCGCCCGCGCGATGTGGGCCAACCTGCGCGCCGGGCGGCTGGTGCAGGGCGGCTCCACCCTGACGCAGCAGACGGCGAAGAACGTGTTCCTGACGCATGAGCGCAGCCTCGAGCGCAAGCTCAAGGAACTGCCGATGGCGTTGGCGATGGAGGCGAAGTACTCGAAGCAGGAGATCCTCTCGATCTACCTCAACCGGGTCTATCTCGGCGCCGGGGCCTATGGTTTCGAGGCGGCGGCGCAGCGCTATTTCGGCAAGAGCGCCCGCGCCGTGACGCCGGCCGAGGCGGCGATGCTGGCGGGGCTGCTGAAGGCGCCGAGCCGCTACGCGCCGACCTCCAACCTCGCCGAGGCGCAGGGGCGGGCGCGGCTGATCGTCGGGCTGATGGAGGATCAGGGCCTTCTGACGCCCGACCAGGCGGCGCGGGCGCGGGCGGAGCCGGCGCGGCTGTCCGCCGCGGCGGCGGCGCGGGCGGGCGGCTGGTTCGCCGACTGGGTGATGGAGGCCGGACCCGCCTGGCTGACGCGCGAGACCACCGAGGACGTGGTGATCGAGACCACCTTCGACCCGCGCGCGCAGGCGGCGGCGGAGGCGGCGCTGCGCCACGTCTTCGAGACGAAGGTGCGCGAGGGGTCCGAGGCGGAGGCGGCGATCGTGGTGATGACGCCGGAGGGCGCGGTGCGCGCCATCGTCGGCGGGCGGGACGCCTCGGCCTCGGGCGGGCAGTTCAACCGGGCGACCCAGGCGATGCGCCAGACCGGCTCGGCCTTCAAGCCGATCGTCTACGCGGCGGCGCTGGAGGCGGGACGCTGGCCGACCGACGTGGTGATCGACGGGCCGGTCACGGTGAAGGGCTGGACGCCCGAGAACTACCGGGGCGAGACCTACGGCGCGCTGACCCTGACGGAGGCGCTGGCGAAGTCGGTGAACACGGTGGCGGTTCGCCTCGCGCTCGAGGTCGGGATGGACGAGGTGATCGCGACGGCGCGCGATCTGGGCGTCCGGTCGCCGGTGGCGCCGGGGCCGGCTTCGGCGCTCGGGGCCTCCGAGGCGACGCTGCTGGAGATGACCGGGGTCTACGCCACGATCGCCTCGGCCGGCCGGCGGGCGGAGCCTTGGGGCGTGCGCACGGTGCGCCTTCGTGGCGAGGGGACGGCGCTGATGCGCCATGCCGCGGAGGGCGGACAGGCCTTGCCGCCGCGGACGGCGCGCCGCCTCGTGGGGATGCTGGAGGCGGTGGTGCGCGACGGCACCGGGCGGCGGGCCGCGCTTCCGGGCCGACCCGCCGCCGGCAAGACCGGCACCACGCAGGCGGCGCGCGACGCCTGGTTCGTGGGCTTCACGGCCGACTACGTGATCGGCGTCTGGATGGGCTACGACGACAACACGCCGCTGACCGGGGTCACCGGCGGCGGGCTGCCGGCGGAGATCTGGCGCGAGGCCGCGGTGCGGCTGCACGAGGGCCGTCCGCCGCGGCCCCTTGACAGTGAAGGGCCGGGCGAGGCATCGCCGGTCGGCGCCGTGGCCGATCGCCTCGGCGCCGGCGCGGAGGACGCGGCCGAGGGGGTCTCGGACCTGGTGGCGGGGGTGGCGGGTTTCCTGTCCCGCGCGCTGGGCGGCGACGGCGGAGATCCGGGGCCGCGACGGGAGCGAAACGGACCGTGACCGGGCGTATGCCGGTCGGGGAAAGCGGAACGGGGAGTGTCTGCGTGACGTATCGGGCGCCGAAACCGCGCGGGGACGCGGGATGAACGAGGTCTCCAACCAGTCTTACGGCGGCGCGCCGCGCGGGCCGTCCCGCTCGGAAAAGCGGCGCAACCGGAGGCGCAGGAGCAAGTACGCGCGACCGCTGTTCTCGGTCGCGCACGGGCTCTTGCTTCTGCAGGTGTTGCTGACCTTCGGCTTCGCGGTGGCGGTCGCGGCCGAGCTCGGCGGAGTGGGCGGCGACGTCGTGAACCCTACGGAGGAGGATCCGGCGCTGCGCGGGCTCAACCTGCCGGGCGACGGCGCGCCATCGGGGCGCCGGGTGGGCCCGCCGGGCTTCTCCCAGCTTCTCCTGTGGTTCTACCTGTTCGGCACGCCGGCGGTGTTCGCGCTGCAGCGGACCGCATTCTGGCGGCGTACCGCCTCGGCCGCCAAGATGATGTCCTACACGCTGGCCGGGATCTGGTTCTCGGTGATCGTGGTGTTCCTGGTGCTCGCCTCCCAGGGCTGAGGCGCGGCGTCAGGCGTCGAAGCGCCAGCGGTGCAGGCCCGGCCCTTCGCGCCGGAGCCAGTCGCGCTTCGCGCGCCAGCCCGGGTCGAGGCGTTCGACGAGCGCCCAGAAACGCGGGCCGTGATTCATCTCCACGAGATGCGCGGCCTCGTGCAGGGCGACGTAGTCGAGGACGTCGGGCGGCGCCATGACCAGCCGCCAGCAGAAGTTGAGGTCGCCCGAGGCGGTGCAGGAGCCCCAGCGCGAACGGGTGTCGCGCAGCGCGATGCGCCCGGGGCTGCGGCCGAGGAGCGCGGCATGGCGCCGCGCGGCAGGGGCGAGGGCGTCGCGAGCGGCGGCCTTGAGGAAGGCGAGGGCGCGGGCCGGTGCGGCCTCCGCCGGTCCGTGGACCAGGAGGCGGTCGTTCTCGATCCGCGGCGGGCGGCGGGCGGGTCCCGCCGCGAGGGTGAGCGTCACGGGGTCGCCGCGGAAGGGCAGGATCGCGCCGGGGCGCACGCGCTCGCTCGCCGGAGCGCGGGCGACCGCCTCGGCGAGCCAGCCGGCCTGCCGGACCAGGAACGCCTCCGCTTCGGCCAGCGGGGCGGCGGCGGGCAGCGTCAGGCGGGCCGTGCCGTCGAGCCGCGAGACCGAGAGCGTGAAGCGCCGCGCGGCGCGGGAGCGGCGCAGCGTGACCGTCAACGGCGGCTCGTCGAGCGCGAGCGTGCGCGGCTCCGGCGGCGGGCGGGTCGCGGCGCGGCGGCCGAGGCGGATCACGGCGCCGAGGCCGGGCGCCCCCGGGCGCGCCCTCGGGCGCGGCCGCGCGGCGAGCGGGGGGTCGATCCCCCCCGAGCCGCGAGCCCCCCGCGGGGGGCCGGGCCGAGGGGCGGGATCACTCGGCGGCCGCGGTCGCGTCGCCGCGGACCATGGCGCGCTGCGCGCGGATGAAGTCGCGGACCCGCGGCTGGATGAAGCGCCGCCAGCGGGAGCCGTTGAAGACGCCGTAGTGACCCACCCGCTCCTGGACGTAATGGGACTTCTTCGCCTCGGGCAGCGCGGCGCAGAGCTTGTGCGCCGCCTCGGTCTGGCCGAGGCCGGTGATGTCGTCCTTCTCGCCCTCGACCGTCATGAGCGCGACGTCGCGGATCGCCTCGGGCTTCACCCGTCGCTCGTCGCGGTAGATGAACTCGCCGGTGGCCAGAAGGCGCTTCTGGAACACACGCTCGATGGTCTGGAGGTAGAACTCCGCGGTGAGGTCCATCACCGCGAGGTACTCGTCGTAGAAGGCGCGATGCGCCGCGGCGCTGTCGCCGTCGCCCTTGATCAGGTGACGGAAGTGCTGGACGTGAGCATCGACGTGCCGGTCGAGGTTCATCTGCATGAAGCCCGAAAGCTGCAGGAAGCCCGGATAGACGCGGCGCATGAAGCCCGGATTCGGCCAGGGCACGGTGACGACCACGTTCTTCTCGAACCAGCTGAGCGGGCGCGAGGTGGCGAGATCGTTCGGCTGCTTGGGGTTCTTCGCCGTGTCGATGGGCGAGCCCATCAGGATCAGCGAGGCGGGGCGGGCGGGATCGCCGTCCTCGGCCATCATCGCGGCGCAGGCGAGGGCGGGCACGCCCGGCTGGCAGACGCCCATCATCGCCGGGCGCTCGCCGTCCCTGGCGAGGAAGCGGCAGAACTCCGCGAGGTAGTCGATGTAGTCGTCGAGGTCGAAGCGCCCCTCGGCCAGCGGCACGTTGCGCGCGTCGATCCAGTCGGTGACGTAGACGTCGTGCTCGGGCAGCATCGCCTCCACGGTGCCGCGCAGCAGCGTCGCGAAGTGGCCCGACATCGGCGCGACGATCAGCACCTTCGGGTCGTTGCGGGCATGGGCGACCGGATGCGCGCGCTTGAAGTGCACCAGGTCGCCGAAGGGCTTCGAGAGCACGATGCGCGGTTCGACCGGCACCGTCTCCCCCAGGATCTCCGTGTCCGCGATGTCCCAGTCGGGCTTGCCGTAGCGGCGGGTGGCGTTCACGAACATCTCGAAGGCCGCCGCGGTGGCCTTCGCCGGGAAGGTCATCGCCATCGGGTTCATCGGGTTGGAGAGCGCATGCCGGCCCACCTGCGCAGCCGCCCGCCACGGGCTGATGGCGGCGTGGGTGAGTTCGTAGGCGTGATACAGCATGCGCGGCGTCCTCGTCGGGCTCGGGGCTTCGGGCGCGACCCCGGAGGCCGCAGGCGCGAGGCTACCCGTGCGCTGCGCTGCGAACAAGGCGTCTCGCGGCTGCAAAAAGGCGCGGGCGCCGGGGAGCGGAGCGTCGGGGGCGCTTGTCAGGGGTCCGGGCCTGTGGCAAGGCGCGCCTTCGATTCCGCACCGATCGTCCGAGGGACCGTCCATGGCCAAACCCGAATGGGGCGCTAAGCGGCTCTGCCCGAGCTGCGGGACGCGCTTCTACGACCTGAAGCGCGACCCCGTCGACTGTCCGAACTGCGGCGCGACCTTCGCGCTCGAGGCGCTCAGCGAGCGCAAGGCGGGCGGTTCTCCCAGCCGCGCCAAGCCGAAACCGCCGAAGCCCGCGCCGGTCGCCGCCGAGAGCGAGGCTCTGATCGACGACGACTCCGGGGAGAGCGAATCCCTCGGCAACGAGGATCCGCTCCTCGAGGACGAGGACGAGGATTCCGACGACCTCGGCGAGATCTCCGACGTCGCCTCGAGCGACAAGGAAGAGGACACCTGACGTCGCGCCGCGCCCCGGAGACGGGGCGATTTTCCGCTTGCAACAACGGCCGCGGCGTCCTATTCCGCGCCCATCCCAGCGATCCGGGGAGACCCGGGAAGGCGTGCGGGCGACGGGGCCATAGCTCAGTTGGGAGAGCGCTTGAATGGCATTCAAGAGGTCAGGGGTTCGACTCCCCTTGGCTCCACCACCCGCCCGACACCTCCGCTGACGACGAAAAGGACCCCGGGGCCGACGCCCCGGGGTCCTTTCGCGTTCGAGGCTCGTTCGATGCCGCCTGACGCGGGGCGGCGGCGTCCGGCGAAGCCGGCACCGGGGGGTGCGACAGTCTGCGCAGCCGGGCGATGATCCGACGGCCGAAGGGGCGCGTAAGACATCGCAACAACAATGGCGGGCCGGTTCACACCGGTTCAGCTGAAAAACGTCACCGCATGCAGCCGCATACTTTTCGGAAGGAGAGACGACATGGTCGCGAGCTTCCTGGTCCCGCTTCTGTTCACTCTCAAGATGGGTGGACTGCTTGTTTTCCTTCGGGGGCAGATCCGAACCCTCGAGCGCGCCCGTCGGGAACGCGCCGAGGGCTGACGCCTTCGACGTCGAGGCGGACGAAAAGGCGCCCGGGCCGTGCGGCGGCCCGGGCGCTTCGCGTTTCGATCGCGCCGATCCGGCGCCGCGACGTCAGAGGATGAAGTCGTCGGCGTCGAGCGAGCCCTTGGCGACGTCCACCAGGATGCGGAGATCCGCCTTGCGGTCGCCGTCGAGGTCGGCGTCGACGCGGAAGACGCCGCGCTTCTCGACCACGCGGAGTTCCATGCCGTCGCCGGAGAACTTGGAACGTCCGATGTAGTCGAGGTCCTGGTCGCCGCGCCGTCCCTTCTGATCGAGGCGGCCGAGGTCGATCGTCTCCTTTCGCGCGTCGAAGTCCTCGATGCGGTCGGTGTCCCGGCGGGTCGAATCCTTCGCGGAGCGATAGACGAAGCTGTCCCGGCCGCCGTCCCCCGAGAGCCGGTCGCCGCCCTTGCCGCCCTCGAGTCGGTCCTGGCCGCCGCCCCCCGAAAGGACGTCGTCGCGCTTGCCGCCCTTGAGCCGGTCCTTGCCGCCGCCTCCCTCGAGCACGTCGTCGCCTCCGCCGCCCGCGAGAACGTCGCCGCCGCGCCCGCCGGACATCTCGTCGTCTCCGCCGCCGCCCTCGAGCTTGTCGGAGCCGCCGTCGCCGGAGAGCGTGTCGTCGCCGCCGCCACCCTTAAGGACGTCGGAGTCCGCGCCGCCCGAGAGTTCGTCGTCGTCGTCGCCGCCGGAGAGGGAATCGTCGCCGTCGCCTCCGGAGAGGCTGTCGTCGCCGGCCCCGCCCTCGAGCGTGTCGGTCCCGCCGAGGCCGTCGAACGCGTCCGCCTCGTCGCCCCCGACGATCCGGTCGGCGTCCTCGCTCGGCGCGTCGTCGTCGACGACCTCGCCGGAAAGGGCGTTGCTGCCGATGCCGGCGTCGGAGCCGAGGCTGGAGCCGGTGATGCGGAAGACGAAGGGCGTGTCCGCCTCCGGCGTGAAGTCCTCGGCGATGGTGCGGCGGACTTCGATGCGGTCCGGGCCGCCGGCGGTGAACTGGGCGACGCCGGTGGCGTCTTCGCCCGGGGAGAGAAAGCGCGCGGCCAGCCCCTCGAAGGCGTAGGAGACGTCGATCGCGGTGGAGGTGTCGCCGCCGCGGATCACCGAGAAGACGAGATCCTGTCCTTCGCCGGCGTCGGCGACGACGGCGTGAGCGTAGACGAGGGTGGAGACGATCGTGGGCCGGCCGGCGCCGAGCCAGACGGCGTCGAAGGCGCCGTCGGCGCCGTCGGCGGAACGCTCGCCGGAGCGGTTCGTGCCGTTGGCGCCGCTTGGGAACAGCGCGCCCGGCACGGAGGGGTTGAAGTTGCCGCTCTCGCCGCCGATCCCGCCGCCGCCGGCCGCCCCGCCGAAGCCGCCGGCGCCGGCCTCGCCGCCGATGCGCGTCGCGCCGAGGCCTGCCGCGCCGAGCGGCGTGAGCGAGGTGGCCGTCCCGTCGACGAGGAAGCCGTTGGAGCCGCGCCCGCCGTCGCCGCCCTCGCCGCCGAAGCCGCCGTCGCCGCCGTCGCCGCCCAAGCCGCCCAAGCCGAACGCCGTGACGCCGATGATGCCCTCGGCCCCGTCGCCGCCGGGGCCGCCGTTGCCGCCGCGTCCGGCGTTGCCGCCGGCCCCGCCGTCGCCCGCGATGCCGAGCATCCCCTCGCCGAGCGCCACGTCGCGCAGCGTCAGGCCCGCGCCCGCACGACTGTGCACCGCCGCGGCGGCGTCCTGGCCGTCGCCGCCCGAGCCGCCCTTGCCGCCGTCGCCGCCGTCGCCGCCGGCCCCGCCGTTGAGAAAGACGGGCACGGCGAGGTCGATGCCGTCGGCGCCGTCCCCGCCGTCGCCGGCGCGGCCGCCGTCGCCGCCGATCGCGCCGTCGCGGCCGCGGATCGTCGTGCTCTCGAACACAACGCGCTCGAGCGTCAGGTTCTCGGAATTGGCGATCGCCGCGGAGACGCCGCTCACGGAGGCGCCCGGCCCGCCGAGCTTGCCGTCGTCGGCGTTCTGGCCGGCGCTGATCCCGTTGCCGAGATCGATCGCGAGCACCCCGTCGTCGCCGTCGGCGGCGCGATCGGCGTCCGCGGCCGCCGGCGCGGCGGACGGATCGACGTCGCCGCCCGCGATGCGAAGCCCGCGCAGCGTGACGTCCTGGTCGCCGATCGCGCCGTCGCCGACCTCGATGGGCGCGTCGAACGAGCCGAGCAGCAGCGTGACGTCGTAGATCCCGTCGCCGTCGGTGTCGCCGTCGATGGTGACCTCGGAGTCGATGTCGAGCCCGGCCCCGCCCAGAGGCGAGAGGTCTATCTCGGTCACGCCGGCCGTGAATACGATCGTGTCCGGTCCCGCGCTCACTGCGGCGTCCTGAAGCGCTCGCAGGAGAGAGGTCTTGCCCGGTGTGATGTCGTTCACGATCTCCGTGTCGACTACGTAGGTCGCCATCGTCGCGCCCCCCTTTTCGCTGATCCCGCCGCGATGAACGACGCGACGTCGAAGACCATAGCCAAAGGAGAAGCCGCCTGAAGGGGAAATCCGCGGCGGGCGCGGGAAATCATGCAGGCACGGCCCCGGCTTGACGGTGACGGGGCCGCGCGGTTCGCGTCATGCCGGAGGCTTCAGCCCTCGGGGGCGAGGCCCCACTTGACGGCGGTCGTGTCGAAGAAGCCTTCGAGCCGCTTGATCTTGATCCAGTTGTTCACGTAGTTGATCCAGACCTGATCGGTCTGCGGCATCAACATCGCGATGGGCGAGGGGGCGCGGGGCGTCCGGACGTCGATGGGGACGAGCTGGGGAAACTTCCCCGTGAGCGTCGCGCCCTCGATGTTGGAGGTCACGAAGACGTCGGCACGCCCGGCGACCACCTCTTGCCAGCCGCGGGCCGGCGCCTCGACCACCTTGATCTCTGCGTCCGGGAACCAGCGCTTCACATAGGTCTCGAAGGTGGTGCCGAGGGTGGTGGCGACCGTCACCTCGGGCTTGTTCACGTCCTCCCAGTCGGAGAAGCGCGAGCGCTTGTCCTCGCTGGTGAAGGGCAGGATCACCACGGTCAGGTAGCTGTCGGAGTAGCCGGCGGCCTTCATCCGCGCCGGCGAGATCGAGGCCGAGCCGGTGATGTGGTACTGCCCCGCGACGACGCCGGAGACGAGGGTCTTCCAGTCGGTCGGCACGAATTCGAGCTCGACGCCGAGATCCGACGCGAGTTCGGTCATCACGTCGACGTCGTAGCCCTTGTAGCTGTTGGAGGCCGGATCGCGGACGCTCATCGGGTTCCAGTCCCCGGTGGTGCCGACCTTGAGCACCCCTCCGTTCAGGATCTCGTCGAGCGCCGACTGCGCGGCGGCGGGCAGGGCGGGCAGCGCCAGCAGGGCCGCGAGGCCGAGGGCGAGGATGGATCGCATGGGTCTCTCCGTCGAGGGGCCGGAGGAACGCCGGAGGCGTCCGGGACCGGCGGGGGATGGCGTCCCGGCCGCGGTCGCGGCCGATGCGGCGGGAGCATAGGCCGGCCGGCGCGCCCGCGTCGATGGGGCGAACGGCCCCGCTTCCGAGGGGTGGAAGAGGCGCGGATTTGCCTCCGGCCGCCGCGCCGCTAGCTTCGCGCCGGACGGCCCGCCCTTTCGGCGGGCCGCGCTGCGGAGGGCCGACGGATGGACGGAACGCGGGGCGTGGAGACGGGTCCGCCGACGGCGGAGACCCCCTGGGCGCCCGCGCCGGGCCTGCCGCCCCCGCCCGCGGTGCGCCGCGGGCCGGGCCGCTGGGTGACGCCGGCGCTGCTGGCGGCGCTGGCGGGGCTGACGCTCTGGGCGGCGTTCGGCGGCGAGGACGAGGGCCGCACGGTCTGGGGCTGGTACGTCGTCTCGCCCTGGACCGAGCAGGGGCGGAGCAATCTGAGCTTCCTGATCTCCGGTCTCGGACAGACGGTGGCGCTGTCGTCGACGGCGATGGCGTTCTCGATCGTCGCGGGGCTCGCCGTGGCGCTGCCGGCGATCACCGACAGCGTCTGGGGCCGCCGATTCAACCAGCTCTACGTCGAGCTGGTGCGGGCCGTGCCGATCCTGGTGCTGATCCTCTGGGTCTATTACGGGCTGCCGGTTGTCGCGGGACTGTCGCTCAGCGTGTTCTGGGCGGGGGTGGTGGCGCTGGCGCTCTCGGATTCGGCGTTCGAGGCGGAGATCTTCCGTGCCGGCATCCAAGGCGTGCCCAAGGGCCAGACCGAGGCGGCGCGGACGCTCGGGCTCGGCTGGTGGCCGACGATGCGCCACGTGGTGCTGCCGCAGGCGCTGCGGCGGATCCTGCCGGCGCTCGCCAACCAGTTCGTCTACATGCTGAAGATGAGCGCCCTCGTCAGCGTGATCGGCGCGCAGGAGCTGACGCGGCGGGCCAACGAGCTGGTGGTGACGGAGTACCGCCCGCTGGAGATCTACACCGTTCTGGTGCTGGAGTACCTGGTCCTGATCCTGACCGTCAGTCAGGCCGCGCGCTGGCTGGAGCGCCGCATGGCCCGCTCGGACCGCTGAGGGCGGAGCGCCCGCGGCGCCGTGACGGGTCCGAAGGACCCCCACGGCGCCGCCGGGCCCATGGCGGCGGCGCCCCCTCGGGGGCGTCGGCGCGCGGGAGCGCCCCCGTCAGCCGTCGATCTCGCGTCGGAGGCGACGCACCATGGCGAGGACGCCGAGGAACACGATCGGCACCAGCCCGGCGGTCAGCACCTCCTCGGAGATCCCCGTCGCCGTCGCGACGGGGTCGAGGACGTAGGCCAGCAGGCTGACGGCGTAGTAGCTGATCGCGACGACCGAGAGGCCCTCCACCGTCTTCTGAAGCCGCAGCTGCAGGTCCGCCCGGCGGTTCATCGAGGCGAGGAGGCTCTGGTTCTGGGCGCCGATGGCCACGTCGACGCGGGTGCGCAGCAGATCGGCGATGCGCGCGGCGCGGGTGGACAGCTCCTCGAGCCGGCGCTCGGCCGCCTTGCAGGTGCGCATCGCCGGGTCGTAGCGGCGCTGCATGAACTCGCCCACGGTCTGCCGGCCGCCCATGCGCTCCTCGCGCAGGGCCTCGATGCGCTCGTGCACGATGGCCTCGTAGGCGCGGGCGGCGCCGAAGCGAAAGGCGCCGTCGGTCGCCATCTTCTCGATCTCGGCCGACTTGCGCGTCAGCAGGTCGAGCGTCGCGCGTTCGCTGCCCTCGTCCTCGGCGAAGCCGGCGACGCAGGTCGCGAGTTCGCGGTCGATCTCCCCGAGGCGGCGGATGGCGGTGCGGGCGATGGGCAGGGCCAGCATCGACATCGCGCGGTAGGTCTCGATCTCCACCAGCCGCTGCACGAGGCGGCCGAGCCGGCGGGGGCCGAGTTCGGGCCGCGCCAGCACCACGAAGCGGCTCATGCCGTCCTCGTGGATGCGGAAGTCGGAGCCGACGACGGCGAGGCCGTCGGCGACGCGGCTCGCGGCCAGCGCCTCTCGCACGAAGTGTCGGCCGAGCCCGTCGGAGAGCCGCGCCTCGGCGGCCTCCGCGTTCTCCACCGATTCCACGCGCACCAGCGAGGCGGCGACGACGAGACCGGGCGCCTCCTCCAGCCAGTCGCGCGGGAACAGGCGGAAGGTGGAGCCGTCATAGGGGCTCTCGGCCACGCCTTCGCCGAAGAGGGTGTAGGAGACGAATTCGGTGTGCCGTTCCCATTTCAGGGTCACGCGGCCGATGGAGCCGACGTAGTGGTCGGCGTTCGGCGGCGGATGCGCGGCGCCGAAGCGGTCCAGCAGGTCGCGCAGATGGGCGCGGTCGAGCTCGGGGTCGCGGTCGGCGGCGTTCTGCGCCGCCTTGAAGGCGACATGGACCGCGCGGCAGGGCGCCGAGAGTTCCGGGAACGGCCGCGCGTGCAGCTCCAGGCTCATCGCGAGGCGCTGCGGGTGCTGCGGCGGCAGGGCGCTGACCATGGGGGCGGAATCCTCGCGGTCGGGACGGCCGTGGGAAAGGAGGCGGCTCGCGGGCGGAAAGGGAAGCCGCTTTGCGGCGACGGACCCGCCGCGAGATGGGGCGACGCGCGGGGAAGGGAAGGCCCCGCGGGCCGGGCGCGCGCGCCGCGCCGCGCCGGGTCTCAGGCGGCGCGGACGCGGGCGTCCGCCAGCGCTTCGGGCAGGGCGGCGGCGAAGGCGTCGAGGTCCGCCGGCCGGCCCGCGGAGACGCGGATGCAGCGGTCGAGCGGCGCGACGCCCGGCATCCGCACGAACACGCCGCGGGCCACGAGACCGTCGAGCGTCGCCTTGGCGAAGGCGCCGTCCGCGCCGCAGTCGATCGCGACGAAGTTGGCCGCGGAGGGCAGCGCCGTCAGCCCGTGCGGCCTCGCGATCGCGCCGATGCGGGCGCGGGCGGCGGCGACCTCGACCCGGACATGGTCGAGCCAGGCGGCGTCGTGCAGCGCGGCGAGGGCGCCGGCCTGCGCCACGCGGCCCACGCCGAAATGATTGCGGACCTTGTCGAAGGCGCCGATCAGATCGGGATGGCCGAGGGCGTAGCCGACGCGCAGCCCCGCGAGGCCGCGGGCCTTGGAGAAGGTGCGCATGCGGATCACGCGCGGGTCCGAGACGTCGAGCGCCGGGACGGCGCCCTCGGGCGCGAACTCGGCATAGGCCTCGTCGAGGCAGAGCACGGCGCCCTCGGGGACGCGGGCGATCATGGCCTCGAGCGTGGCCGCCTCGTGCCAGGTGCCCATCGGGTTGTCCGGGTTGGAGAGGTAGATCAGCGGCGCGCCGGTCTCGTGCGCCGCGGCGAGCAGGGCGTCCGGGTCCTCGCGGTCGCCGGCGTAGGGCACGGCGACGCGGCGCCCGCCGTAGCCGGCGACGTGATAGCCGAAGGTCGGGTAGGCGCCGTCGGAGGTGACGACCGGCGTGCCCTCGGTCACCAGCAGGCGGCAGAGCGTGCCGAGCAGGCCGTCGATGCCCTCGCCGACCATGACGTGCTCCGGCGCGACGCCGTGATGGGCGGCGACGGCCCGGCGCAGATCGTGCAGCGTCGGGTCGCCGTACATCCAGAGGTCGGGCAGCGCCGCCCGCATCGCCTCGAGCGCCTTCGGCGAGGGGCCGAACACGCTCTCGTTGGCGCCGATGCGGGCCTGGAAGGCGCGTCCGAGCGTGCGCTCCTGCGTCTCCGGTCCGACGAAGGGCACGGCGCTCGGCAGGCGCTCGGCGAGCGGGGTGAGGCGGGGGCCGGGCATCTCGGGGCTCCTGCGGAGGGGGGCGTCCGGCGCGGGGTTAGGGCCGGGGGCGCCGCCGGTCAAGCGCCGGTTCGGCCGCCCTGCGGGAGGCGACGGCGGACCGCCGGCGTGCGGGTGCGGCGCCCGCTCAGCCGAGCGCGGCGCGCGCCTCCATCACCAGACGCCCCTCGGCGTCGACGATCCAGAGGTCGGCCGAGGGACCGAAGCCGCGCCCGCAGAGCCGCACGGTCTCTCCGACGCGCGGATGGGCCGCGACGCGCCACTCGAAGCTGCGCGGCTTGCGGCGCATGTTGTCGCGCATCAGCTCGGCCAGCAGCAGCGCCAGCAGGGCGGAGGGCGTGAGAAGGCCGGGGCGCCCCTCCTCCGCCTCGGCCCAGGCGGCGTCCCGATGGATGCGGTGGGTGTCGCCGGTCAGCGCGCAGAAACGCGTCACCGTCACCGGGTCCAGCGTCATCTCCCGGCTGAAGGCGGGCCGATCGTCGCGCATCGGAGGCTTGGGAAGCGGCGGCGCCTCCGCTTCGAGGGCGGAACGGAACACGAGGTCCTCCTCCTCGCGGATCGCCGGACCCTCGCGGCCGGAGATCTCGTGGCGGAGGGTCACGACGGCGATCGGCGAGGTCGCGCCTTCACGCAGCGCGACGTTCTGCAGCACGCTGAGGCGGGAGGTCGGCTCGCCGACGCGCAGCGGAGCGATGAACTCGAGCCGGCCGCCGCCGCGGCGCCGGCGCGGCAGCCCGGTGTCCGGCAGCAGACCGTCGCAGCGCGGCGCGCCGTCCTCGCCGAGCTCGGAGGGTCGCGCGGAGGGTCGGAACAGCGGGGCGTGCCAGAGCGGGGGCAGCGCCTCGCCCGGCGCCGGCGGGGGACCGGCGCGATCCAGCAGGGCGTGCAGTTCGGCCAGGCGGACGCGATCGACGGTGTCCTCGGCGTGGCGCGGTGCGCCGGCGCTGTCCGGCAGCGGCCTCGGGCTTGCGGGGGACCTGGAACGGGTCATCATGCGCCTGCCGGGCTCGGCGCGAGGGCGCTCGCGAAGCGGCGTGCCCGTCGCGGAGCGGCCGGGGCGGGCGGCGTCATGGCGGCGAGCGTCGCGGCTGGGCGGGTGGAGCGCATCGGGACCTTCCAGGCCGGATCGGGGAGACGCGGTGACATCGGCGACGCGATCGAAATGGCGGGGGCGGGGCGTACCCGTCCCTCGGACGATCGGCCCCCATTGGCGGTCCGGTCCCCCGTCGCGTCAACCTCTGCGGCCGTGAATGCGGCGAGCTTTGACGGATCGTGAGGAGGCGATGAGCGGGCGGCGGTTCGATCTGGTTCTGATCGTGGACTGGTCGGCGCGATCGGCGCGGTCCCCTGCGCGGCCGTCGGCGGACGCGATCTGGGTCGGCGCGGCCGGCGCAGCCGGCGCCGAGGCGCCGCGCTATTTCCGCGGAAGGGCGGAGGCGACGGACTGGCTCGCCGGACGGATGGCGATGGAACTCGCCGCCGGACGGCGCGTGCTGGCGGGGTTCGACTTTCCCTTTGGCTGGCCGCGCGGCGCCGCGGCGAGAGTCACCGGGCGGCCTGCGGCGCTCGCGGTCTGGGACTGGCTGGCCGCGGCCGTCACGGACGGGGTGGACAACCGCAACGACCGCTACGCGGTGGCGGCGCGGCTCAACGCCCTCTGGCCAGGCGAGGGGCCTTTCTGGGGGCGACCGCGGAGCGTCTGGGCGCCGGGCGTCTCGGAGCGCAAGGGGGACTGGCGTTCTCCGGGGCGGGACGCGCTCGGCTGGCCGCCCGAGCGGCGGCATGTCGAGGTGCGGGAATCCGGAGCGAAGACCTGCTGGCAGCTGGCCTATGCGGGCTCGGTCGGGAGCCAGGTGTTGCTCGGCCTGCCCTCGCTGGCGCGGCTTCGGGCCGATCCGAGGCTGGCCGGGCGCGTGGCGGTGTGGCCGTTCGAGACGGGCTGGAGCGCCGGGGATGCGCCCGCCGTCCTGGCGGAAATATATCCCTCGATGCTGGCCCGGGCGGTCGCGGCGCGGCGCGGCGCCGACCCGGCCCGGCGTGACGGGCGCGAGATCCTGGACAGGGCGCAGGTGCGGGTGTTGGCCGACGCCTTTGCGGCGCTGGATGCGGCGGGGGGCCTCGCTCCGCTGTTCGGTCCGCCGCCGGGATTGCAGGGCGCCGCGCTGGACGAGGCCGAGCGCGAGGAGGCCTGGATCCTGGGGCGGGACGCGAAGGGCGCGCTCGAGGCGGCGCTGGGCGCGGCGTGAGGCGCGCGGCGCGGTCCCCGGGCGCGCGGCCCGCCCGCCCACCCCCGACGCGCCCGGGGACCGCGCCTTGGGCCGGGCCGTGCGCGTGTCTTGGGCCGAGGGCGGAGCGGCGAAGGCCGGGCGAAAGGACGGACGCGGCCGGATCTCCGCATGATCTCGCGGCGCCCGCGGCGCGGCGACGGGTCCGCAGGACCCCCGCCGCGCCGCCGGGCCCATGGCGGCGGCGCCCCCGCAAGGGGGCGTCGCCGCGCGGGAGCTCTACCGGCTGAGGCTCACCACCAGCGGTCGGGCTTGGCGTCGAAGCCGGCGGCGCGTTCGAGGGCGTAGGCCGCGTCGAGCAGTTCGGCCTCGCCCCAGGGCCTGCCGACGAGCTGGAGGCCGAGGGGAAGACCCTGCGCGTCGAGGCCCGCGGGGACGGCGATGCCGGGCAGGCCCGCGAGGTTCACCGTCACGGTGAAGACGTCGTTGAGATACATCTTCACCGGGTCCGCCTCCGCCATGTCGCCGAGGCCGAAGGCGGCGCTGGGCGTGGCGGGGGTGAGGATGGCGTCCACCCCGGCCTCGAAGGCCGCGTCGAAGTCGCGCTTGATCAGGGTGCGGACCTTCTGCGCGCGAAGGTAGTAGGCGTCGTAGTAGCCGGCCGAGAGAACGTAGGCGCCGATCATCACGCGGCGCCGGACCTCGGCGCCGAAGCCCTCGGCCCGGGTCTTCTCGTAGAGGTCGACCACCCCGTCCTCGGCGCCGAGCGCGGCGCGACGGCCGTAGCGCACGCCGTCGTAGCGGGCGAGGTTGGAGGACGCCTCGGCCGGCGCGATGACGTAGTAGGCCGGCAGGGCGTACTTGGTGTGGGGCAGCGTGATCTCGACGATCTCGGCGCCGGCGTCCTTCAGCATCTCGGCGCCCTTCGACCAGAGCGCCTCGATCTCGGCCGGCATGCCGTCCATGCGGTATTCCGACGGGATGCCGATGCGCCTGCCGCGTAGGTCGCCCTTGAGCGCCGCCTCGAAGTCCGGCACCTCGAGATCGGCGGAGGTGCTGTCCTTCGGATCGTGCCCGGCCATGCCCTGCAGCAGGATGGCGGCGTCGCGCACCGTCTTGGTCATCGGCCCCGCCTGGTCGAGCGAGGAGGCGAAGGCCACCACGCCCCAGCGCGAGACGCGCCCGTAGGTCGGCTTCAGTCCGACGATGCCGGTGAAGGCCGCGGGCTGGCGGATCGAGCCGCCGGTGTCGGTGCCGAGCGCGGCGAGACATAGATCCGCCGCCACCGCCGAGGCCGAGCCGCCGGAGGAGCCGCCGGGCGTCAGGTCCTTGTCGGAGCCCTGGGCGCGCCAGGGGTTCACGACGGGGCCGTAGCAGGACGTCTCGTTGGACGAGCCCATGGCGAACTCGTCCATGTTGGTCTTGCCGATCATCACCGCGCCCTCGGCGAAGAGACGGCGGGTGGGCTCGGATTCGTAGGGCGGCAGGAAGCCGTCGAGGATGGTCGAGGCGGCCTGGGAGCGCACGCCCTCGGTGCAGAAGAGGTCCTTGATCCCGAGGGGGAGGCCGCAGAGCGCCGGGGCCTCCGCGCCTTCCGAGGCGAGGCGGGCGTCGGCGGCGTCGGCCATCTCGAGCGCGCGCTCGGGCGTGAGCTCGACCACGGCGTTGAGGGGCTTGGCGGCCTCGGCGGCGGCGAGGCAGGCCTCGGTCAGCTCGCGCGAGGTGAAGTCGCCGGCGCCGAGGCCCTCGCGGGCCTCGGCCAGGGTCAGGCGGGCGAGGTCGCTCATTCCACCACCTTCGGCACGGCGAAGAAGCCTTCCCGCGTCGCGGGGGCGTTGGCGAGGACGCGGTCGCGGATGTCGCCCTCGGTGACGACGTCCTCGCGGCGCTTGAGGGCCATCGGGGTGACGGACGTCATCGGCTCGACCCCGGTGACGTCCACCTCCTGAAGCTGTTCGATCCAGTTCAGGATGCCCGAGAGATCCGCGGCGAGGGCCGGCAGATCCTCCTCCCTGACGCGGATTCGGGCGAGATGGGCGACGCGGGCGGCGGTGGCCTCGTCGATGGACATCGGTGGGCTCCTCGGTCGGCGGTCGGTGGCCGGACTAGCTCGCGGCGCCGGCCTGCGCAAGGCGCCGCTCCGAGGGCGCGCCGTGGCGCGCGAGGACCACGATCAGCCAGCCGAGAAGCGTGCCGTTGAGGACGTGCCACATGAAGTGCGTGCCGAGCGGGAAGGCCTCGCAGAGGGCCGCCGACTGGTCGTCGAGGGTCCGGAAGGTCAGCGAGGCGAAGAGAAGCCCCGCGGCGATCGCGATGCCGCGTCCCGCCGGATGCCCGCGGGCGTGGAGCAGGGCGGCGAAGGCGGCCATGAGGATGAGCGTCGGGACGTAGCCCATGGAACCGTTGAGCGTGCCGACGAGGGGCGTGAGGACCGCCGAGATGCCGGCCGAGACGGGGAAGAACAGCAGGATCCCCACGCCCCCCGCCCAGCGCGGCAGGCCGAGATAGCGCACCAGGATGACGTAGAGATAGACGAGGATGAACAGCATGATCGGGATCACGTCCGTCATCACCGACCAGCGGTTCGCGAAGGTGTGGAACAGGAACGAGCCGACCCCGATCGCGGTCAGGATCAGGACGAGGGCGCGCACCGCCCAGTCGTCGCTTCGCCCGTGCGCCAGCGCGGCGCGCCAGGCGACCAGCGCGCCGATCAGGAAGGCGAGATTGGTGACCGCGTTGACCGGCTCGGCCCAGAAGCCGGGGTCGATGCGCTCGCAGTAGCTGTCGATGGCGCGGGTCCAGGCGGCGGTCTCTTCCATCGAGCGGGGATCCTTGCAGAGGCGGCGGGACGCGCCCGGCAAGATAGGTCGCCGCCGCGGCGGGCAAGGGGGGCGGCGGCTTGCGCCTCCCCGTCGCGGGGGGCAGCCTTCGCTCCGGACGCGGGAGGCGCGAGGGCTCGGAGATGGCGGGAAGCGTTGAGCGGGTGGCCGAGGCGTTGCGGGCGGCGGGCGTCGAGGCCGAGATCCGGCGCATGCCCGCCTCGACCCGGACGGCCGAGGAGGCGGCGGCGGCCTGCGGCTGCGAGGTGGCGCGCATCGTCAAGTCGCTGGTGTTCCGCGGCGCCGGGAGCGGGACGCTGACGCTTCTGTTGGTCTCGGGCGCTCATGGCGCGGATCCGGCGCTGGCGGAGGCCGCGGCGGGCGAGCCGCTCGAGCGGCCCGACGCCAAGGCCGTGCGGCGCGAGACGGGGTTCGCGATCGGGGGCGTGGCGCCGGTGGGCCATGTCGCGCCGGTCAGGACGCTGATGGACGAGACGCTGATGGCGCATCCGACG
>Ga0102943_1000878_pt1 | contig 19316 bp, 14 predicted proteins | sample SalPonC_black_MG_FD_78174 | JGI IMG/M metagenome (GOLD analysis project Ga0102943, IMG submission 78174) | Salt pond soil microbial communities from South San Francisco under conditions of wetland restoration - Salt Pond MetaG... | ecosystem: Environmental > Aquatic > Marine > Intertidal zone >...
ACCATACATCGAGGTGAAAATGAGTCATATCTGTCGCATCAATCTGACTTGAGGCTGTTTCTATCCCTACAAAATCCAATGCAGAGTATTTTTTAGTAGCATTTCCGGCTACATCAACATCTTCTAAGGTAGCGGATGACCAATCAGTTCTCCATGTATCTACTGTTACATCGGTATATGCATCGCTAAACATAGAAATAACATTCGCTTCTGCTTCTGTTGGAGTAGGTGCTGCTTCTGTTGGTTCTGTTGGTACACTACCATCGTAAAAATATACATTATCAACCCATATGGTAGTTTCTCCTGTCGGTTGGCCAACCAAAATGTATTGCGCCAGATTTGCCCGGGTAGTTAAATTGGTGAAATCACTCAGTGGAATATCATAACTCACCCATTCACCTTGTGCAGGAGTATCATACGTAAGTTCATGCTCTACATCATCACCTCCTCCATAGGCTCCATCGGGACCAAAATCTACCAACTTAATTTTAAAGGTTGTAATATCGGCTGACCATACATCGAGGTGAAAATGAGTCATATCTGTCGCATCAATCTGACTTGAGGCTGTTTCTATCCCTACAAAATCCAATGCAGAGTATTTTTTAGTAGCATTTCCGACTACATCAACATCTTCTAAAGTAGCGGATGACCAATCAGTTCTCCAGGTATCTACAGTTACATCCGTATAGGCATCGCTAAACATAGAAATTACATTAGCTTCTGCTTCGGTTGGAGCTGGTGCTGCTTCGGTTGGTTCTGTTACAACATTATCTATATAAAAATAGATATTATCAAAATAAACCGTAGCTCCTTCGCCAGTACCATTATCGTCTACTTTAAACTGAATAATAGAAGAAAGGTCAACATTATCAAAATAAGATAAAGGAATGTCATAACTTACCCATGTTTCAGGAGTTACAGCTAATTCATATCCTTTTTCAGCAACACCGTCAATTGTATAAAATTTAACAGATGTAGCATCTTCTGTCCACATATCCACATGTAAATACTCCATTCCTGAAGCATCAATGGGATTTTCAAATTGTGTTCCCTGGTAATTCAGGTTCGTATATTTTAAAATCATATCTCCATCTACAACTTCTTCCTGAGTTACAATGGTAGACTGTCCCCAGTTTGGATTAAAATCAGTTCCGGTAAGGTTTGTATACACATCACTAAACACAGAAATATAATCCGATTCGATTCTACCCGGAGGAGTTGGAGCTGGTTCCAGAGGTCCGGTTATTTCTGTTACTGTAAAAGTAAAAGTTGAATCTAATGTTTCAATAGCAGCACTTTTAGCAATAACAGTTATGTCATAATCGCCTGGTTCAGCATAAACGTGAGAAACAGTTTCTCCTGGTGTGGTAACCACAGCTGTATCATCTGCAAGTTCTCCAAAATACACTTCTATAGTAGTAGCATAATCAGCTGTTGCTGAAATATTAACTTTTTTGGAAACAGCTATATCATTTTCAACGGTTATCACTAAATTTTCAGGTGCTTGAAATGATACTACCAGGTTTTCTTCGATGGAAGTTTTTTTACCATCAATTCCAACAGCAGTTATCCCAACAGTATATGTACCTTCTTTGTAAACATGAGTGATCTCTTCTCCAACTTTATATTCGGTTGGCGTTTCATCAATGGTATCACCAAAAGCAATCAGATATTTTGTAGCTCCGTCAGCATTGGGGAATATCGTTACCAACCCACTATTATCTTGTGTTACATCAAAAACAACAGATACATTGGTTGGAGCTGCCAGATTTTCAAAAGAGTACGTCTTCTCATCCGGTTCGCAAGAAACAACGAACATAAGGATGGTCAAAAAAACAGTTATATAATTAAATATTTTCATTATTATCTCTTTTTTAATTAATAATTTGGATTATTTTCCCAATTTCCGTTAGAAAATTGAATTTCTTCAATTGGTATAGGAAATAATTCATTTTTTCCAGCGACAAATCCTTCAATTTCGTCAGCAGCTCTTCCGGTTCTAACTAAATCAAAGAAATGATGTCCTTCGCCCATTAACTCAACCCTTCTTTCATGATAAATAGCTTGCGTAAGATCAGAGCCGGTAAGTAAAACATCATGGTCTGTATCACCAAAAGCTCTTTGCCGCACCTGATTAAGGAATCCTTGAGCTTTTCCATCGTCAATGCCACCTCTGTTAAATGCCTCTGCTGCCATTAATAAAACATCAGCATATCGAATTGCTCTGTAATTATTAGGGTTTGTAAGGTTTAAATCACCTTGTGCTTCAGCACTTCTTTTCCGGGGCAAATATTTACGATTAAAATATCCTGTGTGTTCATACCCTGTGTTATACTCAATATCTGCAGTATCTGCAAGGGCTTCAATATCTAAAATAGCTACGGCTAATCGAGGGTCGTCAGCTTCGAATTCATCTACTGCTTCCTGTGTCGGAACATTAAAACTAAATCCAGGGGTAAACAGAGGCCCCTCATATCCTCTTACACCACTAAAACCAACGGCAACGTTTCCTTCGCTACATTGCAGGCAATCAAAACTTGCTCCTTCAACGTCAGTATACTGAACTTCAAAAACTGAACCAGGACCATTTTCGCCTTCCATCTCAAATATTTTATTATAATCTGTTTCCAGAGAATAAGGCCCCTCCAGGATTAACTTTTCTAATATAATAGCAGCTTTATCAAATTTTTCCTGATATAAATAAGCTTTACCTAATAGTGCCTGGGCTGCGCCTTTTGTTGTTCTTCCAATAGCAGGAGCAGTATAATCCAACACACTGTCGGCATATAGTAAATCAGCTTCTATTTGAGCATAAACATCTTCTACAGGTGAACGTGGTATGCTTGTTTCATCTTCTAATTCAAAACGTTCATCTACTTTTAACGGTACAGGGCCAAACCACTTTACTAATTCAAAATAGTAATAAGCCCGAAGAAAACGAATCTCGCCTATCATTTGTTCTTTACCGGCAAAATCCATATTATCTTTAAACTCCATAAAATAGTTGGTTCGCTGCACTCCGGCAAACATCCAATTCCATAAGTCATGTAAATTACTATTAACAGGTGTATGAATCATATCGTCAACCTGTTGCCATCCTATTACGTCTGTAGCGTTTTCTCCACCACATAGGGTATTATCAGAAGCTATTTCACCTAAAATAGCATTTACATAAGTGGATTGTAAAATATCATACGCTCCGATTAGAGCATAATAGTAATCTTTTTCTGAGTTAAAGAAGTTCTCAGAATCAATAGAATACTCAGGAGTAGTTTCAACAAAGTCATCAGTACAAGCAAAAATAAGTACTGAAAATAATGCAGCTCCTGTTATAATTAGTTTTATTGATTTAAATTTTCTCATTGTTCGGTTTTTTTAAAAAGTTAAGTTTAATCCGAAGGTGTAAATTCTTGGTGTAGGATAAAATCCATTATCAATACCACCACCTATAGGTGCTCCGGTAGATGCAGCAGGGTCATAGCCCATGTAGTTAGAAAATGTGTATAAATTGTTAACACCGGCAAAAATTCTTACTTTTTGAATATAAACTTTTTGTGTTAAATTATCCGGAATCGTATAGCCTAATTGCACATTTTGAATTCTAACGAATGATCCATCTTCTACAAAGAAATCAGAAAAAACATTATTTGAAGTTGCAGCGGTAGTTACACGAGGCACCTCATTACTTGTTCCGGCTCCGGTCCAACGGTCAAGGGTATAATCTAATCTGTTAACATCGGTTTGTGTCCGTTCATAATTTCTTACCATCTCATTTCCTATATTAGCATAGGTATAAGCAACAAAATCAAACCCTTTGTATTTAAACGAAAGATTTAATCCCATAATGTAATCCGGAATAGGATTACCAATATTTGTTCTGTCATCCTCATCAATTTCCCCATCACCAGTTATATCTTTATACCGAATATCACCCGGCTGGGCTTCGGCACCAAGGGCTATTTGTGATGGATGTGCATCAACTTCTGCTTGTGTTTGGAAAATACCATCTGTCTCATAGCCGTAAAAATATCCCATAGGATATCCTTCTTCCATTCTTGAAGGCATTGGTTGTCCCACTCCAAAAACTCCTCCGGGATAAAATCCGGTACCATTATTCACTTGTAAAACTTCGTTTTGAAGATAAGTTACATTATAATTTATATGATAAACAAAATCATTCACAGAACCTCGATATCCTATAGCCAATTCAACTCCCTCGTTACGCACTGTTCCTGCATTAATTGTTGGACTGGCACTGCCAGGAGCATGAGTTCCCAAGATACCGGAAACAGGGATGGAAGGAATTAATAAATCTTTGGTAGTTTTTCTAAAATAGTCAGCATTAATATCTAATCTGTTACCAAGCATCTTTAAATCAAAACCTACATCAATTTGTTCTGATTCTTCCCACTTAATATTAGGATTGGGTAAAGTTCCTATAGCTTGTCCATCAACCAAACTACCATTCAGCACATATGTAGCTTCACCATCTAATTGCGAAATATACTGATAAGCAGGAATCTTATCAGAGCCAAGAATACCGTAGCTTGCTCTAATTTTCAAACGATCGATAAAGTCGAAACTACTCATAAAACTTTCGTCAGAAATAACCCAACCAGCGGTTACAGATGGGAAGTAAGCAACTGTATTGTTCGGTCCAAATTTTGTGGAAGCATCTCTTCGCAACATGGCTGATAAAAGATACTTTCCCTGGTAATCGTATTGAATTCTTCCAAAATAGGATAATCTTCTTTGATCATATACATACGAACCAGCAGTTTGTTGTTCAATACCTCCAAGGGTTGCTCCTATACTGGCATAATCCCACGAATTATAGGGAACCTCGGTGCCATAACCAAATAATCCGTCACCCCAGGTTTTATATGAAGTTGTTCCTAAGGTAATAGTGGCATGATGCGCATCCAAAAATGTATTGTCATACGTAATAAAAGCATCGAAAGTATATTCATTATTATTAATTCTGTTTTGATTTACACTACTAAATGAGTGGTCAAAAACTTTTCCTCCATAATCAATCTCTTTAAGAAAATCTCGATAATCAGAGTTACTCGTATTAAATCCAATCCTGGCAGTTGCACTAAAATGTTCTGCAAAATTTGTTTCTATACCAAAATTTCCATTAAATTTATTCAAATTATAATCATTATAGGTATTAGCAACTTGAGCTAATGGATTAATTATTTCAATTCCTAACCCATTGACAGGCGCTAAAGTGTAATCACTAGTTTCATCATAAACAGGTAAGGTAGGAGGCATATTCGCCGCATTAAATAATACTGAACCTAAAGCATAATCATTGATTGATTTTCTATCAATGTGTGTATAGGTAATTGAGGTATTTAATTTTAGCCATTCGTATACATCTGCACCTAAGCTCACTCTTGCGGTACTTCTATCGTATCCGGTTTTATCACCTCCAATAATACCATCCTGGTTTAAATTCGAAGCACTTACTGCATAAGTTATGTTATCTGAACCACCTGATAAACTAATATCCGTATTATTCATTGGTGCAGTTTCAAAAAGTTGATCCTGCCAATCGGTTCCTTGTCCCAATAAAGAAACATTAGGGTAAGGAAGTTCTTGTCCATTGGCTGCATAACTTTCATTCAATATTACAGCATACTCTGTTGCATCTAAAACCGGAAGTTTTCTTGTAGTTTCTTGTAATCCGTATGAACTATTAACATTCACAACAGGTGCTGTATTCTTTTTTCCTGTTTTTGTAGTAACAAGAATTACTCCATTTGCTCCGGCAGTTCCATAAATTGCAGCCTGAGCATCTTTTAAAATAGAGATTGATTCAATGTCTGATGGATTTAAAGTTCCTAAATCGCCTACATAACCGTCAATAATAACCGTTGGAGAAGCATCCCCATTGGTTGATATACCTCTAATACGTATATCTAAACCAGCTCCGGGTGAACCTGACTGAGAGGTTACATTAACTCCAGCCATAGTTCCTTGTAATGCTTGTTCAACTTTAATAGGTTTTAAATCCTCAATGGTTTGGTTGTCAACCACAGATACAGCACCGGTAATGTCTTTTTTCTTGGCTGTTCCATATCCGATAACAACAACTTCTTCAAGACCAATCAACTCCGTTTCCAGCGTTACATCAATTCTTGATTGTCCTGCTACAGGGATTTCTTTTGTTTTACTACCAACAAATGAAAACTGCAAAACAGCATCTGCTTCTACAGTTATCTGATAATAACCATCAATATTGGTAATGGTACCATTTGAAGTACCTTTTTCAATAATTGTAACTCCAGGCAAAGTTTCGCCATCATCTGCAGAAGTAACAACACCTTCAACGGTTACTTGTTGAGCAAATACTTGGAGTGAAACAATTAGAAACATCAAAAAGATTGGAATTTTCTTCATACATTTTTAATTTAATGAGTAAATTTTAGGGTTCTTGTTAATTTCATGTTAACAATTTTAGGGATTAAATAAGGTAAAGTCAAAAAATACAATACATCAACTATACATCAAAACCACAACAATACTACATCATAAAAAATATATTTTACTGATTAATTGAACATTAAATCAAATATCTCTATATACAGTATACTACAACAGCAAATTGTTTAATAGTAAGGAGAGGTTAATAAAAAAATAAATTTAGGTTAGCATCACAAATTCATCATGAAATCAATTAAATTATCGTCTTTAGACAAATTTAACTTTTTTCGTAATCTATATCTGCTAACTTCAACTCCTCGAATAGAAATATTAAGTAATGGTGCTATTTCTTTGGTGGTCAAATTCATTCTTAAATATGCACAAAGCTTGATATCATTTGGAGTTAAATGTGAATATTTCTCTCTGATTCTTTTCGTAAAATCCTCGTATACCTGGTCAAAATAACCTTCAAACTTTTCCCAATCTTCATTCTGGTTCGTATTTCTTTCTATATTTTTAATCAATTTTTGCAGGTATTTCTGAGCATCAGGGTTTACCTTATTCGAAATATGTTTTAGTTGCTCCTTGATGTCATAAAGTGATTCATTTTTTTGTGTGATCTGCATTGCATGACTGGCTAATTCTTTGGTTTTTAATTCTACTTCTGCCCTGTTTTTTTCATTTTCAATCCGTAACTTTTCATTACGTAACTTATCTATTTCCTGCTGAGCAGATAAAACCTCATTTTCATGATTTATCTTTTGCTGATGTAATTCTTTTTTTTGTTTTAAGTGTAATAGCTTTTTCTCTCGTTCAATCCTTTTTCGGATAATTCGGATAATTATCCATGTTAAAATAACTATTGTTAGGAAATAAATTACATAAGCAAGAATTGACCTATACCATGGAGGGTTAATAACAAATCTATAAGAAGAAATTTTAGACTCGATATTAAAGACATCTCGGGCTTTTACTAAAAATTCATAATCCCCTTCGCTAAGGTTAGTATATTCTTTTAACGTTTTTTTCGTCCATTCAGACCAATTTTCATCATAACCTTTTAGAATATATTGGTATTCAATATCATCTACATTTTCAAAATGAGTGGCAGAAAATTCAAATTTTAAATCGTTTGATTTATAAAACAAAAAAGGAATATTATTTGCAGATTGCTTGGTTGTTATATGTTCAGTACTATCTACAAAAGCTCCGCCAAATAAAAGGCTGTCATTAGAGATTTCAACACTCCGGATCAATGCATAAAAAGGAATATCTATTTCTTTGGGGAAATCAACGCTATAATGAGAAAAACCTTCTTCTGTAGCAATTATAATATTATCTTCTTTGTAAGGAAATAAATGCTCAAAACTACCAATAAAATTACCGGCAAATGATTTAAACTGTATCCGGCTAATTTTATAATTCCCATCACTTAGTTGTTTTACAAGGCCCATCTCTTCGTCTTGAATAAACCATTGTCTCTCTTTTCTATCTTTAACTATTTTTCGTAAAGGACCATGATCTGCAAAAAGTTGGTTTAATGAATTATTTGGAACAAATATCTGTTTTTCCTTATCGAAATCATATAAACCAGTATGATTAGCAAAAATGATATCATCATTAAATTTTAATACAACATTTCCATAATTTGTAGATAATCCATTGGAGGCATCAAAAAAATCTACACGAACAACTTCTTCCAGATCTCTGCTTAAATTAACCTTGTAAATTCCTTTATAGCCATGACTAATCCAAAGAGTATAATAATCTTTACCAAGATAATATTCTATAACTCTGGATGATTCGTTAAATCCTTTAATTCTGTTTACTATCCATTGCCCATCAGCTTGTAATTCATATTTAACCAAACCACTATATGTTCCTTGCAATAAAACATTCTCTTTATCGGGTAATTTAAATAAAAGCCAGCCCCCTTTTATATCAGATATCAATTCGGCTTCATGGTCATTAATGATATAAGTACCGTTATTATGCCCGCAAAACAAAGTGTTTTTATATTCAAACAGGTTCCAAACCTGCCCTTGTGTATTTTCAACTATTTCAAATTCAAGCGTGTCATGCAAAGGGTTAATGGGCTCAACCCACTTTTTGTAAAAAAGCCCTTGATTTGTCCCCAGATATAGTTTATTATTAAAAATATAAGATACATAACCAGCTCCAATTTTACTTTCATTAACAATATTTGTAAACGGGCTATTAATATTTACATAATCAATTCCATTGTCAAGCCCTAACCACAAATTATCATAATTGTCAGCATAAATACTAAGTATTGTGTTGTTTTGCAGTCCTTTATCCCTGTTAACATGCTGAATAGTTGTACCATTTTCATCCAAAACAATTAATCCGTCTAATATTGTACCTATAGCAAAATAGTCTTCTTTTACTTTTGTTCCACAAAAGATTTGATTTTCTTTAAAAAAATTATTGATGGGCAAATCCCAGGGTTTTACAGAATCGTTTTCAAGAATAAACAAGCCATTGTTTTCTGTGCCTATAAGCGTTTTAAAATTATTGAAAGGGAGCATGGTCCATATGTCGTTTTTAAACCTCTCACCTCCCTTTATGGGAATAAGTTTTTCGTCTTCGAGCTTTAAAAGCCCCCTGTTCCTTTCGGTTATATAAAACTCATCATTCACATAAAAACTAAAGTGGAAATCTCTTTTTTGAGCAATAACTCTGATTTTATTGTTTTGATAAAGAAAAATCTCCGAAAAGGACTGAAATATTATGCCATTTTCTACCGGATGTATTTTCCAAATATCTCCAAAATTTCTTAATTCACCAGGAACCATTTCAACAAGAGATACATAATCCAGCTTACCATTTTCCGTTGCTTGTAAATATCCAAATTCATTAAAAGCACCTACATATATCTTACAATGGTCATCTATCGCTAAAGACCTTACAACAGAATTGTTGGGCATTTGTATTGATTTCCAGTTTACTCCGTCAAATTCGAGCAACCCATCGTTGTTTCCAAAAAATAAAACGCCTCTTTTATCCTGCACTATGGCCCAATTTTGGGTACTTGCATTATAATCTTTTCTGGAATAATTTTCAATATCAGGGATTCCTATGCTCTTAATTTGTGATTTACTGCAATAACCTATTAAGAGAAGGATAATAATAGCTAATAAATATTTTGCTTTTGGTATCAATTAAAAATACAATTTTTAAAAAACAGCTATAAATATGAAATAAAACTAAATATATGCAATTTTGAGTAAAAATACATAGAATCTATTCAAACTATTTGTTATTTTGTTATATCCTCAATTATTTTAACATTCTTTTTATCGGGTCTAATAAATATTCCAACCCGTTAAGTTTTATTTCATAAATGGTCGCCATAAGCATTCCCAATTTACCTTCAGGAAATCCTTTTTGGTGGAACCAAACCAGGTAATGTTCGGGTAAATCACTAATGGTTATTCCTTTATATTTTCCAAAAGGCATTTTCTTGGTTACCAATTCTTTAAGTACTGATGAATTATATAACGGTGCGGATAGATTTTCCATTTAATTTATGATAATTTGAGCAGTAATAGTTAAAAAAAAATGCAGCTAAAATTAACTGCATTATTATTATTTATTGGATTATAAAATTTAGACTTTTTTTTCAAATCGCGAATAATATCGCTCACGTGCTGCTTCAGGATCAGCACCTATCGGAATATATAATCGTGTTTTAAAATCAATTTGAACCATTTGTAAATTTGATACATCCGGCGATTTAATAACTACTTGTTTCTTTTCATACATAAAAATGTTTCCCTTCAATTAATGATTTAACTTCTACCTTAGATCCCACAAAATTCTGTTCGTGTAAAGATAATCTAAATTATTCATAACCAATAATTTTTAGGCATCTAAATTTCATGTATTTTAAGTGTTACAGAAATAATTAGAGCAATTTACCTTAAGTTTTTTATTCATTAAACTTAAATCAAATAATAAATATAATTAATTAAATATTTATTATCTTTATAGAAAATAATTTAATGCAAGTAACTGTAAACAGGAAAGATACCTATTTCCTCACTGATTCGTCCAGAGTAATAGCACGATTCTTATATACTTCACACGAAAGGAGTAAAGATATTATCCACAATGTATTGGCAATGTCTGAAGAGCAAACACAATCAGCACTTAATCAGGTGCTAAGAGGTTATGCAAAAAGGCATAGAAATATCTCCATGATATTTGATAAGCATTTTAATAAGCTACAACACTTATTAGATGAAATAGAAATTAACCCGGATAATCTGAACCAAATGCAAAAAGCACTGATTGGTTCGTATTTTACCATGGAATATTCCATTGAATCGGCTGCTATTTTTAATCCATCAATTGTAGAGGACCCATATCAGGAAGAATTAGGACCGGGTGAAAAAAGAGTGGTTTTTAGTTTTAGAGCAACTGGCGAAGGGCATATTTCATCCATTATTTTTCGTTCGGCTGTAATTGATAAAGATAATAATTTAATTATCGAGCCTGTTGGCAATATGCTGGCAGAGGCCGATAGAATTAAAAGGCATGTTTACGAGAAAAAATTATTTATTAAAGACCTTGACGAATTGCGTGATTTTAACAATCAAACTTCGCCTCTTTTTGTATTAGAAAAGTTGGGTGATCATTTTACTTACGGAGAACTAAAGAAGGCTGTATATGAGATAAGAGAAACACATGATCTTACCCTTAATAAAAAATTAATCATTAATCAAATGCTGTGGTTAGCTCTTTCTCATTATGAAATTGATTTTTCAATCGATTCAGCCATTTCCGAAAGAGTAATTTTTCCTATTTCTGATACAGAAAAGAATGGTATTGAAGATGCGCGCTTTGTTAAATTTATTGATGATAATGGAGAAGTAACTTATTATGCCACCTATACAGCTTTTGACGGGGTAAGCATATTACCCAAGTTACTCGAGACTAAAGATTTTTATCATTTTAAATGCTCCCCTATTCATGGCGAAGTGGCACAGAATAAGGGAATGGCATTATTTCCCAGAAAAATTAATGGAAAATATGCAATGTTATGCAGAATAGATGGTGTGAATAATTATATAGCTTTCTCAGATAATATTAACATTTGGCGCGAGGCCAAGATTATTCAGAAACCGAAATATCCATGGGAATTAATACAGGTAGGAAACAGCGGTTCTCCTATTGAAACAGAAGAGGGGTGGCTGATTATTACACACGGTGTTGGCCCTATGCGTGAATATTCTCTCGGAGCAGCACTATACGAACTCGATAATCCTGAAAAAGAAATTGGCAGACTAAAGACGCCTTTATTATCTCCTAATGAAGAAGAAAGGGAAGGTTATGTACCTAATGTTGTTTATTCCTGCGGAGCTATTATTCATAATAACGAGTTAATTATCCCTTACGCCATGTCTGACCATGCATCTACCTTTGCCACGGTAAATTTAAAAGAGTTACTAGCTGCTATAAAAAACTCTAAGTAAAGAATTGAAATTATTGCTTTGCGGCAGTTCTATTGATAGTTTGAATACTTTTCTCATCTAATATAATTTATTGTAGAAAATACTATCAAATAATTATAAAAAGCTCAAAATTCAAATAAGTTGCGTATCTTGCACCACATTAATTTTATAAAAAAATGAAAAAAGGAACAGTAAAATTTTTTAACGAGTCTAAAGGATTTGGTTTTATTAAAGACTCAGAATCAACTAAAGAGTATTTTGTGCATTCTAATGGTTTAAAAGAAAGTATTAGAGAAAATGATGAAGTAACTTTTGATCTGGAAGAAGGAAAAAAAGGATTAAATGCGGTAAATGTTAAACTAACATAGTTTAAAATATCATACCATTTAAAATTTTAGGTCTCGCAATTTGCGAGACTTTTTTTATGTTTTAAAAATTTGTTTATAGGTATTAAGATAACCATCGACCATTTTTTCCATACTAAAATTCGACACAGCCCAATCTCTGCAATATTTTCGATTAATAAACTGAATATTTTCAACCGTTTCTGCTGCCTCTTCAGTCGTGTGAACCAAAAATCCGGTTTTACCATCCATAATTAACTCTGGCATTGAGCCTCTTTTATAAGCTATTACGGGTGTTCCGCACATCATCGCTTCAATTACACTTAATCCGAAAGGTTCGTCAAAACTAACCGGGTGTAAAAGAGCGTATGCATTGCCTAAAAGCTGATTTCGCTCATCCGGCCCGGAGTTTCCAACATACACAATATCATCATTATTGATCAATGGTTTAACTTTATTTTCAAAATATTCCTGATCCTGAATTAACCCTGAAATAATAAGTTTCCTTTTGGTTTTTTTCGCAATTTGTATAGATTCATAAGTTCCTTTATGAGGATGAATTCTACCAAAATAAAGCAGATAATCATCGGGTTCAGGATTAAAAATAAAATCGTTTGTATTAATACCATTATAAACAGTAGCAATATAATCCAGCTCGGGACTTCGATCAGAGTTGCTGATGGAAGCATAGTAGACTGAATTATTGTATTTTTTATAGACCGGAATAATTTTGGGCGAAGAAAAACCATGAATAGTTGTTAGCATGGGAGTTTTAATCAACCGGGAATAACTCAGCGGGAGAAAGTCAAAATTATTATGAATCAGATCAAACTGATCTGCCTGTTCCATTAAATTGCTTATATGGAGGCATTCAGCAACTTTAGGATCGATATCCGGATTTTCAGCATAGGGCTTTTTGCATGTTGAATTTAATTTCCCTTTTGTAATAGAGTCTCCTGTTGCAAATAGCGTAACACCCAGTCCTTTTTCAACCATTCCTTCTGCAATGTTTGAGGCTACTTGCTCCCATGGTCCATATTTCCGTGGAGGAGTTCGCCATGCTATGGATGAAAGTATTGCAATTTTCATAATACACTTTTTAGAATTAATTTAATTATACTGCTGATTTAGGTTTTAAACAAGAGTAGAGTGAAGTAAAGATAAACATCCGGATTAATTAACTTTCCTGTCGCGGATTATTCAAACAATGCTCCACCAGTTCATCTAATTTTGCAGTCCCTACACACATCACTTTATCTGCTCCACCCCAGTATATTTTAACACTTCCATCATCTTCCGGAACAGCACCACAAGAAAAAACTACATTATGCACGTATCCGGTAATTTCATATACTTCTTCAGGTTGAAGAATCCAATCATCGCCAATGGCAATTATTTTTGATGGATCAACTAAATCATGCAGTGCAGCACCCAGCCGGTAAACGCTCCCGTCCATCGTCGGAAAAACACCATGGTATATACTTAACCATCCGCGGGAAGTTTTTATCGGTGGTGCACCGGGGCCAATTTTCATCTCATCCCAGTGGTATTGCAATGGTTTCATAATTAATTTAGATTCGCCCCAAAACTTAAGATCGGGTGAGTAAGATATCCAAATAGACCAGGGTGATATTTCGGAATGAGGGCGATCGAGCCTTGCGTACAAACCATCAATTTTTTCAGGAAAAATAACCACATTCCGATAGTCTGCTTCTGTTATTAACGAAAATCGTTCAACCGATTTAAAATCCTTTGTTTTTGCAAGTCCAATGCGCACGCCGTGCTTTGAATAGGCACTATAGGTAATCAGGTAATCTCCATCTATCAATACAATTCGTGGATCTTCGACTCCATAAGCTTCATATTCTTTAAATACGCCCTGGGTTGCCGGCTCCATAAATGGTTTATCACTCACCTTAAAATGATAACCATCATTACTTTCAGCCAACCCAAGGATGCTTCTTCCATTTAACTTATGTGACCGGAATATCATTACATACTTTCCTTTGTGCTTTACAACTGCAGCGTTATGTAGTGTAGCAACAGGATAAGGAACATCGTCTTTTGTAAGAATGGGATTATTTTTATATCTGTGTATTAGCATACTTGTTGATCTTACTAATTAATGATGATGTATTAACTTATCTCCGTTTTATGAAATTCTTCATAAGCCTGAAGCACTGTTAAATGAGAAATTAAATAAGCAAGAGAACTTTCGGCTCCCTGGTTACGATTGATTCCATAACTTTCAAAGCCGTCACAGCAGCCTTTGGTTTCATAATCATACAAACTCATTCTCAAATCATTTTCTCCCAAAAACCATAAAAATGAGGTATACAATTTATTGATATATTCTTTATTTTTGGTTAGATGGTATGCCTGGTGAAACATTAAAACCATGGCCATGGCATCAACAGGCTGTTGTGCAAAAACTGATCGTTCCTGGTCTTTATAGTACCATTTTTCATTTCCAATAATCGATAAATAATTTTCCTTAAGCGTATTTTTAGCAATAAAATTCATCGACTCTATGGCTACCCGGGTAATTTTTTCGTTATTCAGAATCTCTGCAGCATGCAAAAGAGCTAAGGGTAAAATACCGTTATCGTATGCTAACAATGATTCAAACCATTTCCAGTTATCTGTTTTATTCATCTCATAATGCTTAACTAAAGTATTGGCCATATTTTGTAACATCTCAGTCATTGCATTGTCTGATGGATTGCTTTTCAAATAGTAACTAATTCCTATCATTGTATTTGCTATACTTCGTATTGATTTAAGTTTTTCAAAGTTTGGAACAGCATTAAAGAATATGACTTTTCCGGTTTGGTAGTATGCATCGTTAGGAGCATTGGCCAATAGGTAACCTAATGCCCAAATAGTACGCCCAAAGGAATCTTCAGAACCAACTTCGTCTAAAAAATTTCGACTAAAGCTCAGAAAATTCTTAAATGTGCCATCTGAATTCTGCATATAATGAATATAACTTAAATAAATAGGCAATAACTCAAGCGCCTGTATATTTTTAGTTTGTTTGTATGTCATCAGCACCATAAGTAATGCCCGTGCATTATCATCCAGGCAATACCCCTCCTTAAGATTGGGAATGCCAAATTTTGCATGTTGAATTATGCCGGTATCATCTGTTAATCGGGTAATATGAGCGAGTGTAAAATCGGGTAATATTAACAAATCCATTTCAAGTTCTTCTTTTTTAACTTTTTGAAGACCTTCTTTTATAATTTCCTTTGCAAGCAAATTATACCTGTCACCTGTTTTTGGCCAGGTAATTTTCCGGCCATATTCGGAAGCTTTGCTTTTCATTTCGTTAAGCACTTTCGGATTATCGAACAACTCAAGCAATAAAGATGATAATCCATCAACATCATTAAAATCAAATAATCTTCCCCTTCCATCGGCTAATAATTCTGAAGCATGCCAGTAGGGAGTTGAAATAACAGCCGAGCCAATTCCAACGGCATAGGAAAGTGTTCCACTGGTAATTTGTGCCTCATTCAAATAAGGAGTAATGTATAAATCGGAGGCATATAAATATTTAAATAACTGTTGTTCATCAACAAAATTATTGAGGAAAAGAACATGTTGCTCAAGTTTAAGATTTTTGACAAGGCGCATTAAAAAAATACGATACTCTTCGCCTGATTGTCTGAGAACATTAGGATGTGTTTTCCCTAAAACAATATAAATAACATCCGGATGCTTTTCTACAACTTTAGGTAACGCCATAATAACAGTTTCAATTCCTTTATTACGGCCTACAAATCCAAAAGTCAGCATCACTTTTTTATTTTCAATTTTTAACTCTTTTCTAGATTTTTCGGAATTAAAACGAATATCAGGCACACCATGTTCGATAAGTGCAGTTTTATTAGTAGGAACATCATAAATATTTACCAGGAACTCAATGGCTTTGTGGCTCATAACCACTATTTTATCAGCCATTTTGCAAATTTCCTGCAAAACAGCTTTTTCATTGTAAGATGGTGTTTTAAGTACGGTGTGCAGAGTAACTACAAGAGGGATATCAATACGATGTAACAATGGAAGAATATACATTCCGCTTTGTCCTCCAAAAATACCGAACTCGTGCTGTAAAATACAAATTTCAGCACTGCTTAAATTAATAAACTTTGCTGCTTTAAGATAATCTCTCTGATGCTCCTGACGGATTCTAAATTTCACCTCTTCCGGATACTGATATGTAAGTTCATTATCGTTAAGGGCAACGATATAACTGTCATTATTATCAATAACATGATTGTTTATTGTCATTGATTTAAAAAGATTATTGGTAAATGTACCAATACCACATTCTCTGGGTGGATATGTTCCTATAAAAGCTAATTTCATAATCTTAAAGGTATTTAAATAAAAAAAGTACATTCAAAACAGCATTGTATCTGTTTTGAATGTTAAACTATAAGGAAATATTATATTTTCCCTTTATAAAGCTTCACTGGCTCTTTTTTTCTCTTCACGTTTTGCAGCTTTTGCAGCACGTTTTTCTTTCAGGTTTTTAACCGGAGCCTTTTTACTGTTTTTCTTACTTTCTTTTTCTTTTGACATTTTTTTAGTTTTTGGTGAATGAATAAAAAATCCCTGTTTTTTATAAGATTTGATTAATCGTTTAAAGCTATAACTCCCTTAAAGTAACTTTATAAAATGGATGAAATCATCTCAGGTCGATTGATTAATTTAACAACAAGAGATTTATGAGCAGCATTAATATTCGCTTTTCCAATTTTAGCGCAAATATTACGAGAACCAAGATTTTAAAATCAGCTTTTACTAATGAGCAGAGAATTAAACCATATTTCTAATGTATGGTTTAAGTTTTAGTTTACTTATGATAGGACGTATACAAAGATAATTTATTTTAAGTTCAATGTAAATAAAAAAAGTAAAAACCCTAAGTATTTCGTTTATAATTAAAATTGAAAAGAAAAATAATGGCTACATCATCTTATATATGCCCGGAAATAATTGACTTTCTTCAGGAAAAAAATAAAGAAATTTTTTTGGGATTTTTACAAATTATTGCTGATCTGGTACAGATTTTTCAATAATTATACCAACTTCCATGATATTTGGGATTGGATTAATATTCATTCGATGATAAATATTAATCTTATACTCTCCTACTTCATTAAACGTAAAATCATCTTCAACTATTTGTTCTAAATCACAAAAATCTCCGGCACATCTGCTCAAGAAATTATCCTCTTTATTATAAAACGACAATAGATATTGATTCATCGTTTTTTCGCCTGAAGGAGCGATTATTTCCATATCGATTTTAATACTCTTAAGATTAAAACCAAATATGTGTCTTAATGCAACTGTAATTACATAGTTGCTTGTAGTTTCTGTAATTTCCGGATTAAATTCTACTACATTACTTTTTTCCCAACGGAATTGTGGAAAATTGGTTTTGTGTTCTTCGTAAACCTTGTTTTTATTGCAACCAGCAATAAATAGTGCAATAAAAAAGATTGTCATTATTTTTGCTGCTTTGCTCATAGTAATTCTATTTGTGTTCAAGTAAAACTAATCATTTGTACTTTAGAATCCAAAATAAATTAAATATTCCAATCTTTAATTAAAATACTAAGTTGTTCTTTTATTCTATCATCAAGCGGAAGTAACGGTCTACGCGAAGGGCCTCCATATAGTCCCAATTGATTCATTGCCTCTTTTAATGCAGGGACTCCATATTGTCTTGTCACAAAGTTATTCAATTTAATAATTTTCAATTGTTTTTCTCGCGCATCATCCATTTTCCTATCCATAAAATATTGAAAAATATCAATACAATGCTGAGGAAGAATATTTGCAAGTGCAAGTACACCTCCTACCGCTCCTACCGATAAAGCAGGTAACAAAAAGCCTGCCGAGCCGGCCAGTAGTTGAAAATCCGAAGGAGCATACGACTGTATTTCCCCCATTTTGGCAATATTTCCGCCCGAATCTTTTAATCCAACAATATTAGCATGTTGCGATAAAGCAATAATTGTGTCTGCATCCATATCAAAACCTGAATTAGCGGGCATATTATATATTATCACAGGAATATCAGAAGCCTCTGCCACACCAAAATAGTGGGCTTTTAATGCATTTTTGGTCATTAAACCTTTGTAATAGGAAGGGGTTAAAACTAATGCCGCATCGGTTCCTGCTTTTGCGGCTTTCTGAGTTAATTCAATGGTTTGCCGGGTCGATGAACAGCCTGTTCCGGCTAACATTATTTTATCAGATGGTATCCCTTCCCGGATTTCTACATAAACTTTTTCTTTTTCATAATCAGAAAGATGTACCAATTCACCATTAGAACCTAAAATCAAAAATCCGGCTAAATTATAATGGCTTAATTGCTTGATATTATCAATCATTTTATCTGTTGCTATAGCTTCATTATCATCAAACGAAGTAGGTAATGGCGGGAATATTCCTTTTAAAGTATCCATAAATAGTCGTATTAAAATTTGAAACTACTCTGTTTATTGTTAAAAATATAATTTTTCAAAGATTAAAATTACAAATAACATTTTGTTTTATAAGGAAAATAATTCATTGTTTAGCACTACTGTCCGGTAAAAATATTAATGTCGTACCTACGGCACTTTATTAATTCATTTTTAGTGTTTTTACCATAATTGCATCGCTCCGCGACTTTTTAGTCACGGTAGGGATGACATTTTGGTAAAAATCAGCTTACTATTAATTGTAAGCCCTGTAAAGGGCGACATTAAGTACACCCCTATTATATCAAGCTTTCCATTCGTTTCTTTTAATTTAAACCGGACACCAATGATTGTTTAGAAGTATTTTGAAATAAATGAACAATATTGTTTTGTTTCTGTTTCATGGCTAAATAACAAAACAAAGAAATCATGAAATACAGAATCAATATATTTATAATCAATCTGTTATTTATATTTGTTTTAGCAGACTTAAATCAATTAAGTGCAAAGACTCCTGAAATTACAACTAAAAAAACTACCTATGACGTAATCATTGTTCCGGGGGTTCCCTATAATGA
>Ga0102943_1000880_pt1 | contig 19297 bp, 31 predicted proteins | sample SalPonC_black_MG_FD_78174 | JGI IMG/M metagenome (GOLD analysis project Ga0102943, IMG submission 78174) | Salt pond soil microbial communities from South San Francisco under conditions of wetland restoration - Salt Pond MetaG... | ecosystem: Environmental > Aquatic > Marine > Intertidal zone >...
AAGCCCGGACCATCCTGCCTGAAGAACTGACAAAAATGGGAGCAAAAGTGGATGAAGTCACTGCTTATGAAACAGTTCTGGACAGTGACAATAAAAACACCCTCACCACCCTGCTGAAAGAAAAAAAGATTGATGCAGTCACATTTACCAGTTCCTCCACTGTGTCCAATTTCATGTCCCTGCTGGATCCGGACCAGGCACTGCAATTATTGAAAGATGTGACCATTGCCAGCATCGGCCCCATCACCTCTGATACAGCCAGATCTCTGGGGCTTACACCTTCCATTGAAGCAGATCCCTATACCATTGCCGGCCTGGTGGACAGCCTTGTGGCCCATTTTTCTCTGGCAGACCGGCCATGATAGCAGGCACCCGTTCCATCAACTATTTGCGGATATCCCTGACAGACAGGTGCAATTTCCGGTGCCGGTATTGTATGCCGGCATCCCCTTTTGCCGTCATCCCCCACCATGAAATCGCCAGGTATGAAGAAATTTTAAAAATCACCCGCCTGGCATGTGAAATGGGCATCACCAAAGTACGGGTTACCGGCGGGGAGCCGTTTGTCAGAAAAGGCGTTTTTTCTTTTCTGGAACAGCTGTGCCGCATGGATGCCTTGTCCGATATCTCCATCACCACCAATGGGGCACTGTTGACCCGTGACAAGATACAAAGCCTTCTGGACATGGGCATCAAACGTCTCAATTTCAGCCTGGATACCCTGGATCCTGAAAAATTTGCCTTCATTACCGGCAGGCACCGGTTTCACCAGGTATGGGATGCCATCATGACCGCCCATGACCTGGGCATGACACCCGTAAAAATCAACACGGTGGTGCTCAGAGGCATCAATGACAATGAAATTATTTCCATTGCAGAACTCACCCGCAGATTTCCGTTCCATATCCGATTCATCGAATATATGCCCATGGGAGACTCGCCCATGGAAAAACAGCAGCAGATTTTGACAAACGAAATAATACAGATCCTGGAAACCGGTCTGGGCAAACTCTCCCCCCTGCCCCATAAAGCCAATGATGGCCCGGCCAAAAAATTTCAGTTCAAGGGTGCACCCGGTGTGGTGGGTTTTATTACGCCGATTTCTTCCCATTTCTGCAGTGAATGCAACCGCCTGCGGCTTACCTCCCGGGGATTTTTGCGGCCATGCCTGCTCAATAATTATGAAAAAGATATTTTGACACCGCTTAGAAACGGCGCAACAGATGCCCGGCTCAAAGAGATCATCCATGAGGCTCTTCAGAAAAAACCATTGTTTCATACCCTGGGAAAAACCAGGCCCAAAGATATCCCCATCAGCCATATGACCTCCATTGGCGGATAGTTTTCTTTGGCACAGGCAAAATTTGGAGACCCCTAATGGAAATCCCCCCCTCACTGGTTAAGCGGTTGCAGCAAAACGAAGAAATTGCCGAAAAATTCAATGAAATTGAAATCAGTATTTTAAATATACTCAATTTTCAGGACTTTTTAGAAAAACTGCTCTTTGAGATAGGGGATAAATTCTCTCTTCCCTATATATGGATCTGCATCATAAAAGAAAGCCCCATTGCAGCACAGCTTAAAAATCTGGACAATTCAAAGTTACTCAAAACTGCCACTGCCTTTGTGTCCAGGCAGCAGTTTGTGACAGTGACAAAGAATAGTTTCACCCCTTTGCTGGCCAACACTGGTCTTGACCGGTATACAGCCCTGGTGCCGGAATCGGTTGACTGGAATATCGGTTCCATTGCCATTGCCCCCATCACCCTGGACGGGGATATCGTGGGCAGCATCAACCAGGCAGATCCGGACAAAAACCGGTTTGCCCCGGACATTGACGCGTCTTTACTGGAACGGCTGGCTGTAAAGGTGTCTTTGTGCCTTTCCAATGTCACCGCCCATGAACGCCTGCGGTATATGGCGTATCACGATCCCTTGACCGGACTTTTGAACCGGCGGGTCATGGAACGTATCCTGGAACGGGAATTTCTGCGGGCCAGCCGGTATAAGATGCAGTTGACCCTGCTGTTTCTGGATCTGGATGACTTTAAAACCATCAATGACACCCATGGCCATGACATGGGAGACAAAGCCCTGTGCCATGTTGCCGGATGCCTGAGACAGCTCAAAAGAGATTCCGATGTTGTGGCCCGGTTTGCCGGGGATGAATTTGTGGTTATTCTGCCTTCCACCAGCCGCTCCCAGGCAGAATACTATATGAACCGGGTTAAAAACATGCTGACTGCCACCCCTGTTTCAGATAATGACAGCCATTTTCATCTGTCCTTGAGCCATGGTGTCTGCTGCATCCGGGACCCTGACATCCAGTCCGCCAGAAACATGCTCACAGCCGCAGACAAATCATTATACCGGGCAAAAATGAAAAAAAAATCAGCTGAAAAGTGTATTTCTGATCAGAATAACGCTAATGGCATTTCTTGAATATCCTTAATATAAAGGGTGTAACAGCCGATACTGAAATCATGATATTCCAGACTTTAAGATTCAGAAACAAACTGCTGGTCTCCTTTCTGCTCATATTCATCCCCCTTATCATTGCCGGCGGAGCACTTTCCTATTACCAGGTCAAAAAAATTCTGGAAACCAGCATTGAAAAAGAACTGCACCACACCACCGAATCTTTGTTCACCCTGGTGGAGACCACCGCTGCCATATCCATCCGCAACCGGCTGGCTGCCATTGCTGAAAAAAACTTTGATCTGACAGAATGGTATTACAGCAAACACCGGTCCGGCCTGCTCACCAGGCAGGAGGCCATAGACATCATTGAAGAAATTTTTTTAAACCAGTCCATCGGCATCAGCGGATATATCTATTGCATTAACAGCAGCGGTGAAGTCATCATTCACCCGGATCAACGGGTTAAAGGCCGGAATGTTTCCGATTTTGCATTTATTAAGCAGCAGCTTGCCATCAAAGACGGGTATCTGGAATATGACTGGAAAAATCCCGGAGAGCCTGAAGAACGCCCCAAAGCCCTGTACATGACCTATTACAAACCTCTGGACTGGATCATTTCCGTGTCTGCCTACCGCAACGAGTTCAGCCACCTGGTGGATATCAACGATTTCAAAAAACCTGTGCAGTCTTTTAAATCAGGCGAATCAGGGTATGCCTATATCCTTGATAAAAAAGGAAAAGCCCTCATACACCCTGCTTTTGGGGGAATCAACCTGGTGGAAGATCTGGACCAGCCCGCAGATTTTTTTTCAGAAATGCTGCGCCGGGATGCAGGGAAACTGAAATATTTTTGGAAAAATCCGAATGAGGCCTCACGCCGGGAAAAACTGGTAATTTTCAAACATCTGCCCCGGTTCAACTGGATTATCGCATCCACAAGCTATATGGAAGAAATATATGCCCCCCTGGAAACCTTTAACAGACTGCTGGGAATTACGGTGCTGCTGGTGGTGGGTGCGGGTCTCTGCTTGATAGTTTTTGTGAGCCGCTCCATAACCAGGCCTTTGGATCTGTTAATGGAAAAACTCAAAGCCGGAACCAGAGGAGATTATTCTGTACGCATGGATTATGACGCACCTGATGAAATCGGGCAATTGGCCGGCCATTTCAATTCTTTTATGGTGCAGCTGGAAAATTACCATACCCAGGTGGAAAACCAAATCCAGGAAAACAAAGAAACCCAGGCTGCACTGGTGGAAAATGAGCTGCAGCTCAGGGGGCTGTTTGACCAGTCTTTCCAGTACACCGGCATCCTCTCCCCGTCAGGTGTTCTGGAAAAGATCAATAAGAGTGCTCTGGACATGGGTGGGTTCACCGCACAAAAAGTGCTGCACAAACCTGTCTGGGAATCCCCCTGGTGGCCCGCCGGAGCTGCCGGACAATTGCAGCACCAATTTTGGCAGGCAATGAAAGGCAGACTTGTCCGGTTTGAAACCACCAACCTGTCCCATGACCAGGGGATCCGAAATGTGGATATATCCATCAAACCGGTAAAAAATGAGGCGGGAAATATAGAATTTCTGATTCTGGAAGGACGGGATATCACTGATCTGAAGCATGCAGAATCCGACAGACACAAACTTGCCGTGCAACTGGAAAAAGCCCAGAAAATGGAAGCCATCGGTACTTTGGCAGGCGGCATTGCCCATGATTTCAACAATATCCTTTCCAGCATTTTCGGATATACCCAGCTGGCCCAGATGAATCTTGCTGCCTTTCCTGAAAAAACAAAAAACCAGCTTGATCAGGTATTGAAGGGTGCCCAGCGGGCAGCAGCACTGGTCCAGCAGATCCTGACCTTCAGCCGTCAGACCGAATACCAGAAAAAATCGTTGAAAATTCATCTCATCATTAAAGAATCCCTCAAGCTGCTCCGGTCTTCCCTTCCCACCACCATTGATATCCAGACCGACATCACATCCCAAGAAATGGTTCTGGCAGATCCCACCCAGATGCACCAGGTAATCATGAACCTGTGTACCAATGCCTACCATGCCATGATAACAGGTGGCGGAACCCTGACTGTTATTCTGGAAAATCAACACCTGGACCGCAAACAGCTCCCTGTAAAAAAAGCTGTTGCGCCTGGAGATTTCATAAAGCTCACAGTGAAGGATACTGGCTGCGGCATGGATAAAAAAACCCTTGCCAAGGCATTTGATCCCTATTTTACCACCAAAGAGATAGGCAGGGGCACAGGCTTTGGCCTTGCCCTGGTCCAGGCGATTGTGGAAGAACACCAGGGATTTGTTACTGCAGCAAGCCAGCCGGGAAAAGGTGCTGTGTTTTCTGTGTATTTTCCCATCGTGAAGGCCAATTCCGGATTTCAGGTTCCTGAAAAACCGGTTCACATGGCCGGAGGAACGGAAACCATCATGGTTGTCGATGATGAAGAAGATATCCGGCACCTGACCCGGGAACTGCTGGAGAATCTGGGATATACGGTAAAAACCTGTGAAGACGGGCTGAAAGCGTTGTCATTTTTTCAAAATGCCCCATCAGAGGTGGACCTGGTCATCACGGACATGACCATGCCCCATATGTCCGGAGATGAACTGGCCGCCCGGTTGATTCAGATCAGACAAGACATTCCCGTTATCCTGTGTACCGGTTACAGTGAACAGCTCTCAGAAAAGCAGGCCCTGGATATCGGTATTGCCCGATACTTGTTGAAACCGGTCCAGAACCAGGAGATGGTAGATATGGTGCGAAACGTTTTGGATCACAAAACATAGATCGCAAAAGGCCAAAGAAGAGTTTGAGCACAAACGCAACAGCCTCCCTGAAAAAATTCAGGGAGGCTGAGGCATTTCTTCTACCGGACTGCCGGACTATACTGCCTGGCAATATCCGTAATTAATCTAAAATCAGCTCAATTTGAACCATGGGGGCCACATCCCCTTTTCGTGGTCCCAGTTTGGTAATTCTGGTATAACCACCCTGGCGTGAAGCAAACTTTTCCGACATTTCGTCAAAAAGCGTGTGAACAACATCTTTTTCCCTTATCACTGCCAGTGCCTGCCGTCTTGCATGCAGATCACCTCTTTTGGCCAGCGTGACCATGTTATCGGCAATTTTTCTCAAGCCTTTGGCTTTGGCTTCTGTGGTTTTGATGCTGGTGTGCTTGAACAGGGAAGTCACCATGTTTCTAAACATCGCCTTTCGATGGCTTGAGGTCCTGTTCAGTTTTAATACGGATTTTCTATGTTTCATGGCGGTTTATTCTCCTTCCTGATTATTCTCTTCTTCCGGCGGTTCAAATCCCTCAAGATCCATCCCCAGGGAAAGGTCCATGGAAGCCAGGACTTCTTTTATTTCGTTCAAGGATTTTCTGCCGAAATTCTTTGTTTTGAGCATTTCACTGTCTGTTTTCTGGACCAGCTGGTAAATGGTATGAATTCTGGCGTTCTTAAGACAATTGGAGCTGCGCACAGACAATTCCAGTTCATCCACGGACCGGTAAATATTTTCATTAAATTTTCCATCCGCGTCTTCACCATTTTCTTCATCGTAATCCGGCTCTTTTTCCTCATCAAAATTGATAAAGGGATTCATCTGCTCTTTGAGAATCTTGGCAGCATAGGCAACGGCATTTTCCGGCATAACACTGCCATCAGTCCACACTTCCAGGGTGAGCTTGTCATAGTCGGTTTTCTGGCCGATCCGGGATGTACCCACCACATATTTAACGCGTTTAATGGGGGAAAAAACTGAATCTATAGGGATGGTGCCGATGGGGGCATCATCATCCTTGTTGGCGGATGCCAGGGAATACCCCTTCCCTGTTTTCACCACCATGGTCATGTTCAATACCCCTTTGTTTGAAAGGCTTGCAATGTGCTGTTCCGGGTTCAGGATTTCCACTTTGCCATCAGGGCTGATAATATCTGCACCGGTTACCTTGGTCTCACCCTTGGCTTTGAGGGTCAAAATTCTGTCTTCCACATCATGGACGCGCAGTTTGAGCTCTTTCAGGTTCAAGATGATTTCGGATACATCTTCCCGGACATCAGAAATAACACTATATTCATGAAGGGCATCATCGAATTTCACAGATACAATGGCAGCACCGAAGATGGAGGATAAAATAATCCGCCGCAAAGAGTTACCAATGGTGATGCCATATCCCCTTTCAAGGGGTTCGCACACAAACTTTCCATATGTCGAGGTTGTGGTAACGTCAAGCTTTTCCGGCTTGATCATCTCTCGCCAGTTAACATATGCAATTTTTTCAGATGACATTTAAATCTCCTGAATATCTATTGGGACCTATCATACAATTATAATGTGTCCTATTTTGAATAAAGCTCAACGATCAACTGCTCCTGAATGGGCAAGGTAATATCCTCTCTCGAGGGGATACTGACCACTGCACCTGTGAACTTTTCCTTGTCTATTTCAAGCCACTGGGGAATTCCCCTTCTTACTATGGCTTCAAGAGAATCAGAAATAGCCTGAATCTTTTTACTTTTTTCACGAAGCGCAATCACATCCCCTTTTTTTACCTGAAAGGATGGAATATTGACTTTTTTGCCGTTGACGGTGAAATGCTGGTGCCGGACAAAATGCCTTCCCTGATTCCGGGAATTGACAAAGCCCATCCTGAAAACAGCGTTATCCAGGCGGGTTTCCAGCAGGCTCAACAGGTTGGTCCCGGTGATGCCTTTTTGTCTGTCTGCCCGTTTAAAACTGATCCTGAACTGTTTCTCAGAAATTCCGTAAATTCTGCGCACTTTTTGTTTTTCCCTCAGCTGCATGCCGTAGTCAGAAACTTTGCTTCTTTTCTGGCCATGCTCTCCCGGGGGGTACCCTCTTCTGTCAAAACTGCATTTGTCTGAAAAACACCGATCGCCTTTCAGAAAAAGCTTCATATTTTCCCGTCTGCAGTGCCTGCAGACTGAACCTGTATAACGTGACAACGTTTTCCTCCTTTATCAATCCAAGATAAACTTAAACTCTTCTACGTTTGGGCGGGCGGCATCCATTGTGGGGAACCGGGGTTACATCTTTGATCATGGAAATATTAAACCCCAGGGCGTGCAGCGCACGCAAAGCAGATTCCCTGCCGGGACCGGGGCCTTTAACAAACACACCCACATTCTTCATCCCGTGCTCCATAGCCTTGGCACCGGCATCTTCAGCAACCAGCTTGGCGGCAAAAGGGGTGCTTTTTCTGGAACCCTTGAATCCCTGCATACCGGCACTGGACCAGGATATGGTATTCCCATTTTCATCAGCAATGGTCACAATGGTATTATTAAAAGTGGATTGAATATGAACAATACCGGTGGAAATATTCTTTTTTACCCGTTTTTTTGTTACGGTTTTTTTTGACTTCTTTGCCATAATTTATGAACCTTTTTTAGATTATCCTATTTTTTCTTTTTCACTGCCGCTCTTTTTGGTCCCTTGCGGGTCCTGGCGTTGGTAGAAGTCCTTTGCCCATGACATGGAAGGCCTTTTCTGTGACGCAGGCCCCGGTAGCAGCCAAGGTCCATCAGGCGTTTTATGTTCATGGAAACCTCAGACCGAAGCTCACCTTCAACCTTGTATTCAGCATCAATCATTTTTCTGATATTGTTTACCTGGTCTTCGGTCAGATCAGTTGCCTTTGTCATAGGATCAATCCCGGTCTTGTCAAGAATCTGTCTGGATCTGCTGGGCCCGATACCGTAAATATAGGTCAGTGCAATCCATGCATGCTTGTCTCTTGGTAAGTCTACTCCTGCAATACGTGCCAAATTTCTTTCCCCCTATCCCTGGCGCTGTTTATGGCGTTTGTTAACACAAATAACTCTTATAACACCGCGTCTTTTTATTACTTTGCAATCTCTGCAGATTTTTTTAACAGATGCTCTGACTTTCATCCATCTACTCCTCACCTATTCTCATATATTGTCATTTATCTACTTGTATAGTGCCGGTTATTTAAATCGGTATGTGATTCTGCCGCGGCTCAGATCATAGGGTGATATTTCAACCGTTACCCTGTCTCCGGGCAAAATTTTAATAAAATGCATGCGCATTTTTCCGGAAATGTGGGCCAAAAGGACATGCTTGTTTTCCAATTCTACTTTGAACATGGCATTTGGCAGTGTTTCAAGTACTTTCCCGTCTACTTTGATGGGTTCTTCTTTTGCCATAATCGGTAATTCATCTCCTTTTGATATAGTAAGATTAATTAAGATCTTCCCTTAATCCGCTTTGCTCCGGATCTTCCCAGAAAACCGTCATAATTTCCTGTGATCAAATGTGATTCGATCTGGGAAATGGTATCAATGGATACACCTACAACAATCAACAATGCAGTTCCGCCAAAAAAGAACGGCACATTGAATTTATCCATGAGCATGGTGGGAAGCACGCACACGGCAGATACATAAATTGCGCCGCCCAAAGTAATTCTTGTCAATACCTTGTCAATGTATTCCGAGGTCCGTTTACCAGGTCTTATGCCCGGGATATATCCCCCGTTCTTTTTCATGTTGTCTGCCACATCATCCGGATTAAACTGCACCGCTGTATAAAAAAAGCAGAAAAAGATGATAAACCCGACATACAGGCCGTAATACCAGATGGTTCCGGGACTGAACATGGCCGCAATCGTCTGCAGGATGGGTAGCGTTCCAAATTGTGCAATGGTGGCGGGAAACATGATGATGGAAGAAGCGAATATGGGCGGAATAACTCCGGCAGTATTAATTTTCAAAGGCAGATGAGAGGTCTGGCCGCCATACATTTTCCGGCCCACCACCCGTTTTGCATAGTGTACCGGAATCCGCCGCTGGGCCTGTTCCATAAAAATAATAAACGCCACCACCGCCACCATGATAACCAGCAGGATAATAATAGAAAAGATACCCATTTCACCGGTGGTCATAAGCCGCAAAGTGTTGCCGATGGCAGAAGGCATGGCAGCCACGATCCCGGAAAAAATGATCAAAGAGATGCCGTTGCCGATGCCTCTTTCCGTAATCTGTTCTCCCAGCCACATGATAAAGGCGGTGCCTGCGGTCAGGGTGATGATGGTAATCAATCTGAATCCCCAGCCGGGATCCATGACAATGGGAACCCCGGCTGGTGATGTCATGGATTCGAGCCCTACACTGATGCCGAAGCCCTGAATAATACTCAGTACCACTGTTCCATACCGGGTATACTGGGTCATTTTCTTGCGGCCGGATTCCCCTTCCTTTTTTAACTGGGCCAGATGGGGTACAACCACGGTCATCAGTTGGATAATAATGGATGCGCTGATGTAGGGCATAATCCCCAGGGCAAAAATGGAAAGCCTTTCCAAAGCCCCGCCAGAGAACATATTGAACATGGAAAACAAGGTGCCTGAAGCTGCAGCAAAAAAAGAGGCGAGCGCAGTGGCGTCAATTCCCGGTGTAGGAACATGTACCCCTATACGGTATACAAACAGCAAAGCAAGGGTGATAAATATCTTGCGTTTGAGCTCAGGCAGTTTAAATAAATTCTGGTAGCTGTTCTCGATCATCTATACAGTCCTTGATTTTCTATCATTATTCCACACTGCCGCCGGCTGCCTCGATTTTTTCTCTGGCTGTTCTGGAAACCAGCAGGTGTTTAAGGGAGAACTTTTTGGTCACTTCACCAGTACCAAGAATTTTGACCCCATCCACTCTGCCCTTTATCAGTTTGGCCTGATAAAGCACGTCCATATCAATGGTTGCGCCGTCTTCAAACTGATCCAGATTTCTGACATTCAGGACCGCATTATTGGTCTTAAAGATATTGGTAAACCCGCGTTTGGGCAGCCGTCTGTAGATAGGCATCTGTCCGCCTTCGAAACCGGGCCTGACATTTCCGCCTGCGCGGGCTTTAAGCCCTTTATGACCTCTGGTCGAGGTTTTTCCCATACCGGATCCCGGCCCCCGGCCAACCCGTTTTGGTTTTTTCCTGCTGCCTGGAGCTGGTGCCAGATCATGAAGCTGCATGTTATACCTCCTCCACTTTCAACAAGTGGGACACTTTTCTGATCTGTCCCACAATCACAGGATCATTTTTGTGCTCCACTGTATGGTGCATCCGTTTGATTCCCAGAGAACGGATGATCCGGCCATGCTTTGCTGGCCGCCCGTTCGTACTTCTTATCTGTGTAATTTTCAATGTATCAGCCATTGTTAAGCCCTTTTAAGTATCTTCACGTGAAAATTATATGTCTTCCGTCTGCAGGCCCCGTCTTCTGGCAACATCTTCTCTGGTACACAGCGACTGTAGCCCGGCCATGGTTGCCCTGACGATATTCTGGGTATTGTGGGTGCCGATGCATTTGGTCAGAATGTCTGTTACTCCGGCCACCTCAAGCACTGCACGAATGCCGCCGCCGGCAATCAGTCCTGTACCCGGAGAAGCCGGTTTGAGAAGCACACGTCCGGCCCCTGCCTTTCCCACAACTTCAAAGGGAACCGTGCCGTTGAGCAAAGATATCTTGACCATGTTCCGCTTTGCCTTATCCATACCTTTGCGGATGGCCTCGGGTACTTCAGTGGCTTTTCCAAGACCGTATCCCACACTGCCTTTGCCGTCACCCACCACAACAAGGGCGCTGAAACTGAAATTTCGACCGCCTTTGACGACTTTTGCAACGCGGTTGATCCTGACGACTTTATCAATTAATCCATTGTCTTCCATTTGCTGTCTAGCCAAGGGTTTGCCTCCTTAATTAGAATTCCAGACCGGCTTCGCGGGCCCCGTCTGATAGTGCTTTGATACGCCCGTGATACAAGAACCCGTTCCGGTCCAGCACCACTTTTGTAATGCCTTTGTCCAGGGCTCTTCTTGCCACCTGGGTTCCCACCGCCTTTGCAATTTCCTGTTTTTTACCTGCAACAGGATTTTGTTTATAGTTTCTGTCCAGAGTGGAGGCGGATACAAGGGTTTCTCCTTTGGTATCATCAATAATCTGGGCATAAATGTGGCTTGCACTTCTGAACACGCTCAATCTGGGCCGGTCTGTGGCTCCATATAGGCGTTTTCTGATGCGTTTTTTCCGTTTAAGCCTTGCCATAAGCCTTGAAGATGTATTTCCCATAATTCCTATTCCCAGGTTTTAGTTTTTACCGGCAGTCTTGCCTGCTTTTCTAATGATTCTTTCATCCGCATACATGATACCTTTTCCCTTGTAAGGTTCGGGAGGCCGGATATTTCTGATATTGGCAGCGGTCTGGCCAAGTATTTCCTTATCAATACCGGTCAAGGTAATTTTGACATTGTTTTCCACTGCTGCACTGATCCCTTTGGGGAGTGAAAAATTCACAGGATTCGAATATCCCACATTCAGCACAAGGCTGTCACCTTTGGATTCAGCCCGGTATCCAATGCCGGCCAACAGGAGTTGTTTTTCATACCCTGTGCTCACTCCGGTAACCATATTTGAGATCAGGGAACGGAATAACCCCTGAAGGGCAACTTTTTTCTTGTCATCACGGTCGGTTTTAACTTCCAAAACCGTATCATTCATTTCAATTGTGACTGCCGGATGCACGTGACGTTCAAGATTGCCTTTTGGGCCTTTAACCTGGATAACATCTCCATTCATGGTCACCTGAACTTTATCTGGAAGCTGAACCGGCTTTTTTCCTATTCTTGACATATCTTATAACTCCTGTCCTACCATACGTTACAAAGAATCTCACCACCGACGTTCGCTTCTTTTGCCTGTTTATCTGTCATCAATCCCTTGGAGGTGGAGATAACAGAAATTCCCAGGCCGTTTAAAACCGGCTTGATCTGTTGTGATTTGCTGTAAACCCTGCAGGATGGTTTACTGACGCGTTTGATACCAAAAATTGTGGGCCTGCCTTCTTTTACATATTTGAGATAGACACGGATCAGGCCCTGGGTTTCGTTTTCAAGAAACTTGAAATCCTTGATATATCCTTGTTCTTTCAGCACCCGCACCAGTTCTAGTTTGATCTTTGATCCGGGGATATCCACTTTGGCAAATCCTGCTTTGCCACCATTTCTGATGATGGTAAGCATGTCTGCAATGGGATCACTAATTGCCATTTACAATCTCCTTAAAATTCCACTGATATTTTTATCGCAAAGCGACGTGAGAATCGGTTTTTATGTTACCAGCTTGACTTGGTAACACCGGGAAGCTTGCCTTCGGAGGCAAGGGTCCTGAAACAAATCCTGCAGATACCGGCTTTTCTGATAAATCCTCTTGGTCTACCGCATAAAGGGCATCTATTGTATCCACGTACAGAAAATTTCGGTTTTCTATTTGCCTTTGCGATTAAAGCTTTCTTGGCCAAGCTTTCCTCCTTAAAATGCTTAATTTTTAAAAGGCATCCCCAGGTGTTTCAGGAATGTTTTGCCTTCCTCATCGGTTTTTGCCGTGGTAACGACCGTGACATTCAGCCCTTTAATGCTGTCGGTCTTGTCATACTCAATTTCAGGAAAGATGATATGCTCAGTGATGCCGAGGCTGTAATTCCCCCGGCCGTCAAAGGCTTTTCCGGACACTCCCCTGAAGTCCCTGACACGGGGCAGAGCGATGTTGACAAGTCTGTCAAAAAAATCATACATTTTTTCACGCCGCAGGGTCACCTTACAACCGATGGGAAGGTCTGCCCGCAGCTTGAAATTTGCAATAGGTTTTTTTGCCCTTGTAACAACAGGTTTCTGGCCTGCTATCAATGCAAGCTCCTGTGCGGCGGATTCGATAATTTTCGGATTCCTGACCGCTTCACCCAGTCCCATGTTCAATACTATTTTTTCTAATTTGGGTACCTGAAATTCGTTTTTATAATCAAAGGTCTCTTTGAGTTTTGGAACAATTTCAGTGTGGTACTTTTCCTTTAGCGTGATCATTTGTTCTCTCCGGCTGTGATCTTAAGCGTCGATCTGCTCGTTGCATTTTTTGCAGATGCGGACGCGTTTTCCGTTTTCAAGCTGTTTTGTACCAATCCGCGTGGGTTTTACACAGGAATTGCACATGAGCATGAGATTGGATACATGGATGGGCATATTTTTTTCCACGATGCCTCCCTGGGGATTTGCCTGTGTGGGCCGCTGGTGTACTTTCACAACATTGATGTTTTCCACAACTACACGGTTGGTTTTATTAACGACCTTCAATACTTTGCCGATTTTATCTTTGTCTTTACCGGTGAGTACTTTAACCTTGTCATCTTTTTTAATTCTGATCTTCATATTTTCCATTGCATTCTCTCCAATCACCCGGTCATTACAGTACGTCAGGAGCCAGAGAAACAATTTTCATGAATCGCTTTGCCCTCAACTCCCTTGCCACCGGACCAAAGATACGGGTTCCCACCGGTTCATTGTTTTTGCTCAGAACCACTGCAGAATTGTCATCAAACCGGATAGCTGATCCATCAGGCCGGGAAATTTCTTTTTTGGTTCTGACGATGACGGCAGGCACAATATCCCCTTTTTTCACCTTGGCATTGGGAATGGCTTCCTTGACAGATACCATGATGATATCCCCTATGCTGGCATATCTTCGTTTGGATCCACCCAATACCTTAATGCAATACAATTCCTTTGCACCGGAGTTGTCCGCAACCGTCAGTCTCGTTTCAGTCTGAATCATTTTTCAACTCCTTCAATTAAACGGCTTTTTTGACTATCTCCGTCACCCTGAACCGCTTTAATTTGCTTAAAGGCCGGGTTTCGATGATTTTTACCGCATCGCCGATCCTGCACGCATTTTTCTCATCATGGGCATGGTATTTTTTATATTGTTTGATATATTTTTTATACATTTTATGCTGTATAAACCGTTCAACCTGAACAACCACTGACTTATCCATTTTGTCGGATATGATTAAACCGGTCAGTTCTTTTTTTTTACCCTTGTGCATATTTTCCATATCATTCACTCTCAACTCATGTTCACATTCATTTGTTTGGATATAGTATAGAGCCTGGCAATGTCTTTTCTCACTTCCGACAATTTTGCTGTATTTTCCAGCTGTCCGGCATCATTCTGAAAGCGAAGGTTGAAAAGCTCCTTTTTGAGTTCAGTGAGTTTGCCTTGAATCTGTTCAGCACCCATTTCTTTTATTTCACTGGTCTTTAGCATGACTAATTCCTTTCCACAAACCGGGTTTTTACGGAAAGTTTTCGTGCAGCAAGCCGAAGGGCTTCTTTGGCTGTTTCCCTGGGTATCCCTTCCATTTCATATAAAATTTTTCCAGGCTTTACCCGGGCAACCCAGGCATCGGTAGCCCCTTTTCCCTTACCCATGCGGACTTCTGCCGGTTTTTTGGTAACAGGTTTGTCAGGGAAAAACCTGATCCAGCTTTTTCCGGATCTTTTTGCATGTCTGGTCAGCGCCACCCTGGCTGCTTCGATCTGCCTTGCGTTCACATATCCACATTCAACAGCCTGGAGCCCAAAGTCACCAAAACTCAAGGTGTTGCCCCGGGCAGGTGTCCCTTTGGTTCTGCCCCGAAACTGTTTACGGAATTTCACATTTTTTGGACTGAGCATTTGCTTTTTCTCCTAATTGCCTCTAATTTGTCGCTAAAGCCTGTTCACCCGAACTTACCACCTCACCTTTAAATATAAAGGTCTTGATACCGATGGTGCCGTAAGTGGTCTTGGCTTCTATAAAGCCGTAATCCACATCAGCGCGCAGGGTGTGCAAAGGAATCCGTCCTTCCTTATACCATTCGGTTCTGGCCATCTCGGCGCCGCCCAGGCGGCCTGAACAGATGATTTTGATGCCCTTGGCACCGAATCTCATGGCAGAGGTAACGCTTCTTTTCATGGCCCGCCTGAAGGCAATCCGCCTCTCAAGCTGCTGGGCAATGTTCTCGGCCACCAGCTGCGCATCAATTTCAGGTCTTCTGACTTCTTTGATATCAATGAGCACATCAGGTTTGAGAATCTTTTCCAGCTCTTTTTTGAGCAGGGCAATTTCAGATCCTTTTTTTCCGATGATGATACCGGGTCTGGCAGCAAATACCCGCAGCCTGATCTGTTTGGAAAACCGTTCAATTTCAATTTTCGAAATACCGGCATGGTATAATTTCTTTTTGAGAAATTTGCGGACTTTAAAGTCCTCTTCAACAAATTCCGCATACTCTTTGTCTGCATACCATCTGGAGTCCCATGTCCTGATGATGCCTAACCTTAATCCGATAGGATGTACTTTCTGGCCCAAGCTAAGTCCTCCTCTTAGTCGGTTTGATCGACTATTACAGTTAAATGACTGGTGCGTTTCAAAATCCGGCTGGCTCTTCCCCTGGCTCTTGGCCGAAAACGTTTCAAAGAGGGGCCGTGATCAACAATAATATTTTTTACAACCAATTTATCCACGTCCAGCTCATGGTTATGCGCGGCATTGGCAACGGCAGACTCCAGTGTTTTGTATATAATACCGGCCGCCTTCAATGGCATAAATTTTAACAGGGTAAGTGCTTGCTCCGCACTTTTTCCTTTCACTTCGCTGATGGGCAACCGAAGCTTAAACGGCGAAATCCTTGCGTATTTAGTACTTGCTTTTACTTCCATTTCACACCTAATCCTTTAATCAAGCAGAGTTGCAAATTACCGTCTGGCTTTTTTGCCACCAGCATGACCCCAAAATGTTCTTGTGGGTGAAAATTCACCAAGCTTGTGACCAACCATATTCTCTGAAACAAATACCGGTATGAATTTTTTACCATTGTGGACGGCTAATGTAATACCGACCATTTCCGGTAAAATAGTTGACCGTCTTGACCAGGTTTTAATCACTTTGTTGCTGTTGGATTTTCTTGCGTCCAGGACTTTTTTTAAAAGCGCAGGTGCAATATATGGTCCTTTTTTCAATGATCGTGGCATAATTTTTCACCTATTATTTTCTCTTAGCTCTTCTTTTAACAATATACTGATCCGTTCTGGCATTATTCCTGGTCCGAAATCCTTTGCTGGGAACACCCCAGGGACTGCAGGGCTGACGTCCGCCGGATGACCGGCCTTCACCACCACCCATGGGATGATCTACCGGGTTCATGGCAACCCCCCGTACAGAGGGTCTTTTTCCCATCCAGCGAGACCGGCCGGCTTTCCCCAGGCTGACATCACCATGTTTTTCATTACCTACCCTGCCCACGGTTGCTTTGCATTTCACATGGATCATCCGGACCTCGCCTGACGGCAGCAGCACCTGGGCATAACTGCCCTCTTTTGCCATAAGACGGGCATATGCACCGGCACTGCGTACAATCTGTCCGCCTTTGTCCTGCTTTAGCTCAATATTGTGAATCCTGGTACCAGTGGGTATTTTTTCAAGGGGCATGCAGTTGCCCGGCTTTATATCTGCGTCTGGTCCGGTTTCCAGAATATCTCCTACCTTCACATCAAGCGGGGCAAGAATATACCGTTTTTCCCCGTCTGCATAGACCAGCAGGGCAATTCTGGCACTCCGGTTGGGATCATACTCAATGGCGGACACCTTGGCAGGGATCCCATCCTTGTCCCGTTTAAAATCAATGATACGGTATTGTTTTTTGGTGCCGCCGCCCCTGTGTTTGCTTGTAATTCTTCCGTAGGAATTCCGTCCGGCTTTTTTGCTGATTTTTTTGGTCAGCCGCCTTTCCGGTTTTGATTTGGTAACTTCTTCAAAAGAAAGGTATTCCTGGGAACGTCTTCCGGGAGATGTCGGTTTTGTCTTTATAATTGTTGACATAGATATACCTCTTTACACACCCTCAAAAAAATCGATTCTTTGTCCTGGCATAAGCGTAATGATTGCTTTTTTCCAGTCTTTTCGTTTGCCGATAATTCTGCCGCGCTGTTTCACTTTGCCCTTGACCTGAACCGTTCTGACCTGTTTCACCTTGGTATTGAAGCTTTTTTCAACAGCGTCTTTGATCTCCAACCGATTTGCCCGCTTGTCCACCCGAAGGGTTACCTGGTTGTGCAATTCTTTTTGAAGGGTTGTTTTTTCCGTAACAACAGGTCCTCTGATGATATCATAGTGTTTCATCTTCGCCTAACCTCCCTTTGATATTTTGAATGCTGGATTCAACCAGCAAAAGATTTTTATATTTCAAAATATCATATACATTCAGACCTGCGGTCTTGATAACTTTTACATCAGGAATGTTTCTGGACGACAGTTCCAGGTTGGTTTCCTGGGCATCAGAGACAATGAGAATGTCATCCAGCTGCAATGCCTCCAGAACGGAAGCAAGCATTTTTGTTTTGATCTCTTCAAGTTTGAGGGCATCTATGACAAAAAGCGTCTTATCCTCATGCTTACAGCTCAAAGCCATTTTCAATGCAAGTTTCCGCACTTTTTTGGGGACCTTGTAGGCATAGGATCTCGGAGAAGGCCCGAAAATCACTCCGCCGCCTTTTCTCAAGGGGGACTTGACACTACCGGCACGTGCATTACCGGTTCCCTTCTGCCTGAAAAGTTTTTTGGTACTTCCTGAAACCATACCCCGTGTCTTAGACGCAGCAGTCCCTTTTCGCCTGGCAGCGAGCTGGGATCTTACTACTTCGTGAAGAACACTTGTCTTAACCGGAATGCTGAATATTTCATCAGGAAGCTGGGTTTCAGACACCTTTTCACCTGCACTGTTTAATACATCTACAGCAGCCATATTCTTCCTCTTAAATTTTGATCAGCTATGCATCACCGCGATACTGTTTGCAATACCCATAGCCGCGCATGTCTTCAAACCACCCCCATAAACAAAGGAAGGCAGTTGATTGAAAATTGTCTTATTTGTCAGTTTTATGGATTTCGAGAATTCCTGTTTTGGGCCCTGGTACCGCCCCTTTCAGCAACAGCAGATTGTCGTTGGGTTTAATATCCACAATGGTTAAATTCTTTACAGTCTCCCTGTCCACTCCCATGTGCCCGGGCATGCGTTTGCCCTTGATAACTTTGGCAGGCCAGGCACTGTTACCGATAGAACCGGGTTTCCTGTGGTTTCTGTTACCATGGGTTTCAGGCCCCCGGCTGAAGCCGTGCCGTTTGATGGTTCCCTGAAAACCGCGTCCTTTTGTCGTACCTGACACCGTGACTTTCTCACCTATGGAGAATATATCCAGGTTGATAACAGCACCTGGTTGAATGTCATCAACCGTCTGGGTACGGAATTCTTTTAAAACCTGAAATCCTTTGTCACACGCTTTTTTTACATGACCTGCAACAGGCTTGTTCAACCGCTCCACCGGTTTTTCGTCAAATCCGAGCTGCAGCGCTGTGTATCCGTCTGTCTCATTGGTTTTGACCTGTGTTACCACACAGGGGCCAACCTGCACAACGGTAACAGGAACGAGTCTCCCATCCGGGGAAAAAGCACTGGTCATTCCGATTTTTTTTCCGATCAATCCGTTCATTTTTGGTTCCTGTTATCACCCTATAATTTGATTTCCACATCAACGCCTGCTGAAAGATCCAGCTTCATCAAGGCATCGACTGTCTGCTGTGTCGGCTCTAAAATGTCCATCATTCTTTTATGCGTTCTGATCTCGAACTGCTCCCGTGACTTCTTGTCCACATGGGGAGACCGAAGCACCGTAAATTTATTGATACGCGTAGGAAGGGGAACCGGTCCCACTATTCTGGCACCGGTTTTCCTTGCCGTATCAACGATATCCATTGAAGACTGATCAAGCAGCTTGTGGTCATATGCCTTGAGCCGAATCCGTATTTTTGTTTTCAACATGATAGCGTTCTTTCTTAATCTTATTCTATAATTTCAGCAATAACGCCGGCGCCCACGGTACGGCCGCCTTCACGCACTGCAAACCGCAGCTCTTTTTCCATGGCAATAGGAGAAATAAGCTCGACATTGATGGTGGCATTATC
>Ga0102943_1000881_pt1 | contig 19286 bp, 15 predicted proteins | sample SalPonC_black_MG_FD_78174 | JGI IMG/M metagenome (GOLD analysis project Ga0102943, IMG submission 78174) | Salt pond soil microbial communities from South San Francisco under conditions of wetland restoration - Salt Pond MetaG... | ecosystem: Environmental > Aquatic > Marine > Intertidal zone >...
GATCTTGTTTTCCAGGGCGCTGTCATCAATGCCGGTACCCCGGCCGGTGAGTTTTTCCACAGGAAGACCGGAAAATGCGGCAATGACCGCGGTGGAAGGCGTGGTGTTGCCGATGCCCATATCTCCGGTTCCCAGCAGGTCCACGGCAGATTCGGCTGCAAGCTCCTCTACAATTTCAATGCCGGCTTCGATGGAACGGATAGCTTCCTCCCTGGTCATGGCCGGTTCTCTGGTAAAATTGGCGGTGCCATGGCGGACCTTTTTATGAAAAATGGGCAGGGCCGGGTCAAACTCGTAGTTGACCCCTATATCAGCTGCCTTGACAACGGCACCGGCGTGGTCGGCAATCACATTCACTGACGCCCCGCCCCCTGCAAAATTGCGTACCATCTGGGGGGTGACTTCGGCCGGAAACAGGCTGACCCCCTCTTCCACCACGCCGTGGTCCCCGGCGCAGGTCACGATACGCTTGCTGGTAAGTCTGACGTCAATGGTGCCTTTGATCGCGGCCAGCCGGGATGCGATATCTTCCATTACCCCCAGGCTTCCCGGGGGCTTGGCCTGGTTGCGCAAACGGTCTCTGGCAGCGTTTAAAGCGGATTGATCCAACTCTTTTCTGATCCTGGCAATGGTGTTTTCAAGCAATGACCGGCCTTTTTTTGGTAGTGTCATAGATTCCTCGCTATGGCTGTCTGTAAAACACAAAAAGGGTTTCACAGGACATAAAGTTCCTGCAAAACCCTTTGCCATCGGGTTTTACACACATGGTATTCCGACACGTCTTCTGACTTTCGGCATTGGATCTGTTTTTGCAGCCTTCCCGCTTGCGCAGTGGCGTTGTAAAAAAACAGATATTTCCGATCACAGCGGCGGGACCGTCACGGTATTGCACCGTGTTCCGTTTGCCGGATACCTGCAGATATATGATCTGATCATATACGGGGTTTGTGCATCCACGTCAAGGAATTTTTCAGCAGAGAATTTCGGTTTTTTTTAGTGCTGTTTGGCCCTGCTGGCTGGACAGTCAGTATAAATGCAGCGGGGGCATTCGTTCCTTCGGACTGAGGCACCGAAAACAACGATTGACAACAGATAAATGATGAAAAGCCCGGGGGTCTGCAGCAGCCAGTAAACCGGAAAGAGTACTACCAGGGCGGGGGCTGCAATACTGAGGCTTTTTTCCGTGGTACTCAGCGGGCCGGGCCGCTGCCTGAAAAATTTGGGCAGACCCCAGAAGAAAATGCATTTCAAGGTGGTTTCCTCTCTGCAGTAATGGGGGCAGTGGGTGCAGAAAAACTGGAGCATCACCGGCACTGATCCCAGCAGGATCAGCAGGTAGACCAGGGCAGCAGCACCGGACCGGTCCAGGAGGGCTGTGAATGCTGTGACAACCGGGATTGCCAGCAGAGCACTGTAATATAAATAATCAGGGAAGCTGTAACGGTATTTCAGTCCGGATTGTTTATGGCTCATCATTTAATGGTTTAGAATTTGCCCTGCCGGAAACGGTTTCCGGCAGGACTGAGATTAAAGTGGAAGGTTATTTTGTTCCTGCATCATAGGCGCAGGTGGTAAAGTCAATTTCTGCACCGCATTTATCGCATTTATGGGATTTGTCAAATTCATCCGAGAAAATTTCTTTGGATGCATCGCATGCAGGACAATTACAGGTAAAGGACTTCAGATGTTTGAAATTTTGAAATCCGGGGCAGTGCTGCGGTGTGCTCATGATGGTCTCCTTTTTATGATGGTTGGTGTAGCTGCTGTTTGTCTATTCATATTTACGTCCATTGTCAAGTCCTGATGCCCGGGTATTTCAGATGGTCACATTCACCCGGGCTGATTATGTAAGGTCCACAACGGTCCGGCCCTTTAGCCGGCCTTTAAGCATGTTTTCAATGGCAGGGTTCAACTGATCAAGGAAAATACGGGATGCCATCTTCTCAAGGTTATCCGGTTTCCATTCATGGGCCAGTTTTTTCCACAAAGCCTGTCTGGGTTCTTTGGGATAATGCTGGGAATCAATACCATACAGGGAGACCCCGCGCAGGATAAAAGGGAATACCGTGATGGGCAGCTCAGGCGATGCCACAAGTCCGCAGCAGGTCACCTTTCCCCATGCCCGGGTGGATTTGATGGCCGTAGCCAGAATGTCCCCGCCCACAGTATCAATAACACCGGCCCACCGGGCTTTGAGTATGGGAGCTTTGTTGTCTTCCACAAATGTCTGACGCGGGATGATTTCTGATGCCCCCAGTTGACTGAGAAAATCTGTTTCCGGTTTACCTGACACTGCTGCCACCGTATACCCGCGTTTTGCCAGAATGGCCACAGCCAGGGATCCCACCCCGCCGGTGGCGCCGGTGACCAGTACCGGCCCGGTATGGGGAGGGATGTCTGCAATTTTTTCAACAGACATGGCTGCAGTAAATCCGGCTGTCCCCAGGATCATGCTTTCTTCCAGGGTCAGGCCGTCGGGCAGGGGCACCACCCAGTCTGCAGGCACCCGGATATACTGGCCGAATCCCCCGGCCGTGTTCATGCCCAGGTCATAAGAGGTGACAATGACAGGATCGCCAGCCGCAATATCCGGGGTACTGCTTTCTGCAACAATGCCTGCGGCATCAATGCCCGGGGTGTGGGGATAGTTCCGGGTGACCCCTTTGTTGCCCGAGGCGGACAAGGCATCCTTATAATTGAGGGAAGAGTACCGCACCCGGATCAGTACCTCCCCTTGGGGCAGGTCCTGGATACGGACGTTTTTTACACTGCCCCTGTACTGACGGTCAGCAGTTTCTTCCACGACAAATGCATCAAATGCCTGATCTTTCATGACAGCCTCCTGTGGTTTTATCCCGCCTGCCTTGTAAAACTAATACCGATCTGGTAATGGATCAAGTCTTAATATATCGGCCAGTTGTTTTTGCCTTACTTTTTTTGCATATAGTGGTATGAAAGGCCATGAAAAAAAACGCGTTTGACACCCCCCGGGTGGCCCTGATATCCTTTTCCCACTTTGTCCATGATGCCTACACCAGCTTTCTGCCCCCGCTTCTGCCCCTGATCATTGAAAAGCTGTCTTTGAGCCTGAGCCAGGCAGGGCTGCTTTCTTTTGTGATGCAGGTGCCTGCGGTCTTCAATCCATTCATCGGCCTTTTTGCCGATAACAAGGGTCTGGCCAGGTGGCTGGTGATACTGGCCCCCACATTGACAGCCCTGCCCATGAGCCTGATTGTCATGGCGCCTTCCTATCTGTTTTTGCTGGTTCTGCTGTTTTTCTGCGGTATTTCCGTGGCCCTGTACCATGTGCCCACCCCGGTGCTGGTGGCCGGGTATTCCGGACCCTGGAAAGGCCGGGGCATGAGCCTGTTCATGTCCGGCGGGGAACTGGCCAGGACTCTGGGACCGATTTTTGCCGTGGCAGCCCTGTCCTGGCTGGGAGCGGACCATTTTTATCTGGTTCTGGTTCTGGCGGTCTTTACCTCTGTGCTGCTGTGGATCATGCTTGAGCCGCAGCAGGAAAAAATCGGATTTGCCCGGTCCAGCTCCCTGAAACAGGCCTATACTGAAATCCGCCACGTGCTCGTGCCCCTGTCAGGCATACTGGCTGCCAGGGCGTGTATGCACGCATCCATGGGCATATTTCTGGGGGTATTTGTGGAGCAGCAGACCGGCAGTCTGTGGTACGGCGGGGCTGCCCTGGCCCTGTATGAAGCCTTCGGGGTGGCAGGGGTATTGTCCGCAGGCACCCTTTCCGACTGGATGGGACGCAGAAAGGTGCTGTTCTGGGCACTGGTCACGGCCCCTGTGGCCCTGCTGCTCTTTGTATATGCCCCCGGAGCGTATAAAATACCCATGATGCTGGTGGTGGGCTTTTCCGTGTTATCCACCACACCGGTGATGCTGGCCATTGTCCAGGAAAATGCCCGCAAATATCCCTCTGCTGCCAACGGCCTGTTCATGATGGTCTCTTTTTTTGTGCGGTCCCTTGCCGTGGTGGTGGTGGGCGGCATCGGGGATGTGGCGGGCATGGAGAACATGTTTGCCGCAAGTGCCCTGGCCGGCTTTTTCGCCCTCCCTTTTTTGATAAAACTGGCCTGATAACTCCAAAACCAATAATAAAAAAAAAGACCAATAATGCAGGAGGAAACAAATGCTGAAGACAAATGAAGACCTTGTGGTGGAAATGTTCATGGAGTGCAAGCCCGGTCCCCCCAGGGTGGGCCCGGGCTGGAAAGTGGACCACAAAGGCGTGCCGTTTCTTTTGCCGGGAATCGGGGGCATCACCCTTAATGTAGGGGTGGGAGATCCGGCATTCGGCCTGGCCGGAGACCATATCGAACCCGGGGTGTCCTGCACAGCCAATGCCGACAAACCCAATGAATTTCCCAACAACTCCCTGCAGTTTCTGGCCTGTGCAGGCAATGAGGCAAAAATCCTTTCCGGGGATGCCAAAGGGAAAACCGGTGTGGTCATCGGCCACCACGGCGGATCAGAACACCTTATTGTGGAGTTTGCCAGAAAGGTAAAAGAACAGATGGGGTATGACGACAGAATACGGATCAGGGTACGGGGACAGGGACTTGCGCTCCTGGATTATCCTGATATCCGGCTGTTTAATCTGTCCCCGGACCTCCTGCACAAAATGCAGATCCAGCCCGACGGCAAAGGCAGACTGATTGTACCGGTCACCACCCTGGTGCCGGCATCCTGCATGGGGTCAGGTTTAGGCCGGCCCCATGTGGGCGCAGGGGATTATGATGTCATGACATCGGATCCGGAAACGGTGCGGCAGTATCACCTGGACCGCATGCGGTTCGGCGATTTCGTGGCCCTGATGGACCATGACAATTCTTATGGCAGGGCATACAGAAAAGGGGCGGTGAGCATCGGGATCGTGGTGCATTCCGACTGCCGCCTGGCAGGACACGGGCCGGGGATTACCACGGTCATGACCTGTCCTGCCGGCCTGATTGTGCCCAGGCAGGATGCCAAAGCCAATATTGCAGACCTGCTGGGGATAGGGACCGTTTGCAAAACAGGCAATTAATGGTATAAAAGATTCATGATACGTCAACCTTTGCCAGGAAAACCGGTGTGAACAGAAAAAGCATTCTGCAGAAAGGCCAGGGCAGGACCAGAAAACTTGCCAGGCTTGCATACATTTATGAACGTGAGGCCCGCTATTTTGCCCAGGTGGCGGAAACCGCCAAGGAGATGGCAGGGGAAGAGCTGCTGGCACTGGGAGCCAGGGACCTGTCCTTTGTTTTTCGTGGAATTTGGTTCACTGCCGCTAAAAAGGATTTTTACCGCATCACCTACCATTCCAGGCTGTTGTCCCGGGTGCTGGCACCCCTGGTATCCTTTGCCTGTACAGGAAAGGACGACCTTTACAGGGAAGCCAGGAAAATCCGGTGGGAAGAGTTCATGACCGTCAAACAGACCTTTTCCATTGTGGCAAATGTGTCTGAGTCCGGCATCACCCATTCCAATTATGCAGGATTGCGGGTCAAGGATGCCATTGCGGATTATTTCAGGGACAGAACCAACCGCCGTCCCAATGTGGATGCCAAAGACCCGGACCTTATCATCAATCTGCACATCCACAGGGACACTGCCACCCTGTCTCTGGATGCATCAACAGGGCCGTTGTACAAGCGCGGGTACAGAGAGGCATCGGTTTCCGCTCCCATGCAGGAAACCGTGGCCGCCGCCATCATCCGCATGAGCGGATGGGACGGCACCATGCCCCTGTATGACCCCATGTGCGGTTCGGGCACACTGCTGGCTGAAGCCTTGATGGCCTATTGCCGGGTACCGGCACAGGTGTTCCGCACCCGTTTCGGGTTTATGCAGCTGCCGGATTTCAATCCCCGTCTGTGGGAAGATATCCAGGTTTCAGCAAAACAGGGTATACAGCCCCTGCCCCCGGGACTGATTGCAGGCAGCGACATTTCAGAACATGCGGTGACTGCGGCAAAAACCAATCTCATGGGCCTGCACTACGGTATGAACGTGTCTGTTGACCAGAAAGACTTCCGGCAGATCCCGGCCATTGCAGACAGCCTTGTTGTCACCAACCCGCCCTATGGCATCCGCATGGGAAAAGACAAAGACCTCAAGAGGTTTTACCAGGATCTGGGCTTTTTTCTGCGGGACCGGTGCAGCCGGTCTTTGGCCCTGGTATATTTTGGAGAACCAAAATATATCAAACATGTACCCCTGGCACCGGCCTGGAAAAAACCCCTGACCATCGGCGGTCTCGACGGGAAACTGGTGAAATATGAACTCTATTGATACAGGATGGGAAAATGGATGTTACCGCTAACCAGGACTCAGGCATCAAGATTTACCATGAACTCATGGCCAATAAAGTCGGCGATATCCTGCTGGTATCCAGTCCCTATGATGCCTTTATCATGGAAGAAGAAGGCAGGCTTTCCAACCGGATAATCAATGAATACAAGGGTCTGAACCTGTCAAAACCCCCCAGGCTCACCTGGGTGTCTTCAGCTGAGGAGGCGTTTGAGCGCCTGGAAAACAAAAAATTCGATCTCATCCTGGCCATGCCCAGTCTGGACGGTATGGAGGTCCATGATTTCGGCGAAAAAGTCAAGCAGCAGTATGCAGATCTGCCGTTTTTCATGCTGCTTCACAACACCTGCGACATCAACCAGTATATCTGTCTTGACAACGCCACCGCTATCGACCGGACCTATATATGGGGGGGAAATGCCGACCTGCTGCTGGCCATCATCAAAAATTTTGAAGATGAAAAAAATGTGGCTTTTGACACCAGTAATGCCCAGGTCCGGGTGGTCATCATGGTGGAGGATTCCCCCCACCATTATTCTGCGATTCTTCCCGTGATATACAAACAGATCGTGCTCCAGACCCAGTCGGTAATTGATGAATCCATCAATGAAGAGCACCGGCTTCTTAAAATGCGGGGCAGGCCCAAGGTGCTTCTGGCCCACACCTATGAACAGGCCATGGCGCTGTATGAAAAGTACAAACCCTATGTGCTGTCCGTGTTTTCCGACATGCGGTATCCCAGAAACGGCAAAGAGGAGGAAAATGCCGGCTTTACCCTGTTGACCCGGATCAAAAAGGAGATACCGGATCTGCCGCTGCTGGTGTTGAGCACGGAAGAGCGCAGCCGGGACCTGGCCCACCAGATTCCGGCCGTGTTTGTCAACAAAAATTCCACCAACCTCAATGACCGGATCAAAACCTTTTTTGTGGGGTGCCTGGGATTCGGTGCCTTTGTTTTCCGGATGCCCAATGGTGATGAAATCGCCCGGGCCAGCAACCTGCGTGCCATTGAAAAGATTCTGCCTGAAATTCCGGATGCATCCATAGTATTTCATGCCAGGAACAACGATTTTTCCCGGTGGCTCATGGCCCGCAGTGAAATCACCTTTGCCTTGAGCCTCAAACCCTATACCATTAATGATTTTCCCGACCCAAAAACCCTGAAGCGGTTCCTCATCGACAGTATCAGGGCCAGGCGCAAAGGAACCCGCCAGGGCCAGGTCATTGAATTTGATTCCAAAAAATTTGATTCAGACACCGGATTCATAAAAATCGGCACCGGTTCTCTGGGGGGCAAGGCCAGGGGGCTGGCTTTCATGTCCTCCCAGATCAAGCGGGATCAGGAACTGATCAAAAAATTTCCAGATGTGGATATCAACATCCCCCAGACATTTGTTATTGCCACGGACGGGTTCAAAATGTTCATCGAGGACAACAAACTGGCGCGGCTCCTGGATTCTCCCGGGGAACTGAAAGATGCCCAGGTAGTAAAGGCGTTTGTACAGGCCCGGTTTCCAGACTGGCTCAAACAGAATTTAAAGGTGTACCTGCGCCATGTCCGGTATCCCATTGCGATCCGGTCCTCCTCCTTGTTTGAAGATGCCCATTATCAGCCGTTTGCCGGTCTTTACAAAACCTATATGCTGCCCAATGCGGACGACAGCCTGGAAAAACGCCTGGACCGGCTCATCATGGCTGTCAAAATGGTCTATGCCTCCACTTATATGAAGGCCCCGAGATCTTATGCAAAAAGCACCATGCACAGGACAGAAGACGAGGAAATGGCCGTGATTCTCCAGGAACTCACCGGCATCCAGTATAAAAATTATTTTTACCCCTCCATTGCCGGTGTGGCACAGTCCTATAATTTTTATCCCATTGCCCATCTCAAGGCCGAAGAGGGCATTTCCTACATTGCGCTGGGGCTGGGAAAAATTGTCATGGAAGGAGGCCAGACCCTGCGGTTATGCCCGAAATACCCCCAGTTTCTGCCCCAGTTTTCCATGGTGAATGATATTCTGGAAAACGCCCAGAAATACTTTTATGCCTTGAGAATGGATATTTTTCCTCAGCCTGATGAATTCTGTGCTGATCCGGCAGAAGATCCCACCCTGGTAAAGCTGGAACTGATGGATGCCCAGGATCATCCGGCAGTGCAGCAGCTGTGTTCCACTTTTCATGTCCAGGACAACCGTATCAGGGATATGTTTTCGAAAAAAGGTTTTCCAGTTCTCACTTTTGCCAATATCCTGAAGCACAACAGCTTTCCCCTGGCACAGATTCTGTCAGAGGTCACCCGGATCGGCAGCCGCTGGATGGGGTCTTCCGTCGAGGTGGAATTTGCCGTGAACCTGCCAGTGGATGAAAAGGAAAAACCCCAGTTTTCCCTGCTCCAAATCCGCCCCATGGGCCGGTACAAACAGAACCTGGAGGTGAAAATCACCAGCAAAAACAAAGACAATGCATTCTGCTATTCCACCCATTCCCTTGGCAACGGGGAATATAAAGACATTTTTGATCTGGTGTATGTGGATCCTGAAACCTTTGATCCCGCCAGAACCGTGGAAATAGCCGCAGAAATAAACAGGATCAACGCCCTTTTCAATGATTCGGGTAAAAAGTATGTGCTCATCGGCCCCGGCCGCTGGGGATCATCCGACCGGTGGCTGGGTATTCCTGTTGCCTGGAATGATATTTCCAATGTAGGGGTCATGGTGGAGACCACCATTGAGAGCATCAAGGCAGACCCCTCCCAGGGATCCCATTTTTTCCAGAACATCACCTCCCTTGGCATTTCCTATATCACGGTATCGGAAAACTCACAGGACTTCATTGACTATGACTTTTTCAGGTGCCGGACCTGCAATACCACCACCACCCACCTGAAACATATCCACTTTGAAGAAGGGCTGCATATCCGGGTGGACGGAAAGACATCCCAGGCGGTTCTCATGCCTGATGCACCAAAACCGGGCAATGGGGCGATGCCCGATATTCCGGTGGTAAAAACCCATGAAAAAAATCCATGACCAATAACCTGCAATCTTTGCAAAGGCGGTGTGCTTTATGATTCCTTCCCCTGATATTTCAAAAATATATGATGGCAGCGGTCCTGTTATTACTGCCATTGATTCCCACACCGAAGGAGAAGTCACCCGCCTGATTGTGGATGGTATTCCGGATATTCCGGGCAATACCATGATGGAAAAGCTCACCTGTTTTAAAACCCGTCATGACGATGTACGCTGTCTTTTGACCAAAGAGCCCCGGGGCTCCCGCCAGGTGCTGGCCGCCCTGGTGACAGCACCGGTCTCGCAGGATGCCGCCTTTGGACTGATCTATATGGATGCCAGAAGATATCCTTTTCTGTGCGGCCATGCCACCATCGGAGCGGTGACCACTCTGGCCCGCACCGGCACCCTGTCACTGGAAGAAGGAGAAAACCGGGTGGACATTGATACCCCCTCCGGCACCATGCACGCCCTGGCCCAGGTGCAGAATGGCCGGATAACCTCGGTTTCCATCACAATGGTTCCCTCTTTTGTGCTGGCCACGGACCAGCAGATCCAGGTGGAAGGATTCGGACCAATTTTTGTGGATCTGGTCTGCACCGGTGGTTTTTTTGCCATGGTGGATACCGGACAGATCAACCTGGCGCCGGTTCTGGAAAACAAGGCGGTTCTGGTGGATCTGGGCATGAAGATTATCGATGCCGCCAATGCCCAGCTCACCGTGGTTCACCCGGAGCGGCCGGATGTCAATACTGTGGATGTGACCGAATTTTATGCGTCAGCCACCCGGGACGGTCATTCAGAAGGCAGGGGCATGGTGGTGTACGGAGAATCCCACATGGACCGCTCTCCCTGCGGTACGGGCACAGCTGCCAAGCTGGCCCTGCTGCACCACCGCAAAAAAATTGCCCTGCACCAGCCCTATATAAATGCCAGTCCCCTGGGTACGACCTTCGGAGCTGAACTGGTGGAAGAAACACATATCGGCACGGTAAAAGCCTGTGTCACCCGGATCACCGGAAAAGCCTGGATCACCGGGGTGCACCATTTTATTGTGGAACCAACCGATCCCTTTCAACAAGGATACCTGGTTTGATGACACCGGATATGATTTTACACAACGCACATGTATATACCCCTGAATCCGTGTATATTGCCGGATCAGGGTTTGTTCCGGCAGCCGGCCGGGACACTGCCACTGCCCTGGCTGTTGCAGGCCGGCATATTGCAGCCATGGGGGATGATACCGCCATCCTGGCCATGGCGGGACCCAACACCCGGGTTGTGGATCTGGACAAAAAACTGGTACTGCCCGGGTTCACTGACACCCATTTTCATTTTTACGAATGGGCTGTGAACCTCAACAGCATCGATTTTGCAAAAACACGGGATTTTGCCGGCATGCAGACTGCCGTCGGGGAAAAAGCCGCCCTGCTGGGACCGGGGCAGTGGATTCTTGGGCAGGGATTCAATGAATCGGACTGGCCGGAAAACCGCATGCCCGACCGCCTGGATCTGGACAGGGCAGCCCCGGACAATCCGGTGTGCATCTGGCGGTGTGACCTGCACCTGGCAGTGGCCAATTCCATGGCCCTGTCCATGGCAGGCATTGATGCAGCGACCCCTGATCCGGAGGAAGGCGTTATTGTCCGGGACGGCAGCGGGCTTCCTACCGGCGTTCTAAAGGAAACAGCCCCCAACATGATACGGGCAGTGGTTCCGGAACTGACCTTTGTCCAGCTGCTGGAAAACATGGAAAAAGCCATGGCCCATGCCCATGCCCTGGGATTGACCGGTATCCATGACATCCGGCTTATGGGAGGAAAGGAAGGGGCCGTCGCTTTGCAGGCGTGGCAGGCCCTGCATGCCGCCGGAAACCTGGTTCTGCGGTGTCATGTGACCCTGCCCGGTGAAATGACTGCCCGGGCAGTAGGTCTGGGGCTGTGTACCGGATTCGGGGACGATCTGCTGCGCATCGGGCATTTGAAATTTTTCAGTGACGGCGGTATGGGGGCACGCACGGCATGGGTGACAGAACCCTATGTGGATGCGGCATACGGTATGCCCCTGACCCCGATTGACGACATTGAACAGGCAGTGACACAGGCGGACCGTTCCGGTCTTTCCTGTATGATCCATGCCGTAGGGGACCGGGCCGTCCACGAGGTCCTTGGCGTGTTTGAACGGGTGGAAGGACGGCACCAGAGCCGCTGCCGCATTCCCCACCGAATGGAACATGCCCAGATGATTCTGCCTGAAGACCTGGAAACCCTGGGCAGACTGAAAAACCTGGCTGTCTCCTGCCAGCCCAATAACATGAGCCTGGATATTTCCATGATCGACCAGTGTGCCGGAGAACGGGGCAAATATGCCTATACTTTCAAAAATATCCTGGCCACCGGCATTCCCACCATGTTCAGTTCCGATGCCCCTGTGGCAGATCCCAATCCTTTCAGCGGGATCTATTCCGCTGTCACCCGCAAGCGCATGAACCAAACCCCGGAAAAAGGCTGGTACCCGGACCAGTGCCTGACCGTGGACCAGGCAGTACAGGGGTATACCCTCACCCCTGCACTGACGTCCGGTACAGGAAACTGCCTGGGCAGCCTGGCTGTGGGGAAACTGGCCGATCTCATTGTGACGGACCGCAATATATTTATGATTGACCCGGATGAAATTGCCAAAGCCCGGGTGGTGCTGACCCTTTTCAACGGAAAAATAGTGTATGAAGGATAAGAACCTGTTTTTTCTGGAAACCATTTTCACCCGGTCTGCCGACGGCCTGATGATATGTGACGGCCAGGGCAGGATTTTGAAAATGAACCAGGCAGCAGAGCGGCTGAACGGCATCAAGGCCTCAGAGGTTGCGGGAAAGGATGTCCGAACCCTGGTGAAAGAAGGCCAGATCAACCGGTCCGCCACCCAGGAGGTTCTGGAAACCCGGCGTCAGGTCAGTCTGGTCCAGACCACCCCGAAATCCGGTTACTCTCTGCTGGTCACCGGCACGCCTGTTTTTAACGATGCCGGGGACATTGCCTTTGTGGTGGTGAACGAACGGGATATTTCCCTTATCAGGGATATGAAGCGCAAACTGGCCCAGGTGCGCCAGGAATCGGAAAAAATGCGGGAAGAACTCACCGAGCTGACCTTACGGGAACTGGAAGACAATAATATCGTGGCCAAGAGCCCTTCCATGAAACAGGCAGTGCACCTGGCACTCAAACTGGCCCGCATCGATGCATCCAATATTCTGCTCCAGGGAGAATCAGGTACGGGCAAGGGGCTTCTGGCAAAGTTCATCCATAAACACAGCCTGCGGGCCGGCAGTCCCTTTATCCAGATCAATTGTGCAGCCCTGCCTGAAAACCTGCTGGAAGCGGAATTGTTCGGTTATGAAAAAGGCGCATTTACCGGTGCCAGGGAGACCGGCAAGGCCGGTTTGTTCGAACTGGCGGCCGGCGGTACGCTTTTTCTGGATGAGATCGGTGAACTGTCCCCCGGGGTCCAGGCCAAGCTGCTCAAATACCTGGATGACCAGGAAATCATGCCGGTGGGGGGCACAAAATCAAAAAAAATAGACTGTTCCATCCTTGCCGCCACCAATCAGGATCTGGAGCAGCTGACCCGCAAAAAACAGTTCCGTCTGGACCTGCTCCACCGGCTCAACACCTTTACCCTTACCATCCCGCCTTTACGCAACCGGCCGGAAGACATTCTGGAGCTGACCCGGCTCTGCCTGAAACGGTACAACAAAAAATACAACCGCCGGGCCCATATCGGTTACAAGGCTTTGCAGGCATTGAAAGCCCATTCTTTTCACGGCAATGTCCGGGAACTGATCAATATGGTTAAACAGGCAGTGGCCATGTGTGACCGGCGGCAGCTGGATGATTATCTGATCCGGTTTACGGAAGCACCGGAAAATCCGGTTGTCAGGACCGGCAACATGGGCACCTGTGCCGGCCTGGCCCAGGCTGTCCAGGCAGTGGAGCATGACATGCTCATGCAGGCGGCCATGCGCTGCCGGACCACCAGAGAGGCAGCCGCTTTTCTGGGGACAAGCCAGCCCACCGTGGTAAGAAAATTTAAAAAACACGGCATTGTCCTGAAATCCTGATCCTGGATCTGTTTTGATTTAACTTTGAATCAATTGCATATTTTTTTCTTTATCAGAAAGACTTTTGATATTAATATGCCTGATTTATTTTTGAATCAAACCATATTTGCTTTGATAATGGTAAGTTGCCTTGTATTTTTGATTTATTTATGAATCAAACCGCCGGTATCACAAAAAAACTTTTTTTACATGGATGATCATAATAGCTTTATTTACAACAGGTTATAAAATAAATTCACTGACTGGCACATATCTTGTATTTTGGAAAATCACTGTAACTGTAAACAGATCGCATATGCCCCATATGAATGTGTAAAAAACCAATCAAGGTGTTGCTCTATGAAAGAAAAACCGTGGAAACCCTGGCTGCTGCTGTCACCGTCTCTGACAGCCGTATTTTTGCTGCTTATTGTACCGGTCTGTTTTGTGGTGGTTTACAGTTTCTGGCTCAGGGCCCCTTCCGGCATGGATATTCCCGCGTTTCAGTTCGGTAATTATGCCAAATTTTTTGCTGATTCCTTTTATCCGGTCATTCTGCTCAATACCATACGGGTGGCCCTGGAAACTGTTTTTCTCTGCCTGGTCATGGGATATATTCCCGCCTATTTTTTTTACCGCACCGAATCCCGGTTAAAGCCATTTCTCATGATTCTGGTCATGCTGCCCTTCTGGATCAGCTTTATCATCCGTACCTTGAGCTGGATCAACATCCTGGGGGATTCCGGCCTGATCAACCACCTGCTTTTGAAATACGGCCTTATCTCCGTTCCCCTTCCCATGCTGTACAATGAAGGGGCCGTGATCATGGGATTGATCCAGTATCTGCTGCCTTTCATGATTTTAAATATTTATGTGAGCCTGGACGGCATAGATAAAAGCCTGACCGAGGCGGCCAAAAGCCTGGGATGCACGGAATGGCAGGCATTCAGGGAGATCACCCTGCCCCTGAGCCTGCCCGGTGTGAGTGCCGGGTGTCTTTTGGTATTCGTGCTCACCTGCGGCACCTATCTGCCGCCCATGATTCTGGGGGGCCCGGGCAATGAAATGATTGCCAACCTGATTTTCAAACGGGTGGTCGGTACCCTGGACTGGCCCTTTGGTTCGGCGATTTCCGCCATACTTCTGTTTCTTTTGGTCATTATCGTCTATACCTATAACCGGTATATGGGCATTAACCAGATATTCAAATCCCTGAGCAAAGGGTAGGGAAAAAGATATGAAAAAACTGATTTCCGGCTGGTCTTTGATCAAACTGTATACCATACTGGTGTATGTCTGGATGTTCGCCCCCATTGTGGCAGTGGTGATTCTGGCTTTCAACCCCCAGCAGTTCGGCACCTTTCCCATGGAGGGTTTCAGCTTTAAATGGTTTGTCAAACTTTCCCAGAACTCCACCATCCTGGATGCCTTTAAGAACTCTCTGGTGCTGGGCTCGCTCACGGCTGTTTTTGCCACTGCCATAGGTGTGCCCGCAGCCATGGCTTTTATCCGGTATGAATTCAAGGGAAAAGAATTTATAAATACCCTGCTCATTGCGCCCATCATGATCCCGGAAGTAATCCTGGGAGTCGCACTGCTGTTGTTCATCCGGTGGCTGCAGCAGCCCAAAAGCTTTGCTTTGCTGCTCATTGGCCATGTGGTGCTGACCCTGCCCTATGTGCTGCTCATTGTCCAGGCCCGGCTGGTGGGGATCAGACGCGAGTATGAAGAAGCAGCTCTGTCACTGGGGGCCAGTCCGTTTCAGACCTTCAGGGAAATCACTTTCCCGCTGCTGGCACCGGCTATTTTTGCGGGCATGCTGTTTGCCTTTACCATTTCATTTGATGATGTCACCGCCACCCTGTTCTGGGCAACGGCCCAGAACCAGACGGTCCCGGTCCAGATATTCAGTATGCTCAGAACTTCCATCAGCCCGGAAATAAACGCCCTGGGGGCGGTCATGATTGTATTGACCGTCTCGATTCCCCTGGCGGCAGGCTATGTGGCAAGACGATTTGCCAGGGGAAACACCCCCTGAATCGAATATGACAGCACCCGGCTTCAGGGTCGGTGTGCATCCGGTATTTTAACGTCAGAGACAAAGGAGAAGACAATGGGAGAAGAATTGAAAAAACGGCTGGATGATGTGTATCAAAACTATCTGGAAGGAAACATCACCCGGCGGGATTTTGTCAAGTTCGCGGGCATTGCAGGCGCTGCTTTAGGCTTGGCAGGCGGACCTTTCGGGCTGATGGGCAAAGCCTTTGCCGGCAAATCCATTACCGTCCATTCCTGGGGAGGCACCACATCAGAAGCATTGCGTAAATTTGCCTTTGATCCCTTTACCAAAGCCACCGGCATTGAAGTCATTGATGCGGCCTTTACCGGTATGGATGCATTTTTAACCCAGGTCAAAGCCTCCTATCCACCGGGAGGGGAATTTAATATTGCCCATCTGAGTGCGGTGTATGATTATGCCCGGTATACGGATCTGGGATTCGGTGTGGTTCTGGATGAAAGCAAAATTCCCAATCTCAAGAATGTCATGACCAAAATGACCGATACCCTGCGGGGCATCACCAATGGTACTTTGTCAGCAGTTCCCTATGATCTGGGCCAGACCGGCATCGCGTATAACACAAACGATATTTCCAAGGAAAAAGCAGAAGAACTGGGGGCATCCCTGCTCTATGACAAGAGCTTGAAAGGCAAACTGGGCTCCTGGGGCGGGGATTTCAGAACCAATATGTGGTATGCGGCCCTGCACACCGGTCAAAGCCCCAATAACATCACAGATGTGGATGCGGTATGGGATGCTTTGACAGAACAGCGCGGGATGATCAAAAAATACTGGGCATCCGGATCAGAACTCATGAGCCTGCTGGCCAATGGTGAAATTTCCGCGACAGTGGCATGGTCCGGACGGGTGGCGGCACTGCAGGATCAGGGACATCCCATTGGATACCTGGCCCCCGACGGCACCTATTCATGGATGGAATACATGTATGTGCTCAAAGGCACGGACCTGGAAGTGGCCCAGAAACTGCTCAATTTCATGCTGGAGCCTGAAGCTTCCATTGCCGTGGCCAAGGGACAGAAATATCCGCCGGCCCTGGATCCCACCAAAGTGGAAATGCCTCCGGAAGTCAGAAAACTGCCGGCCTTTGACCCCACAGGCAAGCTGAATGGCTATCTGTTTGCAGACCCTGCCTACTGGAACAAACACCAGCTGGAATGGGCGGAAAAATGGGACCGGATCATGGCCGGTGCCTAAGACACCTTAATTCTTAATGAACCAGGTACCCCGGCGGCATGGCTGCCGGGGACCTTTTCCATAAAATGGGAGATGATTGGTTTGACACAAGCAAAAGACCCGGCCTTTGTCAGGTTCCAGGGTATTGAAAAACGGTTTGGTGATCTGGTGGCAGTGCAGAAGATGGACCTGGATATTCCGGAAGGCTCCTTTGTTACCCTGCTGGGACCGTCAGGATGCGGGAAAACCACACTTCTCCGCATGCTGGCAGGACTGGAACCCCCGACCCGCGGAGATATTTATATCAAGGGAAAACGCATCAACGATACCCCCATCCACAAGCGCAACCTGGGGATGATATTCCAGAACTACGCCCTGTTTCCCCATAAAACAATTTTTGATAATGTGGCATTCGGCCTCAAATACCGGGATGTGTCAAAAGCCGAGATGAAGGAAAAGGTGGAAAAAGCCCTGGAAACGGTGCGCCTGCCAGGGGTTGGACAGCGGATGCCCTCCCAGCTTTCAGGGGGCCAGCAGCAGCGCATCGCTTTGGCCCGGGCCATTGTCATTGAACCGGATGTCCTGCTCATGGATGAACCGTTGTCCGCCCTGGATGAAAATCTGAGAGAAGACATGCGCCGGGAGATAGACAATCTTCAGATGGAACTGGGAGTGACCACCATTTTTGTCACCCATGACCAGAGAGAAGCCTTGTCCATGTCTGACAAGGTGGTGGTCATGAAAGACGGATTCATCCAGCAGGAAGGCGAACCAGAAGAGGTCTACAACAATTCCGTCAACCATTTTGTGGCTGATTTTCTGGGCCATTCCAATTTCCTGCGCGCCCGGGTTAAAACCCGGAAAAATGGAAATTATGAAGCTGAACTGGCAGACGGCAGCATCTGCATTGCAAGTCCGGTGGGGGAATTTGATGTTGAAGAAAACGCCGAGATCGTTATCCGTGCCCAGAAAATGACCCTGGGATATAAAAAGGATTATGAAAAAGAAGAGGGCATGAACTATTTTTTCGGCACGATAAAGGACCGCAGCTATATGGGGGGAGAAGTCAGCTATTTTGTGGAACTTCCCGACGGACAGCTGCTGCACGTGATCAATTTTGTTAAACGGAGCCCGTATCGCCGGGGTGACGAGGTCTTTATCAGGGTGGATCCGTTCCACTGCAGATTATTGAAATTATGACATAGCACAGCAGTTTTTTTGTGCAGGAATTACGAAAGAATGGATAGCGCCTTGCGCCGTTCTTACAGGAGAATTGTGCGCGGCAAAGGAGGGTATGGACCTCCGGTGACGGATAAGTATCATAACAGCCCCATCCACGGCAGTTTTGTGTGGATCAAGCAAACCCTGGATCCAGGGGCCAGTTATATTATTTTTGAAAATGACCTGAAACAGGCAGATGGATCTCTTTTTGATCCATCCCATGCAGCGTATGCCTATTTTGCGGCACATGCCTACACCTGGAAAAAGGTCATGGATGCAGACCTGCAAAGAGAATATCTGGTGGTGTGCATCGGAACGGGCAACGAAGATGAAGTGCTGGGCCAGGTCATGGGATACGGGTTTCCCAAAGATACGGTCTATTATTTATACAAGGCAAAAGAGGCGTGACATGAAAACGAACAGAACCATAACAGACACAACCATAGACATCCGGTTTAAGTATTCAAAAGAAAAAAGATCTGTACCGCTTTCCCAACTGGAGGAAGGTGCCCGGGAATTTCTGGAAATTTACGGCAATGCCCAGTTCTGCGGCAGTGAATTTGTGAGAATCATCAAACAGGGAAACGGCCGGACCAAATGGGAAAACCTTCTGGCTGCCACCGGTTTTGAAGGGTATCCGGAAGACTTTTTTAAAACCGTATTATCCGCCATTGCCGGGGGCGAGGGTCAAACAGTGACCATCAACGGGGTAACCTTGCCCCATATGCTGCTGGTGGCCTTACTGGAACAGGTGATTTCCGGTCATGGATATGTGTCTGTGCGAAACACAGACCAGCTTGTGGCATTGACCAACCATATCATTCCAGATGCTGACAGAGCGGATCTCCAGGCGGTGATTGAAAAATATCCGGTACGCCTGTCCCGGCATACCGTCCGGCAGATGATGGTGTCAAAAGACGTGGCCTACCAGTACCTGCCCTTTGTGGAAGAACTGGAAAATATCGGCCACACCAATACCTGGATCGGCCAGTTCCATGAGGGCCTGCTGGAGCAGATGTACCAGAACCGGGTGATTTTTCTGCTGAATATGAGCTGCCCGGTCTACTGCCGGTTCTGTTTCAGAAAGCACAAAGATTCCAGGAACGAGAAAAATCCCACCCCCAAAGATGTGATGAAAGCCGTGGCCCATGTGGAAGCATCCCCCGCCATCAAGGAGATCGTTATTACCGGCGGTGATCCCTTCCTGAACAGAAAAAACATGGCTGCCGCCATTGACGGTCTCATGGCAGTGGATCATGTTCAGACCCTTCGCCTGGCCACGCGTTCCATTGCCTATTATCCGGAACTGTTCCTGGAAAAGGAAGGGGATTATCTCAAATATGTCAAACAGAAAAGCCTGGAGCTGAACCGGAACGGCAAGCGCATGGAA
>Ga0102943_1000884_pt1 | contig 19233 bp, 14 predicted proteins | sample SalPonC_black_MG_FD_78174 | JGI IMG/M metagenome (GOLD analysis project Ga0102943, IMG submission 78174) | Salt pond soil microbial communities from South San Francisco under conditions of wetland restoration - Salt Pond MetaG... | ecosystem: Environmental > Aquatic > Marine > Intertidal zone >...
CGGTTCAGCGAGTCCGTATCGGCGTGGACGATGCTGTTGAACTGCTTGCCGCGGCGCGTGACGACCGTCAGCAGGTCGGGATCGCGCTCGACGGTCTGGACGGCGACGGCGTGGAACCGAGCGCGACCGTCGTCCGTCGGGAAGACCCCGCCGGCGCACAGGTGCGGACCGCCGTACTGGACCTGGTCGCCCTTGGCGCTCAGGGTCTCGATCCCCGCGTACATCGGCACCACGCGTGCGATCTCGTCCCGGATGGCCGCGGTGCCCGGAAAGCGTACGGCCCCAGCGATCTCGGGCCGGACCCGAGCGGCCAGCTCGCTCAGGATCTCCCACTCGGGCCGGGCCGCCTCGACGCGGGGCCCGGGAATCTCGGGGCTGAACACGATGCGTCGCTCGGTGGTCGTCTCGGTCACGCCGCCGGGGATCTTGTAGCGGGTGGTGGCGGGAAGCAGCAGCACGGTGTCGGCGGGATCGACCCACATCTGGCTGCTGGGGACGATGTCGATGTGCACGCGCAGCGGAATGCGTGCGAAGCCGGCGTCGACGCCGGAGGGGTCGGGCATCACCTCGCGGAAGTTGCCGCCGACGGCCAGCAGCACGTCGATCTCGCCGCGCTTCGCGGCGTCCAGCATGGCGGGGGTGGTCAGCCCGGGCGCGTCCGGGACCGTGAAGCCGTACGTCTCGGACAGCTTCGCCGCGCTGTCCGGCGTCAGCGGCGCGCCGCCCGGCAGCGCGGTGGCGTAGGCGCCCATCTCGGCCCCGCCCTGCACGCCCGAATGGCCGCGGATCGGCATCAGGCCGCAGCCGTCGCGCCCCACGAACCCGCGCGAGAGGGCGAGGTCCACGATGGCGCGCACGTTGTCCTCGCCCCCGCGGTGCTGCGTGATCCCCATTCCCCATACGAACACCGCGCGTTTCGCCTCCGCGACCATGGCGGCGTACGCCTCCATCTCGGTCCTGGACACGCCGGCGGCGGCCTCCAGCGTTTCCCACGACGTCGCTTCGAGGAGGGCGCGCAGCTCGCCGAAGCCGCTGGTGCGCTGCGCGACGAACGTCTCGTCCACGCCGCCCGCCGCGATCAGCGCCTTCAGCGTGCCGTGCACGAACGCCCTGTCGCCGCCCGGCCCGACCTGCACGAACCGGTCGGTGATCTTCGTGCCGAACAGGGCGCTCTCGAGGTCCGACGGCACCCAGTACGCGTCCATGCCGGGCTCGCGGTACGGGTTGACGGTGACGACCTTCGTGCCGGCCTTCTTGGCGTGATAGAGGTACTTCATCACGACCGGCTGGTTCTTCGCGACGTTGGAGCCGAAGAAGGTGACCAGGTCGGTCCCGATCAGGTCGGTGTACGAGCAGGTGGTCGCGCCCACCCCCAGCGCGGCCTTGAGCGCGACGGTGCTGGGCGAGTGGCACACCCGCGCGGCGTTGTCGACGTTGTTCGTGCCGATCGCCCGCATCGCCTTCTGCGCGACGTAGTACGTCTCGTTCGGGATGCCGCGACTGGTGAGGTAGAGGAACGTGCGGTCGGGCTCGGTGGCGGCGACGCGCTCGGCGATCAGCGACAGGGCGTCGTCCCATGCGATCGGCTGGAACCCCGCTTCGCCGCGACGCCGGATCATCGGTCGGGGGAGCCGCCCCAGCGCGCGGAGGTCGCGCCCCCGCATCTCCTGCAGCGGCGCGACGTCCGTGAACCTCGCGGGATCCGCGGCCGGCACGGTGTTCAGCCGGAGCAGGCGCAGGCGGACGTTGCACAGGTGCACGCCCTCCACCGTCCAGTCCTCCATCCCGCTGCACCCCAGCGCGCATCCGTCGCACACGCCGCCTTTAAGGATCCGCCAGGCGTAGCCGGGACGGTCGCGATTCTCCCAGCCGGCGCGGAACACCTCGCCGAAGTTGTCGAGGTGCGTGAGGGGAACGCGGGTCGCCCAGGTGCCTGGGTCCCAGCCTTCCTTCGGAGGGACGACGGCGCGTTTCGGGCGGCTCTTGAAGATCCCCACGGTGCGGCTCCTTTCGGTGCGGTGAGGGTCAGCCTACCGGGCTCGGCGGCTGCGAGGCGTGTGAACGTCCGCGCCTTCGCTGCAAGCGGAGGCGGTGGCGACGCCGCCGACGCTTGGCGCCTCGGGCGTACCGTCCGGGACGCGATCGCGGCGTAGGGCGTCGAGGGCGTGTCCGGCCGGCGGCCCGGCCGAAGCGTCTCCGAGAACGGGCCTTGGTAGCCTGCGACGGTGATTCTTCGCTGCCTGGGGGGCCTGCGCGTGGACGGAGCGGCGTTCGCACGTCGCAAGCCGATGGTGCTCCTCGCCTACCTGGCGGTCGAGGGGCCGCAGCCGCGAGCCAGGTTGGCCCGACTGTTCTGGCCCGACGCGTCCGACCCCCGAAACCGTCTTTCGGTGGCGTTGCACCGGATCGAGCGTGACCTTCCGGACGTCGTCCACGCCGATGCCGAGGTGGTCGCGGCACGCATCCCGACCGACGTCGCGAACGTCCGGGAGGCGCTGTCCCGCGACGACGTCGAGCGTGCCCGGGAGCTGTACGGCGGAACGTTCCTGGCGGGCGTCGTCGTTCCGAACGTGAGTCCGGAGCTCGAGGCGTGGACGGTGGAGGTCGCCGAGGAGCTCGCCGACCTGCTACGGGACCGGCTGCTGCGTGCCGGGTCGAGGGCCGGACTGCAGCGACGGTACCCTCGGGCGGCCAGGCACGCGGAGATGGCCATGCAGGTGAGCGGCGCGCGTGCGCCGGAGCCGGAGCTCCTGGCGCAGTGGCACGCCCTGGCGCTGGCGGGCGGGTCGGACGTCGCCCTCCGGCTCCGGCGCGAGGCCGACGAGCTGGGGCTGGCCGTCGCCGCGACGCCGGCGGAGGCGCGCGCGCACCTGATGGCCGCCGTGCCGAGGACGAACCTGCCCCGCGAAACCACGACCTTCGTGGGTCGGGCGCGCGAGCGCGTCGAGCTGGGGCGGCTGCTGGGCGACCCGGGCCGGCCGATCGTGACGATCCTGGGGCCGGGCGGGATGGGGAAGACCCGCCTCGCCCTGGGCCTGGCGCGCGACCAGCTGGCGACGCCCACGTTCGCCGGCGGCGTGTTCTTCGTGCCGCTCGAGACCGTCGACCGTCCGGAGGAGATCCCGAACGCCGTGGCGGGCGCCATCGGCGCCGACGTCGGAAGCGGCGAGTCCGCGATGCAGGCGATCGTCCGAACGCTGGGGCGACGACCGGCCCTTCTGCTGCTCGACAACGTCGATCACCTCGTGAACGGCGCCGGCGTGATCGCCGAGCTCGTTCGCGTGTGCCACGGACTGTTCGTGCTCGCGACGTCCCAGATCAGGCTCGAGCTCGAAGAGGAGTCGGTCTTTCCGCTGAGCGGCCTGACGACGCCGGTCGAGGACGCCACGCCAGGCGAAGCCGCCGCCGCCGAGTCGGTCCGGCTGTTCGTCGAGCGTGCGCGCCGCTCACGCCTCGACTTCGAGCCGGGCGACGAAGACCTGATCGCGATCGCCGATCTGTGCCGTAGGGTGCACGGCGCGCCGCTGCCGATCGAGCTGGCGGCCGTGTGGATCCGGGACAGGTCCCCCGCACGGATCGCGAGCGAGCTCGAGGCGTCCCTGGCCGGATTGGCGTCGCCCTCCCGGTCGATCCCGGAACGGCATCGCACCCTCAGGGCCAGCTTCGAGGCGTCGTGGCTGCGGCTCCGTGCGGACGAGCGACGAGCGCTGACGTCGGTCTCCGTGTTTCGTGGTGGGTTCGCGCCGGCGGACGCCCAGGCGGTGTGCGGCGTGGAGCCCGAGCTGATCGGCCGGCTACGGGATCGATCGCTGGTATCGCGAGGCGACCGGGAGGATCCGGGCCCGACCCGCTACGACCTTCATCCGATGATCGCCGTCTTCGCGCGCGAGAAGCTGGACCGGACGAAAGAGGCGGCTCACGACCTTCGTCGGCGCCATGCCGCCCACTACGCGGCCCTGGCCGCGCGCTCTCGGAGCGATTACTACGGGCCGAACCAGGTAGCGGCGATGGCGACGTTCGAGCGGGAGCGAGCGAACCTGATCCAGGCGGCGTCGTGGTCGCTGCGGCACGATCCAGATCAGGCGCTCCGGCTGGCGGGCGACCGGCTCGAGGCCTGGCGCTACGCGACCCGCTTCGCCGAGGGGCGTCAGGAAGCCGAGCGGGCGCTCGCGGGCGCGGCGTCCGCCTCGGCCGAGGCGCGCCTTTCCGCCCGGGTGGCGGCGGCGTCGATGGCCTACCGAACGGGCGACTACCGAGGCGCGCGTGACCACCTCGAAGCGGCGTTCGCCGACGCTGCGCTCTGCGGCGACCCTGGAGCGGACGGGCGCGCCTGGCAGGTGCTCGGCGACGTCGCCCACGCGGAGCTGGCTCTGGACGAGGCGGCGCGCTGCTTCGCCGCCGCCGCGCGTTCGGCCCGCGTCCGGAACGACGCGATCGGCGAGATCGCGGCGCTCACCGGCGCCGGCCGGACCGCGGCGCTGCAGCGTCGCTTCGAGCCGGCCAAGGCCGCGTTCGAGCGCTCGCTGGCGTTGGGGCGAGACCGGGGAGCGGTCGCCAGCATGGCGACGGGCGAGTACAACCTGGGCGCCCTGGCGCGCGACCTGGGCGATCTGGACGAGGCCCGTCGTCGTTTCGAGGATGCGCTGTCCCACGACGCCGAGATCGGGGACCGCTGGGGGATCGCGGAGTGTCTGAACGAGCTGGCCGGGATCGACTACCGCAAGGGCGCGTACGGCGACGCCGGGCGACGCTACAGCGAGGCTCGCGGGATGTACCGGGCGATGGGGTACGCCCCTGGGGTGGCAGCGGCGGAGCATGCGCTGGGGCTCGTGGCGGAGGCGTGCAGCGAGCCCGAGACCGCATTCGTCCGGCAGCGGACCGCCCTTCGGGCGTACCTCGATCTCCAGCACGAGGCGCACCTGCCCCCGGTGCTGGGCGCCCTGGCCCGGGTCGCGGCGGTCTTGGGCCGGAGCGAGAGCGCCGCTCGCCTGTGGGGCGCGGAGCGGGTCTTGAGCCAGCGTCTGGGCCGTGCGCCGGAGGACGACGATCAGGATCGACGCGAGGGCGAGCTCGCCCGCCTCCGTGCGCGGCTGGGCGAGGCGACGTTCGAGCGGGCGTACCTCGAGGGGTCGCGGCGGGAACCGTCGGAGCTGGTCGCGACGACGCTCAGCGGCGTCCCCGACCGTTCTCCTCGTCGCCCTTGACGACCATCACCGGGCACGGCGCGAACTCCAGCACCCGCTCCGCGACGGAGCCCAGCATCACCTTCTTGCGGGGGCGCCGGCCGACGTGGCCCATCACGATCAGGTCGGCGCCACGCTCGCGCGCCTGATCGACGATCTCCTCGAACGGATCGCCGCGCACGACCTTCGACGCGACGTCGAGCCCCATGCGCTGGCCCTCCTCCCGGAGCACGTTCAGGATGCGCTCGCCCTGCTCGTGCAGCTCGGCGCGGATCTCGTCGAGCTCGCGCTGGTCGAACCGGCGCAGCTCCTCGCACAGCAGCAGATCGATGACGTAGAGCAGGTCGACCCGCGCGCCGAACGCCCGCGCCGTGCGGAACGCCAGCCGGGCCGCGGCGACCGAGGCGTCCGAGCCGTCGGCGGGCACCAGCAGGTGACGGAAGATTCGTTCAGACATTCCGGTCCTCCGATCGCTCTTCCTCCAGGCGGGCCTTGACCCGCTTGGCGCGCACGAACTCCTCGCGCTCGGCCTCTTCGAGGGTCGCCTCGATCGCCTGGATCGTCTCCTCCTGCTCGGGGATGAGCACCTGCTCCAGCGCGCTGACGCGGCGCTGCGTCCGGGCGAGCTCCGCTGCGACCCGCCACACCGAGCCGTAGGTCTCGGCCCAGTCGCCGAGCGCCTCGGCGACCTCGAGCCAGCGCAGGCGAGCCGCGTCCAGGGCGGCGGGCGTGCCGCCGGCGCTGGTGGTGAGACGTTCGGGCCGCACCTGCAGCGACACCTTGGGAAGCGACACGCCCATCAGGTTTCGGACGTCGACGCTGCACGCCGTCCGGGCCGACGGTGCCAGCAGCGCCGAGCGCACGGCGTCGCTCCCGGCGTCCAGCCGGGCGGTCCGGAGCGCGGCGTGGGCGGCGTCGAACAGGTCGCGGATGCGTCCCTCGTGCTGACGCACGGCGCGCATCAGGTCCCACACCTCGCGCAGCAGCACCTCGCGCTTGCGTTCGAGCAGGGCGTGCCCGTCACGCGCCTCGGACAGCGACTGCCGCATCTGCAGCAGCGTGGAGCGGGTGTGAGGAACGTTATCCGCGTTCGCCACGGTCGCCGTCCTCGTCGGATTCGCCGTTCGACGTTTCGGCGGGCGCCTCGCTCGAAGCGTCGCGCTCCCTGTCGCTCCGGCCCGGCTGGCGATCGCCCAGCTTGCCGTGGTAGCGCTTCTCGAGCTGCGCCTCCGAGATCCGGTGCAGCTCCGATGCCGGCAGCTCGGCCAGCACCTTCCAGGCCAGGTCCAGCGTCTCGTCGATGCTGCGCGACTCGTCGGGGCGTTGCGTCAGCACCTCGTTCTCGAACGCGTCGCCGAACGCCAGGTAGGTGCGGTCCGTGGCCGAGAGCGCGCTCTCGCCCAGGATCGTCGCGAGGTTGCGGACCTCGCGAACGCGGGCGTACGCCGCGAACAGCTGGGCGGCCACCTCGGCATGATCCTCCCGGGTACCGTCCTCCCCGATGCCGTCCTTCATCAGTCGCGACAACGACAGCGGCACGTCGACCGGCGGGTAGACGCCCGAGCGGTTCAGCGCGCGCGACAGCACGATCTGCCCCTCGGTGATGTAGCCGGTCAGGTCGGGAATGGGGTGGGTGATGTCGTCGCCCGGCATGCCCAGCACCGGGATCTGCGTCAGCGAGCCGCTCCGTCCGCGGGCGCGGCCGCAGCGTTCGTACAGGCTCGCCAGGTCGGTGTACAGGTAGCCGGGGTAGCCCTTGCGGCCGGGCACCTCGTTCTTGCGGGCGGACAGCTCGCGCAGCGCCTCGGCGTAGTTCGTCATGTCCGTCATCAGGGCCAGCACGTGCATGCCCTTCTCGAACGCCAGGAACTCCGCCAGGGTCAGCGCCGCGCGCGGCGTGACGATGCGCTCCATCGGAGGATCGTCCGCGAGGTTCAGGAACAGCGCGGTGCGGCCCAGCAGGCCCGAGCTCGAGAAGCGCTCGCGGAAGTACGCGGCGGTGTCGTGCGACACGCCGAGGGCGACGAACACGACGGCGAACGCCTCGCTCTCGTCCGACAGCCGCGCCTGGAGCGCGATCTGGGAGGCGAGCTGGTCGTGCGGCAGGCCGGCGCCGGAGAAGATCGGCAGCTTCTGTCCGCGGACCAGGGTGTTCAGCCCGTCCACCGCGGAGATGCCCGTCACGATCACGTCCTGCGGATAGTCGCGGGCGGCGGGGTTGAGCGGCGCGCCGTGCACGTCCAGCGTCGCCTCGGCGACCGGTGCGGGAAGGCCGTCGCGGGGCTGGCCCAGACCGTCGAACACGCGCCCCAGCATTTCGCGGGACACGCCCAGGCGAAGCGTCTCGCCGCGAAAGCGGACGCTCAGGTCGTCGGCGTGCAGTCCGGTCGTGTCGCCCCACAGCTCGACGATCGCGGCGTCGACCCCGGCGGAGAGCACCTGGCCGAGGTGCGTTCCCGAAGGCGAGGTCACCTCGACCAGCTCGCCGTAGCCGGCCCCGGAGAAGCCTTCGATCACCAGCAGCGGCCCGTTGATGCGGTCGGCCCGTGCGACGTCGATCATGCCGGCACCCCCTCGTCGCGCTCGGCCTCCTTGCGGAGCTTGGCCAGCGTCCTGAGGGTGTCGCTCCAGACCTCGTCGATCCGCCCGACCTCGTCGTTCGGGACCGTCTCCTTCAGGCGGGTGAGGGTAGCGCGGTCCAGGCTCTCGCGCAGACGAAGCAGGGATACGCCCGCCTCGACCGCCTCGAGCCCCGCGTCGTGGAGCTCGACGAACAGGGCCAGCAGCCGGACCTGCTTCGCCGGCTCGCAGAACGCGTCGATCTCGTGCAGGGCGTTCTGACGGAGCACGCCCTCCTTGAGCAGCGCGGCGACCTCGATCACCCAGCGCTGGCGGTCGGGAAGGGCGTCGACGCCCACGAGCCGCACCATCTGCTCCAAGCGGGCGTCCTCCTCGAGCACGTCGCCTGCGCGGCGGCGCAGATCCTGCCAGTCGTACTCGGTACTGTCGCGCCACCAGGCCGCGACCGCGTCCTCGTAGAAGCTGTAGCTGCCCTTCCAGCTGACCGCCGGGTAGTGCCGCGCGCTGGCCAGGTCGCGGTCCAGCGCCCAGAACGCCCGGGTGAATCGTTGCGTGTGCTGCGTCACGGGCTCGGTGAAGTCGCCTCCGGGCGGGCTGACGGCGCCGATGACGGTGACCGACCCCTCTTCGCCGGCGAGGGTGTCCACGGTCCCGGCACGCTCGTAGAACGCGGCGAGGCGAGAGGGCAGGTAGGCCGGATAGCCCTCCTCGGCCGGCATCTCCTCGAGACGTCCGGCGATCTCGCGCAGCGCCTCCGCCCAGCGCGAGGTCGAGTCCGCCATCAACGCCACGTGGTAGCCCTGGTCGCGGTAGTACTCGGCCAGCGTGATGCCGGTGTAGACGCTCGCCTCGCGGGCCGCGACCGGCATGTTCGACGTGTTCGCGACGAGGATCGTGCGGTCCATCAGCGGACGGCCGCTTCGTGGGTCGACCAGCTCGGGGAACTCCTGGAGCACCTGCGCCATCTCGTTGCCGCGCTCGCCGCAGCCCACGTACACGATCACCTGGGCGTCCGACCACTTCGCGAGCGAGTGCTGCAGCACGGTCTTGCCGGCCCCGAACGGGCCCGGAAGCGCCGCGCTTCCACCGCGTGCGACGGGGAAGAAGGTGTCCAGCACGCGCTGGCCCGTGATCATCGGCCTGTCCGGCTCGCGCCGCTCCGCGAACGGCCGAGGCTGGCGGACGGGCCACCGTTGCTGGAGGCCGATCGCGTGCACCTCGCCCTCGTCGTCGCGCACCCGGGCCACCGTGTCGCCTGCGCCCAGCTCGCCCTCCCCAGCGATCTCCTCGACCTCGCCCGAGAGCGCGGGCGGCACCAGGACGCGGTGCGTCACCAGCGGCGTCTCGGGCACCGTTCCCAGGACCGCCCCGCCCGACACGCGGTCGCCCACCTCCACGACGGGGGTGAACGCCCAGCTACGCTCGGGGAGCCCTTCCGCGGCGCCGCGTTTCAGGTAGATGCCCTGGGCGTCGCGGACCACCTCGAGGGGACGCTGGATCCCGTCGAACGTCTGACCGATCAGTCCGGGCGCCAGCAGGACCGACAGCGGGCGTCCCGTGCCCTCGACCGGCTCGCCCGGCCGGAGCCCGGTCGTCTCCTCGTAGATCTGGACGGTGGCGCGATCGTGATCGATCGAGATCACCTCGGCCGCCAGGCGATCGTGCCCGACCAGGACGTGTTCGAGGACCCCCACGGTGCCGGTCAGGCGCATGCGGGCGATCGGTCCGGTGATCTGCTGCAGCGTTCCGACCACGCTCATGATCCGTCGTCTCCGTCGCCTGTCGGCTCCGCGTCGGTCAGCAGCGCGTCGATCTCTGCGCGCAGGCGCTCGCGGGCCTGCGCGAGGCGCCCCTCGAAGGTGGCGTCGACGCTGGCGCGTCCGGCCTGCGTCACGACGCCGTGACGGCGGGGCAGCGGCTCGCGATCGAGCCGCAGCGTGGGGCCGTCCTGGTCGGCCCAGCCGGCGACGTCCTCCTCGGTGACGCCCTCCAGGCTGGCGTCGTCGAGGCGCACGACGACCTCGTCGGCGCCCAGCTCGCCAGCGGCATGGCGCGCGAGACGCGCCAGCGTGCCCGGATCGATTCCGTCCTCGGCGAGCTCCAGGAGACGGTCGCGTGCCGCTGCCCAGACACGGCTCAGCCGCGCCTCGCGGGCTTCGAGCCGGCGGCGCCGTCGCTCCAGGTCGGCGACCGCCAGGCACTGCCGGCACGCCTCCTCGGCGGCCTGCCGGCCCTCTTCCTGGATCATCGCCCGGACCGCCTCGGCGCGCTCGGCGGCCTCCTCGAGGATCTCCTCGGCGTTCGCTTCGGTGGACGCCTCGAGTCCCAGCGCGCGCTGTTCGGCGCGCCGCCGGACCTGGGCGACGAGCTCGTCGAGATCGCCACGAAGCCCGATCACCGCGTCACCTCTCCAACCGTACGCCCAGCACGTCTTCGACCCGTTCGCTGAGCGGCGTGTGCGTGTCCTCGCCGTCGGGATCGGGAATCTCGACCACCAGCGGTCCCGTGTCCTCGAGCGCGGCACGCTCGAGGCGGTCGTGCAGCGGGCCGCTCCACGCCTGGCTCAGCAGCACCATGCACACCCCTGGCGTGCGTAGCGCCCGGTCCAGGGCCGCGGCGGCTTCCCTGGCGGTCGAGACCTCGGTCCCGTCGATCCCGAGCAGCCCAAGTCCCAGCACGGTGTCGGGCGGGCCGACCGCGACGATCCGTCCGCGACTCATCAGCCGCCCAGGATGATGAACGAGATGATCAGCCCGTAGATGACGATCCCTTCCGCCAGGCCGACGAAGATCAGGGTGCGGCCCAGCAGCTCGGGCTTCTCCGCGATCGCTCCGATCGCGGCCGCGCCCGCGATTCCGACCGCGATGCCGGCGCCGATGGCGGCCAGGCCGGTCGAGATGGCCGCGGCCAGCGGAGCGCCCGAGGCAGGCCCGGCAGCCTCCTGCGCCACGGCCAGCCCCCCGGCGAAGACGAACCACGACGTGAGGGCGAGCGCCAGCCGTTTGGCGCGTGCGGGGCGAACGGGGAGCCTAAGCATCGGTACCTCCTGCGAACGAGAGCGGTCGGAAGGGGATGCCCCTCCCCTGGAAGAAGCGGCCGAAGAACTCGTAGTAGGAGAGGCGCAACGCCTGGATCCCGACGATCAGGCCTTCGAACCCGACGATCAGCGTGGTCCCCAGCAGGAACACCAGCCATCCCGTCTGGCCGCCCGAGTACTGCAGAACCATCTGCGACAAGCCTTCGTGCGCGACGGCGAACGCTCCCAGGCGGACGAACGACAGGGTGTTGGAGAGGTAGGCGATCACGGCCTCGAACAGCTCGAAGAAGCCGGTCACCGCATGGGCGCCCACATTGGGCTTCGCGCCCTTCATTCGCTCGGCCAGCGGCTCGCGGAACCACATCGCGGCGGCTAGGAGCGCGACCGCCAGGAGCCATGCCCCGGTGGGGACCAGGCCGGCGAACACCGCCAGCCCGCCGCCCAGCAGCGCCCAGTAGAGCGCCACGCCCAGCACGCCGCTCTTGTCCAGCCAGAACCGCGCCGCGTCGCGCGTGCGCCAGGCCGAGACGAGGTTCAGCACGAAGCCGAGGTTCAGGATCACGACGCCCGCCACGACGGCGGCGATCAGCAGGGGGAAGATGTCGTGGAGCGGCTGAAGCCAGAGCGCGTGGAACGCCTCCGCGCCGAACGCGACGCCGTAGAGGGCGCCGAACACCATCGAGGTGGCGCCCGCGGCCACGACCACCGTTCCGAACGACGTCACGCGGCGCAGCGCCAGGCCGAGCAGGGCCAACAGCAGGCCGTGCCCGAGATCGCCGAACATCATGCCGTACATGAACAGGAACGCGACCGTGGCGACGAGGGTCGGGTTCAGCTCGTCGTACCCCGCCACGCCGAACGTGCTCACCAGCGGCTCGAACGGCTTCAGCCAGCGGGGATTGCGTACCAGGCTGGGCACCGACGGTCGACCGGAGGCGGGCGGCAGCGTCTCGACCACCAGCTGGTTCTCGGCGACGTCGCGAAGGCGGCTCTCGAGCTCGTCGACGCGGCGGGCCGGCATCCAGCCGCCGATCACGTACACCTCGTCGCGGTAGGGGAAGTGGCGCATCGCCTCGCACAGCTCCAGGTCGAGCCGGACGCGCGCCAGGGTCTCGCGCAGAACGGGACCGACCTCCGTGGCGAGCTCCCGACCCGTGGCCGCGAGCTCGCCGATGCGTTCGCGGACGTCGCGCAGCTCGCTACGGACCGTCTCCAGCGCTTCGTCGGGTGGCCCGCGCACCTGGTGCGGCAGACCGACGGGCTCGAAGAAGGCGCTCGACAGCGCCCGATCGAGCACGTGTCCGTCCTCGCGCGCCGTCGCGACGGCCACCAGTGCACGCTCGCCGCTCCGGTCCAACGGGATCAGCACGAACGCAACCTGGAACAGCGCGGCCGCGACGCGGTCCACGTTCTCGGCGGGCAGCGAGCCGATCGTGAGGTGGTGATGCCGGAGGTTCCGGAGCTTCTCGACGGGGGCGTCGAGCGCTTCGAGCAGCTCGAGCTGGCGCTCGGCGGCCTCGAGCTCGCGCAGCTCCCCGAGGGCCGTGTCGCGCTCGTCCTGCCAGCCGCCGACGCGGGTCTCGAGCCGCAGCACGTCGCTCTCGACGTCCGGTCGGTCGCCTTCGGGACGCGGCTGGAGATCGCCCGTCGGGAGGTCGGCCTCGCTCACGTCGAGCGCCTCGCGCACGTCCTCGAGCCGGGCTCCCAGCTCGCGGTACGTCTCCGCCAGCTCGGCCCACTTGGGCGCGGGCGACCAACGCTCGCTCTCCTGCGTGCCGACGTGCAGCACGCGCTCGCGCATGATCGTCGCCGTGACCGGCTCGAGGTCGCGCTCGCTCACGAACAGGCTCAGCTCGACGAGTCGTTCGGGCACCCACATGTCACGTGACCTCCCGGGGAATGTGCGATCTCAGGTCGTCGTCGCTCACGTCCTGCGCCTTCGCTTCGAGCAGGCGGATCAGGTCGCGTACCTCGGCTTCGAGCAGGATCAGGTACGCGAGCACCAGGCCGAGGCCGAACGGCATCCTGGCGAAGCGACGCCGGGCGGCGTCGCGGCGCAGCGTCTCGGTGCGGCGCTCGAGCTCCAGGACCGCGTCGCGCTCGTCGCCCTCGGCGGACAGCTCGACGCCCAGGGCGGCAGCCTCGTCGCGCACCGAAGTGCCGGAGGCGACGCGCTGGACCATCGCCAGGCCGTCGCCGAAGTCACGGTGCAGGCAGAAGTTCACGACCTCTTCGGGGCGGATCCCGGCCAGCGCGCGGTAGCGGACGGCGGACAGCAGGTTCGTGCGCGCCAGCCAGCGACCGAGCAGCCACTCGGCGTCGCGCGCGTCGCCGCCGCTCAGCGCCTCGATCCGCTTCACGAGGCCGCGGCCGAACGCCAGGTCCAGCGCGACCTCGAGGTAGAACGGCCGATTCTCGGCCTGGTAGCGCTCCCAGGCGTTCGCGAGCGCTCGGCCGTACGGCGTTCCCTCGAGCTCCTGGAGCAGGGCGCGCAGCGATCGGGCCCGCGTCCAGGCGGCCGACTCGGGGCCGTCCAGACCGTGGACCGTCATGTCTTCCCGGGCCTGGTCCAGCGGACGGCCGTAGTGCAGTGCACGCACCAGAAGCTTGATGTCCTGCACGTCGTAGCGGCTGGCGTACCAGCGGAGCGTGTCGGCGGCCGTCGTGGGAACGCGCTCTGCCAGCGACACGGTCTCTCGGTGGACGCGGCGCTTCAACGTGCGCTCGGCCCGCCCCACGTCGCTCGCGACCTGCGGGTAGCGCGTGCCCGCCAGCACCTCGCGGGCGCGGTCCAGCCCGCGAGCGTCGAACAGTCGGTGCCATTCGTCGTCGGAGAGCAGCCGCGATCGGCGTGCGCGTACCTGGGCCTGAACCGAGGCGTAGCCGACGGCAGCGAGCACGTCAGACGTCCGGTTCCCTGACGACCCAGGCGACGACCCGCCGTGCGGCGTCGTCGATGCGGGCGTCGGCGGCGGCGTCGGCCGCGTCGAGCTCGGCCTGCAGCTCGCGCTCGGCCTCCTCGACGCGGCGCTCGGACTCGGAGACGGCGTCGGCACGCAGCTGCTCCGCCTCCGCCTCGGCCTCGGCGCGGGCGGCGTCGACCGTGTCGCGGGCCTGCCGGCGCGCTTCGTCGAGTGTCGCCTGGGCCTGCTCCTCCGCCTCTTCGACGCGCCTGCGCGCCTGACGCTCGCTCTCGAGGATGCGCTCGAGCGCTCCTTGTGCCGAATTGTGCATGCGGCGAGGGTAGGGGGGGCTACCGACGCCCGACAGAGTGAGATGTCCCGAATCCCGAGCGCCGGTTCGGAGTTCCGAGTACGGATGCCCCTCGCACGCGACCGCTCCGTGTGCTGTACTCGGACGTAAGGAACCGGCGCCGCTCGCGGTGTCGCCTTCGACCCTGCCCGCCTGACGCCGGTCCAGCCTCTCGCAGGACCAGGAGGTCCGATATGGCGTCAGCGTTCGTACGTTGGTTCGAGGATCTGGACAAGGACGACGTTCCGTCCGTCGGAGGCAAGAACGCCTCGCTGGGGGAGATGATCCAGGCGCTCGCCGAGGAGGGCGTCCGGGTTCCGGGCGGCTTCGCGACCACCGCGGAGGCGTACTGGCGCTTCGTCGACGCGAACGACCTGCGGGGCGAGCTCACCGAGCGGATCGCGGCGCTGCGGTCGGGCGACGCGACGCTCGACGACGTCGGGGGGGAGATCCGCAGGGCGTTCCTCCACGCCGAGTTTCCAGGCGACCTGAGAGACGCGATCCGGGAGGCCTACCAGGCGCTCTCCGAGCGTCACGAGACCGAGCACGTCGACGTCGCCGTCAGGAGCAGCGCGACGGCGGAGGACCTGCCGACCGCCAGCTTCGCCGGCCAGCAGGAGACGTTCCTGAACGTCCACGGCGAGAAGCAGCTGCTGGACGCCTGCCGCCGCTGCTACGCCTCGCTGTTCACCGACCGCGCGATCAGCTACCGCGAGAACCAGGGCTTCGAGCACATGGAGGTCGCCCTCTCGATCGGCGTGCAGAAGATGGTGCGCAGCGACCTCGCGTCGTCGGGCGTGATGTTCACGATCGATACCGAGACCGGCTTCAAGGACATGGTGCTGATCAACGCGGCCTGGGGGCTTGGCGAGACGGTCGTGCAAGGCACCGTCGACCCCGACGAGTACTCGGTGTTCAAGCCGCTGCTCGGCCGCGACGACTTCGTGCCGATCGTCGGCAAGCACATCGGCTCCAAAGAGCAGAAGATGGTCTACACCACCGGTGGCACCGCGGCGACGAAGACCCAGGACACGACCCGCAAGGAGCGCCAGTCGATCGTGCTGCGCGACGACGAGATCGTACAGCTGGCCCGCTGGGCCCAGCGGATCGAGCAGCATTACGGGATGCCGATGGACCTCGAGTGGGCCAAGGACGGCCAGACCGATCAGCTGTTCATCGTCCAAGCGCGCCCCGAGACGGTCCAGTCGCAGCGCGAGGCGGCCGCGATGAAGCGCTACAAGCTGCTCGAGAGCGGCGGCGAGCCGCTGGTCGAGGGCCTCGCGATCGGCGAGGCGATCGTGACCGGGCCGGTCCAGGTGATCAAGGGCGCCGACGAGATCGGACGGTTCGAGGACGGCTCGATCCTCGTCACCGGCATGACCGACCCCGACTGGGTGCCGATCATGAAACGCGCCGCGGCGATCGTCACCGATCACGGCGGACGCACCTGTCACGCCGCGATCGTCAGCCGCGAGCTGGGCATTCCGGCCCTTGCCGGGACCGGCAACGCGACGCAGATCCTCAAGGACGGCCAGCAGGTCACGGTCTCCTGCGCCGAGGGCGAACACGGCTACGTGTACGAGGGCGAGCTCGAGTACGAGGAGACCGAGATGGACCTGTCGGGGCTGAAGGAGCCCACGACGCGGGTGATGATGAACATCGCCGATCCGACCGCCGCGATGCGGTGGTGGCGCCTGCCTTGCAAGGGGATCGGCCTCGCGCGCATGGAGTTCATCATCAACAACGCCATCAAGGTGCACCCCATGGCGCTGGTCACGTTCGACGAGCTCGAGGACCGCAAGGCCAAGCGCCGCATCGCCGAGCTGACCCGCGGCTACGACGACAAGCCCCAGTACTTCGTCGACAACCTCGCGCTGGGCATCGGCAAGATCGCCGCGTCGCAGTGGCCCGAGCCGGTGATCGTCCGCATGAGCGACTTCAAGACGAACGAGTACGCCGATCTGATCGGCGGGAAGGCGTTCGAGCCGGACGAGGCCAACCCGATGCTGGGCTTTCGCGGCGCGTCGCGCTACTACAGCGATCGCTACGCGGCCGGCTTCGCGCTGGAGTGCCGCGCGATCAAGCACGTCCGTGACGCGATGGGCTTGGACAACGTCGTCGTCATGATCCCGTTCTGCCGCACGCTGGACGAGGCCGACCGCGTTCTCGAGGTGATGGCCGAGAACGGCTTGAGCCGTGGCGAGAACGACCTGAAGGTCTACGTGATGGCGGAGATTCCGTCCAACATCGTGTTGGCGCGCGAGTTCGCGCAGCGGTTCGACGGCTTCTCGATCGGCACGAACGACCTGACGCAGCTGGTGCTGGGCGTGGACCGCGACTCGGAGCTGCTCTCGGGCCTGTTCGACGAGCGCGACGAGGCGGTCAAGCGCTCCATCGCCTCGCTGATCGACGACGCGCACGCGGAAGGCACGTCGGTGGGCATCTGCGGGCAGGCGCCCTCCGATCACCCCGACTTCGCGGAGTTCCTGGTCGAATGCGGGATCGACTCGATCTCGCTGAACCCCGACAGCGTGATCGACGTCGTCCGCCGGCTGGGCGAGCTGGAGGAGGCCGAGGCGGAACCGGTCTGAGCCGGCGACGGGATTCGAGCGTCCCGTGCGACGTGAGCCCGACGGCCGGTCGCGACCCAGCGTCGCGACCGGCCACGCTCGGCTCCATCGGGGCGCTACGCTGGGGCCATGACCCACCAAGCTGCAGACACCCGCTACGACGCCATGACGTATCGCCGCACGGGCCGCGCCGGCCTGAAGCTGCCCGCCGTCTCGCTGGGGCTGTGGCAGACGTTCGGCCACGACACGCCGTTCGACAGCGTGCGTGAGCGCGTCCTGACCGCGTTCGACCTGGGCGTCACCCACATCGACCTCGCGAACAACTACGGGCCACCGCCCGGATCGGCCGAGGCGAACTTCGGCGAGATCGTGCGGCGCGACCTGGCGCCGTACCGCGACGAGCTGATCGTGTCCACCAAAGCCGGCTACCGGATGTGGGACGGGCCGTACGGCGAGTGGGGCTCGCGCAAGTACCTCCTCTCGAGCCTGGACCAGAGCCTGGAGCGGATGGGCCTCGACTACGTCGACATCTTCTACTCCCACCGCTTCGATCCCGAGACGCCGCTCGAGGAGACGATGGGCGCGCTGGCCAGCGCCGTCCACGCCGGCAAGGCGCTCTACGCCGGCGTGTCGTCGTACTCCGCCGCCAAGACGCGCGAGGCGGAGGCGCTGCTGCGCGAGATGGGCGTACCGCTCCTGATCCACCAGCCGTCGTACTCGATGCTGAACCGCTGGATCGAGGTCGAGCTGCTCGACGCGCTGGGCGAGCTGGGCGTCGGATCGATCGTGTTCTCGCCCCTCGCGCAGGGCCTGCTGACCTCGAAGTACCTGGGCGGCGTTCCCGAGGACGCGCGGGTGAACTACTCCGAGAGCTTCAAGCGCGACTTCCTGAACGAGGACACGCTGAGCAAGGTCCGCGCCCTGAACGAGATGGCGCAGGATCGCGGCCAGACGCTGGCTCAGATGGCGATCGCCTGGGTCCTGCGCGACCCGCGCGTCACCTCGGCCCTGATCGGGGCGAGCAGCGTCCGCCAGGTGCGCGAGAACGTCGCCGCCCTGGACCGCCTGGACTTCAGCGACGACGAGATCGCGACCATCGATCGCTACGCGACCGACAGCGGCATCAACATCTGGGCGCAATCCAGCGAGGCGGGCTGAGCGACCGCCGCGCGGCCCGTCGCCCCGGACCGCGGCGGCGCGGCGGGCCGCGCCGCCGCGCACGGGTGCCGTAGCATGGCGGCGAGGGAGGCCACCATGAACGCACCCGAACGCGCGGACGGTCCCGTCGGCGCATACATGCGCCACCATTTCCGACACTTCAACGCCGCGACGCTCGTCGACGCCGCCGACGCCTACCGGCGGCACATGAACGACGGCGGCACGATGATGATCACGCTGGCGGGCGCGATGAGCACCGCCGAGCTGGGACTGTCGCTGGCCGAGATGATCCGCCGCGACCAGGTTCAGATCATCTCCTGCACGGGCGCGAACCTCGAGGAGGACGTGTTCAACCTGATCGCGCACGACTTCTACGAGCGCGTCCCGAACTACCGCGACCTCACCGCCGAGGACGAGCAGGCGCTGCTGGAGCGGCACATGAACCGCGTGACCGACACCTGCATCCCCGAGGAGGAGGCGATGCGCCGCCTGGAGCGGGCGCTGGTCGCCGAGTGGACGAGCGCCGACACCGCCGGCGAACGTTACTTCCCGCACGAGTTCCTCTACCGTCTCATCCGTAGCGGAGCGCTCGAGGAGCACTACCAGATCGATCCCGCCGACTCCTGGCTGGTCGCGGCGGCCGAGAAGGACCTGCCGATCGTCGTGCCGGGGTGGGAGGACTCGACGACGGGGAACATGTTCGCCGCGCACGTGATCGAGGGCGAGATCACGAACGTGCACACCGTCAGGACGGGGATCGAGTCCATGACGTTCCTGGCCGACTGGTACGCCCGGACCGCCGCGAAGAGCAGCGTCGGCTTCTTCCAGATCGGCGGCGGCATCGCCGGTGATTTTCCGATCTGCGTCGTTCCGATGCTGCATCAGGACCTGAAGCGTCCGGACGTGCCGATGTGGGGCTACTTCTGCCAGATCAGCGACTCGACGACGAGCTACGGCTCGTACTCGGGCGCGGTGCCCAACGAGAAGATCACCTGGGGCAAGCTGGCCGTCGACACGCCGAAGTTCGTGATCGAGTCGGACGCCTCCATCGTGGCGCCGCTGATGTTCGGGATGGTCCTGGGCGCGTAGCGCGCCTGCTCGGTGGCGTCCCGCTGGCGGCGTCCTGCCGAGCTGACTTTGCGAGAGGGCCCTTCCGGAGGGGACGCCGACGGAAGGTAGACTCGCGTGCATGCCAGCCACGAAGCCCGTCGGCACCGCCCGAAGGCGCGTCCTCCCCGGACGCGCCGGGTTCGTGTCGCTGGCGGGCATCATCGTCGCCGGCCTGATGCAGGTGTTCCGCATCGCGTCGCTGGCCGCGCTGGTGTACGCGGTCGGCGGTCCGGAGCTGCGCGCGGACGGGCTGGCGCTGGCGCTGATCGGGACCGCGATCGCGTCGGTCTGGATCGCGCTCCGGTCGTCCGTTCCCGGCGTCCACGCCAGCGCCCAGAGCGTC
>Ga0102943_1000885_pt1 | contig 19228 bp, 15 predicted proteins | sample SalPonC_black_MG_FD_78174 | JGI IMG/M metagenome (GOLD analysis project Ga0102943, IMG submission 78174) | Salt pond soil microbial communities from South San Francisco under conditions of wetland restoration - Salt Pond MetaG... | ecosystem: Environmental > Aquatic > Marine > Intertidal zone >...
ATTGGGTCTTTTGGGCAGACAGCCCCAAGGAAATGGCCTTACCCTAAAACATCAGTTTAATCAAATGCCCTTGGGAATGTCAATCCTCAAAAACCACCAAAATCCAGGGGTCGGCAGCAGCCCCCGAAACATTCCGCATATCCCGGGACCCTTGAAAATCAACCGGAGGGCTGGCTTCCAGGGAGGCGGCATGGCCATTGCCCCGTTGGCCCGGCTTACCTGCCTGAGGCTGTGCATGGATCTGCCGTGAAAAAAAGGCCTGCTTTGACATCACCACCCCGCCCTAGTATGGTTCTGATCACATCGTTTAACACAGGAGTTTCAACAAAATGACAGACCAACGCTGTGAAAATTATATCAACGGCCGGTTCATGGCCCCATCGACCCTCCCTGTTACCCATGACTGATGAATATGACGCCACTGCAAAATATTACGATCCCCTGCTGTACTTTGCCCTGCGGCATATTCGCCAGGAGATTATCCGGCTGATTCCCCAAAAAAACCTGGCTATTCTGGATCTGTGCTGCGGCACCGGGGATCAGCTTAAAAAACTGGCCCGTGAAGGTTTCAGCAATTTAACCGGTGTGGATCAGTCCTTTCAAATGCTGAGACAGGCCCGAAAAGGCAACACACACGCCCGGCTGATTCAGGGGGATGCCCGGCGCACGGGCCTGCCTGAAGCCCATTTTGACATCCTCATTATCTGCTTTGCCATCCACGAAAAATCCCCACAGGATCAGGACAGCATGCTGGACGAAGCCCATCGCCTGCTGGCACCTGGCGGGCAGGTTATATTTGCGGATTTTTCTCTGGATAGCCAGGCCACAGCCATGGGTAAAATCGGCGTCACCCTGGTTGAACGCCTGGCCGGCGGCGAACACTACCGCAACTTCAACGCCTATGTCAATCAAGGGGGCCTGCCCCTCCTCATTCAAGACCGATTCCAGATCCGCCGCCAGATCCGGCACGCCTTTGGTGCGGTCAGCATCTGGATGGCCACGCCGAAAAAGGGGGCGAGCCCAAAGAAACAGCCCTGGCAGACGAAGCCTTGGACTGGCTGACCAGGCTGGTGACGCACATTTTCGGCAGAATTAGCCCTGCCAGGACCGTTTTCAGGACGGCTCCATGGCCATTACCCTGTTCCGCCCCCCGGCCTTGGCCTGGTACATGGCCTTATCCGCCCGGATCAAAACCGTTTCAGCCGAATCCCCCTGCCTGTGGCAGGCAGCGCCAAAGCTGCAGGTGCACCTGCCGATTGTCGCAAAATTGTAGCCGGCAACGGCTTTGCGCAGCTTTTCCGCAAGGATTTTTGCCCCTGCCAACCCGGTTTCCGGACACAGGATGAGAAACTCTTCTCCCCCCCATCGGCCCACCATATCCGTATCTCGAACCGTTGCCGTCAGTATGCCGGCCAGTTCGGTAAGGACCTGGTCCCCCACATGATGGCCATGGGTATCGTTGATGGCCTTGAAGGTGTCCACATCCAGCATGATGATGCTGAGGGCATGGGGGGATCGGGACGCCCGCCGGCATTCATACTCAAGAAGATTTTCAATCTTCATCCTGTTGTACAGGCCTGTCATGGCATCGGTAACAGAAAGCCTTTCCAGGGCCAGGCTTTTTCCCTCCAGCTCGGCGTGGGCATTTTCCAATTCCCTGTTCAGCCGTGACAATTTCCGGTTCCAGAACATGATGGCGATGAGCACCACGGCAACCGCTGCCAGGACCTGCCAGAACAATCTGTAATCAAACCCGTATTCAAAACGGGTGGAAAGCCACTTCTGGGTGATCTTGTCGACCTCAGTGTCAGAGAGTGATCCAAGTGCCTTGTCCATGATGGTGGACAAATGGGTATCCCCGTATTTAATCCCCATTCGGACGTAGTCTTTATACGGGGTCTGGCCTGCAATTTTCAAGTCGTAGAGCCTGTTCTGTCGAATCTTGTAACTCACGCGCTCAAGGTTGTCGATGGCCACGTCTGCCTCTCCTGCAGCAACCGCTGCCAGGGCCTGGTCCACATCATCCATCGGCATGACGCGGATACCAGGATAATTCCGGGTAAGATCGGCAAGGATAGACTGCTTTGCCGGCACAGCCACCCGCCTGCCGGAAAGGGCCTTGAGGCCGTTGATAAAGGGTGTCTCATCCCGGGCCACCATGACATTGACAGATTCAAAATAGGGCCGGGTAAAATGGGTCTTTTCAAGTGTTTTCTCAGCCATCGCTACGCTGGAGAGGATCTCACACCGCCCGTTTTGAAATGCCTCGACACTCTCCTGCCAGCCCATGGCCGGAAGGGCCACCACAGGTTTTCCGATCCGCGAGGCAATAGATTGCATGATATCGGCGAAAATACCGACATACCGTCCCTCCGGGTCCCGTCCCTCAAATGGCATCCATTGTGACTGCGTGCAGACCCGGATCTTTTGTTTACCGTTGAGATACACCTGCTGTTCCGGTGACAGCGGAACCCGTGAGGTATGATCCGGGATATCTTTTTGTTCAAACCACCGCTGATACAGCACGGCCATCTCCTGGTCACTGACACTGTTCATGGCCTTTTGCAGGATATCACGGAGAAGAACACGCTCTTTGCGCACACCAATAGACAGGGGGGTATTTTTAAAATGGGCACTGCCCAATATGGGAATGCTTTCCAGATCCGTCAGAAAATGCGTGGTGATGAGATGATCGGTCACCGGCTTCTCTGCCAGGGCAGCGTAGGCCTTGCCGGAAGAGACAATCTTAAGGCATCCCAATGTGTCTTTGGCGGTGATCACCTTGATCCCGGGATAATGTTTTTTCAGAATCTCTTCATGGTAAAAGTTTTTGGGCACGGCCACTGTCCGGCCGTCAAGGTCTCCAAGACCCTCTGGAGGCCGATCCCTGCGCCGAAAAACAATTCCTGAGAATATGGTCAGATAAGGTTCGGTAAAGCTGATGAACCGGCGTCGCTCTTCTGTTTTGACCACATCCATGAGCAGATCAAGGGTTCCCGCATCCAGCATCTTCATAAACTCGTCCCAGGTTGGCCCGGACACAAATTCGATCTCAACGTCTAGTTTATTGGCCAGCAAACGCATGTAATCCACGCAAAACCCCTTGGCAGAATTATTCTGCCAAAAGCTGAACGGCGGCCACCTCTTGAGATTATCAACCCTGAGTACCCGGTTTTTGCGCAGGTAAGCCCGCTCTTTTTCAGTCAGCTGGACAAAGGGGCCCGGCTGAACCGAAATCCACTTTTGGGACAAAAGAACCTTTTGTTTTTCCGTCACCGTGTCCATGGCTTTTTGCAGCAGTTCCACAAGGGGGCCAAGCGCTTTGCGAACCCCGATATAAAGCCCCTGGGGCCCCAGCCCGGGGGCATGACATTCACCGACGATCTGAAGATCAGAAAGAAATTGTCTTGCAATGATATGGTCAACAACACCCCGGTACCCAATATAGGCATCGGCCTGACCAAAGGTGATGGCCTTCAGTCCCTGCAGGGGGTTTTTTACCCGGTGCAGCCCTATGCTCGGAAAAGAAGATTCCAGCACCTCTTCCTGGATATACCCCGTGGCCACAGAGACTGTTTTGCCTTTTAGATCGTCAAATTCCATAATGGTGCTGTTCTTTTTTGCAGTGACGATCACATAGGGAAGTTCAAGAAAGGGATCGGTAAACCTCATGAATTCCCGGCGGGAATCAGAAATCCACAGAGACGGCAGTACATCAATTTTGCCCTGGCGGAAAAGCGCCAGCAACTCTGCCCAGGAATGGCCGTTGACATATTCAAAAGAGATACCCAGCTTCCGCCCGAGCAGTTCAAGGTGATCAATGGCATATCCCTTGGGAACGCCGTGCTCACTGTAGTCAAAAGGGGGCCAGTCATCCTCGTTGCCGACCCGGATAACAGGGTGGGTGTTTAAAAATGCCCGCTGCTTGGCGGTAAGCACGATTCCCTGCTCTGTCAGATGCCGGCCAGGCTCGTCAGTCTGATGTTCCGGGCCCTTTGCATATCCCGGCCTATGGCAGCACAACACAATTCCAAGCACCAGCCCAAGGACATAAAAATCAATACACAGCCATTTTTTCAATTGAGGCCACATAACCTTTCGAAGCTCAAGTATAGGTTTGTCCGCATAAAATCTGCAAGTGATATCCTGGCTTATGCAGAATATCTTTCCAGGTAAAAGCGCTGGGCTTCATCAGATCCCACCAGAAACAGCTTGTCCCCGGGGGCAAAGCAGTAAGTGGGCTTTGGGTTGATATTCATTCCTGTTACTGACTCGACTGCCACCAGGTTGCACCCGGTCATGGCCCGGACCGGACAGTCGGCCAGGGGCTTTCCAACGAACTTGGAAGAGACCGTCTGCTTGAAAAGGTTCAGGCCTTCGGCCAAAATCTGAAGGCCTTGGGGTTTGAGCAGATTAAAAATCATGCCCGCGGCCAGCGAGGTGTAGGACATGACCTGGTCGGCCCCCACGGCGTGGAGCTTGTTTACATTGTGTTCGTTATTGGCCCGGGTGATGATTTGAATGTCCGGCCGCAGTTTGCGGCAGTAAATGGTCAGATAGGTGTTGGTGTGATCGTCGTGGGGGGTAATGATGATCGACGGGGCTTGTTTTAAACCGGCGCGGTTGAGGGTGTTGATGTCTGCGGCGTTTCCCAGAACAAAGCGGTCGTCTCCTCCGGCCAGACGATGGCTGCGCTCAATGATCCGATGGGCAATGCGGTGGGCTGTGAGGGTTTCTGCCACGGCCTTTCCCACCCGGCCGCCCCCGATGATAAGCACCGGCCCCTCGAGCAGGGGCCGGGTGCCAAACTGGTCGTCATAGCGCATCAGCTGGGACTCGGATCCGGCCAATAGTAGAATCTTTTTGGCATCCAGCCGGGCATCAGGATCCGCCACAATATAGCGGCCCTCCTCCCAAAGGCCGAGAACATTCAGACCTGTGATTTCCCGAATCCGGCTGTGGGCCAGCTTTTTGCCGACCAGTGATGTGCCCATCACCGGGGTTTCTGAAATCAGCAGTGATTTCATGGCCCCGATAACATTGTTCCGGACCTGGATGCCCACCGTCTTTCGGGCAAGGGCCTCGCCAAGAAGCCTCATAAACTGGAATACATGTGTGGCCCCGGCCAGCTGGAGTATGTCCACCGAATGCGCGCTGTCTGCCGTGGCAACCACGGGCACATGGGAAAACCCCTCCCGGATTGTGGCGGCAATATTCGTATTCAGCATGTCCCCGGAACTGGCCACCACCATGGCCGCTTGATCCACCTGCAGATTCCGATAGGTTTCCAGATCCCCAAGGGTTCCGACAACGGCCCGGTATTTTTGCTCGCTGATCTCCACGGCCTGTTGAAGGTCGTCCACAAGGATGGCATATTTATACCGGTGTTTGACCAGCCGATCCACCAAATGTTTGGTGAACGGATCAAAGCTGGTTAAAATCACATGGTCGCTGATGCCCTCTGGCAATCGTCTGGGCGCTCCCGCACGGGCTTGGGCTTCCAGCCAGGGGGCATAAAAAAACTGAATAAACATGAACGGCAGCATTATCAATAAAAATATCATTCCGGACAGCAGCACAACAATGGAAAACAGCCGGCCCAGATCCGTGTGAAAGGTGATGTCCCCAAAGCCCAGCGTCGACATCACCGTAAGGGTCCAGTATACCCCGGTGAGCCATGAGTATTCCTGGCTTTCCCTTAGCATGATGAAGTGAAACAAAACAGAGTACAGGGCAACCAGGACCGTCAGAATACCAAGGAACTTGACAAGGACCCCGAGATTACGCTCCCGAGACTGGTTGAAAAAATAGGTGAGTTGGCCAAACAAAAGCTTCATACTGGTTCCGGACCCCACAATTCAAAAATTTGGGTAGATTCATGTCTGTTCTTCATCAATCATAGCCGGAGAGGCCGTCAGGGTCAAGGCAGGCTAAAACGCAGTAAAAAAAATGTCTCCGTAATAAGCGATCGCTTCTCCACCAGAGTTATCACTGTCTGTCATTATGGCAACCCCATCAATATGGGTGATACTCTTGTGAAACAAGTGTTTGAAATCCTTGTAAACATTTTGTTTTTCAGTATACCACTTAGACAGCCGGTGTTCTTTGGATCGCAATGCCACAAGCTTTACATTTTTACCGGCATAAGCACTGGACCAACTGCTTCCAATGGCCTGGGAAGAAGACCAGACATAGTTTAAGGCAATGGTTTTCCAAAACATCAGGCCGCCGTCCACCACAATATAAACCCGGGCAGCATAATCATCCCCTTGTTTGGATCTCTCATCCAGAAATGGGTGTGGCGTTTCAACCCGCCACGACCAATTCAAAAACGGGGTTTGCCTTAGATCAACACGAACCTTTTTAACTAGCCCTGACGCTGAATTCCTGGCTTGTGCCTTTAAAACGATTTGGTCATCCAGTTGAACCAATTGATATTGACTCTCACCGGCAAAAACCTTTTTATCCCAGTTTTCATAATTGTTTTGTGAAAAATGCCCGATTACCAGTTTATCCTTTTCCCCGGCATAGCCGTGGGCAATATTCATGAAAAACAATATAAAAGCAACGAGTATGAACACCCTAAGATTATTGTAAATCCCATAGTGATTTTTAATTGATACTGAATCTTTCATAATCATCTTGTTCTGAACCATTGAATACTCCGGGCACCAATTGCAGGTTTGGCTGGTTGTCTAGGATGTCCTGATCAAGGCTCAAGCTTACCGCAGAACCGCAGCAAAGACAAACCAAAATTCCCAGGTGTCTTCTTGGCGGCCTTCAAGACCTTGGGTGACCAAACGCGTCAGAAAAAAATCACCAATAGTGATGAGTCACACCCGAAGGGAACGGATGGTCGGTCAGGCGCAAAGACATCTGGGCGGACATTGGCTCTTTGTCTTACGACATCCGATAGGTATAGGAGATCATGATCTGGTTGCGGTCCTCCATGTTCAGGGCAGCCTCCAGCCCCGGGCAGTCCAGACTGATATTGAGGGCCTCCTTGGTCATACGGATGCCCATGGGGTGTTTCTCGGCCATGGTTCGGGCCAGGCCAAGGGCAGTGTCCACCATGTTTTCCTTTTCCACCACCCGGGAGGCAAATCCCAAGTCCATGGCTGTGTTTGCATCCATCCAGTTTCCGGTGAGCAGGAACTCATAGGCCCGGCCCGCCCCGATGAGCCGGGGCAGAAAATACGAGGAAGCCATGTCTGCCCCCCCTAAGCCGATATTGATATAGGCGGCGGAAAACCGGGCATCCTGGGCCAGGATCCGGATGTCCGAGGCCATGGCCAGGGAAAAGCCGATGCCGGCAGCAGCCCCGTGGACACAGGCGATCACAGGCTGGGGAATCTGGCGCATGGCCAGAAACAGCCGGCTCATCCGGGCCTGGGCATTATAGGCCTGGACCGGGGTCATTTTAAAAATTTCAGGGGCATAGGACTTGGTGTCCAGGCCGGCGCAAAAGCCCTTGGCCTTTCCGCCGTCCAGGATGATCACCCGGGTCTTTTCGTCCCAGCGCCGTTCCTGCAAAAAGCCTTCAAAGGCTTTTACCATGCTCAGGTCAAAGGCATTATAGGTGTCCGGCCGGTTCAAGGTGATACGACCGATGCTGTTTTCCGTGGTAAAGATAAAGGGCTGGGCGTCACTCATGCTGTTTTTCCTTTTTTAATCGGTAAATACCGCATCCGGCACCTCACAGGTCAGCTGACCGCTCTGTGCCAGAACAAGGGCAATCGAATGGATCCTGGGCAGTTCATAGGCATAAAAATACGCGGCCACATGGCATTTGCCCTGAAAGAACCGGATATCCTTTTTCTTGAGCTTGGGGCGGCCCAGGGCTGTTACCGCTGCCGTGGCCATGGTCAGCCATTGCCAGGCAATGACCATGTGCCCGAACATCTCCAGGAACAGGGCTGCATCGGCCAGAAAGGCTTCGGGCCCCTTTTCCATGGCCACGCTGCCCAGGGCCTTGGCGGTTTTTTCCACCTGGACCAGGGCCGTTGTCAAATCCTGGGCCAGGGCCTTGGGGGACCGCTCCGAAAGCAGGCCAGCCCGGCGGTCATCTGGAAGGGCCTTAAAATCAATGGCCGCACCCACGGCATCCATGATCTCGTCTTTGAGCAGCGCCAAGGCCCGGCCGTTGTCCATGGTCAGCTTGCGGCCCACAAGGTCCATGGCCTGGATGCCGGTGGTGCCTTCGTGGATGGGATGGATGCGCATGTCCCTGAAGTGCTGCTCCACCGGAAAATCCTCACAATAGCCGTAGCCGCCAAAGCATTGGACAGCCGCAGAGGTGGATAAAATCCCCATTTCCGAAGGGTAAGTCTTGGCCACCGGGGTCAGCAGCTCCAGCAGCAGATGGCAGTCTTTGTTGTTTGGATTCGTTTCAAGGATATCCTCGTACATGCCGCAGTGAAGAATCAGGGACAGGGCCCCCTCGGTGACGGCCCGCTGAAAGAGCAGCATCCGCTTGACATCGGCATGTTCAATGATGGGCACGGGATCAGAGCCCTTGGGCGCTGTCACAGAACGCCCCTGGCAGCGGGTGCGGCTGTATCCCAGGGCTGCATGGTAGGCAGCTGTGGCAATGGCTGTGGCGCCCAGGCCCACATCCAGCCTGGCCCCGTTCATCATCTGGAACATATAGGACAGCCCTTTGTGGGGCTCACCCACCAGCCATCCCAGGCAGTCGTTTTTTTCTCCCATGCGCAGCCCCGTGATCGGGGCGCCCCGATAGCCCATCTTGTGAAAGACCTGGGTGCAGATGACATCGTTGGGAATCAGGTTGCCTGGGGCATCCGGCCGGAACTTGGGCACCACAAACAAAGAGATCCCTTTGACACCGGGTTTTGCCCCCTTGATCCGGGCCAGCATGAGATGGACCACGTTGTTTACGCCGTCGTGGTCCCCTGCGGAGATAAAGATCTTCTCTCCACAAATCTTGTACACCCCCGTGCCCAGGTCATTGTCAACAGGACTGTCAACCGGCCGGGCCGAACAGACAAGGTCTCCAAGAGAGGTGCCGGCGTCAGGCTCGGTCAGGGCCATGGTGCCCTGCCATTTTCCCCCAAGCATAGGGGGCAGAAACAGGTTCTGCAAAGGAACTGACCCGAAGCTTAAAATCAACCGGGCCGCACCCATGGTCAGGCCGGCATACACCGATGCGGAATAATTGGCCGAAGCAAAGATGAAGTTGATGCAGTGCAGCAGGGAGGCGGGCATGTTTTCTCCGTCAAACCGCTGGGGAAACGCAGCTGCGATCCAGCCGTCATTGCCCAGGGTCTCCAGCATGGGCCGCACCCCGGCATGGACCCGTACGGTGCCGTCAGCAAGCGTTGGGGGATTGCGGTCCATGTCCTCGAACATGGGATTCATGATGTTTTTCCCGATGTCCTGTGCCGCCTTGAACACCAGGTCACAGGTCTTTTCGTCCTGCCCCTCCAAAAGCCCCTCTGTTCGGTGGCGGCTCTGTCTTGAGGCCAGTGTGAATCTGAGGTTGTCAAGACTCATGAATTTATCAGCCATTGGTCATCCTTTGCGCCTAAGGTTTTGATTTAATGAATGCCTTTCAAAAATGCGGGATCGGCAAATTCAGGATCTGGATAGGTATAAAATCCCTTTCCGGTCTTTATACCCAGGTCCCCTCGATCCACAAAGGCCTTTAGAAAGGCGGCGTTCTGCCGGGATTTTTCATCCTGCTTTTTTTTTGCCCAATAATCAGTGACCTTGTGCACTGTGCCAAGACCGATGGAATCCATGATCCCGAAGGGCCCCACCAAAGACCGCATGATTCCCATCCAGGCCCGGTCAATGTCTTCCACTTTGGCCACCCCGCCCGAGGCCAGGCCCAGGGCCGAGGCAAACCACTCCGACAGCATGGTGTTGAACACATAACCGTGCTGCTCCCGTTGAAGCTCAATGGGAAACTGGTCAATGGCGGCGCAAAAGTCCCGGATCACGCCGAGGGTGAGTTCCGAGGTGCCCGGATGGGGCATGATATCCACCACATTGGTCAGCCGGCAATCGTGGAAATGCAGGGCGGCAAACCGATCCGGCCGCCCTGTGGCCTCGGCCATCATGGACGGGACCAGGGTGGAGGTGTTGGTGGTGAAAATGGTGTGGGACGGGCAGATGCGGTTGAATTCTGAAAAGACCCTTGACTTGAGTTTCGGGTCCTCGGGCACGGATTCACTGATAAAATCCGCTTCTTTACCGGCAATCCCGGCATCCGTGGTAAATAAGATCCGGGCCTGCCCCTGCCGGGCCTGGGTTTTGCTTATCCTGCCGCAGGATGTAAGCTTGTCCGCCAGCCGGCCCAGCCGTTTTTTCGCATTGTCTATGGCCGCGTCAAAGGGGTCAAACACGCAGACCTCAAATCCGTTTGCAGCAACGATCAAGCCGATCTGGAGCCCCATGGTGCCGGCCCCGAGCAGGGTCACTTTTTTGATTGCCATGGTTGACCCTTTCATCAGATGAGCAGGCCGCCGTCCACGACCATGCAGGCGCCTGTGGTGTAGGAGGCTGCCTCAGATACAAGGTAAAGGACGGTGCCGGCCATCTCCTCGGGCTGGGCATACCGTGCCATGGGGATCTGGGCCAGGGCAATCTTTGAAATCTCTTCAGAGGCGGTGATGGCCGAGGCAAATTTGGTGTCGGTGAGCCCCGGCAGCAGGGCATTGACCCGGATGCCTTTCGGCGCCAATTCCCGGGCCAGGGTCTTGGTCATGTTTATCAGGGCCGCCTTGGTGGCCGAGTATACCCCCTGGGCGATCCCCGGACGCACGGCGTTCACAGAGGAAACATTGACGATGGCCCCGCCCGCTGTCATCAGGGGCACGGCATACTTGATCATGAAAAAGGGCCCTTTGATATTCACGTCCAGGGTCTTGTCCCAGATGCCGGCATCTGCCGAGATCATCTCTCCGAAATGGGGGTTGGTGGCTGCGTTGTTCATGAGGATGTCCACCTTTCCGTATTTTTCTCCTATGGCCTGGAACAACTCTTCAATCTGGTCGGGGTATCCAGTGTGGCAGGCCATGGCCTCTGCCTTGCCACCGTCCGCCTGAATCTCGGCCACGGCCGCGGCCAGCCCCTGTTTTTTCCGGCTGATCAGTACGCAAACCGCCCCGCAGGCAGCCAGTTTCTTTGCAGCGGCAAGGCCGATGCCCCGGCTGCCGCCCGTGATCACTGCAAGTTTGTTCGTCAGATCGTACGCGTTCATGGCCACTCTCCTTTATGTTATTTAGTGTTTTTATATCCTCGGTTAAAGTCTGGATTTTTCCATCAGGGCCAGGGCGGTTTTTTCCAGGGCATGAACCCCGAAAATAAGCATGGCAAAGCGCTTGTTCTTTGTCAGCCCGTGAAAGTACCTATTGTAAATCTGCTGGGCAATCACTGCCAGGCGAAACAGGCCAAAGCAGTAGTAAAAATCAAAGCAGGACACATCCCTGCCGGTCTTTTGCCCGTACCGGGCGATGATCTGGTCCCGGGTGAGGGCCCCAAGGATATGGGTGGGCATGGTCCGCATGGCCTGGAGTTCTTCGGGGTCGTCGGCCTGGACCCAATAGGCCAGGCTGTTGCCCAGATCCATGAGAGGATCCCCATAGGTGGCCATCTCCCAGTCCAGAACCCCGATGATCCGGTCCGGCTGATCCGGGTCCAGGACCAGGTTGTCCATCTTATAGTCATTGTGAACCATGGTGGGTTGGTCCGTATCCTTGGGCTGTTTTTCGGCCAGCCAGTCCATGACGGCTTGAAAATCCGGGGCATCATCGGTCCTGGCCTTTTGGTAGCGGCCGCTCCAGCCGGTCACCTGGCGGGCCACATACCCCTGGGGTTTTCCTAAAGCAGAGAGCCCCGTGGCGTCCATGTCAATGGCATGAATCTCTACCAGCAGGTCTGTCAGGTTCTTGCACAGCCTTTGGGCCTGATCAGGGGAAAATCCTATGCCCTCGGGCAGATCCTTTCTCAGAATGATGCCGGACAGCTTTTCCATGACAAAAAACGGGGCGCCGATGAGTGCAGGATCATCCGCATATGCCAGGGGGGCCGGGCACAGGGCAAAGGCCTGGTGCACCTTTTCAAGCACCCGGAACTCGCGTTCCATATCGTGTCCCTTGTCCACCTTGGCCCCGATGGGGGGACGGCGAAGCACCATCTGCCGGCTGCCCGAGCGAATCTCATAGGTCAGGTTAGAAAACCCGCTGGGAAACTGAGAGATTTCCAGGGGGCCGTTAAGATCAGGAATCCGGTCCTTGAGAAATGCAGCCACGGCAGCGGTGTCAATCTCTTCGCCCGGTCTGATGTCAGATGCCTTGTCAACAACCATATCCTTGTCCTTTGCCTTTATGTTGATTCAACCAGGCAGAATCGCTCCACCATGGCCAATACATAGTCGGTAAACTCATCCACACCGATCTTCTGCCGGGTATACTTCCATCGTTTCAGATACCACTCCTGCTGCAGGGCCTTGATCATGCTGGCGGTCAGGTCGTGGTTGCCCTGTCTGAAGACCCCGGTGGCTTCTCCCTGCTTCAGAATCCTTGTCAGCAAGGCCTGGGTGTGCTCCTCCATGGCGCGCACCGCCTCGAATTCACCGGCCCGAAGGTTTCTGGCCTCCATAAAGGTGAAGTAAAACCAGGGCCGGAAAAGTTCTGACAGAAAAATATGGGTCCGTATGGCGGCCCGCAGATTTTCCAAGGGATTTTGGGCCTCTGCGGTAAAGGTTTCCAAAGCCTCTTTGATCATGGCCCGGCCCTGGGCCTGGATAATGGCCAGCAGCTGTTTTTTTCCCGGAAAATACGCGTACAAAGCGCCTAAACTCATGCCGGTTTTTGTGCTCAGGTCCCGCATGCTCATGGCCTGAAATCCCTTTTTATAGGTGATGCTGAACACGGCAGAAAAGATTTTCTCCAGGTTGGCCACTGCGGTTTTTTCCTTTTTGATGCTGATGGCCGGCTGGTTTTCCAGATAGATTCGCCGGGCAATATCCACCCCCCGGTCGGTGTAGGCTTTTTTAAATGCAGCGTAATCCATGACCGGCCTTTCTTACAGGTAAGTTTTTAAAATCCGCTTGGCCAGGGCGGTCTTGTGGACTTCGTCTGCACCATCGTAAATTCTGGCCGCCCGCTCGTGGCGGAAAAACCAGGCCAGGATAGTGTCATCGGTCATGCCCAGGCCGCCGTGGACCTGCAGCGCCCGGTCAACAATCCGGGCCATGGTGTTGGCCACCACAAACTTGATCATGGAAATGGAATCCCGGGCCTTGGCCGCGCCCCTGTTGTCGATCTGCCAGGCGGAGTTCAGGGTCAGCAGCCGGGCTGCCGCAAGTTCCGCCGCAGACTCGGACACCCAGTTCTGGATGGTCTGGCGGGAGGCCAGGGTCTTTCCATTGGGGGAAATCACCCGGGCGTTGGCCCGGTGACACATGAGATCAAAGGCCCTGCGGCAGATGCCCAGCCACCGCATGCAATGGTGGATCCGCCCAGGTCCCAGGCGGTCCTGGGCCATGACAAAGCCCTGGCCCTCGCTGCCCAGAAGGTTCTTTCGGGGCACCCGGCAGGACTCAAAGATGATCTCGCCGTGACTGAAATAGCCGTCTCCCTCGTGCCCCATGACCGGGATATTCCGGACCAGATTGAACCCCTTGGTTTCCGTGGGCACAATGATCATGCTGGCCTGGGCATAGGTCGGGGCCTCCGGGTTGGTCACGGCCATGGTGATGGCAAATTGGGACCCGTCTGCGGCCGTGGTATACCATTTATGGCCGTTGATCACGTAATCAGACCCGTCCCTCACGGCTGTGCTCTCCAGCATCACAGGGTTTGAACCGGGCATGTCCACTTCGGTCATGGCAAAGCAGGACCGGATATCCCCAGCCACCAGGGGATAAAGCCAGCACTCCTTTTGCTGTTTTGTGCCGTAGGCGTGGAGGATCTCCACATTTCCGGCATCCGGGGCCTGGCACCAGAAAACATAATGGCCCAAAGGAGAGCGGCCCAGGGCCTCGGAGACCAGGCCGTGCTCCACCAGGGACAGGCCCATACCGCCGCAGTCAGTGGGAAAATTCGGGGCCCACAGCTCCATTTTCTTAACCATGGCCTGCTTTTCTCTTAATTTGGGAAGCATGTCTGCAAAGCGCTGGGTCATGAACTCGGGTTCCAGGGGGATGAGTTCCTTGTCCACGAATTCGTTGATCATGGAGACAATGGTTTGAATCCGTTCTGATACTTGAAAATCCACGAGGCTCTCCTTGTGATTGAAGGGTGATGATACCTCTCACCTACCGGTGAAAGATGGGGATGTCAAGAAAAATATGAACAAACGTTCGCTATCTTTTCTTTCTGTTTTCCAGCACCTCATCCATGAACGCCGTCACATCCGCCTGCAGACAGAGGTCTGAGTGGCGGCAAATAGGGGCATCAGGACTATGATTCACGGTGACCACCCATTTGGACCCGGCCATGCCGGCCAGGTGCTGGGAGGATCCGGAAATGCCCAGGGCAATGTACAACTCCGGAGAGACGACAGCCCCGGTAATGCCCACCTGGCGGTCATACCCCACCCATCCCTGATCCACCAGGGGCCGGGAGGCTGCTGTTGCCGCCCCGGGAAAACAGGCGGCAAAGTCACAAACCTTTTGAAGATTATCAGCATTCCCGATACCCCGCCCGGCCGCCACCACAATTGGGGCCCGGGAAAGTGAGCCGTCTCCGGCCCCGGACCGGGAACTGAGGCAAATTCTTTTCACAGATGATGACTGTGGCGGGGATACCACGGCCACCTGTGGGTCCGGCAAGTAAGATGCTGCCAGCTGTTTCCCGGCCATGCCGCCGAACCGGCCCTCGGCCACAACAGCCCCCGGGGCCAGGCTGATCAGGCTCAGGTGTCTGTCTGGCACGCTTACCGCCTGGGTCCGGGTATTGTCCATCACCGGACGGGTAAATAAAAACCGGCCGTCTTCCCGGTCAACACCGCAGACATTGGAGATGGAAACACCGCCCAGGGCGATGGCCATGGCCGGCCCCACCTCCCGGGCCATGGCGGTGTGGTCAAAGATCACCATGGCCGGCCCCATGGTGTCGGCCACTGATTCCAGCCCCCTGCCCAGCAGGTCCCAGGAGGCGGTGTCAGGCAGGTGCATGGCGGTTACCGGCACACCAATATCCTTGGCAATGGTCCGGGCCAGAGCCTCGGGCGCCTCTCCGGCCAGGACGATATGAATATCAGATGGTGAATCAGTGCCCCTGTTGGCGGCCAGCAGTTGAATCTGCCGGGCAATGGCTACAAGTGCCCCTGCCCTTGCCAGGGTCTGCAAAGGCTCTCCTGTCGACAAAACCACCATCATGGCCCTCACCCCAGCCCCCTTTCCCTTAAAAAGGCGTCAAAGGCCGCCACCTGATCTGAGATGGGACCTGTGACCACCCTTGCCTTTCGACTCTGCTGAGGTATTTCAGGTGGGAAAAACTGCTCCGGCACAATAGGAAGGGACTCAACAGCATGCACTGCCAGGGGCTTTTCCTTGGCCTTGAGCATGTGGGACAGCACCGGATATCTGGGGCAATAGTGGCCGGACTGGACAGACACCAGGGCGGGCAGAGGGATCTCAAGGGTCTCATCCATGCCGCCGTCCATCTCCCGGCGGGCCACAAGGCGGTCAGCCGTCAGGTCCATGCGGACAACGCCGGTGGCACAGGGGATGTCCAGCATCCGGGCCAGCATGGGACCGGTCTGTCCGGCCATGAGATCCTGGGACATCACCCCGGTGAGGATCAGGTCATAGGACAGCGGCAAAAGGGCCCGGGCCAGCACCCCGGCAGTGACAGCGGCAGGATGCATGGCGTTTGTGTCCAACAAGGTCAGCATATGAATCCCCTGGTCGGCACCGGTTCCCAGGGCCCGGACCAGGCAGTCCTGCCACAGGGCCGGCCCGGCCGTAATCACATCCAGGCGGGCCGTGTCCGGACAGGCCGCTTTCAGGACCAGGCCTGCCTCCAGGGCCAAAAGCTCAAAGGGGCCAATCTTTGCTTTCGTCATATCCGGTTTGATGCAGACAAGGATATTCATATCTTATCCATACCCCTGCCCAATCAAAGAATCAAGAAAAATACGAACAAACGTTCATTTTAATTTATTTTCGAGGGTTCCTGAGCGCCGAGGTACAGGTGATCTTGGCATTCCTGTCTTTCGAAGACCGTGCCAGGCCGTTAAACCGAGTCAGCCAGCCTTTTGCCCAGCTTGCGGGTGCGGATCCCGGATACAGTTTCTCCCAGCTTGGCCGAGGCCTTCAGGTCCCGGAGCAGTTCCGGACAGGAAAGGCTGATGGTTTCCCGACGACAAAATGCATCCAGATCCCGGACAAACCCTGAGGCCAGGTCTCTGAAAACCAGGTGGATCTCGTCATGGCCGGGCTGCTGCCCATCCACCAGGGCGGCCAGATGGTCTGACAGGGCAACGGCGGCATGGGACAGGGCAGCAAGGCGTCCCAATGCCTCCAGACAGGCGCCCTCTTCTTTCCTGGACCCGGGCAGGCCGGCGGCCGCCCCGGTCAACAGGGCTGTCATGGCCCCGGTCACGGCCCCGGTCATCACGGCATCCTCTCTCTGCCTTAGGGGCAGGACCAGATCCGGGTAGGCCCGACCCTCCAGACCCACCATGGCCCCGTGTTTGACACGGCACCTGTCCAGTCTGATTCCCCCGTGGGGGGCCGAGGTAAGAAACGGAAGGGTCATGGCCGGACCCAGGGTCAGGCCCGGGGTGTCTTGATCTACCAGAAAAGTGGAAAAAACCTTTTTCCCAGCTGACTCACCGGTAATGGCCACCACAAGGAAGGCCGCAGCCACCGGGCCGTTGGTCAGGTAGGCCTTGTCGCCAGAGATCACCCAGCCTGCCTTGTCCCGGTCCGCCCGGGTGGTCAGGTATTTGGGATGGCCGCCGCCACCAGGCTCTGACACGGCAAGGCTGAGGGTGGCCCCCCCGGAAGACAGGGTCTCCATCAGGGCCCGGCGACTGGAATCGGACGGGCCGGTTTTGGTCAGCACACCAGCGGTCAAATGATGGATGATCCAGGAGAGGGTCACCCCGAGGTCTTGCCCGTGTTCTGCCAGGGCCCGGGCCGTGCGGGTGAGCCGCTGGCAGGACTCCTGCCCGCCGCCGGCAACAGCGTCAGGGTCCAGCAGCCTGTTGCAGCCCATGGCGCCCCAGATCTCTTTGGCAAAACCGTGCCCTGATCCCTTAGACCCGGCAACGGCTTGTTTTACGACATCAGCCATCCTGGTTCGGGGATTTTCCATGGGGGTCACAGGATCAACTCCTGAATGAAATCAATGAGCTGATTGAGGTTGCCGCAGGCCCGGGCCTCGTTGCAATAGTTACGGTACCTGGGCATCTCACTGTCCCCGGTTCCCCAGAAGCGCTCCTGCTCAGGGTTGAGCCATACCAGGCGGCGGCACCGCTCCCGAAGCAGTTCCAGCACCGGTTCCCTGGGGTTCAGGTAGTTGGACCGGCCGTCCCCCATGACAATCAGGGTGGTCTTTTTATCCAGATGTCCCAGGTATTCATCCCGGAACGTCTGGAAAGTCAGGCCATAGTCAGTTCTGGCGCTGGTGTTGATGCGTGGATCCTTGAGAATTTTTTTAACAGCCGTGTTGACGTCGTGGGCATCAAACACCCGGGTCATATTGATGGGCCGGTCAATGAAGACAAAGCTGTTTACCCGGGCAAAACAGCTTTGCAGGGCATAGAGGATGCCCAGCATGAACCGGGCCGTGGACCAGACCGATCCTGAAATATCGCAGAGGGTGACGATTTTTCCCTTGCGCGGGGGCCTGTTCCGCCTGACGATTTCCACGGGCACCCCCAGGTACCGGCCGGACCTGCGGATGGTTTTCCTGATGTCGACCCGGCCTTTTCTAGCGGCGGCAAACCGCAAGGTGGAAATCTCCTTGAGCTTTTTCACCCACCGGTCTGTGATCTCCGTAACCCGGGCCATCTCATCCCGGGTCAGGTTGGAAAAGGGGATATCCCCCACTCCGGCAAAAAACCGCTCTTTGTCCCCCCCGGTTTTCAGGCCGGCATTGTCGGGTCTGGGATCCTCATTTAAGAAGGCCATGGCACGGTCCAGGCGCTGCCCGGCCAGGGCAGAAAGCCGGGCCGGGGCCATGGCTGCTCCGTGCACCCGGTCATCCGGGCCACCGGCAAACCTGGCCACTTTTTTCCGCATCCGGTCCACGGCCAGCATGATTTCAAGGCGGCCGGTCAGCTGGCCCAGGTTGGATTTCACCGCCTGAGTGGCCACGCTTTCCTGGTCATGAATCCCCCGGACCCGCTGGATAAACAGCCTGGGATTTCCCGACATGAATGCGGCAAGGTCTGCGTCGATATCACCATGCTGATCATCGGCCAGGGCCTGGGCCATGACCCGATCCAAACCTTCGCGCTCCTGTCTGGTCTCGGAAAGGTCCTGCCGGTCAGAAGCTTCAGCCGGCTGGGCCGGCGGCATAAGCCCTGTTTTCATCTCCTTGAAAAACAGGCGATACAGGCGCTCGAACTCGGCCTGCTCCCGCCGGCTTTTGGAAAAATTGGTGCAAAGAACGGTGTGAAAAATCGTCTCGTCCCAGTCGGACATAAGATCCAGCTGGGACAGGCAGTCCAGGACCTCTGCCGTGGACACCCGCATGGCATTGGCCCGGCAGCAGGCGGCAAATTCCAGGATCACCCCTTGCACGGCGGATCAGCCCCTGACCAGTTCCCGGATCCGGGAGCGGACCTGGGCATAGTCTGCCTTGTGTTTACACAGGGTGTTCAGGGTCTGGTCCAGGCCCTCGGGGGTGAGTTCCTCTTGTTGAAGAATCATCAGGGACTTGGCCCAGTCCAGGGTTTCGGAGATACAGGGCCGTTTTTTCAGGTCCAGCTGTCGGATGGCGGCCACCGTGTCCACCACCCCGTCCAAAAGCCGTTCACCGATGCCGGGCAGCTTTTTCAATACGATCTGCCTTTCGGTGTCTAAATCCGGATAATCAATATAAATATGGATACACCGCCGCTTTAAGGCATCGCTCATGTCCCGGTAGTTGTTGGACGTTAAAAAGACAAAGGGCCGGGTTTTGGCCTGGATGGTGCCAAGCTCCGGTATGGTGACCTGGAAATCGCTCAGCAGTTCCAGCAAAAAGGCTTCAAACTCCGGGTCAGACTTGTCGATTTCATCGATGAGCAGCACCACAGGATC
>Ga0102943_1000887_pt1 | contig 19210 bp, 17 predicted proteins | sample SalPonC_black_MG_FD_78174 | JGI IMG/M metagenome (GOLD analysis project Ga0102943, IMG submission 78174) | Salt pond soil microbial communities from South San Francisco under conditions of wetland restoration - Salt Pond MetaG... | ecosystem: Environmental > Aquatic > Marine > Intertidal zone >...
CCAAAACAACCGCCAAAAGCTTCGCGCTCCTGCCGATGCGCCGCTCAAGATCGCCTAGCGCTTTTCGGTAAAGCACGACCGCGGCAAAACCCGCCAGGATGAAAGTCAGCACGAAAGAACCGTAGGTGATCGCCTGAAAGGAAGTGATGTTGATCGCCTGGTCAGCCTGCTGCGCCACGCCCGAACCAAGCTCAGTGCCAGACTGAACCGAGTGGCTCTGCGATTCCCCGGCAACCGGAGGAAGCTTTTGGAGTAATGTCGCTTTATCGGCCATTTGCGGATGTCAGACATCGGAAAGGTCGCTTTTGTCCTCGCCTGACGCATACAGTGTTATCAGCCCTGAAATACGCCGGTAAAGGCGCAAAGACTGAAGCGATTCCTTTTTACACTTTATTCAACGCCGCCGGGGCGCGATCTACGCTCTTTAGCGCGATCCAATGAGGGTATGCCCCCAATTTCCCGACCGGATCAAAGATTACATTAAAATGATTGAGCCAATCGAGCGGGGGCGTCCTTGCCTGAGCTCGGGCCGACCCCATCATGTTCCTCGGCTGCTAGCTTGGGTTCGCTTCCTGACTGTAGCTCTGAATGGAGCGAACATCGTAGCCCTTTTCGCGCAGCGCACGGATGCCTTCCACTGCGGCGGAGGCGGCCGAGATCGTCGTCATGATGCAGATGTTGTGCTTTACGGCCTCGGTGCGGATCTGGTTTTCGTTCTGACGCGGCACCGTTCCCTGCGGGGTATTGATGATAAGGGAGACCTTGTTGTTTTTGATCAGGTCGATCACGTTGGGCCGGCCCTCGCTCAAACGGCAGACGTGTTTCACGGAAATGCCGTTTTCCTTGAAAAGCTTACCGGTGCCGGCCGTGGCGATGATACCGAAACCGAGTTCGCTGAGGCCTTTGGCGATTTCCACGGCGCGGGCCTTGTCGGAATCTTTCACGCTGATGAACACATCGCCGGAGTCGGGCAGGCTTGGCTTGGCCGCCATCTGCGATTTGGCAAAGGCGACTCCCAGGTCCTTGTCCAGACCCATGACTTCACCGGTCGAGCGCATTTCCGGACTGAGCATGACCGGCGCGCCCGGAAAGCGGTTGAAGGGAAAGACCGATTCCTTGACGGCCCAATACGGTGGGATGATTTCCTCGGTAAAACCGAGGTCGGCAAGTTTCTCGCCGGCCATCACCCGGGCGGCCAGCTTGGCGAGCGGCACGCCGATTGCCTTCGAGACGAAAGGCACCGTGCGCGAGGCGCGCGGGTTGACCTCGATGATGTACAGTTCGTCATCCTTGATCGCGTATTGGACGTTCATCAAGCCGACGACTTTTAGCTCGCGGGCAAGCGCGTAACTGGCCTCCCTTACCTTATCGAGCATCTCCTTGGAGAGGGTGTGCGGGGGCATGACCATGGCCGCGTCTCCGGAGTGCACTCCGGCAAATTCCACGTGCTGCAGCATACCGCCGATGACGGTGGTCTCGCCGTCGGAGATGCAGTCCACATCAAGTTCGAAAGCGTCCTCGAGAAACTGGTCGAGCAGGACGGGCGTGCCCGGTGCCGCATCGAATACTTCGCGGATGATGCCCTTCATCTCCTCCATGTCGTAGACGATGAACATGCCGCGCCCGCCGAGCACGAAGGAGGGCCGGAGCAGGATGGGGAAGCCAATCTCGCCGGCCAGTTCGTAAGCCTGCTCCTGGGAGTTGGCGATGCGGTTCTTGGGCTGCTTCAAGCCGACGCGCGAGAGGATCTCGCGGAAGAGGTGTCGGTCCTCCGCGGCGTCGATCATGGAGGGCGAAGTGCCGATGATGTTGACGCCATGGGCTTCAAGCTCCGTCGCCAGATTGAGCGGTGTTTGCCCGCCGAACTGGACGATGGCACCGGAGCAGTCCTCCTGAAAATAAATTTCCAAAACGTCTTCGAGGGTAAGCGGCTCGAAGAACAATTTGTCGGAAGTGTCGTAGTCGGTCGAAACCGTCTCCGGGTTGGAATTGACCATGACGGTCTCGTAGCCCGCCTCGCGCAGGGCGAAAGAGGCGTGCACGCAGCAGTAGTCGAATTCGATGCCCTGGCCGATCCGGTTGGGGCCGCCCCCGAGAATCATGATCTTTTCCTTTTCGGTTTTCTTGATCTCGTTCTCGCTGCCGTAGGAGGAGTAGTAATAGGGCGTGAAGGCTTCGAACTCGGCCGCGCAGGTATCGACCAGCCGGAAGTTGGTCATCACGCCCAGCTTTTCCCGTTTCTTGCGGACGGGTTGCCGGCTGGAACCGATAAGATCGGCGATGAGCTGGTCGCTGAAGCCGGCCTCCTTGGCGGTCTTCATGAGTGCGCCGTCGATCTTCGCCAGGCTGGTGGCCCGCAGCTTATGTTCGATTTCGACGAGTTGTCGAAGCTGCTCGATGAACCATGGATCGAGGGCGCAGAGGTCGAAGATCTCCTCGCTGGTCATGTCGTGCAGGAAAGCCTGACGCAGCCAGAAAACCCGTTCGGCGGTCGGCACGGAGATGCCCTCGCGGACACGCTGCAGGTCGTCGATCTTGTTCTCGAATTTCTTCGGCCCGACGAAGCCCTTGGCCCCGATCTCGAGGGAACGCAGCGCTTTCTGGAAGGATTCCTTGAAGGTTCGCCCGATCGCCATGGCCTCGCCCACCGATTTCATCGCCGAAGTCAGGGTGCTGTCCGCGCCGGGGAACTTTTCGAAAGTGAAGCGCGGGATCTTGGTCACCACGTAGTCGATCGTCGGTTCGAAACTGGCCGGGGTCTCGCGGGTGATATCGTTCTGCAGCTCGTCGAGACTGTAGCCGACCGCTAGTTTTGCCGCAATCTTGGCAATGGGAAATCCGGTTGCCTTCGAGGCCAGAGCCGAACTGCGCGACACGCGCGGGTTCATCTCGATCACCACCATACGCCCGTTCTCGGGATTGACGGAAAACTGGATATTGGAGCCCCCGGTCTCGACGCCCACCTCGCGGATGCAGGCGAAGGAGGCGTCGCGCATCAACTGGTATTCCTTGTCGGTCAAAGTCATGGCCGGGGCCACCGTGATCGAGTCGCCCGTATGCACGCCCATGGGATCGAAATTCTCGATCGAGCAGATCACCACGCACTGGTCCTTGTGATCGCGCATGACCTCCATCTCGTATTCCTTCCATCCGAGCAGGCATTCCTCCACCAGGACTTCGTGGGTGGGGGAGATTTCGAGCCCCGACTGTACCATCTGTTCGTATTCCTCGCGGTTGTAGGCGATACCGCCGCCGGAGCCGCCCAGGGTGTAGCTGGGCCGAATGATGATGGGGAAGTCGCCGATGAGTTCGTCGGCCGCCTTGAGCGCGTCGGCCAGATTGTTGACCGTCGCGGAACGGGCCACATCGAGCCCGATCTTAAGCATGGCCTGCTTGAAGATCTCGCGGGCCTCGCCTTTCTCGATCGCCTCCGGCTTTGCGCCGATCATTTGCACATTGTATTTTTCGAGTATGCCGGCGTTGAAGAGATCCATCGAGAGGTTCAGCCCGGTCTGGCCGCCCAGTGTCGGCAGCAGGGCGTCCGGTCTTTCCTTGATGATGATCTTTTCCAGAGCCTCCACCGTAAGTGGCTCGATGTAAGTAACATCGGCAAACTCCGGGTCCGTCATGATGGTCGCCGGATTGCTGTTGACCAGCACCACTTTGTAGCCCTCTTCGCGCAGCGCCTTGCAGGCTTGAGTGCCTGAGTAATCGAACTCGCAGGCTTGGCCGATGACGATTGGGCCCGACCCGATGATCAAAATCTTTTCAATATCTGTGCGTTTTGGCATAAAAAATTGCGCTAAAAGCTGGATGTTTTAAACGCCTATGCAAGCACGAACGCGAGCGCTGTCGCCAGTTCTGGATTTTGCCGGGTCAGAGCACGCTTGCAAATTTTCGTTGGGTCGAAAGATTAGTAGCATGTCTCGAAGCAAGAAACCCGTCATCGTGGTCGCAATCTTTCTCGGCGCGCTCATGCTGTTGCCTCTCCTTATTTGGATGATTTCGAAGATGGGCGGCTCGGGCGGCTCGAGCCCGACGGATCAAGGTAGTGCCGGCGGGACCTCCGTCGAAAGGCCGATCGCCGATTTCGACCTCAGCCAGCTCGCCGATAAAGCGAACAAACTCCTCGAAAAAGATATCGCGGAAGCGGTGCAAAAGGGCGACATCTCTCTCGATTTCGTCGCGGAACTGAAGAAGGAAGCTGACAAGGGGGCGAGCGATGTGAGGAGCGGCAAGCTCGAGCGCGCGAGAGAACACTACCTCTCGGTGGTCACGGCAGCGGAAAACAAGCTCGCCGCCATTGCGGCCGCGGACAAGGCCCGCGCCTTGAAGGACAGCACCTACGCCGAACTCCAGCGGCTGGAATACTTGCGCGACTCCTTCGGGAACACCTACCGCGAAGCCGTGGAGTCCTACAACCAGGCGCTTCGTTCCATGGAGTCCGGTGCCTTCCTCCGCTCGGTCGACGAGTTTGAGCTTGCCGGGGCTATCCTGGGCGATCTGGAGGCGCGCTCCATCCAGCAAATCGGCAGCCTGCTCGAGGCGGCCGACGATGCCCTGCAGAAATACGAGTTGGCCCCGGCCCGCGAGGCTTACCAGGCCGTGCTGGAGATCGATGCGGATAACAGTGCTGCCAAAGAGGGGCTCGGCATGGTGACGGCGCTCGAAGGCATTGCCGACGCGGTTAAGGCCGTCCGTTCTCTCGAAGGCGAGGGAAGGCTTGAAGAGGCCCTTGCCGGTCTCGAGCGCCTGGCCGCAGAGCATCCGAACAACCCCTTTATTCAGAATCAGCTCGGCTCCCTCCAGAAGCGCATTCTGCAGCGCGATTTCAACAAGCTGATCGAGAGTTCGCTTACTGCCGAGGCCGCGGGCGATCTCGCGGCGGCGATCGCCGATATTGAGGCGGCGCTGGAATTAAAGACCGACACCGCCCAGCAGGAGCGCCTCGCGAAACTTCAGGAAAAATACAAAGCCGCCCGTCTGGAGATACTGCTCGAAGACGGGTTTCAAGCCCTCAAGGACGGACGTTACGAAGCGGCCCGCAACCTCTACAAAGAAGCCGTCGCGCTGGACCCGAATTCCAAGGAAGCTCGCACCGGATTGGAAAAAGCCTCCAGCCTCTACCTGGCAAATATCCGCTACAGTCAAAACGTCGCCAGTGCCGAGCGTTACATCGAGGAAGGGCGCTATCCGCTGGCCGCCAGACTCTTCAACCAGGCCATGACCAGTCGCCCCGCCAAACTCGCCCCGGCACAGGTGAAAAAGGAAGAAAAAATACGCGACATCCTCGAAACCCAGAGCAAGGAGGTGCCCGTAACCGTCAAGTCGGACGGTCGCACCTTTGTCAGCATCATCGGTGTCCTGCCGCCCGACCGTTTTAAGGAAACGGATCTAAAGCTTTACCCCGATGTCTATAAAATACGGGGCACGCGCAAGGGTTATAAAGATGTCGAAAAGGAATTCAAAGTCGATGCCACCAAAGGAAGCCAAACCGTGAGCGTGGAATGCAACGAAAAGATATAGTTGTTTTATCGGTCGTTATTTGTCGCCGGCAACTAGCCGATGCTCTTCGGTTTTGGCCGATTAACTCAATCGTATTGGCGATCTTTTTAGCGCTTACGCCCCAACTGGGCGCGGCTCCGGACCCCGATATTTTCGACGGCCGCCTTATCCGGCAACAGGGTGGGGGAAGTGCATCTTCCGACTCCGGCGGCGGCGGGGGGGAAGCTTCGGCCCCGGGCGGTGCGCAGACAAACTCTTCCGGAGAAAGCACGCCGGAATCTTCTGCTTCCTCCGATGGCGGCTCTGTCGAAAGTGAATCCTCCGGGCGTGATTTCAGTGAGATCGGACAAATCGGCAGCGGTCAGTCGGTAGCGGCTTCCGAGGCTCGAACGCCGCAAACACCGGGGTCTCCCTCCGGCGCTGCAGGCGGCGGGTCGGGCTCGACGGCCGAGCCGGATGCCCCCTCGGGCCGTGCCGGTGGCTCAGATAGCTCAGGGGGCTCCGCCGGCGAGCCGCGGGACTTCAGCGAGATTGGCGGGATCAGCGGCAGCGGGGGGCAGGTAGTGGATGTCAACAGCTCGAAGGCGCCTCCCGCCCCATCCACCGGCACCAGCGGCAGCCCGCCGGGCGGAAGCGCCGATAAGCAAACCAATCCAGGTCAGGGCACGGGGAGCGGCGGTTCTCAACCTTCCACCGGCAGCGGCTCCGGTGATCTCGGGGAGACGCTCCCCTCAGGAATATGAAGTCGAAAATGACAGATTTTAGGAAAATTCTTTTGTCTCTTCTCTTGACCGGCATTTTACCGCTCACCGCCTCGGCCGTGCGCGTCATCGAGGCCGGTGCCATCCCCTTTACCGCCTTTCTCTCCAAGGCGGACTTCGACCAACGCTACCCGGGTAAGGAAGTTTCCGACCTCTCCAAGCTGGAACCCGGCTGGTATGTCATCTACGAGCACGAATCGCTCAGTTATTACTTCGGCCCCGTCCTTCTCGAATCGACCGGTCAGGACTATCTCGATCAGCTTACCGAGACGGTGGAAGCCGCGGTCGACCAGCGACCTTCGATCCGGGACTACCGCCTCGAACTCAGCTACGAGCCCAGCCAAAGCAGCAGGTCTTCCGGCTCAAGCGGCACCGATTCCGGTTCAGGGAATCCCAGCGGGGGCTACGGCAGCCCGCAACCGGCACCCAAGCCGAGCATCTGGGACTTTTTCCGCCGCTTGTTTGGCTTTTAGAAAGTGTTTTGCAACTGACGAGTTTCACCCACAAAAATCTACAAAGAGCCCGGTTTGTTCATCGGGAAAATCTCGAAATTTCAAAACCCCTCTCATTTCTTTCGACGAATACGATGATGACTCTGCCACCCTCGACCCGGTAGTAGACATAAGCAGGTTTTATGACGAGTCTCCGATAGGGCGTGCTTCGGAGTTCCTTTGGAATTTTCCCTAAGGTTGGATTTTTTTCGAGAAGACCTACTTTCTCGAAAACCTTTCGGACCAAGCGGCAAGCCGCATCATAATCGTCGAGTGCGATGTAATCCGCAATTTCGTCGAGCGCGTTGAGTGCTGGCTCGGTCCAAATTACTTCAGCCATCTCGACATTTTCTTCTTCGCTTCAGCATGACTCAGAATTCGTCCTTCCGAGAAGGCCTTTTCCCCTCGGGCAAGACCTTCAAGAAGCTGCATTCTCCTTTTATTCGCCTCAAAGCTCTCAACATCAATTAGATAGGCTGCGGGCTTTCCATGCTCCGTAATCATGACAGGTGATTTTTCGGTTCGAAGGTCGCCGATAATACGTGTGGCCTGCCGCTTGAGAGTGGTGACGAGTTCAGTTTTCATCCGTGATACTTTAGTGGCACTTCGAAGCCATGCAATTTTTTTTCTTTCTGTAGATACGTGAAGCCGGGATGTGCTCTAAGTCGCTTCAAGCGCCTTCGCTGGTAAAAAGTCTCGCGATGCATGCATCTTTATCGCTAGTGGTGTTGGAATGAATGATTCCGAACAGGCGACCGTGGTCTCCGATGGGGGCGAGGTCGGTATCGTCGAGTATCAGGATTTTGTTTCGGGCGAGCGTTTTCACTTCGAGGCCGGAGGCAGCATCCCTGAGCTGCGGCTGCGCTATGAAACCTACGGGCACCTCAATAAGGCCAAGGATAACGCCATTCTTATCTGCCATGCGCTGACGGGCGACCATCATTGTGCCGGGGTTTACAGTCTGGACGAGCGCAAGACCGGATGGTGGAATTTCATGATCGGCCCGGGCAAGCCGATCGATACCTCCGAGTATTTCGTGATCTGCTCGAACGCGCTCGGCGGCTGCCAGGGCAGTTCGGGGCCGGGCTCGATCAACCCCGAGACCGGGAAGCCCTATAATCTCGAGTTTCCCAAACTCACCGTCCGCGATATGGTTCGGGCGCAGGCCTTGCTCGTCGACTCGCTTGGTATCGACCGCCTGCATGCGGTGGTGGGCGGCAGCATGGGCGGCATGCAGACCTTCCAATGGGCGATCGACTATCCCGAGCGGGTGGGGCGCTACATCGCCCTGGCCTGTGCGGCGAGGCACAATGCGCAGACCATCGCTTTCAACGATACCGGCCGGCAGGCGATCATCACCGATCCGGGCTGGCAGAACGGGAACTATACCGCCGACAACGGCCCGGACCAGGGGCTGGCCGTCGCGCGGATGATGGCGCACATCACCTACCTCTCCGACGTGGGGATGGAGCATAAATTCGGGCGCCGGCGTCGCGCCTCGGCCAAAGAACATTTCGACATCGAATTCGAAGTGGAGAGCTACCTCCGCTATCAGGGGCAAAGTTTCGTCAGCCGCTTCGACGCCAATTCCTACCTTTACCTGACCAAGGCGCTGGACCGTTTCGATTTGCACGATCCCGAGTCGCTGGATGCCACGCTTTCCGCGGTGACCGCCCCCGGCCTGGTGGTCGGCTTTACCTCGGACTGGTTGTATCCGCCCCAGGGCAACCGCGAACTGGTCGAGGCGCTCCTGCGATTGGGCAAGGATGCCAGCTACGCCGAGCTGGCGATGGACTACGGGCACGACTCCTTCCTGGTGCGTGCGCCGAAACTTTACGATTTGATGCGGAGGTTCCTGCGCCGTTGAACCGCTTCGAAATTTGGAAATTCAAAACCGAACGAATCCTCTCCATGCACCCGAAGAATCCCAAAAAACGCCAGGCTGACTTCCAGATCATCGCCCGCTGGGTGAATGAGGGCGAGCGCGTGCTCGATTTGGGCTGCGGCCGGGGTGTTTTGCTCGAATACCTCAAGCAGACCAAGGGCGTCTACGGTGTCGGCGTGGATATCGATTTCGATAAGGTCTTGAGCTGCGTGAAGCGTGGCGTTCCCGTTTATCAGGGTGATGCCAACGAGGTTCTGGCCGGCTTTCAGGATAACGCTTTCGACCGGGTCATTTTCAGCCGCACGGTCGAGCAATTCGATGCGCCGGATGCGACCCTGCGGGAAGGACTGCGCGTGGGCAAGCGGGCCACGGTCGGTTTCGTGAATCACGGCTTCTGGAAAAACCGGCTCAACAAGGCGCTCTGGGGCCGCCGCACGATCAACGAAGTTTATCCCAATCCCTGGTATGCGAGTATGCCGGCCAACCCGTTCCCGGTGGTTGAGTTTGAGGACTACTGTAAGCTGAAAAACATCGAGATCGGGAATCGGGTCTATCTGGCGGGAGACTGGCGCAGCGAGTGTTCGCTTTTTCCTAACATGCTTGCAGGCTACGCGATTTATGATTTGGCTAGCTCGTGTTGACTTGATTCCAAGATGGTGAAGGAGATCCCGATAGAGGAACTGGAAGCTGGCATCCATCAGTTCTATGAGCGATACTCCCAAAAGAAGGTCGCGCTGGCGGCTTTTATGGTTGGCGTTTTCACGATCGGGCTAAGCTTCGTCAGCTACGCCCTGACGACCACAGGCTGGCTTGCCATCATTGTATTCGGGATCGTGGGCGTGGTCTCGGTCAATCTCGTGGTCATTTTCGTGGTGCCCCCGTCGGGGAAACTCGCTGCGGGTCGCGAGCTGATCTGCGCCGCCGTCCGTGATCCCTCGCGAATCAAAGCGGTCGATGAAAAGGGCATCAAACTGGCGGACAACGACGGGGAATTGCATAAATTGGCCGGCCCGGAACGTGAGGTTTGGGCCTCGAGAGTGGTGCCCTATTTCATGCAGATCCAGTCCGCGTTGCAGCCGGCTGCGAAAGCAAGAGCCGAGCGCAAGTATACGGTTTCGGAACGCAAGTATATCGAGGATCGGCGCAAGGAGGTCGTGGAGATTGAAAAGCGAATCGAGGAGAAGCAGCGGGAACTGGAAAAAGAGCGGGAAAAAATGAAAAAGCGTCGGGCTGAGCTGGAAGAACTGGAGAAGGGGATGAGGGAAAAAGCAAAGGAGGTGGGGTCCGGGAGCGGCCCCGGCCCTGATCCCACTTTGTGATTTTTGCGCTATCCCGGATGGATGTCGGGACGGGAAAGATCCGCATCGAAAACAGCGGGTCCGTTTCTCAATCGTTTATGGTCGGGCGCTGGCGCAGGACGGGTGTGCGGCTTTCCGGTTTGTTGAAAATGCCCATGTCGACCGGCTGGTTCGGCCGTATTTGTTCGAACACGATTTTGCCGAATGGGGAGTTCTCCGCCAGCAGGTCGATCTCGCTGGGCAAGAGGACCCCGCCGGCCTTTTTGAATTTCGTGGCGCGGTAGTCCATGTATTCCCGCACGCCGGCCAGCTCGCCGAGTCCGCCCCAGCGAAGGAGGAGAAATTTCTCCTGATCAAAATAAAACCAGCTCCGCACGTTTCTTTTCCCGTAGCCGACTACGAGGTGGCAATCGCGACCGGCGACCCTGGCCGCACCCTGGTATTTGAATTTGTAATCGGCGACCGAGGGCAGCACGAAAGGTTGCAGCAGCCAGCGCTGGTTGGCGAAGTGGATGCCTTCCTGCCCGCCGTAGTCTTCGGGATCTTCCAACTCGGGTAACAAATCCTGCCGCCAGGCGGTCAAGCCATCGAAGACGAAGCGCGCCTTGTAATCCCGGCCCAGATGCCGCCAGCTGAGCGTGAGGTGCCGCCGGCCATCCTGCCGCTCGACGAGTTCGAAGTTTTTGCTCTTCCCGGCCTCGGTCAGGGTGCCGCTTGCCACCACGTTTCTCAGGCCGTCGTGGGCCCCCGTGCCGCCGGTCACGGTCAGGTAGTTGCGGATCAGCTGCCGGCTGGCCGCGTCGGTTGCTTCGGGACGGGGCGAGGGGGCGACGGCTTCCGCTGAGCCGCCGTTCTCCTGGGCTTGAATCGGGACTAGACTCAGGCAGATCATCAGGGCGCAGCAGAAGCCGGGGAGTTTTTTTTGGCACCGACCGGGAAGGGCCGGCAGAAAGTTTAGGGTTTTCATGTGCTTTTGCGGCACTATGTTGCGCCTACTCAAAATCTCAACCCGATTTCACTCCATGCGTATCCTTATCACCGGTGGTGCCGGCTTCCTCGGGAGCCATCTCTCCGAACGCCTTCTCAACGAGGGCCACGAGATTATTTGCCTCGACAACTTTTTTACCGGTCGGAAGCGGAATATCGCGCATCTGCTGGATCATCCGAATTTTGAGATGATGCGGCACGACGTGATCGACCCCTTCAAGGCCGAAGTCGACCAGATCTACAACCTCGCCTGTCCGGCCTCTCCGGTGCATTACCAGTATAACGCGATCAAGACGATCAAGACCTCCGTCATGGGGGCGATCAACTGCCTCGGTCTGGCCAAACGCACCCGGGCGCGCGTCTTCCAGGCTTCGACTTCCGAAGTTTACGGCGATCCCAACGTGCATCCCCAACCGGAAAGCTACTGGGGCCACGTCAACCCAATCGGGATCCGCTCCTGCTACGACGAGGGTAAGCGCTGCGCCGAGACCCTCTTCATGGATTACCATCGCCAGAACGGGGTCGATATCCGCATCGTCCGTATTTTCAACACCTACGGCCCGCGCATGTGTCCGGACGACGGCCGCGTGGTTTCCAATTTCATCGTGCAGGCGCTTCAGGGCGAGGATATCACCATCTACGGCGAAGGCCGGCAAACCCGCTCGTTCTGCTATTGCGACGACTTGATCGAAGGTTTTGTCCGACTGATGAATCAGGAGGAGGTCATCGGCCCCATGAACATCGGTAACCCGGGCGAATTCACCATTCTCGAGCTGGCTGAAAAAGTCATCGCCCAGACCGGTAGCAAGTCGAAGATCGTGCATCAACCACTGCCGGCCGACGATCCCCAGCAACGCCAGCCGGATATCACCGAGGCACGTCGCGTGCTCGGCTGGGAGCCCACGGTTTCCCTCGAAGAGGGCCTGAAGCCGACCATCGCCTACTTCGACAAGCTTCTCAGCGAGGGCTAGTATTCTACCCCTCTTTGAGCAAATACGGGCCCCAGCCCTTTTCGAAGAACTCGCGCTCGACCTGAGGTGCCGTATCGACGGGGAGCGGGCTGACCTTGAACTCGCCGTCCTCGAAACGCACGACCAGTTTCTCTTTTTGGTCCCTGGGCTTTTCGCGGATGAAGCGGAAGCGGCTGAGATCCTCGACATGGGCCTGCGGGCATTGCTCGCCATCATCCGAGCAGATTGCCCGGGCGCCGCGGCTGCCACCGCCGTTTTGGATGTAATGATCGAGCGCGGTGAGCACGGCTTCGGAGACATAGGCCATCTGTTTCCAGCGGAAGGCCTGCGCCACCATGGAAGCGGAGCGCACCTGGAAGCCATCAGTCTCGACCTTTCGGCGCAGCTCGCGGGCGGCGGCGAGCGCCTTCTTGACTTCGGGCCCCGAGCAGATGATGCCGGCGGCGTCGCTCATACGCGCCTGGATCTCGGTCTTTACTGCTTTGGGGGCGAGGCCGCCTTCCTCCTTCGTGTAGCTTTCCGCTTCGGCCAGGGCCTCGCGAATCGCATTTTTGAAATCTTCGGCATTCGCTTCCGAATCGTCCTTCTGCTGGCGCGCGCGCTTGATCGCCACCGCGACCCGCTTGCCGAAAACCTGGCCGGAGTTGAGCGCGGCACCGCCGGGACGCGTCACGCCGTGGCTGCCGGCCGCTTCGCCGATCGCGTAGCAACCGGCAAGACTGGTCTGCCCCCAGTCGTCGATCAGGATCCCACCGTTCATGTGCTGGTTGTTCATGGCGAACTCGAGCGGTTCCTTGCCCACATCGGTGCCGTGCATCTTGTAAAGCTCGATCGCCAGGGGGTTCATGCGGCGCAGGCGGTCGATCGGTAGTTCGTAGAGCGCCTCGTTGTTTTCGAGGTAGGCGCGCACGTCGGGATCGAGATCGTCGAGCGAGAAGCTCTCGCCCTCGTTGACCGGTTCGGGGTTCCGCAGGAAGTCGAGATAGACTTTCCGCCCGGCCTGCCGCTCGAGAAAGACCGCCAAATCGAAGAGGCTGGAGCGGTAATCCAGCATCCGCTCCGAGTGGAAGGGCCACTGGTAGCCTTTCCGGAAGGTGTTCGAGACCATCTCCCGTGTGGTCCGATAGTAGCGTTTGAGGAAATTGATCTCCTTGCCCTCCTCGTCCACCGAGTAAACCCGCGGCATGACCTGCACGTAGGTGCCGGAAAGATTCCAGGGAAATTTCGTCCGGGGCGTGCCGATGCCGAACTGGCTCTCGGTCAGATTGCACAGTTCGATGCCCGCTTCCAGGGCGATGCCGAGCCCGCCGTAGCAATGATGTGGATACACGCTGTCGCGGTAGAGCTCGCCCGGGCCGCCGGTCGCGATCACCAGGTCCTTGCAGCGGATGAAGACCAGGCCGTATGCGTTGCGTTCCTCTTTGCGGTGCAGGGCGATCACCCCGCAGATACGTTCCCCGCCGTCGACGTTTTCTTTAACGATGCGGATCCCGCTGCAGCCCGGCAAGATCCGCACGCCCAGCGTTAATGCTTCCTCGAAAAGGACCTTGACCATCAGCTTCGAGGTGCGCGGGCCGCAACTGGTGGCGCGGCCGGCCTCGTCGTGGTCGGTCTGGTAGCGCAAAATCGCGCCGCGATCATCGTGCGGCAGCGGGAGACCCATGTATTGCAGGCCGCCGATCGCGTCGATCGAGCCGACCGCTTCGACGTAGGCCGTCGAGAAATTCATCGCACCTCCGGAGCAAAGGCCCTCGGCGTATCGGATGAAGTTGTCGCCCTTGTAGTCGGTGCTGGCCGTGTAGAGCGTCTGCTTGTCCGAACCGGAGCATGCCGAGGTGCCGGCAAACAGACCGGTGCTGGCAACGAGCACGTCGATCCCGCGCCGCTTCAACTCGACGGTGGCCCGCATCCCGGCGGCACCGCTGCCGAGCACCAGCGCTTCGCAGCGATAGACGGGCACGGTATGACCGGCAAGCGCGACCGTCTCGCCGGCCGGATCGATCCCGCGGACGGCCGGCATGTCAAAGCGGGTCAGCTTATCGAGGATTTCCTGGGGGACGGCATCATAGCCCTGCGGGTCGTTTTTTGCGGTGTCAGTCATATTCGATGGGGTTCGTAATTTATAGTTTGAAGAGGATGGCGATGGCCAGGCACATGAGAAATGCGCCCATAAACCGGAGGGTATACATCCGGCGCCGGCCCACAGCGGCGCTCTGTTGGAATAATCGCGCGGCGAGAGCGCCAAAGAGCACGCTCCACAGGCCGCGGGTGGTGTAGAGAACGTTGATTTCGGCCACATGCTGGTAGCGACCCAGGGTGTAATTCAAGAGCAGCGCCTGCAGGCCCATCAAGAGACAGGCCGCCAGCATCCAGGGCCAGGCGTCCTTGGGAATGGTCCGCAGCGGCTCCCGAAAGTAGGGGATCATGGCGAAAGAAAGCAGGGCGTTGGTCGAGATTGCGATAAAGAGAAAAGCCGGCACGCCGAAGCCGCCCGCGTGGACGCCCACCATGGTATCGGAACCGGCAAAGAAAAACGAACTCAGCAGGGCCAGGGTGATGGAAAGGCCGACGCGTTCTTTCCCGTTTCCGGAAAACCCGAGAAGGGCGACCCCCAGCATGGCCACAAAGGCCGCCAGAAACATGGGAAAACCGACGGCTTCCGTCCCGCAGACCGCGGCGAGCAAGACGGCGAAGACCGCCTTCGTGCCCATGGTCGGGGTCTGCAGGCTGACATCGCCAAAGCGGATGGCGGCGAAGGTAAACACCTGCCCGAGAAAAAACAGTGCCCCGGTGATCGCCGGATAATGGATCCGGTTCCAGGGGATCGAGCCCTCGTGCTGCAGTAACAAGGTGGCAAAAACCGGGACGAAAACCATATTCACGCCGAAGGAAAACCGCAGGATGCCCGCGCCGCGCGATAGCGCCTGCTTCGAGAAAACAGCCGCCACCGCGTAGCCCACGGCCGCCAGGGTGGCATTGAAGTGAAATGGTTCCATATTTTTTACTTTAGAAATAAAATAATTGACATAATTTATCTTATAATCAAATAAAAAACGGATGCCAGCCAGTGAACTTACACTTGATTTTTCCGTTGTGCGGGATCTGCGCAAGCGGGCCGGGATGACCTTGGATGATGTATCCCGAAAGTCCGGTGTGTCCATTGCCGGACTCTCAAAGTTGGAGCGTAACCAGAACATGATCGAATTGGATACGCTTTATCGTCTGGCCCGCGTCTTCGGCCTGTCGGCCACCGACTTGCTCAACCTGGCCGAGTCTTGTTCCGCCCACCTCAAGGCGGCCGAATTTTACCGTTCGGGCCCCTTCGATTTCGAGCGGGTGAGTTTCAAAGGTCTCGATTGCTTCAACGCCAAGGCCAAGGCGGGCGAACGGCTTTCGAAGCCGGAAGCTCACGGCGACGAATTCGAGATCTGCTGGGTGCGCAGCGGCGAAGTGCGCATCACTTTGCCGCGCGAGCAGCACGAGCTGGGCCCGGGGCAGGCGCTGAAATTCGATGCCGCACTCGAGCACGGTTATGAAATTATCGAGGACAGCGAGATGACCATTGTCCACATCGAGAAAACCCACCGATTCTAGTTTCCCATGCTTTACTCCGGCCTTTGCTCCATCACTTTTCGCCAGCTTTCCGTCGAGGAAGTGATCGACCTTTGCCAAAAAGCGGGGATCGACGGGATCGAGTGGGGCGGCGATGTCCATGTGCCCCCGGGCGACGCGGCGCTCGCCGGCTCGGTGAAGGCGAAAACGGAAGCCGCCGGGTTGAAGGTCTGCTCTTACGGTTCCTATAATAAATGCGACCGGGAGTCGGGCCCTTTCGGCGATGAACTCGAGGCGGCGGACGCCCTCGCTGCCCCCGTCATCCGGGTTTGGGCCGGGCGCAAAGGTTCGGCTGATGCCAGCGCCGACTACCGGGCCGAAGTCGTCGAGCATCTCAGGCGCGCGGTCGTGGCCGCCCGTGAACTGGACCTCACGGTCGCTCTGGAATATCATCGTAACACCTTGACGGATACGCAGGCCTCCGCCCATCAGCTCCTCCGCGAGGTCGGTCTGCCTGAACTTGAACTCTACTGGCAGCCCCGCACCGGCGAAGGCGACCGCGCCGGCAACCTTGAAGAACTGAAGGCGGCACTTCCGCACCTTGCCCACATCCACTGCTTCCACTGGGGTATGGGTGGCTCTAAGGACCGCTATCCCCTGCTGGATGGCGTGGACGACTGGAAAGCATATCTCGAACCGCTGCGCGAACTGAAGGAGGACCGCTACGTCATTCTCGAGTTCGTCAAAGACGACGCTCCCGAACAGTTCCTCGAGGATGCCAGGGTGCTGAAGGCCCTGCTGAAAAGCTAACGAACACGCAAACCCCGACCGGAGAACGAAAACCGTGAACGACTTATCCCGACTCGCCATTCACACCATGACGACCAAGTCATGGGATTTGCCTACGGCTTGTGCCAGGTATTCGGCGGCCGGCGTGCCCGGAGTGGGGCTCTGGCGACAGTGGCTCGAAGGTCGTCCCTTGGCCGAGAGCAAGCGGATCCTGGATGACCACGGTTTGAAAGCCGTCTCGCTCGTGCGCAGCGGCTTTTACCCTTATCTCGACGCGGCCGGGAAACAGGCCGCCTACGACGACAACATCAAGGCGCTCGACGAAGCCGCCGCCGTCGGCGCGCCCCAGGTCGTGCTCGTCTGCGGGGCCAAGCCGGAACTCAGCCTCGCCGAGAATCGGCGCCAGATCACCGAAGGCATCGCTTCCCTGATCGACCACGCCGCCAAGGTCGGCGTCATGCTCTCGATCGAGCCGCTGCACCCGATGTATGCCGACTGCCGCAGCGCGGTCAATACCATCGGCCAGTGCAACGACATGATCGATCAACTCGGCGACGAATGGGTCGGGATCGCGGCGGATGTTTACCATATCTGGTGGGATCCGCAGCTGGAGCGGGAGATCAAGCGCGCGGGCAAGCGCATCATCGCCTTTCATGTTTGCGATTGGATGACGCCCACCACGGATTTTCTCACCGACCGTGGCCTGATGGGCGAGGGCTGCATCGATAACCGGGGCATTCGCCGACTCGTCGAGGGCACCGGCTTCGACGGTCCAATCGAAGTGGAGGTGTTTTCCACCCGCCACTGGGAGCGCGACCAGGACGAGTATTTGAGCGATATAATCAAAGCATACAAAGACCATGTATAGAACCACGGATTTACGCAGATGAACACGAAATAACTATGCTATTATCAGTCATTATCTGCGTTCATCCCTGTCTATCTGCGGTTAAAATTAAACCGAACAACTAAACGAATATGAAAACACACAAAATCGGCATCATCATGAACGGCGTCACCGGCCGCATGGGCACCAACCAACACCTGCTGCGCTCCATCGACGCGATTATCAAGCAGGGCGGCGTCAAAATCAGCCCGACGGAATTTATCATGCCCGACCCGATCCTGGTCGGTCGCAACGAGATCAAGCTCAAGGCACTCATCGAAAAGTCGTCGGCGGAAAAATACACCACCGACCTCGACAGCGTAATGAACGATCCGGACTATCCCATCTACTTCGATGCGCAGAGCACGCTCCGTCGATTCGACGCGGTCAAGCAGGCGGCCGCTGCCGGGAAACACGTTTACTGCGAAAAGCCGACCGCGATTAAGACCGCGGACGCCTACGAGCTCTACAAGATTTGCCGCGACGCCGGGGTGAAAAACGGCGTGGTCCAGGACAAGCTCTGGCTGCCGGGGATGATCAAGTTCAGGCGCCTGGTCGAGAACGGATTCTTTGGCGACATCATGTCGGTTCGCGGCGAGTTCGGTTACTGGGTCTTCGAGGGACACACCGTGCCGCCGCAGCGCCCTTCGTGGAACTACCGCAAGGAAGACGGCGGCGGGATGATCGTCGATATGCTCTGCCACTGGCGCTACGTTATCGACAACCTCTTCGGTCCGGTCAAGGGCGTCAGTTGCCTGGCCGCCACCCATATCCCCGAGCGCATCGATGAGGAGGGCAAACCGTATAAGTGCACCGCCGATGACTCCGCTTATTCGACCTTCGAATTGGAGAACGGGGTGATCTGCCACTTCAATTCTTCCTGGAACGTCCGCGTCCGCCGCGACGACTTGCTGACCATGCAGGTCGACGGCACCAAAGGATCCGCCGTGGTGGGGCTCCGCGACGTCTGGACCCAGCACTACGGTAATACGCCCCGTCCGGTTTGGAATCCGGATATTAAACAACCGATCGATTTTTTCGAGGGCTGGCAGAAAGTGCCCGAACAGGAAACTTACGACAACGCCTTCAAGATCCAGTGGGAACTCTTTCTGCGCCATGTCGTGCTTGACGAGCCCTTCCGCTGGGACTTGCTCGAAGGTGCCAAGGGCGTGCAGCTCGCCGAACTCGGCATCAAAAGTTCGGAAGAACGCAAGTGGCTCGAATTGCCGGAACTGAAAGCCTAATCGCTTCGTTCGATGTTTATCTCGAAAAAGAAAAAACTATGAGATCTTCAAACAAACCCGTGGCTCTCGTTACCGGCGGCTCCCGTGGCATCGGCTTCGGCTGCGCTGTCAGGCTTGCCGAACTGGGCTTTAACGTCGCCATAAACGGCATGCGCGAGGAATCCGCCGTCACCCAGGCGATCGAGGAACTCGAGGCACTCGGCGCCGAGGTCCTCTATTGTCAGGGAGATATCGGCTCCGCCGGGGCCCGCGCCGCCATGCTCGGAACGATCAGGGATCATTTCGGCAAGCTCAACGTGCTGGTCAATAACGCCGGCGTCGCGCCGAAAGAGCGCAAGGACATTCTCGAAGCCAGCGAAGAGAGCTTCGACTACGTGGTCGGCATCAATATGAAAGGACCCTACTTCCTTTCCCAGGCCGCGGCCAACTGGATGATCGAACAAAAGGCTGCCGATGCGGATGCCTTCTTTGCGATCATCAATATCGGTTCGATCTCGGCGACGGTGGCTTCCGTCAACCGCGGGGAATACTGCGTGGCCAAGGCCGGAAGTTCGATGATGACGGCGCTCTTCGCCGCACGACTCGGCGAATACGATATCCCCGTCTACGAGGTCCGGCCCGGTGTGACCAAAACCGATATGACCAGCGGCGTGAGCGAGAAATACGACAAGCTGATCCAGGAAGGCCTTTGCGTGACGCGGCGCTGGGGCTTTCCCGAGGATGTGGGCAAGGCGGTGGGATCGCTGGCGACGGCCCAGTTCCCGTATTCCACGGGCCAAGTCATCATGGTCGATGGCGGACTCACCTTGCCGCGACTTTAAGGTTTCAAATCTCCCGCGAG
>Ga0102943_1000889_pt1 | contig 19183 bp, 19 predicted proteins | sample SalPonC_black_MG_FD_78174 | JGI IMG/M metagenome (GOLD analysis project Ga0102943, IMG submission 78174) | Salt pond soil microbial communities from South San Francisco under conditions of wetland restoration - Salt Pond MetaG... | ecosystem: Environmental > Aquatic > Marine > Intertidal zone >...
ATATCCTGGTCTTCACGGCGGTGATAGAAATCTTCGGGGCCCTGATCCTCTTCACCAGATTTTACGGCCTCTACCCCATGGACAAAGCCATGTATTTTTCCATATTCCATGCGGTGAGCGCCTGATCTTTGTCAGCCTTTTGGTGATCATCCTCGCTGTCATCCTGATCCAGCAGGTTCAGATCGGGGATGTCTCCCACAACTTAAGCCGGGGGGCCTTTTTGGAAATGCTCTTTGAAGTGGTCAGCGCCTTTGGCACAGTGGGCCTGTCCACAGGCATCACCCCGGACCTCTCCCTGGCAGGCAAGCTGATCATCACGGCCATGATGTTCATCGGCCGCCTCGGCCCCATGGCCATTGCCCTTGCCGTCAGCCGCAGGGAAAAAACCCCAAAATTTTCCTATGCCCAGGAAACCATCATGATCGGATAAGCCCTTCAAGGAAAGAAGCCCCTAAAGGGCCCAAAAAAAGGCATTGCATTATGAAACAATTTTTAGTCATCGGTCTTGGCAATTTCGGATACTACCTGGCCACCCATCTTTTTCAAAAGGGTCATGAGGTCATGGCCATCGACAAAAACCCCGCCCTGGTCCAAAACATCAAGGATCTAGTGACCCAGGCCGTGGTGGCCGATGCCACGGATGCCGGCGCGATTGCCGAACTGGGGATCAAGGATGTAGATACGGCGGTGGTGGGGATCGGCTCGGTCCTGGGAAATTCGGTTCTCGCCGTGCTCAACCTCCAGGAGACCGGCATCAAGCATATCGTGGCCAAGGCCATCAGCGATCCCCACAAACGGATCCTGGAAAAACTGGGGGTCCGGGACATCTGTTTTCCGGAAAAGGACAATGCCGTTTCCATGGCCGCCCATCTGGACAATCCCAACCTCATCGACTACCTGCCCTTTCTGGAGGGCTATCGAATCATAGAACTGGCCACCCCGGCAAGCTTTACGGGAAAAACCCTTAAGCAGATCAACCTGACCAACCGCTTCGGGGTCCAGGTCGTCGCCATCAAGGAGATGGTCCCTGACCGGGTCCGGTTTATCCCCGGTGCGGACTTCACCCTCAAAAACAGCGACATCCTGATCCTGCTGGGTACCGAGGCCGGCCTGGACAAATTAAAAAAAGTCTGAGGGATCCAACTGCCATAGGGCCGTCCCTTGATCCGACCATACCCGTTGCAATTGACAACACCCCTTGCGCCCTGCAATAATGCAATAAGATATTAATATAACAATATATTTTCTATTCTATCCTCACATGCATTTCAAAATGTAACAGGCACCCCAGGACGATTCCGTGGGTTTTCTGTTTCCGATAATTCTTCGATCCTGATTGTCCCCCTTTTACACCCGCTGTTCACGCCCCTTTCAACGGATCTGTCTCCAGTTGCGTCCTGGAGAAGTCTTCCTGTGGTACGCAAAATGCTATTTAAGCAGTTTCAGATCCAGCAGACCAGATCCGCAGGCCAAAATGATTTTCATGAGGATTAAAGGCGCCGGCTACGGCGTAAAGGAGAGGATAAAGAATAAATGAAGCAGATCCTGCTTGCCATTGACGGGGAGGTGCCTTCGCCCCCGGTATTTCAATACGCCACAGACCTGTGCCGGCAAATCAGGGCCAACCTGTGCATTCTGCAGTTTGCCTCTGAAAACCGGGACAAAAGAGAGGTTTTTGCCGCCTCAATTCCCTTGAAAAAAATGCTGGAAACCCCGGGATGCCCTGTGCCCGTCTCAGTGTCCTCCAGTGCCGGCAACCTGGAAAAGGACCTGTCCGCCTATGTGGACACCCACCACGACGTCATCCTGACCGTGTATGACCCGAGTCAGGACAGGCGGCAAAAGGCGGCCAGGAGGGGCCGGCGTATTGACGGACTGAAAAAATCCCTCGGCGTCCCCGTGGTGGTGGTGAAACGGCAGATCCGGGAACGCCCCTGATTCCAGGTCGGCTGTTTCTGCCCAGCGATTCTCAACCTTTGGTCACCAGCACCTGATCCACGATCTCGCCCAGTTCCCCTGCCGTAAGAATCCGAATCCCTTTTTTCAACTTGTCATCGATGGTTTCAATTTCCGACCCGTTCTTTGCCGGAAAGATCACGGTTTTGATTCCAGCAATCTTGGCGGCCAGAAGCTTTTCCCGGATTCCCCCCACGGGGAGAATCCGGCCGCTCAGGGTCAGCTCCCCGGTCATGGCCGTATCCCGCCGGCAGGGTACGTCCCGCAGCAGGGAGAGCAGGGCCAAGGCAATGGTCAGGCCGGCAGAGGGACCGTCCTTGGGAATGGCACCCGCCGGCACATGGACATGGAGATCCTGATTCAGAAAAAAATCCTTTGGCAGGTTGAATTGCCCGGTATGGCTGCGGATATAGCTCAGGGCAGCCTGGGCCGACTCCTTCATCACATCCCCCAGGGATCCGGTCAGCATCAGGCGCCGGGTCCCCATCATCCCTGTGGCCTCAACAAAGATGATTTCCCCCCCTGTCTCGGTCCAGGCCAGGCCGGTGGCACAGCCCACCCGGTCCCTGGCACCGGCAATTTCATAGTGGTAACGGGCAGGGCCCAGAAAACCTTTTGCAACAGCCTTATCAATGTTAATCTCCCGGGAATCAGGGGGTTGCCTGATCATTTTCCGGGCAAGCTTTCTGCAGATGGATGCAATCTTTCGTTCCAGCTCACGCAGCCCCGCCTCCCGGGTCTGTTCCCGGATGATGGTTCTCAGGGCATTGTCGGTGAACCCAAGGTCAAAGCCGGACAGTCCGGCATCCTCCCGGGCCCTGGGGATCAGGTGGCGGCGGGCAATATGCACCTTTTCCCCCACGGTATAGCCAGACAGGGAAATCACCTCGAACCGGTCCAGCAGGGGGCCGGGAATCCGGGCGATGGTATTGGCAGTGGCAATGAACATGACCTTGGACAGGTCGTAGGGGACATCCAGGTAATGGTCAATGAACTGGCTGTTCTGCTGGGGGTCCAGGACCTCCAGCAGGGCGGCGGCCGGATCCCCCTTGAAATCCTGGCCGATCTTGTCGATCTCGTCCAGCATGAACACGGGGTTTCCCGATTCGGCCCGGCGGATCTCCTGGATGATCCGTCCGGCCATGGCGCCGGCATAGCTGCGACGATGCCCCCGAATATCGGCCTCATCCTTGACCCCGGCCAGGGAGACCCGGACAAATTGACGCTCCAGACTTTGGGCAATGGACTGGCCCAGGGAGGTCTTTCCCGTGCCCGGAGGCCCGGCAAAGCAGATCACCGGGCTTTTAGACGTCACCAGACCGGTCTTTTTCTCCAGGGCCTTTTTCACGGTGGCCCTTATTTCATCCAGCTTCAGGGGTTTGGCGATAAAATGAAAGGAACCCCGCTTGATGGCGTCCACAGCGGTGAGCACGGTGGCATAGCCGCTGATGATGATCACCTCAGTGCCCGGACCCACCTTTTTTATATGGTCCAGCAGGGTCAGGCCGTCCACCTTGTCCATCTTTAAATCCGTGATCACCAGATCCACAGCCTTTTTTTCCAGATATTCCAGGGCCTGTACCCCCCCGGGAGCCGTGTCCACTGCATACCCCTCCTTGGACAACACATGGGACAGGTTGGTTCGGGTCATTTTCTCATCATCCACCACCAGGATGGTGTTTTTACGAGACAGCTTCATGAGCCGGACGGCCAGATGCTCCAGAATCCGCTCCTTGATCTCATCCAGCCCAAAGTGTTCCGCGTTGAGAATCTTTTCCGCCCGGGCCATGTCCAGGTTGTCCTGGGTGTAAAACGTCCATGGCAGGGTGGTCAGGTAATCAATGTGGTTGAGGCCGATGGTATACTCTGCAGATGCCGGGTTGATCTTCACCAGCCGGTCCACCTCTTTGAGGACCATGTCCTCCACATGGGCCGGAATGTTCCGGTCCAGGACCGCCTCGCGCAGGGCATCGATTTCACCGGGGGCGGTATCCGGCTCTTCCTCTTTTTTGAATATGCGTCTCACAGGTACCTCCAACAGGGGATCTTTAAATCGCGTGTTGACAACAATAATTTAGGGGATAGCAATTACCATACCGGAAAACGCCCCCCTGCCGGGACCGGGTCCAATGGCAGAGAATTTCAAGGCATAACCCAGGCTGCCGGGCCTTGGGCTCTTTGGATATCATCAGGCGCCCACCCTCTCTCCTGGCAGGGCTGCAGCCGAAGCGTTGCAAATCGAAACGTTTCATTGAAATCTGCAATATGTATGGATCCCCCGCAAACAAAGGCAAAAACAGGATTTGGGAGAATGCGTTGCATCCTGCAACAATTTCCCCGGCGTCACTCTGCCGAACCATTGCCCAAATCCCCTACCTGGCAGGCGTTTTCACCTGCCTTATCCCCTGGTATATTCCTTGCTCTTTCTGAACCAAATACCGGATCACGATCTCAACCCTTGCACAAGGAGATGACCATGTCTTTATTAAATTCCATCAAGGCAAAACTGACAAAGCGCCAGAAATCCAATGGTGCGGCAGCTCCCCTGACATTTTCCCAGGACAGCACCCGGCTGACCCCTGACGGGGGGCAGGAGATGACCTGCGCCGGAAACCAGGACAAAAACCTGGTGGTGGCCAGCATGGACAGCCGTTTCACCCCGGACATGATTGACTATGCCCTTGAAATGGCAGGCCGCATGGATTTTGGCATCATTGCCGTGAACGCCGCCAACCTGACCCATGATGTCACAGAATTCTTCTCCACCAGCCACGAGGAACTTTTCCGGGACTTCCAGGAAGAGGCCTGTAAAAATGTCCGCCCCTTTAAACAAAAGGCCCTGGAAAGGGGCTTAAAATTTGCCCACGCCACCAAGTACTCGGACATCGACCATGCCATTGACGAGATCACTTCGGCCTGCGGAGACATCGAATTCATCATCACGGAAAACAAGGAACCCGCCCCCGTAAGGGACGCGGTCAGTGCGGACAACCGAATTGCCCAGCGGCTCTTTGTTTACGCCGTGGATTAAGGAGAACACCCTATGGGAACCCAGTTTTTCATCGGCATTGCCCTGATATTGATTATGGCCGTCCTCTGCTTTATCTACAGAAACGAAAACGAATAACCCCCACAGACTGAGGCTATGCTGATAGGCTGCTGCACTGTTGCACTGCAAAGCTGACAGGCTTTTTCGGCGGCTGCGCTCCTGTCCCCCGGACAGAACGGAGAATCCATGACACCTGAAATGATTTTGACAATGATTGTGCTTGTTTTTGTAATCTGCCTCTTTGTATTTGAATGGGTCAGGGTTGATGTGGTGGGCATCATGATGATGGTGCTGTTACCCCTCATCGGTTTGATTTCCCCCAAAGAGGCCTTTGTGGGCTTAAGTTCCAACGCCGTCTGCTCTATTATCGCCGTGATCATCATCGGTGCAGGCCTGGACAAGACCGGGGTCATGAACAAGGTGGCCAAGCCCATCCTGGCCCTGGCCGGCAACAGTGAAGGCAAGATCATGCTTCTGGTCTCCGGCACCGTGGGGGTCATCTCCAGCATGATGCAGAACATCGGGGCCGCCGCCCTGTTTTTACCCGCCACCCAGCGGATCTCAAAGCGCATCGGCATCCCCACCTCACGGATCCTCATGCCCATGGGATTCTGCGCCATCATCGGCGGCACCCTGACCCTGGTGGGGGCCAGCCCCACCATCCTGCTCAACGACCTCATGGTCCTGGGGGAAGAAAAACTGGCCCCCTTTGGCCTGTTCACCCAGACCCCCATCGGCGTCTGCCTTTTGATCACCGCCCTGGCCTATTTCCTCTTCTTTGGCCGGTTCATCCTGCCCACCAGCAGCGGAAAAACAGGGAAAGGCGCCTCGGACATGCTCATCAAGCAATACCAGGGGGTCAACAGCATCGTTGAAATGCACGTTCCAAAAGACAATGGCAAAACAGGCATCCTGGACGATCTGGACATCCGCCCACGGTTCCTGGTCACCGTCATCGGCATCTCTTCGCCGGCCAACCGCACCACCAACCACGTGCCCCACAGCTATGAAGAAATCGGCAGCGGGGACGACATTGCCGTGGTGGGCAAACAGGTGAACATCCAGCAGCTGGCCAAAGAGTTCGGCTGGGAGATCAAACCGGCATTGGACACCTTTGCCGAATCCCTGGCCAATACCAATGCAGGCATGGCCGAAACCGTGGTCTCCCCCAGGTCCGAACTCATCGGAAAAACCCTGAACGAGGTGGATTTCAAAGAGCTGTTCGGCCTCAACCCCCTGGTCCTGTTCAAGGACGGCCGCAAGTATTACTCCGGCCTGACCAATATCTGTCTGGCCATGGGGGACACCCTGCTCCTCCAGGGGCCCTGGGAAAAATTTCACATCCTCAAGAAGCGTCCCCAGCCCAGATCCCTGATCTTTGCCTCGCCCCTGGAAGGAGAGATCCTCCGGCCCCAGAAGGCCATGTTTGCCGTGGGATGGCTGGCCATTGCCCTGGTCCAGATCATCCTGCTCAAGATCCAGCTCTCCGTGGCCCTGATGTCCGGGGCCCTGGGCATGATCATCACGGGCGTGCTCACCGTGGACGAGGCCTACCAGTCCGTGGACTGGATGACGGTCTTTCTCCTGGCAGGCCTCATTCCCCTGGGCATCGCCTTTGAAAAAACCGGCACCGCCGCCTTCATCGCCCAGACCGTCCTTGGGATCATCGGTACCCCATCGCCCATTGTGCTTCTGGGGGTGGTCGGGATCATGACCTCGTTTTTCACCCTGGTGATCTCCAACGTCGGGGCCACGGTGCTGTTGGTGCCCCTGTGCATGAACATGGCGGTGATGGCCGGAGGCGACCCCCGCATGGCAGCCCTCGTGGTGGGGCTGTCCGCCTCCAACACCTTTGTGCTGCCCACCCATCAGGTCAACGCCCTGATCATGCGCCCGGGGGGATACAGGACCGTTGATTATGCCAAGGCCGGCGCTGTCATGACCCTGCTCTTTCTCACCGTGGAGCTTACGGTTATTTATTTTTTCTACGGCATTGGGTAATGACGGGGTGCTTGGCAAGCCCACGGATACGGGAACAATCGAAATCAGATTACCCGGTATAATGGTTATTGGGGCCCAGTGCAACGCCCCGTTAATTTTAACCTTGTCCGGCCGCTATGAATAACGATAAACTATCCTTCATGAAATTCAGCATCAGACAAAAAATATCCTTCCTGTTTTTAATTTTCATGGCAGTGAACGGGACGATCTGGATATTCAACTACTACAGCACCGCTGCCGTCAACGACAAGCTCATCCTCATTGAACGAAAAAAGGATCTGCTGGACACGGTGCTGGAGGCCCGGCGGTATGAAAAAAACTTTTTCCTGCGCAAGGATATCAGTGACCTGACCCAGGCCCTCTCCTATATTGACAAAACCGCTAAAAAGCAGCAGGTCATTGAAATGCAGTTTTCAGGACTGATCGAGGATATGCCCTCCCTGCACCAGCGGGGCCGGACCATTGCCGCCTACCAGCAGCACATGGAAAAACTCTACGAATTCTACAGCGCAAATATCGGCAGTCCGGAACAGCTCAAACAGATCCACAACATCCAGGAGACCGCCACCCAGCTGGGCCGGGAGCTGACCACGGATATCGAAAAGGTGGAACGGCGGGAGCGGGAACGGGTATTTGAGCTGCTGGACCGCTCCCGGGACTACCTGCTGCTCTCCTTGTTGTCCCTGTCCATACTCACGGCGCTCACTGCCATCTTTCTGGTGGTCAAGCTGAACCGCCCCCTGAAAACCATTGAGGCGGGCATCAAGCGCATTGTCAACGGAGAGTTTGATAAAGTGCCCGAGATCAAAACCGGGGATGAGTTCGAGCACCTGGCCCAGAGCCTGAACCACATGATAGAGGAGCTGGACAAAAGAAAAAACCAGCTGGTCCAGGCCGAAAAGATGTCCTCTTTGGGGACCCTGACCTCGGGGGTGGCCCACGAGCTGAACAACCCCCTGAACAATATCTCCACCTCGGTTCAGATCATCAGAGAAGAGATCGAAGAACCGGATATGGCATTCAAAATTAACATGCTCACCGAGGTGGAGCAGGAGATCAACCGGGCACGGGACATTATCCGGGCCCTGCTGGAATTTTCCCGGCAGAGCAACTTCTCCGCCGAAAAAATCCCGTTTAAGACCCTGATCCAGAGTACCATGCACCTGATTTCAGGAGAGATCCCCGCAGATATCGAGGTGGTGATTGAGGTGGACGACACCCTTACAGGCACCATGGACCCCCGGCGGATCCAGCAGGTGCTCCTGAATCTGATTATCAACGGGGTCTATGCCATGGAAGAGGACGGGGGAACACTGACCATCGCAGCGTCCAGGGAATCTGGGACCTTTAAATTCAAGGTTTTAGACACCGGCCAGGGCATTGATCCGGAAAACCTGGCAAAAATATTTGATCCCTTTTTCACCACCCGGGAGGTGGGAAAAGGCTCGGGCCTGGGCCTGTCCATTATCCACGGCATCATCGAACAGCACGGCGGGGCCATTGAGGTGGACAGCAGCCCGGGCAAAGGAACCGCATTTACGGTCAGTCTGCCGGACTGAACCACACCTTAAGGAAACACCATGGCAGAACAGATCCTGATCATAGAAGACGAACAGATTGCCCGCAAGAACCTTGAGCACATCCTGGTCAAGGAAGGCTACAAGGTCACGGCGGTGGACAGCGGGACAAAGGGACTGGCCCTGATCAAGTCCAAACCCTTTGACCTGATCATCACCGACTACAAGATGAAAAAAATAAACGGGATGCAGATCCTGGAAAACAGCCGGGAACTCCAGCCCCTGACCGAGGTGATCATGATCACAGGCTACGCCACGGTGGACAACGCCGTCACTGCCATGCGGGAGGGCGCCTACCATTATATTGCCAAGCCTTACAAGATCGATGAAGTCAGGAAGATCATCCGGGAGGCCCTTCTCAAACGGGCACTCCAGGTGGAGAACAAGGCGTTGAGACAGGCCATGGACAAGGAGGTCAGGATGCCCCAGATCATCGGGAACAGCCCGGCCATGCAGGAGGTGAAAAAGACCATCCGCCAGGTGGCCCAGACCGATATCAGCGTCCTGATCCTCGGGGAAAGCGGCACGGGCAAGGAGCTTGTGGCCCGGGCCATCCACAGCCTCAGCAGCCGCAAAGACCATGAGATGGTGGCTTTCAACTGCGGCTCTTTTTCCGAAGAACTCATGGCCAATGAGCTCTTCGGCCATGAGAAAGAGGCCTTTACCGGGGCGGCCGCCACCAAAAAGGGCCTGTTTGAATTTGCGGACAAGGGCACCGTGTTTTTCGATGAAATCGGTGACATGCCGTCCACCATGCAGATTAAAATCCTCAGGGTGATCCAGGAAAAGGAGCTCATGCGGGTGGGAGCCACCCAGACCCTCCCCGTTGACCTGAGGTTTATCGCCGCCACCCACAGGGACTTAAAGCATGAGGTGGACAACGGCAATTTCCGCCAGGACCTTTACTTCCGCCTCAACGTGGCGGCCATCCAGCTGCCGCCCCTGGCCGAACGCCATGCGGACGTCCCCCTTCTGGCCTACCATTTTCTGGGCAAAAAAAACCGGGAAATGGGAAAGGCGGTCAATGAGATCGACAGGACAGCCATGGATTTTCTGGCCAATTACAGCTGGCCCGGGAATGTCCGGGAGCTGGAGAATGTCATTGAACGGGCCGTGGCCATGGAAAACTCTGATGTGATTTATCCCGAGGCCCTGCCCGGCCACATCACCCAGATGGCCATTGAAACCTATCGCACCGCCCCCCAAGGAAAGATCCCCACCATGAAGGAACAGGAAAAAAAATATATCCAATGGGTGCTGGAACAGACCAATTGGAACAAGACCCGGGCAGCGGAAGTCATGGAAATCGACCGGGTCTCGCTGTGGCGGAAAATCAAGACCTTTAAGCTGGAATAACGGCCATGGGCCGGCTCACCAGAACAGGGGTCCGGTTCAAAAAGGCATGCCTGGCATCCACCTGGGAGTAGAGCTGATCATAGGCCTGTTTGATGGGTTGCCAGGCCACCTCATTGGGGGCATTGAACTCATGGCCCGAACAGATGTCAGCCCGGTAGCAGCCGGACTGGGTGCTGACCGTTCCCACTCCCTTGACAGACCGGGCAAGGGCGGACAGTTTTTTTTCGTACCGGGACAGCATCATCACCGGCTTGTTTACCCTCAGATCCACACGGTCACCACTGGCGGACACGGCCACGGGATGCCCTTTCTCAGCCATAACCCGGGAAACCCGGGCGGCCAGCCTGAATGCCTTGGGATCCTTCTCCTGCCTCTTTTTATCGGCAGCTTCCAAGATGACCCGGATCAGTTCGGTCTGCCCTGTGCGGGAGACATTCACTACCCCGTCGTAATCCTGGGGCTGGCGGTTCTCTGCATGATTAAGATAAAGGGACCAGCGCAGAAAGGCCTCATCTGAGAGGCGGATCTGATCTGAGGCATTGGACCCATCATTTGCCTTGCTGAACCGACCCCGCCGGAAACGGTCCGAGGCCGTCACCAAAAGATGAAGCCCGATGTCTGAGGGGATCAATTCCCCTAAAAATCCACAGAAGATCACCTGCCCCCGGGCCACTTCCCGTGCCAGGATGGATTTCACCCCGGCGATGCACCGGGCCTTGCCCGGGGTAAAATACCCCGGCAAAGGGGGGCTGTCAAATATACTGACGTCCATGTCCTTTTCCTTTAACCCGTATTCCCGGGCGGCGGTGGCGATTACCTCCCGGTCACTGACCACCCGGTATCCTAAGATGTCTGCGGCCTTTTCAGCCAGCTGATTTGTCCCGGTGTACTTTCTGCCGAAAAACGTAATCACACTCATGGGGATCTCCTTTTGACGTTTGATGATTACCCAGGTATTGAGCAAATACCAGGCCAAGAAGGAAAAATTATTAACCAATTGAAATTAAAGGATATTCAGGCTTAAATTTCCTACCCCCCTGCTAAACAAAAAGTTGCATAATGAAACGCGCCCAAGAGGAATCAACTCTTTTTCCTGTAAAATTAAAGAGATATTTGACTGTTGCAGATCACCATTCCCCATTGCATCCTGCAACAGGGCGGTTCAGCACAAAAAAGCAACCCAATCCCTTTATTGCGTCTGTTTGGAGAGGCTGCAATCCCCGGGAGTCGCGTTTTTGCACCCACGGGCCTTTTCTTCCGGCAAAGTCCTCAAGGCGGGGACAAACCGAAAACGCCATATAATCAGAACATTAAAAACAAACCCACACAAGAGCAAGCTGTGGCACAGCCCTTGCTCTTGTCACATCCAGAACAAAAAGCCGACACCGCCCAGCGGTTCCGGCACCAAAGAACAAAAGGAGACACACAGATATAATGAAACACGCCGTACTTGTCAGTCAGGACGCTGCCCAATTTGCCGTTATAGGCGAGATGCTGGGCCACAAGGGCCTCGAGGTTGAACAGGCCGGATCTGCAAAGGATCTGCTGGCCCGGCTTGAAAAGGCAACGCCTGACAAACCGGTCAACCTCATCCTTGTCTCCTCCACCCTGGAGGATATGGCACCCAAAGCCCTGGTGGAAGCTGTCACCGAAAAAAGCCCCTTTTGCCACTGCGTGGTGGCAGGAGATATGTCCCACAAGGACTTCCACGACTTTTACGAAGGGTACGGTGTGCTCATGCAGGTATCTGAAGCCCCGGACGCTTCGGATGTTGAAAAACTCTCGGCCCACCTGGACAAACTGACCCGGCTGGGCACCTTATAATAAGGCGGAACAAGCTTATGATTATCAGCATAGCCAGCGGAAAAGGCGGCACCGGAAAGACAACGGTGGCCACCAACCTGACTGCGGCTGCCGGCGGAAGCCTGGCCCTTCTGGACTGTGATGTGGAAGAACCCAATGCCCATCTGTTTCTGGAACCCGAGTTTACCGACAGTGAAACCGTGGACGCCCCGATTCCTGAAGTGGACATGAACCTGTGTTCCCATTGCAAAAAATGCATGGACATCTGCCGTTACGGGGCCATCGCCGTTATGGGCAAAAAGGTCCTGGTCTTTCCCGAACTTTGCCACTCCTGCGGCGGCTGCACCCTGGTCTGCCCTGAAAAGGCCATTAAAGAGGTGTCCCGCCCCATTGGCAAGGTCAATGTCGGGCGGCTCAAACACCTGCCCGGTCCTGCGTTTGTCCAGGGATACCTTAAAATTGGCCAGGTCATGGCCCCGCCCATCATCCGGCACGTCAGGACCCATGAGGGCAAAAAAGACGTCACCATCATTGATGCCCCTCCAGGCACCTCATGTCCGGTGATTGCCTCTATGAAGAACACGGACGCCGTGCTTCTGGTCACCGAGCCCACCCCCTTCGGTCTCAACGATCTCATCCTGGCCGTCGAAGCGGTGAAACTTTTAAAAATCCCCCACGGCCTGGTCATTAACCGGGCCGGCATGGGCGATGACGCGGTCTACGAATACGCAAAAAAACAAGGGGTGCCCATCCTCATGGAGATCCCCTTTGACAGACGCATTGCCTCGGCATACTCAAAGGGAAAACTTTTAGTGGATGCCCTGCCCGAGTACAAGGAAAAATTCATCACCCTGTTTGAAGACCTTAAAACCCTGGCCAGGGAAGACCGGAGGACTGCCCAATGAAAGAACTTGTGATTTTAAGCGGCAAGGGCGGAACCGGAAAGACCTCTTTGACCGCCTCTTTGGCCACCCTGGCTGCCCGGGATTCTAAAGCCATGTTCTGCGACGCAGATGTGGATGCGGCTGACCTTCATCTGATCATGAATCCGAAAATCCTGGAGACCCACGACTTTATCAGCGGCAATGAGGCCGTTATCAATCCGGACCTGTGCACAGGTTGTGGCCAATGCTTTGAGGTCTGCCGGTTCGATGCCGTGTCCCAGAGCGAGGATGATACATACAACATCGATCCATTGGACTGCGAAGGCTGCGGGGTCTGCGTGGACCTCTGCCCGGAACAGGCCATTGATTTCCCCGAAAAAAACTGCGGCCAATGGTTTGCATCGGAGACCCGATTCGGCACCATGATCCACGCCCGGCTGGGCATTGCCGAGGAAAACTCCGGCCGCCTGGTGGCCCTGGTCCGGGAAGAAGCCCGGAAACGGGCCCAGACCCGGAACCTGGAACTGATCCTCACCGACGGCCCACCAGGCATCGGTTGCCCGGTCATTGCCTCTGTTGGACAGGCCACGGCCGTACTCATCGTCACCGAGCCCTCGGTGTCCGGCATCCATGACATGAAGCGGGTGGCAGAGCTGGCCGCCCATTTCAAGATTCCCGCCATGGTCTGCATCAATAAGTACGACCTCAACCCTGACCAGGCCAGGGCCATTGAAGAGATTGCCAAAGAAAAGGGCCTGACGATGGTGGGAAAAATCCCCTTTGACAAGGCCTTTACCGAGGCCATGGTCCAGGGAAAAAGCGTGGTGGAAACCCATGGGGACAGCCAGGCCACCCAGATGATGGAAGAAATCTGGAAACGGATCAATACAAGTCCTGCCATGGCCCAGGAACGCATTTGCTAGCGGGTTAGGCGCCTTATAAAGATAAACCCTAAAAATAAAAATATAAAACACCCCTTAAGGAGGAAAGTTTAATGCAGAACGGAAGAATTGCCATCCCGTCCAACGGTGAAGGCGGACTCAAAGGCACACGGGCAGGTCACTTTGGCCATTGTGACGTATTCACCTTCGTGGATGTCAAAGACGGAAAGATCCAAAAGGTCTCTACCCTGGCCAATCAGGAACATGTCCAGGGCGGGTGCATGGTTCCGGTGAATCTGCTGGCGGAAAACCATGTCAATGCCCTGATCGTAGGCGGCATCGGCATGCGCCCCCTCATGGGCTTTCGCCAGGTGGGCATCAATGTCTTTCACGATGACCAGCGCCCGGACATCGAGCCTGTGGTCATGGATCTGATCGACGGCAAGCTTGAAGAAATCCGCAACGATCAGGTCTGCGGCGGTGGCGCCAATTAACCGGAACCAACCTCAAGGAGAATGCCATGAAAATAGCGGTTACGTCCAAAGGCACGGACCTGGATGCCGAAGTCGATCCCAGATTCGGCAGGGCAGCCTATATTCTCGTCATTGATACAGACTCTCTTGCAGTGGATGTCATTGACAATGCCACCAACAAAAACAGCTTTAAAGGGGCAGGGATCCAGGCGGCCTCAGCCGTTTGCGACACAGGTGCACAGGTGCTGCTGACAGGCTTTTGCGGCCCCAATGCCTTTGATGCCCTCAATGCCGCGGACATCAAGGTTGGCAACGGTGCACAAGGCACTGTCCGGGATGCTGTGGCAGCGTTTAAAGACAATAAATTTACCTTTGCCAGCGCGGCCAATGCCGAAGGCCACTGGTAAGCCATACCCCATATGATAAAGCCCTGTAGTGGTGGCACCTTTTTATACCCCCTATCTTACCCCCGTCTCATTTAAAAAGGTGTCATCATCACAGGGCTTTATCCCTTTTTCAAGGAGGCCCCATGCCCTTATACGATTTTAAATGCCAGGACTGCGGCAAGACCTGCGAACTGCTTCTGGCCGCAAGCCAGGACAAGCCGGTCTGCCCCCATTGCAGCGGAAAGAACTTAAAAAAACTCATGGCCGCCCATGCCAACATGTCCGGGTCTGCATCTCCCGGATTTCCCGGGCCCAATGACACTGCCTGCTGCGGATCTGCCCCGGGACAGGCCTCAGGCTGCGCAGGCCCCGGCACCTGCTGCGGCCACCCCTTTTAACCTGGAAAGTTCATAACCCAGAGGCCAGAATCCATCACCCGATTTTCGGCCGGCTTGACAGGGTTCTAAAGCCCGTGATACCACTGACTTAAAAACATCATCAGCCCCAAGGACGATTTTCATGGAATTGATAGATATCTGCCCCCTGCCCCAATGGGAAGACCTGGAGAACGACATCTTCAACCGCTTTCACTTCCAGGGCTCTGTATTTAACCCGGAAGGGATACGGATCACCCAGGTGAAAAACTGGAGCAACCGCCTGTGCCCGGCCATCAAGTCAACGGAAAAAGGCCAGAGCTATATCTGCTCGGTGGCCCACATGAACATGAATGCCATGGTAAGAAACAGCCGGGAACCTGCCGTGGAAGAGTGCGATGCCGGCTTCACCAAGGTGGTGGTGCCCATCTATGTGGATGATGAATTCCTGGGCGTGGCCGGGGGCTGCGGCCTTATCCTTGAAGGAGACGAGCTAGACAGTTTTGCCGTCACCAAGATTGCCGGTCTTCCGGAAGACAAGGTGGAAACACTTTCCCAGGACCTGGCCACCATCTCCCAGGACCGCCTGGACGAGGCGGTCACCTTTATCCAGGATCAGGTGGCCCAGCGCATCGCTGCCTACCGGGAAACCACTGCCGGCAGATAAGTGCCTTCATCAATTTCCGCCTTTGACAAACGGCTCAAACGCAGGGTATCCGGGCGGACCAACGCGTTTTTTGCCGTCTGCCCTCCGGGACTGACTGGCCTGTGCCAAAAAGAGCTGTTGGCCCTTGCCCCCCGGCTGGACCGCATGGGGCTTCTTTCCCAGGGACAGACCATTGACGACATTGACATCCAGGTCGGTGGCGTCAGTTTTAACACCCGCCTGGACCTGGCCTGCCTGGCCAACCTCTTTTTAGGCACCCCCACCCGAATCCTCATGCGCCTGGCCCGGTTCAGGGCCACCCATTTTGCCGAATTTGAAAAAGGACTCAAGGCCGTGGACTGGGAGTTGTTCCTGCCCACCCTGCCCCGCATCCGGGCCTCAGCCAAAAAATCCAGACTCTTTCACAGCGATGCCATTGCCGCCCGCTGCCGTCAGGTATTGGAAACCCGATTCAATGAAACACCTGAATCTAGCCAGCAGGTCCTCATGGTCCGGGGAGAGGCGGATACATTTGACATCTCCCTGGATATGGGGGGAGACCCCCTGTTCAAACGGGGAATCAAACCCGGGGGGGTCCGGGCCCCTCTGCGGGAAACCCTGGCCTTTGCCATGCTCACCCGGCTGAATCTGTCAGTCAAGGATGTCCTGGCCGATCCCATGGCCGGATCAGGCACCTTTTCCCTGGAAGGGGCCATGATCCGGGCCGGCATTCCACCGGGGATGTTCAGATCCTTTGCCTTTGAGGCCTGGCCCGGGTTCCAGCAGGCCCGCTTCGCCCATGCAAAAAAACGGATCCAGGACAATATTATCTTCAGCACACTGCCTCCCATCTATACCTCAGACCTGGATCCAGGGGCTGTTGAGGCCCTGGAACAGACCCGGTCACGCCATGATTTTTTGCACCCCATGGACATTTCCTGCCAAAATTTTTTCAACCAGCCAGCCCCGGCAGGGACCGGGGTGGTGGTGCTGAACCCGCCCTATGGCAAGCGCATCGGCAGGGACAAGGACATCACTGGATTTTACAGGGAGATCGGCCGAAAACTGTCCCGGGATTATCGCGGATGGCGCTTCGGGATTATCTGCCCCCAGCCCCGTCTGATGACGGCCCTGGACCTGGCCCTGACCCCCATGCCCCTGTTCCACGGTGGCCTTGACATTGCCGCGGGCCTGGGAACAATCCCATAGATTTTTTCTATTTAAACCCCGAATCCATATCGATATTATCATTTTGATCTTGATTCCCGCCTGCCTTAAATTAACAGGCATGCATACCCTGGAACATATCCTGGAAAAGGGCAGCAGCCCGGTGAATGAAGACCGCCTGCTCATCTGCGGCAACCTGTTCGGGGTCTTTGACGGGGCCACCAGCCTGGCTGACACAGCCGCCCATGGGCTTGCCAAAGCCCCCACTGGAGGGGCCCTGGCCGCCGATATAGCCCAAAAGACATTTTCTGCCAACCACTATCCCTTGACCTGCCTGGCCACAGAGGCCAACACCGCCATCAGCCGACGCATGGCTGCCCAGGGCATCCGCCCGGACCGGCCCGATCAGGTCTGGAGCACCAGTGCGGCAGTGGTCCGGCTTAAAAATCAGGGGCTGGAGTGGTTCAGGACAGGAGATGCCCAGGTGCTTCTGGTCTATACGGACGGCAGTTACAAGGCATTGGGAACCCTTGTGGATCACGACTATCCCACCCTGGCCATGATGAAGTCCCAGGCGGACAATACCCTGAACAACCCAGCCCTGCGGCGCCAGGTGCTCAAGGTCCGAAAGGGGATGAACAAAACCTACGGGGTGTTGAACGGGGATGCCCAGGCAGATCGGTTTTTCTCCAGCGGTCTGATCCCCCTGGACCATGTGGCCTCGGTCCTGCTCTTTACCGACGGCCTGACCCTGCCCAGCCAGACGCCGACCCCCCGGCCTGATTTTACCCCCCTGGTCAGGGCCTATACCTGTCTGGGGCTGTCAGGTCTTCACAAAAAAATCCGGGATATGGAAAATACAGACAAGTCCAGGAAAAAATACCCAAGGTTCAAATGCCACGACGACATTGCCGCCGTGGCCATCACGCTGACCCCCTAGTTCCACTATTTCACGAGTTAAACGCCCCGTGGTATACGTATTCAATCCGGCCAAACACCTTTTCCCATGAATAAAGACGGGTCAGGCACGCTGCCGCTTCCAGGTCCGGTCCGGGGCAGGCCTTGATCTGGTCAATCAATTGGCTCAGCCTCCCTGCCAGAATCTTTTCCAGCCCGGGCTCATCTTTTTTATACGGCGCATCAATGGTTTCCAGGGGCGGCAGGGGAATAAGCCGGACCATGGGGTTGTCCCTGTCCGACAGGATTTCCCGCACCCCGGGCAGGTCTGTGGTCAGGACCCGGCAGCCGCAGGCCAGGGCCTCCATAAGCACCAGGGGCACCCCTTCAAAAAAAGAGGGCAGGATAAACAGGTGGGACCGGCCCATGAGGGCGGCCAGGTCCTGATGGGACAGGGGGCCATGGATCCTTACCCTATCCCCCAGGTCCCGGGCCAGATCCAGGCAGAGGTCCTTTTCTCTGCCGGCGCCACCGCCGGCAAGGTGAAGGCGGACATCCCGCATATCCAGGTGCCTGAGGCTTTTCAGCAGCCAGGGCACCCCCTTTGCCCGGCACAGCTTTCCGGCATAGACCAGTTCCACCCGGTCCTCAGGCTTGTCCCCGGGAGTAAACAGGCTGTCATCATATCCCCCCGTAATCACCGGCACCTGATCCGGGAAAAACCCGAACCGGGACATGATCTCCTCTTGCTGGGAGGGGTTCAGGGCCATGACCCGGTCAATGCCCTTGAGATGGGGGGTCACTGCCTCGCTGATATGGGGACAGAGGATGTGCTGGCGCAGGCAGGTGCCGTGGCAGGTGGTGACCATGGGCAGCGCCATTGCCTGTTCTTTTATCACCTCCTGTGCCAGGGCTGAGAGAATCCACAGGTGATGGGAGTGGATAAGATCCGGCTTGAACCGCTCCAGGGCCCGGGTGATGGCGGCCTTGAACACCTTGCGGTAGGCTGATAACTTTTCAGATGACATGCACGAGAACACCGTGCTCTCGTAGGGCATGGCATCGCTCATCCCGGCCACGGCAAAGGGCAGGTCCTGGTGATCGAACCGCACCAGCAGGGTATGGTCCGGGGCGGTCAGGCCGGGATCCAGGGTAAAATCCCCCTGGCAGCCGGCCACCAGGAAATTCTCGTAACCCCGGCCCCGGGACCGGGTGATGATCTGCTGGATGAACTTTCCGCTTCCCGTAAAATCCGGAGTCTGGCTGATCAGATGAAGAATTCTCATGAATCGTTCTTTCTTTGCCTCAGGTCTGTTAAAACAATACCTGTATTAAATGACTGAACCCTGAACCGGCCTTAGCCGTTTCCGGCCATGGCGCCAAACCGCCGAAGCAGGGCCGCCGCATGGGGGGTATCCTCAATGGTGGCCGCAAGGGCCTCATCGTCCTGTCCCTCACCGGTCAGGGCCTCTTTCAGATTCCGGATATAGCCCCGGGTGACCCGGGCATCGGCCTCTGGATGGAATTGCACCCCCCAGGCGCAGGGCCCCATGCGGAATGCCTGGTTCGGATCATAACCGTTGCCGGCCAGGAGAACAGCCCCTTCAGGCAGGCCCAGCACAGACTGGGAGTGAAAGACATGTACCTTGAAGGTGTCGGGCAGGGCCTGGAACAGGGGATCCTTTCGGCCAGGGGCATGGCAGCTAACAGATGTGGTGCCGATCTCGGTTCCC
>Ga0102943_1000891_pt1 | contig 19170 bp, 20 predicted proteins | sample SalPonC_black_MG_FD_78174 | JGI IMG/M metagenome (GOLD analysis project Ga0102943, IMG submission 78174) | Salt pond soil microbial communities from South San Francisco under conditions of wetland restoration - Salt Pond MetaG... | ecosystem: Environmental > Aquatic > Marine > Intertidal zone >...
CCGTCTTCGTGGTCCTCGCCACGCAAGTCGCGCTGTTCGTGAAGGGTGACGTGCAGTGGCGCTTCTTCAACGCGCCGGAGCTGTCTTCGGTCTCGGGCAACTTCGCGATGCTGCCCGGCGCCACGCGCGAGGACACCGTCGAGTTCATGCGTCAGCTGCAAGCGACCGTCGACGACCTCGGCGCGCAGTACGAGGAGGAGCACGGGCGCAACCCGCTCCTCTACGTCGTGGCGCAGATCGGCGGTTCGACGGGGCGGGGGCTCGCCGGGGCGGACACAAAGGACGAGTCGCTTCTGGGGTCGATCGCGATCGAACTGATCGACGCCGATCTCAGGCCGTATTCGTCCTTCGCCTTCGTCGGCGCGCTACAGGACGCGGTGCCACGGCATCCGATGCTCGAGACGGTGAGCTTCCGGGGCTGGCGGGGGGGGCCGGGCGGCGATGCGCTCGACGTTCAGCTCTACGGGGCGGACTCCGAGACGCTCAAGGCCGCGGCGGAGTCCCTGAAGACGCAGGTGAGCCAGTATCCGGAGGTCTCTGGCGTCGAGGACAACCTCTCCTACGACAAGGAGGAACTGATCCTCGACCTGACCCCGCAGGGACAGGCGCTGGGCGTGACTATCGACCAGCTCGGGCGCCTTCTCCGGGACCAGTTGAACGGCATCGAGGCCGCGACCTATCCCGACGGGCCGCGGTCGGCGGCGATCCGGGTGGAACTGCCGGCGGGCGAACTGACGGCCGATTTTCTCGACCGGCTGCAGGTCCGGGCGGGCCCTGATCTCTACGTGCCGCTCGCCGACATCGTGACCGTGGAAAGCCGCACCGGCTTCTCGACGATCCGGCGGGAGAACGGCATCCGGCTCGTGTCGGTGACGGGCGACATCTCCGAAGACGATCCCGCGCGGGCGACCGAGATCATGACGGCGCTCGAGGAAACGATCGTGCCCGCGGTCGAGGAGGAGTTCGGCGTCCAGACGCGGCTTTCGGGCCTTGCGGAGCAGGAGCGGGCGTTCCTCGCCGATGCCGCGACGGGCCTCGCGCTCTGCCTTGCCGGGATCTTCCTCACCCTGGCCTGGGTGTTCTCGAGCTGGACGCGGCCGGTGATCGTGATGGCGATCATCCCGTTCGGCCTCGTCGGCACGATCTGGGGACACTACCTCTGGGAGGTTCCGCTTTCGCTGTTCTCGGTCGTCGGGATCATCGGCATGATCGGCATCATCATCAACGACTCGATCGTGCTGGTGACGACAATCGACGACTATGCGCAAGATCGGGGACTGATTCCCGCGATCATCGACGGGACGGCCGACCGGCTGAGGCCGGTGCTTCTGACCACGGCGACGACGGTCCTCGGTCTCACGCCGCTGCTCTACGAGACGTCGCAGGACGCACAGTTTCTCAAGCCCACGGTGATCACGCTGGTCTACGGGTTGGGTTTCGGTCTGGTTCTGGTGCTCATGGTGGTGCCGGCGCTTCTGGCGATGCAACACGACATCGGGCGGCTCTTCCGGTCCATGCGCCGGGCGGTTCGGGGCCTGTCGAAGTCGGGTCCCGTCGGCATCGCGACGGGTGTCGCGGCGGCAGGTGCGACGGCGGTTTTCGCGGTCACGCTCGGCTCCGTTCTGGTGACCGGAGGCCTGCCGGCGCCGCTCTCCGGCGCGCTGCCGGTCGAGACGGTGACGCCCGGGATGGCCTTCGGGATGTTCGTGGCCGGCGCGGCGGCGGTCGTCGTGCTGGTCTGGGCGGTGAGCGCGCTGCTGATCGGTCGGCGGCTCGGCCGGGCGTGACGCGCGGGCCTCAGCGTCCCGTGCAGCCTCGAATGTCCACTCCGCGGCCGTCGGCAAGCACGGTGATCCGCACTTCGGAGCGATCGACGATGAACGGCTTGCCGCTCGGCGGCACCATCTCGGTCACGGCGGTAAGGGTCCCGCCATCGCGGCGCATCTCGGCCTCCGAGATCCAGATCGCCGGGTCCGGCAATTCGAGCACCGCGACCTCCTCGACGCTGATCGGCGGCATGTCGATGGCCGCGGTGAGCCGGATCCCGTCCGCGATCGGTTCGACAGAACAGCTCACCCCCGCAACACCTGCCGCCGCCGCCGGGATCGGCTGGTGGTCGAGCGCGGCGCCGATCCGGGCGTCATGCACGCCGTCGACGGGCAACTGAGCCGCGATGTCGAAGCTGACGGGAATGCACACCTCCTCGCAGACACCGATCTCCAGTCGGCCGCCAAGGCTGACGGGCGCCGACGCATCGGCGGGGGTGACGCGGATCGGGATGACGACGTCCCCGGAATAGCCGACCGAGCGGACGCCGTTCTGGTGGAAGACATGCGGGACCGGGAAGACCGGTGACCATCCGGCGAGGTTGCGGGACCCCGACCAGTCGAAATGCGGCGGGATGCCCGCGTCCCCGGGCGCGCGCCAGTAGGTCTTCCAGCCCGGAGCGAGGCTGATGCGAATCGCGGCCACATGCTCTCCTGATGCCTCCCGCCAACCCGGCAGAAGCTCGGCCGAGGCGACGCTGGCCGGAATCTCGGCCGCGGCGGGGGTCGCCGTCAGGAGAGCGGCCGCGAGGAAGGAAAACCCTTTCGTCATGCCGCGACCCTAGCCAGCGGCGCCCGGACTGGAAATCACAAAGCGGCGAAATGACGGGACCGTGTCATTTCTCGGATTTGACGTGATCGTCTCTGGCACTATCCAATGCGACTGAACAGTCATGGGATGGTTCTGTGGACCTGAGCGGCAAGCTGTTGATCGCCATGCCCGGAATGGGCGACCCGCGATTCGACAAGAGCGTGGTCTTCATGTGCGCACATTCGGACGAGGGCGCCATGGGGCTGATCGTGAACAAACCCGCGCCGGATCTCGCGTTCGGCGATCTGCTTGAGCAACTCGGCATCGAGCCGGGGCCGAATCCGATCCGGCTGCCCGTCCACGTCGGCGGTCCCGTCGAACACGGGCGCGGCTTCGTGCTGCACTCCGCGGACTACGGGCGCGCGGGCGCGACGCTCGGCGTCAACGAGGCGTTCGGGATGACAGCCACGCTCGAGATCCTCGAGGACATGGCGCAGGGCAGGGGGCCGAAGTCGGCACTGCTCGCGCTCGGCTACGCAGGCTGGGGGCCGGGACAGATCGAGAACGAGATCCAGCGGAACGGATGGTTGACCTGCGACGCGACTGGAAGTCTCGTCTTCGACACCGATGACGGCAACAAGTGGACCGCGGCGCTCAAGGTGCTGGGGGTCGACGCACTCCTGCTGTCGTCCTCGGCCGGGCGGGCCTAGTCCCGCGGCGCCGCGGCCCGGCGCAGCCTGTCGTTGATCGCGCGCCCGAGGCCGTGATCGGGAATCGGGGCCACGGCGATGCGGGCCGCGGCGCTTCGATCGAGATCTCTCAGATAGTGAAAGAGGTTGGCGGCCGCCTCCGTCAGGTCTCCCGTCGGGGAAAGGTTCAAATCGCCGCCTGTCTGGAAGAAGCCGAGCAGGACTTCGCCCGGCTCCGCCCCGGCCGCGTTCATCCGCACCTGCGCCTCGGGCGCATAGTGGGAGGCGATTTGGCCCGGAGACACAGGTGCCCCGGTCTCGACATGCGCCGCCAGCGGCCCGCCGAGGCACGCCTCGATGGCCTCGGCCGGGAGGCCGCCGGGCCGCAGAAGTCGGGCTTCTCCGTCAAGGCCGACGATCGTCGACTCCACGCCGACCGGGCAGGGGCCGCCATCCAGCACGGCCGCGATGCGGCCGCGGAGCGTGTCCAGCACGTCCTCGGCGCGCGTCGGGCTGAGCCTGCCGGAGGGGTTGGCCGACGGCGCGGCGACAGGTCCGCCGACGGCGCGCAGAAGCCGCCGCGCCAGCGGATGCGCCGGGACCCGGACCGCGACGGTGTTAAGGCCGGCCGTCACCAGCGGAGAGACTCCTGCGGCCTCCTTCAGAGGCAGCACCAGCGTGAGAGGCCCGGGCCAGAAGGCGGAGGCCAGACGATCCGCCTCGGGCGTGAACCGGGCAATCGCGCGGGCGGCGTCCGCATCGGCGACATGCGCGATCAGCGGGTTGAACAGGGGACGGCCTTTCGCCTCGAACAGCCGGGCCACGGCGCGATCGTTGCGCGCGTCGGCGCCGAGCCCGTAGACGGTTTCCGTCGGGAAGGCGACAAGCCCCCCCGCCCGCAGGATGGCAACGGCCCTTTCGAGGCCCGCGTCGTCCGCCTCGAGGCGTTCGGTCGGGAGGTCGCCCATGGTCGTGACGCTGCGTCGCTGTTGATGGTTCGGCCGGCGCCGACCATCTTCGATGCCGGCTGGGCGGCGATACAGGATGCGCCGCGTGAAGAAAAGCCGTCGGGGAGAAAGTCATGCCGTATCGCGCGCCTGTCGACGAGTTCCGGTTCCTATTCGACCACGTCGTGGGCTTCGGCGGCGTGACCCGGACAGACCTGTTCGCCGAGGCCGAGGGAGAGATGACAGACGCCATGCTGACCGGCGCGGCGCGGCTTTGCGAGGAGGGTCTCGCGCCGCTTCAGCGGGTGGGCGACCAAAATCCCGCGGTGCTCGAGAACGGGGTGGTGCGGACCGCGCCCGGCTTCGCCGAAGGGTACCGGGCCATTGCGGAGGGTGGCTGGATCGCCTGCTCGGCGCCGGCCGAACACGGCGGGCTGGGGCTGCCGCAGACGCTGACGACGGCGCTCAACGAGATGATGGCGGGGGCCTGCCTGTCGATCCAGCTTCAGCCGCTTCTGGCGCAGGGCCAGATCGAGGCGCTGCACGCGCACGCCTCGGAGGAGCTTCGCCGGCTCTACCTGCCGAAGCTTATCGCCGGCGAATGGTTCGGCACGATGAATCTGACCGAACCGCAGGCCGGCTCGGACGTGGGGGCGCTCAGGACGCGGGCGGAGCCGGACGCCGACGGCACCTACCGGATCACCGGACAGAAGATCTACATCACCTGGGGCGACGCCGATTTCATCGGCAACGTCTGCCATCTCGTGCTCGCGCGGCTTCCCGGAGCGGCGCCGGGGACGAAAGGGATCAGCCTGTTCCTCGTGCCGCGCCAGATCCCGGATGCGACCGGCAATCCCGGTGCGCGCAACAGTCTTCGAGTGGTGAGCCTCGAGCACAAGCTCGGCCTCCATGCCTCGCCGACCTGCGTGATGGAGTACGATGGTGCCAAGGGTTGGCTCGTCGGTGAGGAGAACGGCGGCATGGCCGCGATGTTCACGATGATGAACAACGCCCGCCTCGGCACCGGCATCCAGGGCGTGGGCGTGGCCGAGGCCGCCTATCAGCACGCGCGCGCCTATGCGGAGGATCGTGTGCAGGGGCGCGCGGGCGGCTCGGGCACGATCATCGAGCATGCCGACGTCCGCCGGATGCTCGCCTCGATGAAGGCCGACACGCAGGCCGCGCGCGCGATCGGCCTCTCCTGCGCGGTGGCCATCGACATGGCGAAGGCCACGGGCAATGCGGACTGGGCGGAACGCGCCGCCTTCCTCACGCCGATCGCCAAGTCCTTCTGCACCGACACCGGCATCGCGGTCGCCAACGAGGGCATTCAGGTCCACGGCGGCATGGGCTTCGTCGAGGAGACGGGCGCCGCGCAATACTTCCGCGACATCCGGGTCTCGGCGATCTACGAAGGCACGAACGGCATCCAGGGAATGGACCTCGTCGGACGCAAGATGATGGACGGGGGCGACGCGGCCTTCCGGCTGCTCGACGAGATCGAGCAGGGGGCCGAGGCCGCCCGCGCCGCCTTCCCCGATCTGGCGCGATCGGTCTGGAGCGCCGCCGAAAGCCTGCGCGAGACGACGGAGTGGCTTCTCGAGCAGGATGCACAGATCCGCTTCGCCGGCGCGGTCGCCTACCAGCGCGCCTTCGCCCGCGTGCTCGGATCGCACTTCCACCTGAGGGCGGCGGTCGCCGCGGGGGACGGGTCCTCGCGTGCCGCGCTCGCCGGCTTCTACATCCGTTGCCTCCTGCCCGAGCACGGCGCGCTTCTGGCGCACGCACGCGAGGGCGCGGCGGTCTTCGCTCTCGGTCCCGGCGACCTCGCCGCATGATGGATCAGCCGGCACAGGGCATCCGCTACCCCGTCGAAGCGCCTCCCGACCCGGGCGAGGCCGTGGAAATCGCCGACGGCATCCTCTGGCTTCGCGTGCCGCTGCCGATGCGGCTCGACCACGTCAACGTGTTCGTGCTCGACGACGGTGACGGGTGGACGGTGATCGACACGGGTCTCGACACCCGGAAGATCCGCGCGATCTGGGACCGCTTCATCGCGGGATCGCTGGGCGGCAGGCCGCTCCGCCGGCTGATCCTCACTCACCACCACCCCGATCACGTGGGACTTGCGGGGTGGTTCGTGCGTGACCTCGGCGCGGAACTCTGGACGACCCGCACCGCCTATCTCATGGCGCGGATGCTGACGCTCGACGAGCAGGAGGTGCCGGCGGAGGAGACGCTCGCCTTCTGGCGCGGGGCCGGGATGTCGCCCGCGATGCTCGCGCAGAAGCGCGCCGAGCGTCCCTTCAACTTCTGCGACGTCGTCGCGCCCCTGCCGCTCGGCTTCCGGCGGATCGTCGAGGGCGACCGGATCGACATGGGCGGGCGCCGCTGGACGGTGCGGATCGGCAACGGCCACGCCCAGGAACACGCGACCTTCTGGTCGGACGACGGGGGGCTCGTCATCGGAGGCGACCAGCTCCTGCCGTCGATCTCGCCCAATCTCGGCGTCTACGCGACCGAACCCGAGGCCGATCCTGTCGGCGACTGGATCGAGGCCTGCCACCGTCTCGCCGTCCACGCGACCGAGCGGCAACTCGTCCTGCCGGGCCACAAGCTGCCCTACACAGGCCTGCCTACGCGGATGCGTCAGCTCGAGGACAACCACCACGGCGCGCTCGACCGGCTCGGGGTTCACCTGAAGGAGCCGCGCACCGCCGTCGAGTGCTTCCAGCCGCTCTTCCTGCGGAAGATCGGCGATGGCGAATACGGCCTTGCCCTCGTCGAGGCACTGGCGCACTGCCTCCATCTCTGGCATGCGGGTCTGGCCACGCGGGAGAGGCGTGCGGACGGGGCCTGGCTGTTCCGGGCGGACTGACCTGCTGCGGCCATTTCGCGCCTCGAGACGGCGTGACAGGTCCGCCTGAATCGGCTATCGGAACGACGAACACGGGAACAGCAAGGGCCGACAGAGATGGCAGAGCACAAGCCGGGATCGATGGACATCACCGAGCAGGAGAAGACCTTCGAGGGTTTCGTCCGGTGGAGCGTCCGCGTTGCGGTCGTGAGCATCGGGATCCTGATCTTTCTCGCGATCTTCAACAGCTGACATGTGGAACCGGCCAAGGTTTCTGGTCGTCGTCCTGGCGGCAGGTCTCCTGACTCTGGCGGGCTGCGCGGAACGGACGTGGGCGCCCGATGTGGACGTGCAGCGCGCGCTCTACTCGAACGGCGATCCGCCGTCGATCACGCTCTACACCGTGCAGAGCACGCGCAGCGGGAACGGCGCGCACAGCGGGCTTGTCGTGAACGGCGCGCACCGCGCTCTGTTCGATCCGGCGGGCACCTTCTATCATCCGGCCGCGCCGGAACGGAACGACGTGCACTTCGGCATCACCGAGAACGTGCTCAAGGTCTATGTCGACTACCACGCGCGCGAAACCTTCGACGTGATCGTGCAGACGGTGGAGGTCCCCGCCGAGGTCGCGGCGCAGGCGCTTTCGGCGATTCAGGCCTACGGTCCGGTGCCGAACGCGCAGTGTACGCTGTCGGTGTCGCGCGTCCTGTCGCGGCTCGACGGCTTCGAGAGCATCCCGGCGGGATGGTTCCCGAACCGGCTGTCCGACGCCTTCGCGGCACTTCCGGATGCGACCTACGCCCGCATCACCGACGATGACGCCGACACGAATCACGGCGTTCTTTTCGAAGCGGCGAAGAATTACACGCCGAATACGGCGAGCGACGAATAGAGCACCACCGCGCCGATCAGGATCGCGCCGAGGACGTTCTTCCACCAGAGCCCGACGACGAGCGTCGTGAACGCGGCGAGGATGCGCGCGAGATCCGGCTCGCCGCCCGTCGCTGCCGGCCACAGCACAAGCGGCGCCACCAGACCCGGGATCACGGCAACCGGCGCGTAGCGCAGATGTCGGAGCGCCCATGCCGGCAGCGGCCGGTCCCCGATCAGTCCCAGAAACGAGAACCGGATCAGGAAGGTGCCCACGGCGAGGGCGCCGATGACGGTCCAGACCTCCGTGCTCGTCATCTGCGTTCTCTTTCGAGCCAGAGCTCGGCACGGGCGCCCACCGCCATCGCCAGCACCGCCGCGATGAGAAGGCCGGTGTTGTAGGGCAAGAACGCGAGCGCCAGCGCCGCCACGATCGAAGTCACGGCCGCCGCGACATGCGCGAGCGTGCGCAGCATCGGCGCTATGATCGCGATGAAGGTGATCGGCAGCGCGAAATCGATGGCGAAGCCGGGCGGAATCCGCGCGCCCGCGACCGCCCCCACCAGCGTCATCGCGTACCAGGTCGGCGCGACGGGAAAGGCGAGGCCAAAGAAATACGCCAACCGGTCGGCTAGCGGCATCTGCGGCGCGGCCTCGTATTTGGCGACGCTCATCGCATAGGTCTGGTCGACGTTGAGGTAGGCGACGACCGCGCGTTTCCAGAGCGGGGCTTCTCCCAGATGCGGGAGCAACGCGGCCGAGTACATCGCCATCCGCAGGTTCACCGCGAGAGCCGTTGCGATGGCGACGAGAACCGGAGCGCCCTCGGTCATCTGCTGGAGCGCCGCGAACTGCGACGCGCCCGCGATGACGAGCACGGAAAAGCCCATCGTCGCCAGAAGGTCGAGCCCCGCCTCGGTCGCGACGACACCGAAGAGCATCGCGAAGGGACCCACGACCAGCACGAAGGGCAGCGCGTCGCGCGCACCCCGCCAGAAGGCGGTTTTGACGGTGGAGGATGCCATTTCGGGACCTTAAGGTGTTCGTCACGCCGATACAGCAGCTTGGCGGGAGGTTCAAATGGCGGATGATGATCCCAGCCATCACGGCGCGGCATGTTGAGCCGTCCGGCAGGCCTTATCCTCGCGGGGGGGCGAGGGCTGCGTCTCGGCGGGGCGGACAAGGCGCTCGTCGGGATCGGCGACGAGACGCTGATCGCGCGGGCGGCGCGGCGGCTTGTGCCGCAGGTCGCGGCGCTCGCGATAAGCGCGAACGGCGATCCGGGCCGGTTCCGGCTCGACCTGCCGGTGCTCGGCGATACGATCGGCGGCGCGGCCGGACCGCTTGCCGGTGTTCTCGCGGGTCTCGACTGGGCGGAGGAATGCGGATTTCAGAGCGTCGCCAGCGTCGCCGTCGACACGCCGTTCTTCCCCGACGACCTCGTCGCCCGACTTGTCGCGGCCGGGGCTCCGTCGGTCGCCGCCACGGGCGGCCAGCCGCATCCGACCTGCGCGCTCTGGCCCGTGACGCTCCGCGACCGCCTGCGCGACTGGCTCGACACCGGCGAGCGGAAGGTGATGGCCTTCGCCGAGATCGCGGGCGCTCGGACCGTCCCGTTCCCCGATCCATCCGCCTTCTTCAACATCAACACGCGCGAGGACCTCGCCACGGCCCGCACGATGGCCGCGCAATGACCTTCGACACCATCCTCATGGTCGACTGGTCGGGCGGGAATGATACCGGCCGCCGCCCGCGCAAGGACGCGATCTGGGCCGCTGTCGCGCGCAGGGGCGACCCGCCCGTGCCCTGCGTCTACCTCCGAAACCGGGACATCGCGCGGGATTGGCTTGAGGACTTCCTCGCCAGCGAGATCGCCGCCGGGCGCCGCGTCCTCGCCGGGTTCGACTTCCCCTTCGCCTATCCGTCGGGCTTCGCGGACCGCCTTGCAGGCCGCGCCGACCCGCTCGCCGTCTGGGCGTGGATGGCAGACAACCTCGAGGACGCTCTCACGGCCAACAACCGCTTCGGCCTCGCGGGTCGCATCAACTCCCGTTTTCCCGGCGTCGGGCCGTTCTGGTTCAACGGCACCGCGCACGACGTTCCCGATCTGCCGAGAAAGGGCCGCGACCGAACGGACCACGGGATGCCGGAACGACGCGCCGTCGAAACGCTGGCGGCGGGCAGCTTCACCTGCTGGCAGATGGGCGGGGCAGGTGCCGTGGGCTCCCAGGTGATGACCGGGATGGCCGTGCTCGAGCGTCTCCGCCGGCATCTGCCGGACGATTGCGCGGTGTGGCCTTTCGAGCCTCTCGACCGGCCGATCGCCTTCGTCGAGGTCTGGCCCTCGCTCGTCGACGCAGCCGTCAAGGCGGCCCTGCGGCCGGGCGCGATCAAGGACGCCGTGCAGGTCCGCCTGCTCGCCCGCGCGATCCGGCGGATGCAGGACGACGGAACGCTCTCGCAGGCGCTCGGGGCCGTTCCCGAGGTTGCCAAGGCTGAAGAAGGCTGGATTCTCGGCGTGGGCGCGGAGGAGGCGCTGTCCGCCGCGCTCAGGTGAAGATGCCCGTCACGCGGCCCAGCAGCATGAAGGCCCGCGCCGTCCGCGTGTCCGAAAGCGCCGCGATCTCCTGATCCGTGGCGGATTTCTCGAACTCGCTGAAAACCCTGTCGAACTTCCTCAGGAAGTGATGGACCGCGTCGCGGAAGATCGGGTCGTTGCGCATCCGGGCCGCCGTCAGCGCGAGACTCGACCGGTCGCGGACCCCGCCCAGCGTCGCGATCGGGCGTCCGCGCTGGCCTTCCGCGAAGCGTCGCCAGATCTCGGGACGCGCGCGGTCGGGGACGAGGTCGTCCATGTAGATGCCTTCCTGGGAGAGGAGCGTCAGCACGTCCTGGCTCGCCTGGATGAGTTCCGCCGACTGCCGGTCCTGCATCGCGCGGCGCAGCGCCCTGAAGCCTTCGCGATCCTCGGCGGTCTCGGGAAAGTTCAGCGCGGAGATGAAATCGGCGATCGACACCTCGGCGGCCGGCTCGGGCGTCTCGACGATCGCGAAGCTCGGTTGCTCCTCCTGCGGCGGCGGGACGGGCGTCTTTTCGGCCCGCGCCTTCTCCTCGCGGATCGACGCGAAGGCCGCGAAGGCCGATTGGCCCTGCTGCCTCTGCGCCTCCATGAGCTGGTCGAGCTTGCGTTCGACGGCGGAGGGCTTCAGCCCCATGTGCGCCGACTGTTGCTGGGCCACGTAGCTCTGCCGCATCGCATCGATCGTGGTCTGGAGACGCGCCGATTCCTCTCGCATGATCCGCGCGCTGTTGGCGGCCAGCGCCGCGACCCAGAACAGCCCCACCGGCATGAAAACGGCGATGAGAAGCATCACGGTCCGGAGCGGATCGGCGCGCGGCGCGTCGACGTTCCGCCCCGCGACAAAGAGGAACACCGTCACGCCCGCCAGCCAGAGCACGGTCAGGACGAGCGCGATCGTCTCGGACGCGGACAGTCCCGAGGACGAGATCCGCCGATTGTAGATCCCCAGGTCGAGCGGCTTGGGATCCTTCTCGTCCGTCGCCGGCTCTTCAGGGTTGGCCTGATCGGTCATCGGGCGCAGTCCGCCTCAGCTGTAGTGGATGCTCAGAATCTCGTAGCTCTTCTCGCCGCCGGGCGTGCGGACCTCCACCGAATCGCCTTCCTCCTTGCCGATGAGCGCACGGGCGAGCGGGGATTTCACGTTGAGAAGCCCGCGCTCGATATCGGCCTCGGGCTCGCCCACGATCCGGAAGGTCTTTTCGTCGTCGGTGTCTTCGTCGACGACGGTGACCTGCGCGCCGAACTTCACCGACCCCGACAGTTTCGACGTGTCGATCACGTCAGCAAGCGCGAGGATGCCTTCGAGTTCCTTCACCCGACCTTCGATGAAGCTCTGACGCTCGCGCGCGGCGTGGTACTCGGCGTTCTCCGAAAGATCGCCGTGCTCGCGCGCCTCGGCAATGGCGCGGATCACGGCCGGCCGCTCGACGGACTTGAGGGTCTTCAATTCGCTACTCAGCGCGGCGTGACCCGCGCGGGTCAGGAGGATTTTTTCCATGTCCTGAATTTTCCGATCGGTACTGAACCGGAGGAAGCCAAACAGAATACCCCTCTGATGGCAAGCGAGGAAACAGTGGCTGTGCAGGGTTCGGCCATGTTCCCGGACCGGCCGGCGCGGCGCCCGGACGCGGGGTTCCCCGCGTCGGGTGCGACAGCCGTGACGTCCCGTTCAGATTGACCATGCAGGCCGTGGCCAATAAGTCATGTCGGACCGACGGGCTGGTATCCGCCCGCCAGTGATCCGAGGGGACGCGCATGGCCGAGATCGAACGCGAGTCGATGGAATATGACGTGGTGATCGTGGGTGGCGGGCCTGCCGGTCTTTCCGCCGCGATCCGTCTCAAGCAACTCGATGCCGACCTGGACGTGGTGGTTCTGGAGAAGGGGTCCGAAGTCGGCGCGCATATCCTGTCGGGCGCGGTGATCGACCCTGCGGGCCTCGACGCGCTGATCCCCGACTGGAAGGAGAAGGGCGCGCCGCTGAGCGTGCCCGTCCGCGAGGACAACTTCTACCTCCTCGGAGAGGGCGGCGGTATTCGGCTGCCGAACTTCGTGATGCCGCCGCTGATGTCGAACCACGGCAACTACATCGCCTCGCTCGGAAATGTCTGCGGCTGGATGGCGGAGCAGGCAGAGGCGCTCGGCGTGGAGGTCTTCCCCGGCATGTCCTGCTCGGAGCTCGTCTGGGGCGAAGACGGCGAGGTCAAGGGCGTCGTCGCCGGCGAATTCGGCCTCGACGCCGATGGCACGCCGGGCGATGGCTACGAGCCGGGGATGGAACTGCACGGCAAGTACGTCTTCCTCTCCGAAGGCGTCCGCGGCTCGCTCTCCAAGCAGGTCATCGAGAAATACGCGCTCGACAAGGACGCCGAGCCGCAGAAGTACGGCCTCGGGATGAAGGAAATCTGGGAGATCGACCCCGAGAAGCACCGCGAGGGCACGGTCACCCACACGATGGGCTGGCCGCTCAATTCCAACGCCGGCGGCGGGTCGTTCATCTACCACGCCGCGGACAATCAGGTGTACCTCGGCTTCGTCGTCCACCTGAACTACGAGAACCCGTATCTCAACCCCTACATGGAGTTCCAGCGGTTCAAGCATCACCCGATGGTGGCGGACCTCCTCAAGGGCGGAAAGCGCATCGCCTACGGCGCCCGCGCGATCTCGGAGGGCGGCTGGCAGTCGATGCCGAAGGCCGTGGCGCCCGGCGCGGCTCTTCTGGGCTGCGCGGTGGGCCTCGTCAACGTTCCCCGCATCAAGGGCAGCCACAACGCCGTCCTGTCGGGCAAGGCGGCCGCCGAGGCCGCCCATGCGGCGATCGCCGCCGGCCGCTCCGGGGACGAACTGACCGACTACAACACCGAACTGCGCGCGGGCCCGATCGGGCGCGATCTCAGGCGCGTCCGCAACGTCAAGCCGATCTGGTCGAAGCGCGGCCTCCTCGCCTCGCTCGGCCTCGGCGGCTTCGACATGTGGACGAACCAGATCGGGCTGTCGCTGCTGGGCACGGTCAAGCACGGCAAGTCCGACGCCGCCGCCACGGGAAAGGCCGCGAAGTTCGAGCCGATCGACTACCCCCGGCCCGACGGGGTTTTGTCCTTCGACCGGCTGACCAACGTCAGCTTCTCGATGACGAACCACGAGGAAAGCCAGCCCGCGCACCTCAAGCTCAAGGATCCGACCCTTCCGATCGCGGTGAACCTGCCGGAATTCGCCGAACCTGCGACGCGCTACTGCCCGGCAGGCGTCTACGAGGTGGTGGAGGAAGAGGGCAAGGAGCCGCGCTTCGTCATCAATTTCCAGAACTGCGTCCACTGCAAGACCTGCGACATCAAGGATCCCAGCCAGAACATCGTCTGGACGGTGCCGCAGGGCGGCGACGGGCCGAACTATCCGGGCATGTAGAGGTTTCGTGAACGGCCGCGCGGCGCATTGCGCGGGCGGGACCGGCGCTCTAGGTTAATCACCAACCGAAACGGCACGAAAGGCCGACCGATGCCGATCAGGACATCCGCCGCCGCGCTTGCGTCCGCGATACTCTTCGCCGTCACCCCGGCCGTGGCCGAAGAGAACGCCGGCGCTTATCTCGCAGGACGTCAGGCGGCGGTGCAGAACGATTACGGCGCGGCCGCGGAATACTTCACCCGGGCGCTCGTCCGCGACCCGTCGAACGTGCGGCTCATGGAAGACGCCCTCGCCGCTTATCTCGGGCTCGGCGATTTCACCCGGGCGGCGCCGATCGCCACGCGGATCATCCAGTCGACGCCGTCGAGCCAGCTCGCCAACCTCGTCCTCCTCGTGCGCGACGCGAAGAGCGAGGATTGGGAGGATCTTCTGAACAATCTCGACGCCGGCCAGTCTGTCGGGCCGCTGTTCGACGGTCTCGTCGAGGCCTGGGCGCTGATCGGCGCGGGCCGGATGAGCGAGGCGGTCGACGCCTTCGACGAGGTTGCGGAAAGCGGCGGGGTGGAGGCGTTCGGGCTTTATCACAAAGCGGTGGCGCTGGCGTCGGTCGGCGATCTCGAAAGTGCCGCAGAGCTCTTTTCGGGCGCCGCGGGGCCGCAGCTCAGGCTGACGCGCCGCGGGGTCATCGCCTATTCCGAAGTTCTGTCGCAACTCGACCGGGGCGCGGACGCGGTGGACATGATCGATCAGGCCTACGGCGACGATCTGGACCCGGCTCTGGCCGATCTCCGCCGCCAGCTCGAGGCCGGGGCCCCGGTGCCCTTCACGGGCATCACCTCGCCCGTCGAAGGCGTGGCCGAGGTCGCCTATTCCGTCGCGGGGGCGCTGAACGGCGAGGCGGCGGACGCCTACACGCTCATCTATGCCCGGGCGGCGGAGTATCTCGATCCCGACCAGGTCGATGCCGTGCTTCTCGTCGCGTCGCTGCTTGACGACCTGGGGCAATACGATCTCGCCACGGAAGCCTTCGACAAGGTGCCACGCGACGATCCGTCGTTCCACGCCGCCGAACTGGGCCGGGCCGAAGTGCTGCGCCGGGCGGGCAAGGTCGACCGTGCGGTCGAGGTCCTGAAGCAGCTGTCCGAGACCCACCCGGACTTAGCGATCGTTCACACGACGCTCGGCGACGTCCTGAGGCGGGATGAACGCTTCGCCGAGGCGAAGGCCGCCTACAGCGACGCCATCGCCTTGTTCGAGGATGATCAGGAGAGCCAGTGGATCGTCTACTTCGCCCGTGGAATCGCCCACGAGCGGACCGACGACTGGGAGGCGGCCGAGGCCGATTTCCGCAAGGCGCTGGAGCTTCGTCCCGAACAGCCGCAGGTGCTGAACTACCTCGGTTACTCCTTTGTCGAGATGGACACGAATCTCGACGAGGCGCTCGACATGATCGAACGTGCCGTCGCGGCTCAGCCCGAGTCGGGCTATATCACCGACAGCCTCGGCTGGGTTCTGTACCGCCTCGGCCGCTATGACGAGGCACTCGTCCAGATGGAGCGCGCGGTCGAGCTTCTGCCCGTCGATCCCGTCGTGAACGATCATCTGGGCGATGTCTACTGGGCGGTCGGCCGACAGCGTGAGGCCGAGTTCCAGTGGCATCGGGCGCTGTCGTTCATCGACGAAGGGGAGTCGACCGACGCCGATCCCGAACGCATCCGCCGGAAGCTCGAGGTCGGGCTCGATACCGTTCTGGAGGAAGAGGGCGCGCCTCCGCTCAGGGTCGCGGATGACAACGGTTAGGGTCTTCGCCCCGGCGAAGGTCAATCTCACGCTGCATGTGACGGGACGTCGCGAGGACGGCTATCATACCCTGGACAGTCTCGTGGCCTTCGCCGACGTGGGCGACGAACTCGTCGTTTCCGAAGCAGACGATCTGACGCTCCGGGTCGAGGGGCCGGAGGCCGCGGACGTGCCGCGCGGATCGGGGAACCTCGCGCTGCGCGCGGCGGCGATCCTGGCCGAGGATCAGGGGGCGGCGCTGGAGCTGACGAAAACCCTGCCCGCGTCCTCCGGTCTCGGCGGCGGGTCGGCGGACGCGGCGGCGGCGCTCAGGGCGATGATGGCGCTGCGGGGCCTCGGGCGCAGCGAACTCGAACGCCGCGCGCAATCGGGAGACACCGACCTGCGCGAACGCGCGGGCGAGATCGCCGCGCTTGGCGCGGATGTTCCGATGTGCCTCTTTCCCCGCACGGTGCGCGCGCGAGGGATCGGCGACAGGCTCGACGCCGTCGAGCTTCCCGCGCTCGCCGCGGTGCTGGTCAATCCCCGGGTGCCGATCGCGACGCCCGAGGTCTTCGGCACCCTGGGCCGCCGGGAGAATCCGCCGATGCCGGAGCAGTTGCCGACGTTCGTCGACTCCGTCGCGCTGATCGACTGGCTGGCGGAGCAGCGCAACGATCTCGAGCGCGCGGCGATCCGGATCGATCCGCTCGTCGCGACCGTTCTGGCGGCGGTGCGCGGCACCAGTGCCTGTCTCCTTTCGCGCATGTCGGGATCGGGCGCGACCTGCTTCGGGCTCTACGCCGATGCGGGTGCCGCGGCCGCGGGTGCGGCCCGCCTGAAGGCCGAGCGGCCGGACTGGTGGGTCGTCGAGGCGACGCTCGGCGACCAGTCCGCACGGGCCGTGCCGCGGCTCGGCTGAGCGACCGGAACGAGGGGGCCGTCTGCCCCCTCGCGCTCCCCCGAGGATATTTCCGGACAGATGGAGGCGGACATTCTAGCGCTAAGGTCATTGAGATCAGGGAGATGACCCCCGTCCGGTCTCGGACAGTCAGTTGACGCGCGCCACCACATAGTCCGCGAGGTCGGTCAGCATGTCCCGGATCGGATGGTCCGGGAGGCCCGAAAGGGCCGCCTTCGCCGTCTCCGACCATCCCAGCGCCTGGGCCCGTGTCGCTTCGAGCGCGCCATGCCGGGCCAGAAGCCGCAGCGCCTCCTCGAGGTCGCCCTCCCGCTGGTCGCCCTTCTCGATGGTCCGGGTCCAGAACGCCCGTTCCACGTCATCGGCGGCGGCGACCGCCTTGATGACCGGAAGGGTCAGCTTCCTTTCGCGGAAGTCGTCGCCGATGTTCTTTCCCGTCGCCTCGGTGCCGCCGTAGTCGAGGAGGTCGTCGACGATCTGGAACGAGATGCCGAGCGCGTCGCCATAGGTGAAAAGGGCGCGGACCGTCTCCTCGTCGCGTCCCGCGATCACGCCGCCCACCTCGGTCGCGGCCGCGAAGAGGGCGGCCGTCTTGCCGCGGACAACCTTGAGATAGACTTCCTCGGTCGTGGCGAGATTCCGGGCGGCGGTGAGCTGAAGCACTTCGCCTTCGGCGATGGTCGCCGCGGCATTCGAAAGGATGTCGAGGACGCGGAGCGAGCCGGTCTCGACCATGAGCTGGAACGCCCGCGCGAAGAGGTAATCGCCCACGAGAACCGAGGACTTGTTGTCCCACAGGAGATTGGCCGTGGGGCGTCCGCGCCGCTGGTGGCTCTCGTCCACGACGTCGTCGTGGAGGAGGGTGGCGGTGTGGATGAACTCCACCGTCGCGGCGAGACGGAGGTGGTGGTCGCCGTCGTGGCCGCACATCTTCGCGGTCGCGAGCGTCAGCATCGGGCGAAGCCGCTTGCCGCCGGCTTCGACGAGATGCGCCGTCACTTCGGGGATCCGGGGCGCGTGTTCCGACGCCATCCTGTCGCGGATCAGCGCGTTCACGGCGGTCATTTCGGCGGAGACTTCCTCTGCCAGCAGTTCGTGCGGTTTGGCCCGCGCCTCGTCCAGACCCATGCTATCCTCGTCAGTCGCCTCGACAAACCCGGCCGGGTGCCCTTATCTCCGGGATATGAGAGAACTTCTGCGCACCAACGATCCCACGGTGATCGCCTACGCCACGGCCCTTCTCGACGGCGAGGGTATAGACGTGTTTCAGATGGACGTCCACATGAGCGTCCTCGAAGGATCGATCGGCGTTTTGCCGCGGCGGCTGATGGTGCGCGACGCCGACCATTTTCGGGCTGCGGCGGTCCTGCGCGACAACGACATCGAGACCTCGGGCTGAGGCGGTGGCGTTCGCGCGGGACGGCTTGACGACGGACGCCTTTCTCGGCGGGCGGCTTGCCATTCTGCAACCCACCAGCGGGTACAGGGCCGGGATCGATCCGGTGCTTCTGGCGGCGGCCGTTGCCGCCGAGCCGGGCGAAAGCGTTCTGGAACTCGGATGCGGCGTGGGAACGGCGCTCCTGTGCCTCGGACGCCGGGTGCCACGCCTCCGGCTGACGGGGCTGGAGATCCAGCCGGATTATGCCGAACTCGCCCGACGGAACGCGCAGGCGAACGGCATCGCCGCCGAGATGGTGACGGGCGATCTGCGCGACATGCCCGCGGCGCTGCGGGCGCAGAGCTTCGATCATGTCGTCGCCAACCCGCCGTATCTCCGGCGCGGGGCCGGAACACCTGCGACGGACGCCGGGCGGGAGACCGCGCTTGCAGAGGCGGTGCCGCTCCGCGCATGGGTGGAGGCCGGCCTGCGCCGCCTGAAGCCCGGAGGCCGCTACACGATGATCCAGCGCACGGACCGCCTCGTCGACGTCGTGACGGCCTTCGACGGCTTCGCGGCGAGCCTCTCGGTCCTTCCGATCGCGCCGCGGGCGATGCGCGACGCGACGCTCGTCATCGTGAGCGCGACGAAGGGCGGAAAGTCGCCGTTCCGGCTGCACGCGCCGCTCGTCCTGCACCAGGGAGAGCGTCATGTCCGAGACGGAGACGACTATTCTCCGGGGATCTCCGCGGTTCTGCGGGAGGGAGCGGCGCTGCCCGCCATCCCTTGACGGTTCGTCAACGGTTTGTGGCGAGGCTCAGGGTGTCCGCGACGGTGCGTGGACGTGACACGACTCGGATTCTGTGCTGGACTGATTAAGCGATCCGTAGAGGAGGACCCCAATGACAATGAGTTCGCATCTTCAGGAACTCCGGAAAAAGCATCAAAATCTCTCGGAAGCGGTCGAAGCGGCGCAACGAAGCCCATCGACCGACGATCTCACGATCACCCAATTGAAGAAGCAGAAGCTCAGGCTCAAAGAGGAAATAGAGCGACTTTCCAGCGGCTGACACGCCGCGCCCACTGGCCGTCGTCCCACGGCAGGAAAGATGCGGCTTACGATACCGTCAGCCGCTCAAAGGGGATTTGTCATACTGGACTTCCC